>JAEAME010000296.1_pt1 | contig 57552 bp, 55 predicted proteins | sample 8958731 | NCBI WGS metagenome assembly JAEAME01 (sample SAMN16933194, study PRJNA681113) | bioreactor sludge metagenome | isolation source: anerobic bioreactor sludge (Control) | place: India:Bengaluru | collected 2018-10-24
TTGAATCATTCTTTTTTTATTTTATTTTTCGGACATTTAATTCTACAACTTTGCAACTTTTTATTAAAATTGTTAAAAGGAATAAGTGTAAAAATTTAAAATTAGAACACACTTTCTTTGAAAAATCATATATTAATGATAGAGTAATTTTATTTAAAAAGGGGGATGTAAATGCAAACATGTACTAATAGAGGTTTTGGGTATACAATCCAAGCTGGAGATACATTATGGTTAATAGCACAGCATTTTAATACTACTGTGCAAGAGATATTATTGGAAAATCCTATGCTTGATGAAAATAATTTATACATAGGACAGATAATTCGTATTCCTCAAAGATGTAGATATAATCTAATTAATGCACAGCGTTCTTTTAATTGCATTAGTTCAGCAGAACAGATGTTGAGTGATCAATTTCGATTATTATGGGAACAGCATGTTTATTGGACGAGAATGTTTATTATTAGTGTTGTTTTTGATTTACCTGATATGCAATATGTTACAAATCGTCTTCTTCGAAATCCAAAGGATTTCGCAAATGTATTGCAGTTGTTTTATAGTGAAGATATAGTTTCTGATTTTGTAGATTTGTTCACACAACACCTTTCAATTGCTGCTGAGCTTGTTAAAGCAGCAAAAGCAGGAAATAATGCTGTAGCTACTGATGCTGAAAAACGATGGTATGCCAATGCGGATCAAATTGCAAAATTTTTTGCAAGTATTAACCCATATTGGTCAGAACAAGAGTGGAAGAGACTGCTATATGACCATCTTGCTATGACGAAAAATGAAGCTGTCTATATGCTAAATAAAAAATATGCAGATAGTATTAATGTTTTTGATAACATTGAACAAGGAGCTTTAGATATGGCTGATTTAATGACACAGGGAATCGTAAAAATGTTTCCTCGAATTATATAATAAGGAGGAATAAATTTATGATACGTTTTGGTTCTTTTAGTGGTATTGTTATGGAAATAAATGAATTTTGGATGGGTGATAATGATACCTCAGGCTGTTATCAGTTAATGACTGTACAAAACAGAGATGGAAGCACAGTAAATTTTGTTGTTTCACCATCTACATATTTTGTTGAACATTCAATGGTATCAGAAGGAGATATGATAACAGGGTATTATAATGCAGATGCACCTGTACCTTTAATTTACCCAGCGCAGTTTAGAGCACTTGTAGTAGTAAAACATATGCGAAATATGAATGTTAAGATAGATTATTTTGATGCTAGATTGTTTAGTAGTGATGGTACATTAAAATTAAACCTATCGATGCAAACTGAAATAGTACTCACAAACGATCAAGCATTTTTAAATAATCCTGCAAATCATGACCTAATTGTTATTTATGGTCCTAGTACAAGGAGCATACCAGCTCAAACTACACCATATAGAATTGTTGTATTATGTTACTGATCAAGCTATTTAACTTATTAAATAGTATTTAACAACTGATAATATGATACTTCCAAAATAGGTAATCTATTTGATTGTAAATAGATTTATTATTTGGAGGTATTTTTTTATTTCTATTAATTTTTTAATATGTTAGTTTTTTACAATTGATTAATATAAAATATTTGTAAGAAGAGAGCTTTTTATGGTATAATATTCTAGAATGAATCAGAACTTGATTATATAATGCATATATCTACAATGGAGGGAAACGTGTTTAATTTTATTATTATTGATGATGATAAAGAAATTATAAAAATGGTTGAAGCTGTGATTAATCAGAATTATAGCAACAATCTAGAGTATACAATTAAAAGCTTTGATAGGTATTCTCAATATAAGATAGATGAGAACAATAAGGATATAAAAACGATATTTATATTAGATATAGAATTGAATGACGATTATGATGGTATAGAAATAGCAAGTATAATACGCAAGAATAAAAACAAAAACCATGAGATTATTTTCTTAACAGGTTTTGTTGATTATGCATTTAATGTTTTAAATTACAAGATAAATCCAATAGCTTTTATAAAAAAAGATGATAAGTTTAGAGAGTTTTTAATAAAAGCCCTTAAAGAAGCTGTTGATAAAATTAAGATGAACACTGAAGAAAGAAAACTAATATTTAAAAAGTCTACTGGTGATTTTGAGCTTAAAGAGAATGATATTATTTATGTTGTAAAGAACAAGGGTACAAAAAGCCTTAATATAGTTACAAAGTTATGTAATATTGAGACCGTTGAAACAATTGAGAGCTTTTCAAATAGAACTAGTGAGGAATTTATAAAAATCGATAGATCTACAGTTATAAATTTTAATTCTATAAAATCGATTGATACAAAAAATAGAATTTTAATTATGTGTAATAATGAAGTGTTTTTTGTAGACTACAAAATCATCAAGAAGGTGGTAGAGCTTGGAAATTAATTTTATGAATATTCTAATTAGCATTTTATATGTTAGCCTTATATGTTTTATAGTAATAAAAACTAATCAAATTGAAAAGCATGTTAAGGCTAAAACTATTGCTTTGTCTATGCTCCCTTCAATAATTTTGATGTATATTATAAGTTATTTAAATGAAACTGTCATAGAAATCGTAGCGATATTTTTAATATCAATGTTTATAAATAGCATAGCTTTTAGGATAAAAATTATAAAAGGATTGGTATTTTCTATAATTTTTATAACATTTTATTGTTTATGTGAAGCAATGACACATCTTATTTTTATAAAATTACTTGGATTTAATATGAATGATATTATTAGTAGTGAATTAATTTATTGTTTGTACAAGCTTATGTCATTTGTTATGATTTCTTTATTGCTAAATATGGACAAGTCAGTTGATGTTTATAATATATACAATAAAAGCTTAGATTTTAAAGCAAAATTTGCGTCTGCCATTATACTAATAATTTTAATTATTATAATAATCGTTAATTTCTTTATTGTTAGTAAAATTAATGATAATTCATTTACTTTTATATTATCAGTTGTAAGTTTTGGGGCATCTACTTTGATTTGTATGTCCTTATTTTATTTTATTAACATAATAGTTGATACAACAAACAACTTAGATTTAACTAAAGAGTATAACAATAAGCTTGAGATCTACAATAAAACAATGCAAGAGCTTATTGATGTTCAAAGAAAAACAGTTCATGAGTTTAATAATAAATTAACAGTTCTGAATGGGTATATCGCAGATAAAAAATATGATGATGCAAGTATATTTGTTTCTAAGTCATTAAAGGAAACTAAAAATTTAGATAATAGTTTATTTAAAAATATAAAGAACAGTGGACTAAAATCACTGCTCTTATTTAAATATGCTGAAATTAAGGATAAAAACATCGGCTTTGAACTCATGGTTAATAAAAGAATTGAAAATCTAATAGTAGATTCAGATGATGTGTGTAAAATATTAGGAATATTTATTGATAATGCAATTGAAGCTGCTGCAAACTCAAAAAATCCATTTATTTCAATAGGTATAGTAAAAATTGAGGAAGCAATAAATATAACAATCATGAATAGCATACCAAATAATCAGCTTAACACAAATCAGAATTCTCAAAAAACTAGGTCAGAAGAATTAAGCATTGATAAAATGTATCAAGAGGGATATTCAAAAAAAGGATATAATAGAGGTTTCGGACTATCTATAGCAAAGGATTTAATAGATAGATACAAGGAGCTTAGCTGTGTTACAGAAATAAGGGATAGCTTTTTTATACAAGACTTAAGTATATCAAAGCAATAAGAATATTTACACATCCAGAAGCTTTTTATATTATTCATGGCTTTTTTTGGCTTTTCATGGTTTTTATATTACATGTTACAGATATTAGTGTATAATTTAAATTAATCAATATACTATTTATTTCCGTAAATAGTATAATTATTTATTTTAGAGAGGGGTGTAGATTAATTTGGCAGGTATATTGTTGAAAAAAGTAACAAAAATATATCCTAATAAATTTAAAGCATTAGAAAACCTTGACTTAGAAATTAAGGACAAGGAATTTTTAGTGCTTGTTGGTTCTTCAGGTTGTGGCAAATCAACAATTCTACGTATTATAGCTGGACTAGAAGGAGTACAGGAGGGGACTGTGCAAATAGGTGAGAGAGTAGTAAATGATATCTCACCAAAGGAAAGAAATATTTCAATGGTTTTTCAAGATTATGCTTTGTATCCTCATATGAATGTATATGATAACATGGCATTTTCGTTGAAGTTGAAAAGGTTTAAGAAAGCTGAAATAAAAGAAAAGATTTTAGAAGTTGCTAAAAAGCTTGAGATTGAAGATTGCCTTTATAAAAAACCAGCAACCTTATCAGGTGGACAAAAACAGAGGGTTGCATTGGGAAGAGCAATCATAAGAGAACCTGAAGTATTTTTGTTTGATGAACCTCTATCAAACATTGATGCTAAGCTTAGAACTCAAATGAGAATTGAGTTAATAAGGCTTCATAGACAGCTTCAAACTACATTTGTTTATGTTACACACGATCAAACCGAGGCTATGACAATGGGTGAAAGAATTGTTGTAATGAATAATGGTAAGATATTACAAATTGATACTCCTGAAAATTTGTATAACAATCCTAGTAATCTTTTTACTGCTAGTTTTATTGGATTGCCTCAGATGAATTTTATAAATGGAAAGCTAATAAACGATGATGACATAAGGATGTATATCGAGCTTGATTGTATGAATAACATACGTCATGAGTTGAAAAACACTTCTGATTATTACGACAGTAGAAATATTGTTTTAGGAATTAGACCAGAAAAATTAAAAATTAAAGATGATAGTTATAATCCAGATAACTTTATATTGTTTGATAATTGTGAGGTTGAAGCGGTTGAGATGCTAGGAGCTGAACAGCTTGTTTATGTAAATTATAACGGTATTAAGCTTATTTCTAAGGTGTTTAATGATATTAAAATATATAAAAATGACAAATTATCTTTAACATGCAAGTTAAATGATGTACATATATTCGATTCTGCATCAGAAAGGAAGTTGGATATATGGAAAAAACTAAATTAGTAAGATTTGCTTTATTAAGCCTTATAGGAGTTGCAATATTATATATAATTCCATTTATTATTGCACAGGATAGCTTTGACTTTAATCTATTAAACCTTGAAACAGGTATTTGGTCTAATCAAGGCTTTACAGTATCCTTTAAAAATACACTTATGTTTATGATATTATATATTCCTATAGTAGTAATTTTGGGCTTTCTATTAGCCTATGCAACAGAATATATTAAGCTTTCTTTTGCAGTTCAAATTGCTATAGTTTTACCTATAGCAGTGCCAATATTATCAGTTGCAGGTTTTTTTAGAGACTTAATCAACAATAGCTTCTTTAGTCAAGTTTTTAGTGGACTATCTATTGTAGGTCTCATATATATTTGGTCTTGTTTAGGTTTTTCATATTTAGTTTTCCTGATATCTTTGAAAAATCGTAACAAATCAATAGAGGAAGCTGCATATTTAGACGGTGCAGGACCTATAAGAACATTATTTAAAATTATTATACCTCAGCATTCTGAAGCTATGACCTTAGCGATAATTTTAAGTATATATAACTCATTGAAAATATTTAAGCAGACATACGCAGTATTTGGTGAATATCCAAATTATGATATGTTTATGATGCAAAACTTCCTTTATTTAAAGCTAAAGAAGCTTAGTTTAGAGGATTTGATTGTGTCTGCAGATATATTTCTATTGTTCATATTTATTGTTTTGATGTTAGTTTTGGCTTTTGGTATGTATCAAAAGCGTAAGCTTTCGAAGTGAGGTGTTTATTATGAAAAAGAGTTTAATAAAAATATTTTCTATAATAATAGTAGTTATATTTTTAATACCAATAACATATACACTACTTCACTCATTTATGGATACGTATCAAGTTCAAAGCTATGAGCCTACGTTTATTCCACAGGTTTTTAGCTTGCATCAGTATTTAAAGATAACTCAAAAGCTAGAGTTCTTTAAGCTGTATACAAATTCAATAATTATATCTGTATCAACTATAATCGGACAGCTAATTGTATCTGTTGGAGCAGCATATTTCTTTTCGAGAACGAAAAGTAAGATTGCTAATGCAATATTTACTGTGTTTGTGTTTTTGATGATTTTGCCATTACAAATAACTCTAATATCAAATGTGTTTTTATATAATGGCGTTCAAAGATATGTAGGGATTACTTTATTTGATACTAGATTAGCTGTAATATTACCGGGGGTATTTAGCACAATGGGGGTATTTTTCTTAAAGCAATTTTTCTCAAGCATGCCTGAAAATTTATATGAAATAGCAAGGATAGACGGAGCATCTAATTTTCAAATACTGACAAAAATTGTCTTGCCATATTCAAAAAATTCTATTCTTGCCTTATGCGCGCTTAATTTCATTGAGAGTTGGAACATAATTGAGCAAGCACTCATCTTCATAAATACACCATCAAAATATCCTGTATCATTATATTTAAACACATTATATGCAAATGACAGGAATGTTTTCTATGCTGGTAGCATACTATTTATATTTCCTGTAATTTATTTGATTATGAAGAGCAAGGATAAAATTAAAAATTTAATATTGGAAAATAGGAGGGAAGTATAATGATGATGAGAATTTTTGATAAAATCTCTAAGATATTTTTTGCATTTATTTGTTTTATTGTTATATTAGGAATGGTTTTTTTAAGCATAAGAAATTATACTACACCAATAGTGAACACTGTTGTTGTGTCACCAAATGGTAAAATAGAAAGCAAGCATTATTTAAATGGAGTTATTTCAACAGATAGCAATAAAACGGTTGAAGTTAAGGCAGCAAGGGATATGGACATATCAGATATAAGCATTGAAGCGGATCAAATTGTTGTAGGTGGAGAAAAACTATTTACTCTAGACATGAGCAGATCAACATCTGATAAAAGAGAAAAGCAAGATGCAATCAATGACATTATATATACTAAGCAGCTAGTATTAGATAAGTTGATTAATTCATTTGAGAAGGAAGCAAACGCTCATGTTAGTAATATTGATGACTTTGATACTAGTAAAGGACTTAGCATATATGCATTAGCAGATGGAAAGATTAAAAACCTTTCAATATCAGAGGGTTCGAAGATAACTAACAATACTATCTCAAATCTAATTGATGATAGTATCTTAAAAATATCATTTAAGATGACTAGTACAGAGTTCCCAAATATTAGTGTAGGACAAAAGCTCTTAGTAAGCTTCGCAGGCTATGAAGGATATTATGATGCTGAGGTTATTAGTATAAATCCAAACCAAGTACCTGACAAGGACAAAATATCATATATATATAACGGAGTTATTCATGCTAAGAATCCAGGACTAATATCTCCTGGTGTAAATGTAGGAGTTTCTACACAAAAAGATGGTCAGGTGCTTACAACCTTGACAAATGCCGGAATTGTTGAGTCTTACTATGAGCAGTTACCAATCACTACTGAGCTTAATCTATATTCAGGCATGGATATATATGCTACAAAGCTTTATGTTATAGAGGGTGAAAAGGTAAAAAAAGGACAGAAAATTGCTGATTTAGGCGGAGATGACTTAACAATCTATTTTAATGAAAAGATAAAAAGTATAAAAGATATGCAAAAAGAAATTAGTAGCTTAAAAAAGGATATAAATGATCTATATGGTGATACTTTAAGCTTTAATATGGAGAGTAGCTTTAAGTTAGATGAGGATGGAACGTGCTCTATAGCTGATAAGATATATGTTGATTATATTACTGGTAATGTTTCACTAAGAGAAGGTGAAACAATATTGAGATATCGTGTTTATGATACTAAAGCTTTGCAAATTAAAGTAAGTGTTGATGCAACTACTTTTAATAGTATGCCAACGGTTCTTTACTATGGAACAGATATTTGGGAAATGAATGCAACAACTAGACTTATTAAATCTAAAGAATTTGCGAGGGGATATGAGCTTTCATTTGAACATGATGAAAAATATTTCGCTGGATTGAGCTTGAATGATAGAGTGATGATGAAATACTCGGTAGAGGATAGGTTTGAAAACATAATACCTAAATCTGCAATAGTAGCAATTGGAAGATTATCAGTTGGTTCTAGCGGATATGTTTACATAGTAAATAAAGAGGAATCTATATTGGGAAATATAGATGTTATATCAGAAAAAAGAGTAACTATAAAGGCTGTAGGGGATGAAAATGTAGCAATTGAATTCGATAAAAACTTCTACAATAGAGGCAAGGATATAGTAATAGTGAATTTTATTGATTCAACACTTAAAGATGGAATGAGAGTGAGATTAAAATGAAAAAGTTTATGACGTATATTGCTGTATTCATCATAATTACTGCTTGTATGCTCATGTTTTTCATTAGAAATTTTCCTGCTGAAATGGCTGAGCTAAGCCTAGATGGATCAGTAAATCCTAGTCAAATTGATATAGCGATGCTTGATAATTCAATATATGATTATTTAAATATTTATGATATATTTGTAAGATCAGAAAATGCCAATGTTTATTCTGGAAATATCAATATTTTATTGAGAAAATCAGATATAAAAGCAGGGCTTATGACTTACAAGGATGATGAGATAATAATGGGCGAAAATTACATGCAGGAAAACTTTAATTATAGTCTCTTAGGGGAAAAATATGAGTCTCAATTTGGCGAATATAATGTTAATTGTATTATAAAAAATAGTGATAAGACTTATTATAGGAACATTAGCATTCTTGATGATATTAATATTAAAGGGCAAAGGCTTTATATTTCACTAATTACTGATAAAAAAATCCCCATAAAATACAATCAAGTGATTAATGCATTAAGATACTACAATATAGGTGTAGCAAAGAGTCTTTATTATTCAGATGTAATAAATTGTTTTAAAAAGCTTTTAATAGTGCTGATTATTGCAGAATTTTTATTTTTCTTTATAAAACTCTTAAATTATTGTAAAAAAAGCCTTGTAGCCTTATCAGAATCAAGAAAAACCTCGCAATATGATTTAACAATAAAGGAATTTATTTTTAAGACAAATAATATTAGTTCAATTTTCAAGTTAATAGTTCAAGTGGTTATTTTGATATTATTAGGTATTGCATTGATGGTTTTGACTGTGTTTATTATAAAAATCTATACTTCTTACCTTATAGACTATACCTCATTAAAAAGTATACTAAATGCAGTGACCAATTTTATAAGCATGTTGAAATATTATATAACGAATGGTCTTACTAACATAGCTGTTGCTTTAATTAGTTGCATTGTAATATATTTAATATCCTTTATTATGATTATAATTATTGAATTAAGAAAATATATATCAAAATTTATGAATAAAGAAAAATCAGCTTTAAATTAAGAGAGAGCGAGGCTATATGCTTCGCTTTATTTTATTATAATGCAAAAGACATTTTTTTAATTGAAATTTCTTGTCTTATATTATATAATAGAATGAAAATGATTTTTTAGGTAAAATTTATAGATAGCGTGTAATTAAATGAGATCAATAAATTATTAAGTATATTGATTCTATCTTGGATATTAATAATTATATGGAGGGATATAATGAAAGTTAAAGTTTGTGTTGGTTCTAATTGTACGTATTTAGGTTCTATGAGAATAATAGATCAAATTGATGATTTAAAAGAAATTATTAGTGAAAACCCAGATGAGTACACAGATGAGAATTTAGAAGTTGAAGCAATTAAATGTCTTGGGTTTTGTAAAGGAACTAATGAAAAAATTGCACCTGTTATACTTATAGATGAGGAGCCTATATTTAACGCAACAGGACAAATTGTTATGGAAAAGATTGTTGACAAAATAAGAAAATAGAGGAATAAGTTATGAAAGAAAGTTATGTAAACATTATAAATATAAGGAGGCAGGTATTTGCAAAAATTGCCAAAATGGCATATGAAGGGATAGATTTAAGCGAGTTAGAAAAAGCATCATTTGAAATTTTACCAGGTGAAGTAGCAACATATAGAGATAGTATATTCAGGGAAAGAGCTATAGTTGATGAGCGCTTAAGACTTACAATGGGACTAAGTGCAAGAAAACCGACAGAATATTATCATGTATCTGATGGGATTTCAGAGGTTGATGTTGACAAGGTTAAATTTAGTGAGCCTTTAGTTAATGTAATTACTTTTGCTTGTGAAGCTTGCCCTACAAAAGCATTTTATGTAACAGATAATTGCAGAAAATGTTTAGCGCATCCTTGTACTATTGTATGCCCAGTAAATGCAGTTTCTATTGGAAAAAATAGAGCTATTATAGATCAAGATAAATGTATTAAATGTGGAAGATGTAAAGAAACTTGTCCATATAATGCAATTGTAAAGTACGAGAGACCATGCGCAGCTGCATGTGGTGTTGATGCAATAGAGAGCGATTATTTAGGTAGAGCTCAAATTAATATGGATAGATGTGTATCCTGCGGAAATTGTGTAGTACAGTGCCCTTTTGGAGCAATTGCAGATAAATCTCAAATTTATCAGCTTATAAAAGCTTTAAAGAGTAATGAGAATGTATATGCTATTATTGCTCCATCATTCTTAGGACAGTTTGGTCCGTTAGCTACACCTGTTCAAATATTTGAAGGTATTAAGCAATTAGGCTTTGATGATGTTGTAGAGGTTAGCTTAGGGGCAGATATTACTACTCTAAAGGAAGCACACGAGTTTGTTGAAAAAGTACCTAATGAAATTCCATATATGGGAACAAGCTGTTGTAATTCTTGGGCTATAATGGTTGAAAAGCTGTTTCCTGATCAATATAAATATATATCAGATTCAGCATCTCCAATGGTTGAGACAGCTAAATACATTAAGAAAAAGGATCCAAATGCAAGAATAGCATTTATTGGACCTTGTATTTCTAAGAAATTAGAAGCACTTAGAGATGATGTTAAGGATTATGTTCACTTTGTAATAACATTTGAGGAGCTTATGGGAATGTTTGTTGCTAAGGGAATAGAATTATCAGAAATAGAGGTATCAAAGGAGATACAAGATGCTTCATCCTTAGGTAGAGGTTATGCTATAGCTGGAGGGGTTGCAGAAGCAGTAAAAAATACTGCATTAGCAATTGACCCTACAAGAGAAATAAATATTGAAGGTGCATCTACATTGCATGAGTGTGTAAAGCTCATGAGACTTGCAAAGGCTGGCAAAAAAAATGGGTATTTACTAGAAGGCATGGCTTGTGCAGGAGGATGTATTGCAGGACCTGGAACGATAGCATCAGTAAGTAGAGTTAGAAAAGCAGTAACAGATTTTAAGAATAATGCAGCATGTAAATCGCCATTAGATAATGAAATTATCGATGAAAATTTAAGAAAAAAATAGTGATAAATTATTATATTAGTTTATCTATTGTTGGAGAATGAAATGTTTTGTGATAAAAAACATGAGATAATTGCAGATGCTGATTTATTAGCTTTAAATAAATTTGTTATAGCACCTCATATTCTTCTCAATTGTGAAAATATTAAATATATGAATGTTAGTTGTAGCTCTATATTTGGCTATGATAGCTTTGATATGCAAAAACCAATAAAAACTAATAATATTTTTATTGATGAAAATTTTGTTAATGAAATAAATAAAATATATAATAGCACTGCTGGAATGGGTTTAATAGAAACATTAATCTTAACAAGTAACCGTAAAATTATATTTGTTAACTTAGAATGTAAGGTAGTATTATACAAGTCAAAAAAATATATATTTGCTCATTTACATGATATGACAGAAAAGCAGGCTATACAATCTAAACTTACTAAAGCTTCCATGTTAAATGAGTTAATGCTTGATATAAGTCAATCTATTATTAAAATTGAAGATATCCATCAGGTGTATGATTTAATATTAGAAAATGCTATAAAAGCTTTGGAAAAAGCTAGAATTGGTTCAATATTTATTAAAGAAGATGGTGTATATAAGATAGAGGCTTATGCAGGTTTTTCTAAAGAAATCTTTGATTTTAAACTTAAAACAGAAGATACATTTTTGTATAAAGCAACTGATGGTAAGATGGATTCTATTGCTAATATTTCAGATGTAAGGTCCTTAATAAAGAGTAAATTTGCTAATTATCCTGTAAGAACTACATTTGGAGATCAGTACATTAAATCCTCTATAACAGCTCCAATAAATATAAATGGAGAAGTATATGGTATGATAAACATAGATTCTCTTGTAAATGATGCTTTCTGCGATGATGATGTAAAAAGTATGGAGTATATTAAAAACAGTATTGAAATAGCTATTGCAAGTTTTTTACATTATGAAGAGAAAATTTATCTAGCTAGTCATGATTGTTTAACAAAATTATTTAACAGAGTTTATATAGAAGAAAAATTTGATAAATACAAAGAGGAAGTATTAAAGAAAAACTCGAATCTATATATGGTTTTATTTGATATTGATAATTTAAAACGAATTAATGATTGCTACGGACATAGTGAGGGTGATTCAGTCATATTAAAGATTAGTGATGAACTAAAGAAACTTGCTAATGAAAATGATGTTTTAGCAAGAATTGGTGGAGATGAGTTTTTAGGATTGTTTTTTGATCAAGATATTGATAGTTTATTTATCAGAATCAAGAATTCTTTAATTAATATTAGTAATACTTCTAATATAGATAATCAAGGTATTCCATACTCATTTAGTTTTGGTATGTCAAGCTTTGGAGAAGATGGGCAAGAGTTTAAGGAATTGTTTAAAAAAGCAGATGAGAGAATGTATTCAATAAAAAGTCATAAAGAAAATGCACTTATATCTTAAGATATAGGTGTTTTTTATTTATATTATATTATTATTTTCTTTAGATTCTAAGTATGCCTCAATATTTGCTCTTTGAATGGATATTGTTGCTAATGTATCTGCAATTTGTACGAAAACAGATGATATCAATTCAAGTTCCGGTAGAGTTTTATCCTTCGCTATTGTTATTGCTAAAGTATTTACTAAAACTGCTAGTTCTTCTGGACCAATCATATAATCACCTCATAATATTATATTCATGTTTGATGTTAATGATATAAATTTTATAGAATATATTTATAAGCCTAAAATGATTATTATATTGTTATTTCCACAATATTTTGATAAAATAAATAATAGAAATATTGTATTTACAAAGATTAATTGTCAATAGCATAGATGGAGTAAATAATGAGTAAAATAAAGCTTTCAGTTAGAGAATTAGTTGGTTATGTATATAAGAGTGGTGATATAGGGCAGGATCCTATAAGTCTTGAGAGAGCCTTAGAAGGAACGAGAATACACAAGCTAATACAAAACCAAATGGGTGAGGATTATAAAAAAGAATATTATTTAAAACATGATTTTAGCTATAAAGACATAGATTTTGAGATAGAAGGCAGAGCTGATGGCATTATAATCAATGAAAATGCTGTAGTTATTGACGAAATAAAATCTACATATAAGGAAATAGAAACAATAACTGAGTTTAATTATGATTATTCACATATGGCTCAAGCATTATGCTATGCTTATTTTTATTGTGCAAAGGAATCAATTGATTCTATTGGAGTACAGCTAAGATATTGCAATATTGATACTGAGAAAATTAAAACAATTAAAAATGATTATACATTTTCTGAATTACAAACAATATTTTTTGATTTAATAGATATATATTTAGAGTGGGCAAGGCTTAGAATTGAGCACTTTGTTTCAAAGAGAGATACAATAGATGAAATTATGTTTCCATTTGATAGCTATAGACAAGGTCAGAGAAACCTACTAATTGCTGTGTATCAAACAATTAATAGTAAAAAGAAGCTGTTTGTACAAGCTCCTACAGGTGTAGGTAAAACAATATCTGTGCTTTTTCCTGCTATTAAAGCTTTAAACACCAATAATAATAGCAAGATATATTATTTAACTGCTAAGTCGTCAACTAAGCAAATGGCTGAGGACACTATTAAAAAGCTTCAGGACAAAGGACTTAGGCTTAGGGCAACAGTATTAACTGCTAAAGAGAAAATCTGCTGTAATGATAGCTTTAATTGTGATGCTGAATTTTGTCCCTATGCAAAGGATTATTATAACAAAATTAATAGGGTACTCTTAAATGCAATTAAATCCGACTATATGTACAACAAAGAGTATATTGAAAGAATTGCAAAGGAGTACACAGTATGCCCGTTTGAGCTTAGTCTAGAGCTTGGTTATTCTTCTGATGTAGTTATATGCGATTATAATTATTATTTTGATCCTAGAGTTGCTTTCAAGAGAGAGGATTTTCAAGACAATACAAATGACATTTTGTTGATTGATGAGGCACACAACTTAGAGGATAGAACGAGAAATATGTACTCCTGTGAGCTTTTAAAGGAGAAGTACTATGATGTGTATAAGGAAGTTAAATCTGTATCTCATTTAGATAAAGCAATTGCAAAAGCTTTGAAAAATATAAATACTGAATTTATAGCATTAAGAAAAGAGCTTAATGAAGATAAAGACAATAAAGTATTAGAAGCATCACCTGAAAATATGATAAAGGCATTGAGAGCTTTTGTAGCAATGACTGAAAAGTGGATGAGTGATAAGAAGCAATATAAAAATGAAAAGCTTGAGGATTTATATTTTGAAAGTATGTTTTTTATAAAGCTATCAGAGCTGTTTGATGATAATTTTTGTTATTATATAGAAAATGGTTTTAGTAATAGCTTTAAATTTAAGATATTTTTAATAAATACCTCTGACATTTTAAAGGCAATTTTAAAAAATGCTTACTCAGCTATATTTTTTTCTGCAACCTTGACTCCACTTAGATATTACAGACAGATATTAGGAGGAGATATCAAAGAGGACAAGCTTCTTATGCTTGATTCTCCTTTTGACGTTGATAGATTAAACTTAGTTGTCAGTGGAAACCTGTCAATGAAGTATACTGTAAGAGATAGCAATATAGAAAAAATTTGTGAGTACATTCATACTGTAGTTAGTAATAAAACAGGTAATTATATTGTGTTTTTTCCATCCTATGCTTTTTTGAATAAGGTTTCAGAGGTGTATTATAGCTTGTATGAGGATAAAGAGGAACAACAAGCTCAGGTCTATATTAAAAATACTTCTGCGTTACAGGAAAATGAGCAAATGGAGATATTGAATAGATTCTATAACGAGAGAAATGTTGTTTTATTTACTGTTGTTGGAGGAGTTTTTTCTGAGGGAGTTAATCTGCCTAATGATATGTTAATTGGGACAATTGTAATAGGAACAGGCATACCACAAATATCCTTTGAAAGAAATTTAATAAAAGATTTTTTTGACAAAAAATATAACTGTGGATATGATTTTGCGTATAAATATCCTGGATTTAACAAGGTTTTGCAGTCTGTGGGTAGAGTTATAAGAACTGAAGAAGATAGAGGCCTAGCACTACTAATGGATTCAAGATTGCTACAAAATACTTACCTTGAGCTTTTTCCTAATCACTGGAAGCATTATAAGCAGGTGTATAACTCGGAGCAGCTAAAGAACTTGTTGGACGAGTTTTGGGGTTATGATATTAGATAAAATTTAAAAAATTCCAAAAAAGTACAAAGACAAGCTTCGGGCTTGTCTTTGTTAGCATTAATATGCATAAAAGGGGTATTGGGAATATATTTGGCTATCGGGGGGATAACCTGAATTTATTATAGCAAACTTCGACAATTTATGCAAGTGTTTTTTAAAAATTTTTTGTATTTTTTTTAAAAATGTTATATAATATATAAGTTAATGATAATAATTGTTGAAAATGGCTAAATTTCAAAGAAAATAATTTGGGAGAAAATAATGACTATATATTTAGATAACTCAGCTACGACTAAAGTTCGCGATGAAGTTTTAGTAGAGATGATAGATGTTTTTAAAAATGATTATGGAAATCCATCCTCATTACATCGAATGGGACTTAGTATTGAAAAGAAGATTGAGCTTGCTCGTAAGAATGTAGCTTCACTAATAAACTGTATTGATAACGAAATATTGTTTACAAGTGGAGGTACAGAATCTAATAATTTAGCAATTAATGGGCATATAGCTAAGCTAAATAAAAACAACAATATAGTAACAACATATATTGAGCATCCTTCGGTTTATAATTTATATAAACAATATGAGAAGAAGGGCTATGATGTTAGATATATTGATACTGATGAGTGTGGATTAATCAATTTTAATAGCATAAAAAAGCTAGTAGATATAAACACAGGGTTAATATCTATAATATATGTAAATAATGAAATAGGTACGATTCAAAGGCTAGATGATATTATTAAGCTTGTTAGAGAAATAAATCCAAACATAAAAATTCATGTAGATGCTATCCAAGCTTTAGGAAAGCTTCCTATCAATATGAAAAAGCTGAATATTGATACAATGTCTTTTAGTGCACATAAGATTCATGGTCCAAAAGGTGTTGGAGCCTTATATATTAATTCTAGATCAAATCTTGAAGCTTTAATGTACGGTGGTTATCAGGAAAGAGGCATAAGACCTGGAACTGAGAATACTCCTGGTATAATTGGATTTGGTAAAGCATGTGAGCTAATAAAAAGGGAGTTCAATGAGGAAGTAAAAAAGCTTAACACACTTAAATTGACTTATGCTGAAAAACTTAGAGAGAAAATAGAAGACATTAATATTAATAGTATACTTGATGAGAGAGCTGCAGCTCACATATTAAGTATTTCATTTAAACATATTAAGGCAGAGGTTTTAGTACATTATTTAGAGAATTATGGTATATATGTATCCACAGGTGCAGCTTGTTCGTCAAAGCAAAAGGTAGAAAACAGAACATTAAGTTCAATTGGCTTAGATGATAGCTTTATTGATGGTACTATAAGAATTAGTTTTGGATATTTTAATAGCATTGATGAACTTGACTATACAGTTGAAAAAACAAGTGAATGCGTTGATGATATAAGAAAAATAACAAAAGTAAGAGGATAGCTTCTTATGAATAAGAGATTGATTAAAATACGAAAGGATAATAAATAAAGGATGTATAATTTAGTAGCAGTGAGTATGGGTGAAATAGCTCTAAAGGGAAAAAACAGAGGTTACTTTGAAAAGAAATTGACTGATAGTATAAAAAGAAATATAAAAGAGTTCAAGGATGTGTCAATATATAAGGACCAAGGTAAGGTGTTTATAGAACCAGCAAATATAGAGGATTTAGATGCTATCATTGAAAAGGTAAAAAAGATTTTTGGGATAGTTTTATTAAGCCCATGCATTAAGGTTGAAAAAAATGTTGAGGCTATAGAAAAAAAAGTGTTAGAATTATTTTCACACTTGAAGAAAAATTATGGTTTTAAGAGCTTTAAAATTCAAACAAATAGAACTGATAAGAACTTTGAAATTAAATCGCTTGATTTTAATAGGAAATTAGGGGCACTCATTTTAGAGAATTTCAGTGATGTTTGTGTTGATGTTCATAATCCTGATATTTATATTTATCTAGATATAAAGACGGATTGCTATATATATTCTGAAAAGTTAAAAACAATTGGAGGCATGCCGATTGGAACTAATGGTAAGGGCTTGTTGCTTCTTTCTGGAGGCATTGATAGTCCTGTTGCAGGGTATATGATGGCTAAAAGAGGAGTTGAAATAGAAGCTCTATATTTTCACACATATCCTTTTTCAAGTGAAAGAGCAAATGAAAAGGTTAAAAAATTAAGAGATTTATTAGAGGATTATTGTGGTAAAATCAGGCTTAGAAGTATAAATATGCTTGAAATTCACAAGGCAATAAAAGCTAATTGCGACGAAAAGAACACTACTATATTAGCTAGAAGATTTATGATGAAAATCGCAGAAAGAATAGCTCGTGAAAATAATATTCAAATCCTAATAACTGGTGAGAGCTTGGGGCAAGTTGCAAGTCAAACAATAGAATCAATGTGTGTAATAGAGAATGCAGTGGAGATACCAATTGCAAAGCCTTTGATTGGAATGGATAAAACAGAAATTGTTAAAATTTCTAAGGACATAGAAACCTTCGAAACTTCGATACTACCTTATGAGGATTGCTGTCAAATATTCGCACCTAAACATCCTGTAACAAAACCAAAACTTGAAAATATATTAAAGGATGAAGAAAATTTAGATGTTCAAAATTTAATAGATTTAGTTTTAAAAACAGAAGAAATTAATTATAACTAACAGAGTGAATTTTAAAATAAGTCACGAAAAGAAGAACTGAAAGTTCTTCCCTAGAGTGAATGATATATAGAATGAATAAGTTCATTCTATATATCATTCACTTTTTTGGAACAAAACTAATATCACTACATATATTATTATAATCAATAAAAAGAGCTATTAGATTTGCATATATGTAAATTTATGGTCTTGAAGAAAGGAATAGGTGATATTATGTCAGAAGTAAAAAGCAGTTGTTTTGACGGATGCAACAATAATTGTGGATGCGGTTTTGGTAACAACGGATTTGAATGGCTCATTATAATTATAATAATTTTATGCTTCTGTGGCGGATTCGGCAATAACTTCTTCGGAGGATGTTGCAACAACTAAATATAGTTTATAACTGCTTCATTGTTGCTTGTACATGTTGATGAAAATAAGAGCTATTTATTTGTAATAGCCCTTATTTTTTATTACAGAAGAGTCGTTACGATTCTTCTATAGAGCGAAACTTGTTTCGCTTTTTTATAATTATAATTATAATCACAATATAAGTCACATAATATACAGCATTGAATAAAATAGAATAATAATAATTCAATCGAGGTGATTTAATGTATAACAATGTTAGTAAATTGAATAGACAATGCCCTAATAATACCGTTTCATATGTTGTTAAATCAGGAGATACTTTATATAAAATTGCTACTAGAAATAAAACAAGTATAGAAGTGTTGTTAGAGCTCAATCCTGAGTTAAATACAAATTTATTAATTCCAGGGATTGTTATGTGTGTGCCAGTAAATATGCCTGAAACTCAACCATCTTGTCCTATGAAACCAACGATGCCTATGCCAGGTATGCCAGAAATGCCAGGTATGCCAGAAATGCCAGAAATACCAGGTATGCCAGGTATGCCAGGTATGCCAGAAATGCCGGAAATGCCAGGTATGCCAAATATGCCAGGTATGCCAACACCAATAACACCACAATCATCAAAGATGCAAACAAGAAAAGAAATGAAGCCTACATCACCAAAAGCACCTATAGCATCGATGCCACCAGCAACATCACCACCAGTAGCTCCTATACCACCTATAATGCCAATGCCACCAGTAGCACCTCCTACGGCTTCTGAATGCAACGGTATGATGTATACAATAAGAAGTGGGGATACATTGTATAATTTAGCTAGAAGACACGATATTACTTTATATGAGCTATTAAATGCAAATAGAAATATTAATCCATACAATATGCAAATAGGTCAAGTAATATGTATACCAATTCCAGAAAAGAAATGTCCATATGGAAGAGTATATACTATAGTTGAAGGAGACACTTTACAATCAATATTGAATAATTTTGAAATTTCTTTATCAATTTTGAAGGAGGTAAATCCTGATTTAGATCCTTACAACCTAAGAGTTGGAACTGTTATTTGTGTCCCTGCGTTTACACCATATCAGGAATGTGAGACAGATAATTCATATGTTATAGCTGAAGGTGATAGCTTAGATGTTATAGCTCGAAGATTAGGTGTATCTACTACTGAACTCTTAGTTCTTAATCCATATATGAAACCTGATGATTTTGAAAATGTAGGTTTGAGAATTTGTATTTCAGCAGCAATGACAACCTTTAGATAAAAATAAATTATCTTATGTAAAAAGCTTAGTAGAGATTTAGCTTGATATACCAAGTTACGGATTGTGGTATGTCTCTCTACTAAGCTTTAATGGTTATTATGAGATATTTACTTTAGGGGGTGCTTTTTTGCTTGAAATAGAAGAACTTATAGTAGTTGGGAGTAAAGATAATAGCATTTATATAGTAAAGATAAATTACGAACATAATAATTATGTATTAAAAAATATTTTTTATAAGAATTATAATAGTAATATAATGCTTCACAGTTGCTTAATGCAAGAAAACACTTTATACATGCTAGATTCTTATAACAATTTACTAATAAAATATGATATGACAAAAGATGAGTATTTTGAGTGCTATACAGGCAAGGATCCAAGGCATTTCTGCAAGTTTGGGGACAGCATATATGTAACAAATTTTGAATCTGATAGTATTTCAATAATTGATGATAATAGCTGTTGCTTGACAGGTACATTATCTGTTAGTTCAAAACCGCACGATATAATAGCGAATAAATTAAACAATAAATTATACGTAGCATGTTATGAAGAAAATGAAATTTTAGAATATGATATTGCTAAGAGCGAAAAGAAACACCTCGAACTTGCTGAAAAACCAATGCATTTGATTTTATATAATAATTATCTATATGCAATGGCATACAAGGTTAATGGAAATACTTCAAGTGAAATAAATATAATAAATTTAGACAATAGCGTTGTAGAAAAAAAGTATCATATAGATGAAATGACAAACAATTTTACATATGATGCTGAAACTAAAACTATATATATACTAGCAATTGAAAGCGGAACAGTATACAGTATTGACTTAATTAATGAGCAAATAAAAAAACAAATACATTTAAATGGTTATTTAGAAAATGTATTTGTAAGTAATAAACATTTATATATAACTAATTCTAGTAGAAATAATATTACAATTATTGATAAATCAGCTTCTGAACAATTAAAAAATATAGCTCTTAATTTTAGCCCTATGTATATCAGTAAATTATAGCATTTTGATTAAAAAATAATCAAGCATATCTTATTCTGATATAAGAGTTTTAAGTATGTTATCAAATATCTTCTCAGGATTTGAATTCCATTTATTGCATATGGATTTTGCCATATCCTCCGTTGGAACATTGATACTTAAATTAAATGTAACTATTCTATTCTCAAGGACTTGAAAGGAAACTACATACTCATTATCACTTTTTCTGTAATAATGACCAAATAGCTCTCTTCTTCTTTTTAAGTCCTTTTGTAATTTCTCAAACTTAGAATTAACTTCATTTACAAAGTATTCAGGTAGCATATCTTCAAACATAGTAATTGAGTTGATACCCTCATCAGTTAAAAAATAATACTCATGCCCATTGCTTGAATGAATATCAATAAACTTTGATTCTCGTAAATCACTTAAAATTTGTTGAAGTATAAAATATTCCATAAAATCATTTTCTAAAACAAAATTGGTTAATTCCATATTTGTTAGTGGTATAGCAAATTGATTGAATATATATAATAATTTTAGCTTTGATAAAGCCAATTTATTTCCTTGTTCTAGCATCTTAAACCTCCATATAAAGAAGATATATAAATCCATATATTTATATTATATCAAAGAACATGCATACATAACAAGAAAAAAATTTAAAAGCCCCTAGCTTTATTTTAACAAATTATGCTAGAGGCTTTAATTATTAAGATTCAATAAAGCTCAAGAAGAATCCTTTGGATTCTTCCCTAGAGTGAACTTTGTTCACTCTTTATAACCTTGTATCATCAACACTATTCAACCACTCTTTTATTGGTGGAATAATGCTTTCCATTATACCTGGTTCGAATGGGTTCTTTATGTTTCCAACTTTTACAAGCTCAAGGAATGGTTTACTTCCTCCAGCTCTACATAATCTAAGGTAGTCTTCCCAAGCTGTTTTTCTATTTTCATTGAATTTTACCCAATATTGATATGCACAAACTTGAGCAAGAGTATAATCTATATAATAGAATGGACTTGCAAATATATGTCCTTGTCTAAACCAGAATCCGCCTCTTTCCATAAAGTCGTTTCCATCATAATCTATAGTTGGTAAATATTTTTTTTCTATTTCTCTCCATTTAGCTTTTCTTTCGTCTGGAGTAACATTTGGATTTTCATATACAAAATGTTGGAACTCGTCAACACTTACACCATAAGGTATAAATATCAATCCACCTGCTAGGTGAGAGAACTTGTATTTTAATTCAAGCTCTTCAAAGAATAATTTCATCCATGGCCAAGTAATAAATTCCATACTCATTGAATGAATTTCACAAGCTTCATATGTAGGAAAACCATACTCAGGTACATTTAAATCTCTACTTTGGAATACTTGGAAAGCATGTCCTGCTTCATGAGTCAATACATCAACGTCTCCAGAAGTTCCATTGAAATTTGCGAATATAAATGGTGAACGATAATTAGCTATATATGTACAGTATCCACCAGATTGCTTACCTTTTTTGCTTTCTAAGTCTAATAACTCTCTGTCAGCCATAAAGCTAAAGAACTCATCAGTCTCAGGAGAAAGCTCCTTATACATTGTTCTTGCTTTATCTACCATCCAATCTTTATTTCCTTTTGGTACAGCATTTCCTGAATTGAATGATAAAGGTGTATCATAATATTTGAAATCTTCGATACCAAGTCTTTTTGCTTGTCTTTTTCTTAGGTCTACAACAACTGGAACAATGTGCTTGTATACTTGATCTCTATACCAAGCAACTTCCTTAGGACCATATTCAGAACGGCGCATTCTTGTATAAGCAAGATCAACAAAGTTTTTATAACCAAGCTTTTGCGCTATCTTTGTTCTTACCTTAACTAGCTTATCATAGATTTCATCAAATTCCTTTTCATGTTCTTCAAAGAAAGCATTTGATTTTTCATTTGCTTCTTTTCTAATACTTCTGTCTTTATCTTGTTTGAAAGGAGCCATTTGTGATAGATTTCTAATTTCACCTTTGAATTCGATTTTAGCTGAAGCAACAAGCTTGTTGTATTGGCTTACTAATTTGTTTTCTTCTTGTAGATCCTCTAATACTTCATCAGAGAAGGTTTTAATTTGCATCTCTGCTAATGTGAATAGATGTGCGCCATACTTTTCTTCAAGTTGTTTTCTAAATTTAGAACTAATAAGTGCCTTATAGAAATCCACAGAAAATCCTTGGAACACAGGACCATAAGTATCAAAATAGTCATTTTCCTTATCATAGAATTCATCTGTTGTATCAATGGAGTTTCTTATGCTTGCTAATGTTGCCATAGTATCATAGTCATTATTAATCACTATTATTTCGTCCATTATCTTGCCTTGCTCTTCAAAGCTTGAAGCTTCATTAAATTTTGTTAAAAGCTCCTCAAACTTAGGTTTAAAAACATCAACCTCTGGTCTTACATATTTGTACTCTGAAAATTTCATTCCAACCTCCAAAATATTATTTAATAATATCCTTTTCCTTCAGGATATTTTAAAAGTTTTGTATATTAAATACTGGTATAAAATTATTAAATATATAATTAGATATCTGTATTATGTACAGCTAGATAATATCATAAATAAGAATAATTGTAAAATAGAATTTTATTTTTGTATTTTATACTGATATGTGGTATAATAATCCTTATTGTAAAGCTATAGCGTATATAAAAGCACAAGTTGTTTAAACTACGCATAAAATGAATATTTACATACACTTAAATGTGTTAACAAGAAGGAATATCATGATTATAAATAAAATTGTAAGTGTTTTAAGAAATAGTATAGCACAGGAGCTTGAAATTGAAGCTGGTGATGAGCTTATAAGCGTAAATGGAGCTAGCATACAGGACTACATAGATTATAAGTTTCAAATTTCAGATTATGAAATAGTTCTTGAAATAAAAAAACCAGATGGTGAAATTTGGGAACTAGAAATTGAAAAGGAATATGATGAGGATTTAGGAATTATTTTTGAAAACCCTCTTATGGATAATATAAAGGTCTGTAAAAATAATTGTATATTTTGTTTTATCGATCAAATGCCGAAGGGAATGAGAAAAACTCTTTATCTAAAGGATGATGATACAAGACTATCGTTTTTATATGGAAATTTCATAACTCTGACTAATTTATCAGATGATGAAATTAATAGAATCATTAAATATAGAATTAGTCCCATAAAGGTTTCTGTACATGCAACTGATTTAAATGTAAGAAATGAAATGATGGGTAAAGATGATGGAAAAGACATCATACAATATCTAAAGAAGCTTTGTGATGCAGAAATTACAGTTGACTGTCAAATAGTATTGTGTAGAAATATCAACGATAAGGATGTTTTAAATAATACTATTGATGATTTAATAAAGCTTTATCCAAATGTTAGAAGTGTAGCTGTTGTACCTGTTGGACTAACTGATTATAGAGAAAAACTATATAATCTAGAAAAATTTGATAAGGAGAGTTCCTTAGAGTTAATAGAGCAAGTTGAAAAGAAGCAAAAGGAATTATTGAAGCAACATGGAACAAGATTTGTTTTTATTGCTGACGAGTTTTATGTTTTAAGCCAGAGTGAATTTCCTAAATATTCTAATTATGAGGAATTTGATCAGATTGAGAATGGGATAGGCTTGTTTAGACTTTTTGAGAGAGAAATAGAGGACAGCTTAAAAAAACTTAAAATAGTTGGCACTCATAAATCTGAAAAGAAGTTTACAATTGTAACAGGAGTAGCAGCTTTTGAGCTTATGTCTAAGCTTGTTAGAAGAATTTCAGAAAAAACAGGTATAGAAATTGAAGTTGTAAAAATAATTAATGAATGCTTTGGTAAAAATATTACTGTAGCAGGCTTAGTAACAGGCAAGGATATAATAAATCAATTAAAAGGAAAGGGATATGAGAATTTAATTATACCAAAGGTAATGGTTGAGTTTGAAGATAGTATTTTCCTAGATGATATAAAGATAGAAGATTTAGAAAAAGAGCTTTGCACAAAAGTATATGTGTGTGAAGTAAACGGAAGTAAATTAGTAAATTTATTAGTAAACGAGAGAGGAAAATAAAATGGCAAGACCAATAGTTACAATAGTTGGCAGACCTAATGTTGGTAAGTCAACGCTTTTTAATAGGTTAGCTGGAAAAAGGATTGCAATAACAGAGGATACTCCAGGTGTGACAAGAGATAGAATTTATGCTGAATGCGAGTGGCTAGACAATCATTTTACACTAATTGATACAGGTGGAATTGAACCTAATTCAGAAGACACGATATTTATTCAGATGCGAAAACAAGCTGAAATAGCAATTGATATGGCTGATGTTATACTTTTTATGGTTGATGGCAAGGAAGGTGTAACTGGTGCTGATTATGAAGTTGCACAGATGCTTAGAAAATCAAAAAAAGATATAATCCTTGTATGTAATAAAATTGACAAATTTGTTAATGAGGATAATATTTTTGAATTTTACAATCTAGGACTTGGAGATCCAATATCTATTTCATCGGCTGAGGCTTTAGGACTTGGAGATTTACTCGATATTGTTATCTCTAAATTTAAGGACTATCATGATGTAGACGAAGATAAGGATAATACTAAAATCGCTGTTATAGGAAAGCCTAATGCAGGTAAATCTTCACTTATAAACAGAATAGTTGGACAAGAAAGAGTAATAGTAAGTGATATACCAGGAACAACAAGAGATGCAATAGATACAGAGTTTGTACAAGATGGTAAAAAGTACACACTTATTGATACAGCAGGTATTAGAAAGAAAAGTAAAATATCTGAAAACATCGAGAGATACTCTGTAGTTAGATCATATACAGCTGTTGAGAGAGCAGATTTGTGCTTGTTGGTTATTGATGCTGTTGATGGTGTTACAGAGCAGGATGCAAGAATTGCAGGTTATTCTCATGAAAATGGCAAAGGTATGGTTATTATAGTTAATAAGTGGGATTTAATTGAAAAGGATAACAATGCTTTCAATAAATATATAACTGAGATTAGAAATAAGCTTGCATATTTAGAATATGCTCCAATACTTACTATGTCTGCTTTGACAGGCCAAAGAGCAAACAAGCTTTTAGAGCTTGTAGACGAGGTAATGCAGTTTAGAAATTTAAGGATTTCTACTGGAGTATTGAATGATATTATTACAGAGGCAGTTCTTATGAACCCTCCAAGAAGCGTAAAAGGAAAAAGGCTTAAAATTTACTATGCAACTCAGGTAAGTGTTGCACCACCAAAATTTGTAATATTCTGCAATGATAGTGAATTAGTGCATTTTTCTTATGTAAGATATATAGAAAACAAGATAAGAGAGAATTTTGAGTATAAGGGGAACCCTATAACTATAGAGTTTAAAAATAGAAGCGGAGATTAAAGGGATAGGAGATTTACTAGATGAAATACGTATTAATAGCTATAATAGCTTATTTAATTGGTAACATTTCATTTTCATTATTAATAAGCAAGGTATTCTTTAAGGATGATGTTAGAAAGCATGGTAGCGGAAATGCTGGTTCAACTAATATGATTAGAGCTTTTGGATTTAAGATAGGTGTAATCACATTTATTGGAGATCTATTGAAAGGTATGTTAGCAGCATATCTAGGACGACTTATCGCTGGAGTGGATGGCTCATATATAGCAGGAATTTGTGTAGTTGCAGGACATAATTGGCCTGTATTTATGAATTTTAAAGGTGGTAAGGGTGTTGCAACAACTATTGGAATGCTATTCGTAGTTTTACCTTGGATAACACTGATTTGCTTTGCAATAGGAATTTCAATTGCATTTATGGGAAGAATAGTTTCAATAGGTTCATTGATAGGTGTTACTTTATCAGCTATAGTAGCTATATCCAGACATTATTATGATGTTAAATTAGTTTTATTTGCTTTAATATATGCTGGAATGTGTTTGTTTACACATAGACAAAACATTAAGAGGTTATTAAGAGGGGAAGAAAAGAAATTATAATATATTGAGGTGTATAATGAAAAAAATTGCTGTATTAGGTGGAGGAAGCTGGGGAACAGCTTTATCTAAACTATTATGTGAAAATGGACATGATGTTAAAGTTTGGCTAAGAGATGAAGCTCAATGTAATGATATAAGAACAACTAGAATCAATAATAAATATTTACCAAATATTATACTTCCAGAGAACTTATATTTTACAACAGATATGGCAGAAGCATTAGCTGATAGTGAAATTATTATAAATGTTATACCAACACAAAATATACGCAAGGTTTTTGAACAAATACCTAAGGATTTTGTTAGTAATAAAATTATCATTAATTGTTCTAAGGGTATAGAGCTTGGAACACATAGCTTAATATCAGATATCATTAAAGAGGAAACTATAAACTGTAACTATGTTATACTTTCTGGACCTTCGCATGCAGAAGAACTAGCGCTTGGTTTGGTGACAGCTGTAACAGTAGCATCAGAATCAGAGGAAGCAGCAATGCTTGCTCAGGATATTTTCATGACAAGTTATTTTAGAGTATATACAAGCAAGGATGTAAAGGGTGTAGAGCTAGGTGGAGCACTTAAAAACATAATAGCTCTCGGAGCAGGTATATCAGATGGAGTTGGCTATGGTGACAATGCAAAAGCCGCTCTAATGACAAGAGGAATATTAGAGATTTCTAGACTTGGCACATGTTTAGGTGCAGAAATGTCAACCTTCCAAGGCTTATCAGGAGTAGGAGATCTAATAGCAACCTGTACAAGTCAGCATAGTAGAAACAGAAACGCAGGACTATTGATTGGTCAAGGTTTTACAAAGGATGAAGCAATTAAAAAAATAGGTATGGTAGTAGAGGGCATATCAACTACATATGCAGTCTATGAAGTAGCAAAGGAAAAGAATGTAGATATGCCTATAGTTTTTGCAATGCATGATGTACTTGATAATTCAGTAGATGTAAAAGAAACAGTAACAAAGCTAATGCTAAGGGAGAAAAAGGAAGAGTAATAGTTGATATGAGGGCATTTTTAATTAAATGCCTTTTTCATGTCTTTTTTTTACATTTAGCATTTTATATTTCATAATTAAGTAAAATATGGTATAATTAATACTGTTAAATTAATAGGGTTTAGTTTTAAAAATTTTTTATGTTAATAATTATTAGAATAATAAATAAAAGGGGAAATTTTATTATGAAATACATAAGAGTTTTAACAATATTTTTAATTACTTTAATGCTTTTTTGTAGCTGTACTTTAAACAATGAGGAAACATCAAAACAAGTAGAATACACAATCACACAAGGTTCTAATTACAAGGATTTTGTTCAACCAGGTAACGGTATAACTGAATTTGAAAGCTTTTCAACTGAATCTATTGACTATTATTTTGAAGTTTATAAATACACTGAAGAACAAAGGCTAGATTTTATTAATAAGGTAGAAATGCTTCGTAGTTATTTAGAAAAGAATGCTGAAGTATCATTTGAAAATAAATTATCTATTTATATTAGTGAAGATAACACTTTACAAGGAATCGATGGAAAGCTTTTTTTAAATGAATTATATGTAAATTCCATTGATTCTACAATTGCTTTTTTACAAACAATATTTGGAGCAAATAGCAACTATGGCTTGTGCTATGGCCTTGCTAATTATGTAAATGAAAAACTTTATGATGATGCTTTTATAAGCAAAATATCTATTGAAGAGTTGGGAAAATACTATTCTAAAAGTGAAAATATAATCTTAATGAATTTGACGATTCCAGTATTTCAAGAAGTGTATTTCTCTAAAGAACAAAATAGCTATGCATATGAAACAGCATATTATTTTACTAAAGATTTAATAGAAAGAAAAGGCTTTAAGGAAATAATAAACTTATTAAATAATTCATCAAAATTAGATTTAAGCTTTGATACTGAATATACAAATGAAAAAAACATCTGGTTGAAAAGTATTGGAGCAACACAATCTTGTGAAAATCCAATAGTTCCATTAAGATATGAGTTGCAATTCGGTAGCAAGTTAGAAACATATCCTTATGTAATAAATTCACCTTCAATTAATGCGTATTTTACTATAAAAGAAGGTGAACTAAGGCGTGAAGGTGTTATTATGGATTATGCCTATATTAAACATTACTTGGAGATGTATGAACAAGATATTTCAGCTTTAAAAAAATATTTAGAACCATATTTTGATACAAATAAAGAAGTAATTGATTGTTATTTTGGAGAAGATGATAAGAATTATTATAATTATAGCTTTATAAAATATGTAACTCCACTTAAAGACGGAGTTCATGAATACACTCATTACTTAACTTCAACACATTACTTGAATGCCTTAAATAAATATGGGGACCCTGATTTTAGATGGTTTGTTGAAGGAATTGCAGATTATTGTGATAGCTATTTAGAAAAAGAAAATGTTTATAGAATGAAAACTGAATTATTTGATAAAAATATTAATTACTCTGTTAATCGTTTATACAATAGAAATTTTATTGATGTAAATGAAAAAAAGAATGAAAGCTATATAAAGTTTTATCAAGAGCTTTATGCATATAATCAAAGAAGGAGTAGTTTTGACAGTAAATTTAGCATTGCAAGTGTTTATAGTGAAGAATTCAGTAAAATAGACGATTATGAAAAGGAAGGTTTAGATTTAAGCTATTATGAGGCAAGCTCTTTTGTAAATTATTTAATTACAACCTATGGAGAAGATAAATTCTTTCAATTATATAAGGATTATTCAAAATTATATGAAATATATGGTAAAACATATGAAGAACTGTTGAAAGAATGGGATTCGAAATTTATTAATTCTTATAAATTAGAATATCTCATAGGACCAGAAGATTTAAAAATTACTTTCTTTGATAATAGCGAGATATATATGGATTCTACACGTTCTTTTATTGATGTATTAGGCAATCAAACATATGAGTATGTATATTGCGGATCAGGATTTAACAAAGATAACGAGTTAACTCCTGATTTAAATGAGTTTGAAGGACTTGATTTAAAAGGCAAAATTGCATTAATAAAACAAGACAGTCTATATTCTTTTGTAAACTTTTTCAAACAAGTTAATAATGCAGCTAATGCAGGGGCAATAGGTGTAATTGTATACAGTGATGATCCTATTTCAATATATAATACTAAATATTTAGAAGGAACAATAGCAGATATTCCAACAATTTGCATAACTACAGAAGATGGAGAATACCTAAAGGAAGCTAAAGATAAAAGAATTACAATAGATAAAGATTTTTTTGGAATTATTGATAATAATTAAAAGGAAATTGATAAATGAGGGCATTTTTAATTAAATGCCTTTTCTTTTTTATGTTCATTATAATAAAAAGTAATAAAAGGACAAAAAAGAATATTATTATGGCTTAGCAAAGCTAAGACTATGTATAACAAATACCATTTATACAGTTATCATTAGTAAAAAATCGAAGTTTTAATTTATTTTGCTAGTTTTAAATTGTCATAATTTAAATTATCTATACATATAAATTAATTGTATATTATTATAGGGGGGATTATTATAACTAGTATAGATATATATGAGGATATTGCTAAAAGGACAAAAGGCGAGATATATTTGGGGGTTGTCGGGCCTGTAAGAACTGGGAAATCTACTTTCATAAGAAAGTTTTCCGAGATAATGATGTTACCAAACATTGAGGATGAATATGTACGTGAAAGAGCTAAAGATGAGATGCCTCAAAGTGGTACAGGAAAGACCATAACAACTACTGAGCCTAAATTTGTTCCTGGGACTGCAGTTAAGGTCACTATAAGGGATAATGTAAATACATATTTGAGATTGATTGACTGCGTTGGCTATATGATTCCAGGTGCCTTAGGACATATAGAAGACGAACATCCAAGATTTGTAAATACCCCTTGGAGCGATAAGCAAATACCATTTGTCGAAGCTGCAGAGATAGGAACTAGAAAGGTAATCAGAGAGCATTCAACGATTGGAATTTTAGTTACAACAGATGGAAGTATAACTGATATAAACAGAGATAACTACATTATGGCTGAGGAAAGAGTTGTCAAAGAGCTAAAGGAAATTAACAAGCCTTTTGTAATTATTTTAAATACAACTAATCCACATAATGAAAATACAATAGAATTAGCTAAGCAATTAAATGATAAATATGATGCACCAGTACAGCTTGTTGACTGTATGAATTTAAAAGAAAGCGATGTTGATGATTTAATTGGCAAGGTACTTTACGAATTTCCAATTAGAGAAATTAACATTGATTTACCAAGATGGTTTGATGGCTTAAGCATAGAACATCCTTTGAAGAGCAGTTTTATCAATGCTTTGAAAGAGGATATTGACAAATGCTATAAAATCAGTGATTTTGAAGCTGAAGATATGTTCGGTACAGGAAACGAGCTTATTCAAGAATACTTTGTTAAGGGTATAGAGCTTGGAACAGGAAGTATCAATGTTAAGGTAGATATTGATAATGCACAATATTATAAGGTAATAAGTGATATCTCCGGTGTTGAAATAGAGGGAGAGCATCAAATATTAAAACTAATAGAGGAATTATCACAGTCTAAGAGAGAATATGATAGAGTTGCTATAGCTGTAAATGAAGCTAGAACTAAAGGCTATGGATTTGTAAAACCATGTATTGATGATATGTCAATTCAAACACCTGAATTATTTAAAGAGGGTGGGCGTTATGGAATCAAGATAAAAGCAAATTCACCATCGCTTCACATCATAAACGCGGATTTGAACACTGAATTATCGCCAATTATCGGAAGTAAAGCTCAGAGTGAGGATTTTATTAAGTACATTATGAGCAGTACTGATGAGGATCCTGCAAATATTTGGAATGCTGAAATATTTGGTAAAACTCTATATAATTTAGTAGAGGACCAATTAGAAGGAAAGCTAACAGCTATGCCAGAAAATGCAAGAAAGAAAATCAAGAGAACAATTGAAAAGATAGTTAACGATGGTAGTGGTAGCATAATATTTATTATAATATAGTATCACATTTTTGTGAAAGTTTAGTATGAATATGCCATATAAAAAGAATTGATAAAAGTTGTAGTTTTTTATCAATTCTTTTCTTGTTAATTTTTGAATAAAATCTTGCAACTGCATATATGATTATGCTATAATAAGCTTAGTTCAAGCGAAGATGGTGTTTGTTATGTCAAAAAAAAGATATCGGATCAGAAATTTTCTAATAATTATAGTGTTTTTAGTAATCTTGTTTGATTTATTTCTCAGGTATTACAGTGATGTTAGCCTTGAGGTAATTGAATATGATGATCTAGAAGAAACTATTAAGGTTAAGGCTGTAATTGTTAAGGATGAAGCGATTATTAATGCTGATAGAAATGGAAGTGTTAACTTTCATTATAATGAAGGCCAAAAGGTTAGTGCTGGAGTTAATTTAGCAGATATTACAGGCTCAGAGAACGGGAAGATTCATTCTCCAAAGTCAGGATTAGTAAGCTATGTATTTGATGGACTAGAAAACAGCTTTAAATACGAAGAAGTAACAAGCATCATGCCAAGTAAATTACAGGGTATAGAAGAGCTTATAGAAAATACTGCAAACCTTAGTACTGTAAACAATGGAGACAAGCTTATTAAGGTAATTTATGATTTTAAATACTATATGGTATGTCTTGTAAACAATGTTGATATTGCTAGTTATGAAGAGGGTAAATACATAAGAGTAAAGTTTAATGAAGATGATAAAATTGTTTATGGATATTTAGAAAAAATTAATTTAGGAAATGATGAATCTGTATTAATAATAAGCTTTGACGATTTTTTTCATAAGGTGTATAATAAAAGAATAATAGAAGCATCATTGGTAAAGAATCTTTATGAAGGATTAAAGATTCATACAAGCGCAATTTTAGAAAAAGACGGAATAAAGGGTGTATATATCAAGGATGTCAGCAATATTATTAAGTTTGTACCTTTAGAAATAATAGGTGGAGACGAAGAATATTCCATTGTATCAGCTGGGGAAAGTCTCCCTGGAGGTAGAGGAGTAATTACTATCAATGGAGATACATATTATACGGTTAAGGTATTTGACAAGATTGTTTTGAAACCTGACAAGGTTTATGAAGGTCAGATAGTCGATTAGTTTGAAAGGATTATAGCTTATGGATATAGCACAAAACATCTCGGAAATATTAAAAAATGTTGAAGCAGCAGCTCTAAAAGCAGGCAAGAGCTTTGATGATATTACCGTTATAGCTGTTACTAAAACGGTTGACAGCGATAAAGCATTAGAAGCCTTTAAAGCTGGACTAATCAACCTAGGAGAAAATAGAGTCCAAGAATTTGTAAGTAAGTATGAAAAGCTAGAAAAAAATAATATAAACTGGCATATCATTGGACATTTACAAAAAAATAAAGTAAAATATATAATTGGCAAGATTAAGCTTATTCATTCTTTAGAATCATTAGCCTTAGCAGAGGAGCTTGATAAACGTTCTAAGCAGCAAGGTATAATAACAGAGGTTTTAGTAGAACTGAATATCGCAGAGGAAGAAAGTAAATTTGGTATAAAAAAAGAAAACTTAATTGAGTTTATAAAGTCTGTTGAGGACTTTGAAAATATAAAAATAGTAGGTCTTATGACAGTTGCACCTTTTGTAGAGGACAAGGAAGAAGTCAGATGGGTATTTAAAGAAATGAAACATTTATACGATAAAGTTTCAAGCATGAGCTTTAAAAATGTTGAAATGAAATTTTTATCCATGGGAATGACTAATGACTATGATGTAGCAATCGAAGAAGGCGCAAATATCATTAGAATTGGAACAGCAATTTTTGGTAGTAGAAATATATAAATTTTATATTATTGGAGGAATAAGAAATGAGTTTGATGGAAAAAATGAAAAACTTCATAGGCTTAAACGATATTGAAGAAGATGATGAATATGAGGATGAGGTAGAAGCAGTAGATTACAAGCAAGCGGAACAGCAAAAGCAAGCAAATAGCAATCTAGGATCATATGGTAAGAAAGGCAATGTTATTAAGGTTCATTCTAATAATGATATGAAGCTATTTATATGTGAGCCTGAAAAGTATGAGGATTGTACAAGAGCTGTTGATGAGTTAAAGAACAGAAAAGCTGTTGTTTTGAACATTGAGAGCTTGGATTTAGAAGACCAAAGACAAATATTTGAGTTTATAAAAGGCGCTGTTTATGCTTTAGAAGCAAGTATTCAAAAAGTATCTAAGGGAATATTCGTTATAGCTCCAGTAAACGTTCAAATAGATGGTAAGATGGGCGAGAAAGAAAAATTTGAAAGAAATTTATATTCGGTGAATGGCACTAGATAGGAGTATAAATATTATAGATTATAGCTATGCTTTATTTTGTGTAGCTATATTTAATATGAAGGATTATGAAGGATTTTACAAAATATTATGATTTTATAACTGATGAGGATACAAGACTCTCAGTTAGAAAAATTGCAGATAAAGCTCTATTGGCTTCAAAAAATTGTAGTATTCTTTCAACTGATTTTGTTAATCAAAATGTGATAGATTATAGTATTCCTATTCTTAATAATTTTGACATCAACTATAAACTTTTCCCAAACTATGAGTATAGCGAGAGGAAAAGTTTAATTTTATATCCATCCTATGAGGAAAGAATAGATGAAAATCAGTATATAGCAGCTCTAAGAATTTCTAATAAATCAAAATTCAAGGAGCTAGATCACAGCAATTATTTAGGCTCATTGATGAGTCTTGGTATAGAAAGAAGTAAAATTGGCGATATATATGTTCATGACAATTATGCAGATGTGATTTGCCATACAGATTTAGCTGATACTATAATATATAATTTAGATCAAATAGGAAGAAATAAGGTTGAAATTGAAAGGATAGATATCGAGGCTGTATCATATAAAGAGCCTGATTTTGTTCTATTATTAATTAGTGTTAGTTCGATGAGGCTTGATAATATTGTTAAGGCTTTAATTAATAAATCTCGCGATACAGGAACTGATTTGATTAAAGCAGGCGATGTTAAGGTGAACTTTATCCCTGGAGAAAAGGCTTCAGCAACGCTAAAAAAGGGTGATTTGTTATCTATTAGAAGACATGGTAGATATTTAATATATAATGAAAACGGAAATACAAAAAGTGGGAAAATCAGATTAGAGATAAAGCATTATACAAATGCTGGCTCTAAGAGTTAGAAAGGGTATAATTATGAAAAACATTGGAATTATAGGTGCTATGGAAGAAGAAGTAGCAGCACTAATAAAGCATTATGGTAGCACTGAAAAAGTAAAATATTTAGATTTTGAATTTCATATATTAAAATACAATGATAAAAAAATAATTGTTGTTGTTTCTGGTATAGGCAAGGTAAACTCTGCAATATGTGCACAGCTTTTGATAGATAGATTTGGGGTTGAATGTGTAGTAAACTCGGGAATAGCAGGGGCTATATCAGAAAAGATTGATATTGCAGATATTGTTTTTTCAAGTGATTTAATTCAGCATGATGTAAATGCTGTTAACTTTGGATATAAGCTAGGTCAAATACCAAGGATGGGTGAAGACTATATATTTAAAGGAGACTTAGCACTTCTACATAAAATGGAGGAAATTGCACAGAATAAGGGTATCAAATATTATGTTGGTAGAATTGTATCAGGAGATGAATTCGTATCAGCAAACACTAAAAAACAATGGTTAAAGGATAATTTCAATGCAATGTGTACCGATATGGAGAGTGCTTCAATCGCACATGTTTGCTTTTTAAACAAGGTTCCATTTATTGCTATCAGATGTATTTCTGATACAGCAGATGATAGAGCAAATATGGTATATAAAGAGTTCGAAGAAATAGCACTTAAAAAATGCTTTGCAATATCTAGCGCTTTAATCGAGGAGATTTAATATGTATATTATTTATGCACTGATTGCTATTGCTTCAATAGCACTAGATCAATTTACAAAATATTTAGCAGTTATTAATCTAAAAGATAAACTATCGTTCCATGTTATAGGAGATTTTTTAAGATTCTCTTATGTTGAAAACAGAGGAGCAGCATTCGGAATGCTTCAAAATCAAAGGATGTTCTTCATAATTTCTACAGTAATATTGGTAGGTATATTAGTATATCTAATTTTATTTAGCAAGAAGATTACTAAGGCCGGAAAAATAACTCTTTCACTAGTATTTGGAGGAGCAATAGGAAACTTTATAGATAGAATTAGACTTGCATATGTGATTGATTTTGTTGATGTTAGATTTGGAAGCTTCTATAATTTTCCTGTATTTAACATAGCAGATAGCTGTCTAGTAGTCGGTATTGGAATCCTAATTATATTGATTTTATTTAATAAGTTTGATATAGTAGATAACAAAGGAAAAAACAACAAGAATATTGATATTAATAATTAAACATTGTTATTGTTGCTTATTACAATATTATATTCAGTACAAATAAATAAAGAGGAATGAAATTATTTATGGAAGAAATTAAATTAATTTCTGAAGAGAATGACATAAGAATAGACACATACATTTCATCAAAGCTTGAAAACTTGTCAAGGAGCGCTGCTCAGAAGTTAATCGAGGATGATAATGTAAGTGTAAATAACAAGAAAGTAAATAAGAATTATAAAGTAAAAATAAATGACGAAATAGTGATATTGATGCCAGAACCAGAGCCTCTAGATGTTGTTGCAGAGGATATCCCCCTTGATATAGTTTATGAGGATGCTGATATAGCTGTAATTAATAAGGCACAGGGCATGGTAGTGCATCCAGCAGCAGGACATCAGAGCGGCACCTTGGTAAATGCACTTATGAGTAAGCTAGATGATTTATCATCAATAAATGGAGTTTTAAGACCTGGAATTGTTCATAGATTAGATAAAAATACTTCAGGTCTTTTAATTATTGCAAAAAATGATTATTCACATAATTTCTTGTCTGAGTGCTTGAAAAAGCACTCTATAAACAGAATATATTATGCTTTAGTAGAGGGAGTAGTTAAAAACGATAAGGGAGTAATCGATGCCCCCCTTGGGAGAAGCGAAAAGGACAGAAAGAAAAGATGTGTTACAACTAAAAACAGCAAGGTAGCAATAACAAATTATGAGGTCATAACAAGATATAAAGCATATACCTTGATAAAGCTAAAGTTAGAAACAGGTAGAACGCATCAAATACGTGTACACATGAAGTATATAGGACATCCAGTAGTAGGAGATGAGGTCTACGGTAAGGAAGATAAAAAATTCGGACTAAAGGGACAACTCCTGCACTCTAAATCACTTGGCTTTGTACATCCAACAAGCAAGGAATACATGGAATTTGATACTGAATTACCAAAGTATTTTATTGATGTTTTAGAAAAAATATAAGTAATTAAAAACATGAAATAGAGAATTTATCAATAAATACATATACTTCTTATTGTTGTTTTATTGATTTTGAGAAGAAATAACTAGAAATATTACTCAAAATAACAGTTAAAGGACAGGATATCATATGAAAATCAAAGCCCTTATAATGGATGAGCAAGCTATAAAAAGAGCTATAACAAGAATTACACATGAAATAATTGAAAAGAACAAAGGTGCTCAAGATCTAGTAATTGTTGGCATAAAAACACGTGGCTGGCCGTTAGCACTTAAAATTAAAGAATCAATTATGGATATTGAAAATGTAGATGTTCCTGCATTTCCTCTCGACATAACCTTTTATAGAGATGATAACGAAAAGGATTACGAAGAACCAAAATCAGTTGAGAAGTTTAATTTTGATATCAAGGATAAATCTGTTATTCTAGTAGATGATGTACTTTATACAGGAAGAACTGTCCGGGCTGCGCTAGACGCCATAGTAGACAATGGCAGACCAAACAACGTTCAGCTAGCAGTCCTAATAGATAGAGGACACAGAGAGCTTCCAATAAGAGCTGATTTCATAGGCAAGAACGTACCAACCAGCAGAGATGAAAGAGTTAAGGTCTACCTAGAAGAATTTGACGGAAAATCTCAGGTAGTTATAGGTGAAAAAATAATTTAGTTTAGAAATAGAGTTACTACCGACAAATATGTCGGTAGCAATTTTTTTCATTTTAAAATGCTTTATGAATTTTTTAAGCCTAATTACATAAGCTAATAAAAAATTTGTGAAGGTGAATTATGGACTTTGTTGTAATATGTTTAACTAGTATATTTTCTTATATATCACTTTTTTTATTGACTAAGATAATGGGGCACAAGCAAATTTCACAGCTTGATTTTTTTGATTATATTACTGGTATTACTATTGGATCAATAGCTGCGGAGTTTGCTACAGACTTAGAGACACCTTGGAAGCCTCTTGTGTCTATGATTATATATGCATTTGCTACAGTTATGCTCAGTGTAATAACGAGAAAATTTCCAAGAACCCGTAAATACCTCAATGGGACATCTAGAATTTTAATGAATAATGGAAAAATAATTAAAGAGAATCTAAAAGAATCAAAACTAGACTTAAATGAATTTTTAGCAATGTGTCGAGAGCAAGGATATTTTGATTTAAGTAGTATTCAGACTGCATTGTTTGAATACAATGGAAAACTGTCTATTTTACCAGTTAGTTCACGTCGTCCAATAATACCAGAGGATATTCAATTAAAACCTGAACAAGAAATCCTATTTGCTGAAGTTATTATGGATGGGCAAATTATAGAAAAAAATTTACAAAGCATTGGTTTTGATCTTAGTTGGCTTTCAAAGCAACTATCACAACATTGCATTGGATCTGCTAAAGATGTATTCTTAGCTGTATGTGATAAAAATCAAAACATTTCATTTTATAAATATGAAGATAATTAAATTTAAGGATTATATTTTCTATATAATAATTAAGATTTGAGAATATTTGGAGTTAACATGCAAGTTTTATAGATTTAGATATTAGTAATTTTAAAAATAGCTAAGGACATTAATGTCCTTAGCATAATAACTTAGTTATTTTTAATAAGATCATCTATTTTTTTATTCATAGAGCGAACTTCGTTTGCTTTTTAATGATGGAACAATCTGATTCCTGTGAAGGACATTGCCATATTATACTTATTACAGCAATCTATAACTAGATCATCTCTAACAGAACCGCCTGGTTGAGCAATATATTTTACACCACTTTTTTTAGCTCTTTCAATATTGTCACTAAATGGGAAGAAAGCATCTGAGCCAAGAGCAACATTCTGCATATTATTAAGCCATTTACGTTTTTCTTCTCTAGTAAACACTTCTGGTTTCACTTTAAATATAGTTTGCCATGTACCTTCTGCTAAAATATCTTCGCTATCATCGCTAATATAATTATCAATTGCATTATCTCTGTCAGCTCTGCCGATACCGTCTGCAAATTGTAGATTAAACACTTGTGGAGCCTGTCTTAGCATCCAGTTATCTGCCTTTTGTCCTGCAAGTCTTGTGCAATGTATACGAGACTGTTGACCAGCACCTATACCAATTGCTTGACCGCCTTTAGCATAACATACAGAATTTGATTGAGTATATTTTAATGTGATTAGAGCAATTATTAAATCTATCTTTGCTTCTTCTGGAAGCTCTTTGTTATCAGTAACAATATTACTTAACAATTCCTTATTAATTTTAAGCTCATTTCTACCTTGCTCAAAGCTAATTCCGAAAACATCCTTGTGTTCTATAGCTTCAGGAACATAGCTAGGATCTATTTTAATAACATTGTATTTTCCTGCTTTTTTAGACTTAAGTATTTGAAGTGCTTCTCCTGTATATCCAGGAGCTATTACTCCATCAGAAACCTCTCTTTTTATTATCCTAGCTGTATCATAGTCGCAAACATCTGATAGAGCTATAAAATCACCAAATGAAGACATTCTGTCAGCACCTCTAGCTCTTGCATATGCAGATGCTAAGGCTGATAATTTACTCATATCATCAACATGATAAATTTTAGCTAAAACATCATCAAGAGGAAGTCCTACAGCAGCTCCAGCAGGGGACACATGTTTAAATGATGTTGCAGCTGGCAATCCAGTTGCTTCTTTTAATTCCTTAACTAATTGCCAAGCATTGAAAGCATCAAGGAAATTAATATATCCAGGGTTTCCTGATAAAACTTCTATTGGAAGCTCTAAGTTACTTTTCATAAATATTTTTGATGGTTTTTGATTTGGATTACAACCATATTTTAATGCTAGTTCTTTCATTTAAAATTCCTTTCTTCAGTTATTTATTTTTATTAATAATTATTGTTTCTTCCTCTTTTGTTTGTATGTTTATATATCTAACAAATAAAGAAACTTTGTTTTCTTCATTTAAGCTGTTCCATATTAAGTTTGCAAAATCATTTATATTATTTTCAATTTCAATAAGTTTTGGTTCGCCCTCATAGCTTGGAAGAGGGTTGCCATCATTCTTATATGTATGTATAAAACGACCTTCTCCAGCAACAGGATTAGTATAAGTAAAGCTATATCTAAGACAAGAATCAGGATTTCCATTATTGCTTTTTAGTATAGACATAGCATAATTAAAGCTATCATTTTCAAGATGCATTATTCCAGAAATTCTAGGAGTATAATTTGGAGCATCAGGCTCAAACTCTCTTGTTCTTAGTGATTGCTCAAATGTTAGTTGATTATCCATACCATTATATATAGTATCAGTTTGGTCTCCGTTTGTAACAATAGTCTTGTTTCCTAAAACCCTTACAGGAGAGTAAATAATAAGACTTGGGTCACTTAGCTTTGATGGATCAAAAGCTTCTGTACGAATTCCTCTGCCTTCTTCTACAAAAATCCTATTTTTAGAATTTACACTTCTACCCATTATGAAATACGCAGCTACAGCATGCTTTCCATCTTTTGATTTTCCAATAACTATACCTCTACCAGGGTACGAATTAGATTTTAATTCAGTTTCTAATGATTTGATTTCCATACTAATATACATCCTTTCTAAAATAAAAAATACCGACACTCCGAGCTTATTGCCCAGACGGTCGGCTACAATCCATAACTATATTCCCTGTGGTTAATTCCACTTCCGTCAGTCATATATACAATAATAGAGTAAAATTTGCATAGGGTGAAACTTGTATCACTTTCTTTATTGCTACGAATTAATAAAATATTATCACTTTAAAGAGAATATGTCAATTAGTAAATTGAAAAAATTTTTTCTTTACATTATCGCTAAAATGGTTTATAATTATAGCGTAAATGCAAAATAAGAGGATGTGATAATATGGATTATAGAAATAAATTAGAAGAATTAATTGATAGTAAAGATGGATTGATTTTGACAAAAGAAGTTGAAAATGAAGGTATTCCAAGACAGTATTTAACTATATTTGTAAAAGAAAATAGGTTAGAAAGGGTTGACCAAGGTATTTATTTAACTCCAGATACTTTTGATGATGAAATGTACAGAATCCAAACTAAAAATACTAAAGCAATTTTTTCTCATGAAACTGCATTATACTTACATGATCTAACGGATAGAGATCCAATTAAATGGTCTGTAACTGTTCCATATGGGTATAACGCTACTCATTTAAAAAATGAAGGAGTTAGTGTTTATACTGTAAAAAAATCACTATATCAGATGGGACTAATCGACATGCAAACTATCTACAACAGGCCAATTAAAGCATATGACAAGGAACGAACTATTTGTGATATTGTTAGAAATAGAAACAATATGGATATTGCAATTTTAAATAATTCTATTAAAAGATATTTGAATTTAAAAGATAAGAACATCCCTTTATTATTAAGATATGCAAAAGAGTTAAATGTTGAAAATATTTTAAGAAACTACGTGGAGATTTTATTATGAAAAATTTAAGACAACTGAAAGACATAATAAAAAATATTGCAAAAGAAAAAAACATTAATGCACAAATTCTTTTGAGAAACTATATGTTAGAAAGACTTCTTGAAAGGATATCTTTGTCTGAATTTAAAGATAACTTTATTTTAAAGGGTGGTATGTTGATAGCAGCTTTGGTTGGTGTAGAGTTAAGGTCTACAGTAGATATGGATGCAACGATAAAATCATATCCAGTAACAAAAGAATTAATGATAAGCGCATTTAACTCTATATTATCTGTAAAAATTGATGATGGAGTAAATATGAAACTTAATGCTATAGAAGAAATAAGAGATGAAGATGAATACAATGGCTTTAGAGTTTCAATAGATGCATTAATAGAAAATGCTATAATTCCAATAAAAATTGATATTACTACAGGTGATGAAATCACTCCTAAAGAAGTTTTTTATACATTTGATTTACTGTTAGAGAATAGAAGTATAAAAATACTTGCTTATAATATTGAAACTGTTATTGCTGAGAAATTAGAAACGATTATTTCAAGAGGTACAGCTAACACAAGAATGAGAGACTTTTACGATATCTATATTCTTCTTAAAACACAAGGACATAATATTAACAATGAAACATTAGCAGAAGCTATTATAGCAACTTCTACTCATAGAGGTTCGATTCAACTTTTATCTGAACGTAATCAAATTTTTGACGAAATATTTTCTAGTGATATTTTGCTTAAGCGTTGGACAAATTATCAGAAAAAATATAGTTATTCTGAGGATATATTGTGGGACAACATAAAAAAAGTAGTATTATCAATACAGTAAAATATTTTCAAAAGAGAATTTTATATGCACTCTTACATTCTAGCTATAATGAATTATAAGTGTAGCGAGAATGCAAAAATTAAAATTACATAATTTTACGCTGTACTTTTTTACAAAATATGCTATAATTTATTTTATGATTAAAATGATAATATATGGTATTTTAGCTATATTTCAATAAGTAAGTGGACATAAACAAATGAAAAAATTAATTAATGTTATGGAAAACTGATTAGTAAAGACAGATTTTCAGGGGCCGTTTTAATTAATCATAAAGAAAAAGAACTATTTACAGAATCTTATGGCTATGCTCATGGAAGTTGGAAGGTAAAAAATACTCTAGATACAAGATTTACAGTAGCTTCAGTCACAAAAATTTTTACAGTAGTATCAATCCTACAATTAATAGAGAAGGGATTGCTTAATTTTACTACAAAAGTAACAGATATCCTAGATATTAAAGATAGTAAAATCCAGATCAAGATGCTGAAGTAATTATCCTTGCAAATCAAAGTGAAGTTGCATCAGACCTTTGCTGGTATATACATGACAATATAATAACAGATCTTTAATTATGAAAGCTTTGTTTAAGTAATATTTTTCAAATATATGTAATGATTTAAAATATTTACAAATATTACTTGTGAAATTTTGTCAAAATTTGTCGAAATAAGTATATGAAGATAAATAATAGATAGTGTAAAGTAAGAATAAAAAAGGTATAAAATTAATGTAAAGAAGCAAATCTCTGTTTTTAATTGAAAATAATTGATTGATAGTTGTCAAGATTAAAATGAACATACTAAAGCATGTTTTTGATAATTGTTAATGCGACAATTTTAAAAATATTAAATGGAAAGTTATGCAATGATTATTAATTTAAACTTTTCTTTCTTTATTAGAGATTAACCTGCAACTTGAGTAGGGGTAAAACTAGAAAGAGCACAATGATGTCTAATAAATTAAAAGATAGAGGAGAGTTTCTGTAAGGAGAGAGGTGGAAGCTTAGAAAAAAGAAGGTTTAACTAACGACAAAGTTTAAGAGAATTGTTTCATTTCGGACAACAAATTGATATAATTTTTTATGTGAGAACTTATTCCTTTGTGGAAGGTATAAGGTTTAATGTAAAAACATTATACCACAGATAGTTAGGAGTTCTCAATTTTCATTTAACTTTACATTAGAATTATCATAACAGGAGGAATTATATGAAATCTATAAAATTAAAGTTAACAGTAGCATTTACAACATTAATATTATTTATAGTGCTATCTATTGGTGTTATTATCATTAGTATTGTTAGTAATAATTTGATTAAGAATGCTCATCGTGATTTAGAGTTAGTAGCACATACAGAGGCTAAATTCATAGCTTCTGAGATAAAAAAGGAAATGGTATATATAGATACTCTTGCACAAAATGCAATGGCAACTAATGATTCCGTTTCTTTGCAAATGAGAATTTCTTATTTTGAAGCTGAAGCAGCAAGAAGCGGATATAATACATTCGCTTTAGCAGATAAATATGGAAAAATCACAATGCTTAGTAAAAGTAATGAGAAAATTATAGTCACTGATCAAGAATTTTTTAAAAAGGCACTTAGTGGTGAAACTTCAGTATCTGATCTTATCTTTAGTGAAATAGATGGGCAGCCTAGTATAATATTTGCTGCTCCTGTCAAAGTTAATGGTCAGATAACAGGTGTATTTTTTGGTATAAAGGATGGATTCCTTTTAAGTGACATTAGTAAGAATATTACATATAGAGATACTGGATATGGTTATATAATAAATAATCAAGGTAACACAGTTGCTCATAAAAATACAGACCTCGTTCTTATGAAGGATAATGATATCGAAAATGCAAAATCAGATGCAAAATTAAAAGAATTAGGACAATTAACTGAAAGAATGATCAAACGAAATGCAGGAAGTGGAGAATATACATATAATAATGTAACTAAATTTATGGGCTTTGTACCTGTTGATAATACTGAATGGATTGTTGCATTAACAGTAGAAAAAAATGAAATATTAAAGGATGTAAATTCTCTAGTACAGCTTCTCATAATAATATGTATTATTATCATAATTGTAGCATATGTTATGACATATCTCATAAGTGCTGGAATTGCTAAGTCAATACATAAAGTTACTGAAGTAGCTAAACAAATTGCTGATGGAAACTTTGATGTAAATCTACTTGTAAAATCAAAGGATGAAACTGGACAATTGGCTGAAGCATTTAGGCATACTATTGACAGGCTTGTAAATTATCAAGAATATATTGATGAAATTTCTAATACCTTACTTAGTATTTCAAATGGAGATTTAACAGTTGAGCTACATAAAGAATATGAAGGTCAGTTTAGAAAAATTAAGGATAATTTGCTTTCTATGATAGATAATTTAAGCGCTACAATATCAAACATAAGTGAGTCTGCACAACAGGTTGATAATGGTGCACAGCAAGTATCAAGCGGAGCTCAAGCTTTATCAATTGGAGCAAGCTCTCAATCAGTAGCAATAGAAGACTTATCATCTTCTATTGAAAAATTTGCTAATCAGGTAAAATTAAATGCAGAAAACGCTAAAATGGCACAAGATAAAGCAGGAAATGCTGGACAAGAGCTTGAAAACAGTAACAGGAAGATGGAAGACATGGTATCAGCAATGGATGAGATTGCATTTAAATCATCAGAAATATCTAAAATTATTAAGGCTATTGATGATATTGCATTCCAAACAAATATCTTAGCTTTAAATGCAGCGGTTGAAGCTGCTAGAGCTGGAGAAGCAGGAAAGGGCTTTGCAGTTGTAGCAGACGAAGTTAGAAATCTTGCGAGCAAATCAGCTCAAGCTGCTAAAAATACTGCAGGTTTAATTGGAGAAACACTCAATGCAGTAGAAAATGGAACTGAGGTAGCTCATAGTACTGCTAAGGTATTGCTAGAAGGAGCAAAACAGACAAGTGAAGCTATTGTTCTAATCGATAAAATTGCACAAGCCTCACAGAAACAGGCAGATGAGATTCTTGAGGTAGACCAAAGAGTAGAAGAAATTACAGCAGTTATTCAAACAAACGCTGCTACAGCAGAAGAAAGTGCAGCTGCAAGTGAAGAGCTATCTAGTCAAGCTAACTTCTTAGAACAGCTAATTTCACAATTTAAACTTAAATAGTATTAAAAATAGAGGTAATGGATATTTGTCCATTACCTCTTTTTTCTTGATAATAGAATTGTTTAATGCTATAATAGAAAAACAATAATGTTGCATAAATTATTACTTAGGAGTGGAAGAATATGAAGATTATTTCTTGGAATGTTAATGGACTTAGGGCTTGTATAACTAAAGGCTTTATGGACTTTTTTAATAGTAGTGATGCAGATATATTTTGTTTACAAGAGACTAAAATGCAAGAGGGACAAGCAGAGGTTTTAACACCAAATTATATGCAGTATTGGCATAGTGCAGAGAAGAAAGGTTATTCAGGAACTTTGATTTTTACAAAGAAGGAACCAATTTCAGTTGCCTTTGGGATGGATGGAAAGCACACTGATGAGGGGAGACTAATAACTTTAGAATTTGATAATTTTTATATGCTTAATTCTTATACACCAAATGCTCAGCCAGAGCTTGCTAGGCTTGATTATAGGATGGAGTATGAGAATGACTTAAGGGAGTATATGTTGAAGCTTTCGAAAAATAAACCTGTTATATTATGTGGTGACTTGAATGTTGCTCATAAAGAAATAGATTTAAAAAATCCTAAGTCTAATGTAGGAAATCCAGGATTTTCTAATGAAGAGAGAGAACAGTTTACTAATTTATTAGATGCTGGTTTTACAGATAGCTTCAGATACTTGTATCCAGATTTGATTGATCAATATACTTGGTGGTCATATCGTGCGGGTGCAAGACCTAAGAATGTAGGCTGGAGAATTGATTATTTTGTAGTGTCAGATAGTATTAAAGATAAAATAATTAATAATGTAATTTACAAGGATATCATGGGAAGTGACCATTGTCCAATAGGCTTGGAGATTGATATTGAATTATTTGCATGACAACAATTTTAAATATCAACAGTTAATAAGAAAAAATAGTTGTTAATAAAACTTAAAAGACCAGCCATATCAAGCAAAATGCTTTGATGTGACTGGTCTTGTTTGTTTATTTTATAAACAAAGAGTTAATAGATTTTAAAGCTAATCTATTTGTTTTATAGAAGAATCGGAACGATTCTTCCATAGAGTGAAACTTGTTTCACTCTTTTACCTTTCTAATTTTTTAAATAAACCTGCTGATTTAAGTGCTGGTCTTATTGCTAGTGCAATTACTAATGATGCTACTACTGCTATTATTGCATTTACTAATGAAGTTGTTCCTTTTGTAATAGTAGCTGCAACTACAACACTGAATTCTTTGCTTAATATAAAGTAGCTCATAATAAATGTTTTGCCTATGTAAAGAATTACATAAGTAACTGCTCCTGTTATAGCTGCAATTATATTGAATTTCTTGTCTTCACCATTTCTACCATTTCCATGAGCGATATAACCTGCGATAAAGCCCATAGCAAATTTCATTATAAATGTAATCCAGAATTCTGGTGCAAAGGTTGGATCAAACAAGTCGAACATTGCAGAACCAAAGCCTGCTGCTAATCCTCCTGTTACACCTCCAAATAATAGTCCACTTAAAAGGCACATTACATTGCCTAGGTGAAGCATTGTTTTGCCAAGTGGTGTTGGTATGTCAATTCTAAAATTTGTCGCTACAAATACTAGTGCAGCCATTAAACCTATAATTGCTAAATGTAGTGTTGAAAATTTTCTTTTATTATTCATATTATTTCTCCTTCCATATACTTAGTTTAAGTAATTTAAAATATATTATTTACATTATTTATAAATAATTTATAACATAGTCTTGCTATGCAAGTCATTTTAGAAGAATCGTTCAGATTTTTCCATAGAGTGAACTTTGTTCACTCTTTATAACTATGTAAACATATTATACCATATATTGTGCTTATGAAAATATCCAGTTTTAATTATTTTATAGGGTACAGATTTATAGCAATAATATAAAAAAACCTTACAATTATGAGTAATTATAAGGCTTTTATCTTTATATCAAGCTATATTTATATTCATTTTCATTTATTTCATTAAAAAGTTCTTTAATAATTTTTTCAAATGCAACTCCATTTCTAGGTTCAGTTCCATCTGAAATTGTAGTTTTAACAGCTAAGGTTACAAATCTTGAGGCTTCCTCTATAGCTTGTGCTACTGATTTTCCTCTAAATAAATATCCTACAAATAGTGCTGTGAATAGGTCTCCTGTTCCAGGGAACTTAGCATCAATATATTCATAAGGAATTGAATAGTATTCATCTTTTGATTTATCATAGCATAAATTTACATATTGATTATCACTTGTATGTATACCAGTCATTATAACAATTTTAGGACCTAATTCACTTAAATCCTTTAAATATTTTTTTAATTCAACTATACTCAAATTTTCTGCTGTGTATTCTTTTTTTAGCAGTATTGAAGCCTCAGTAAAGTTAGGAGTGATTATATCAGCATGCTTGATTAGTTCACTCATTTTATCTACCATTTCTTGATTGTATGTTGAATAAACTTTACCATGGTCTCCCATGACAGGATCAACAACAGCTAGGGTATCATTATTAGTTTTCATTTTATCAAGTATCTCTATAATCATATCAATTTGAGTTTGGGATCCCAAGAAGCCACTGTACATACAGTCGAATTTGAGTGAGTTTAGCTCCCAACTGTGATAATATTTTTCTATATGCTCTGTGCAATCATAAAAGTAAAAATCCTTAAATAGTGGATGGCTGCTTAGTATTGCAGTAGGTATTGGACAAACCTGAGAACCAAGTGCTGAAATTATAGGAAGTATAACAGTAAGAGAGCATCTTCCGTATCCCGACATATCGTGAATTGCAGCAATCTTTGGTACTGGATTTATTTTATTATTTATCATTGTTTCCTCCAAGTTATGCCATAGTCTCGATTTTATGAGACCTTATGCTGGCATCATATATATAAACTGTAGAATATTTTGTTTTATTAATAGTTTAAAAACTTTCATCTAATAATATAAACTAATATTTGTATTTTTTCAATAGTTTTAAATTATTTCAGTTAAATTTTAGCTTGTAATGCTTTGAGAGCTATAGTAAAATTGTATTATTAGGTTGATATAACTTATATTTAAAGTACTAAAGATTAAGGAGAAAATTAATATGACTACAATATATTTTGTAAGACACGCAGAGCCAGATTACAATAATCACGATGATTTTTTTAGACCTTTAACAGATAAAGGTTTAAAGGATAGAATTAAAGTTACAAATTATTTATTAGATAAAAAGATAGATGTTGTTTTATCAAGCCCATATGTAAGAGCTGTTGATACTGTTGCTGATTTTGCTAAAAATGCTGGACTCAATGTAGAAACGATAAATGATTTTAGAGAGAGAAAGGTTGATAGCGTTTGGGTTGAAAATTTTAAGGATTTTTGCAAAAAGCAATGGAGTGATTTTAGCTTTAAGCTGACAGATGGTGAAACATTAAATGAAGTACAAAAGAGAAATATCAAAGCATTGGAAGGGGTTCTTGACAAATATAAAGGAAAAAATATTGTTGTTGGAAGCCATGGTACTGCACTTAGCACAATTATTAATTATTATGATAATACTTTTAATTATGACAACTTCGCTGAAATTGTAGGACTAATGCCTTGGGTAGTTAAATTTGAATTTGATGATAAAAGATGCATTTCTATAGAACAAATTGATTTATAATAAAAATAGAAATAGTTCTTGACATGGAGTTAACTCCACATTCTATAATTAGTTTGGAGGTGGAAATATGAAAATAAGTGAGTTTTCAAACAAGAGTAATTTATCAATTGACACTATTAGGTATTACGAGAAGCTAGGCTTGTTAAAGGTGAATAAGTTAGATAATAAGAGGAAGGATTACACTGAGGATAATCTTGAAGAGTTGAAGCTTATATCAATGCTAAAAAGATTTAATTTGAGCTTGAATGATATATCGCAATTATTAAAATTAGATGAAATATATGATATGACTGACATTAGCTTAGAAGAGAAAACTAATATAATTAAGGAAAGCGAAGTTATACTGAAAAAGGCTTATAGCAATTTACTAGAATTTGAAAGTCAAATTAAAGTATCGAAAGAGCTTTTAGAAAAGTCATTAAGAAAAATTGATAAAGCTTTAAAGAATGTAGGTGATATGCCATGATTAAATTGATATGCACTTACATAGTTTTAGCCTTTAGCTTGCTTACAACAATTACATTTATATTGAATAAAGGTGTTAAAAAAAATGTAAAGCTAATTGAGCTTGCTGGGCAAATATTAATTATAGCATTCTTTGTAATACAGATATATAATCATAATTTATTAGTTGGAATTTCCTTAATAGCTGGTGCAATTTTTATTATGATTGCCTGTATTTTAAATGGAAAGTACACTTTTGGAAAGGTTAATTTATCACATCATATAGTTAGAGGAGCATTCTTTGCTATAAATATTGTTTTAATAATAATTGGATAGAAATAATTAATAGGCTGTTATGAAAAGTACATATACAGCTTATTTTTTTGAAAAATCATTGACATTTATTAACAATTTATATAAACTATATATAGTTGTTTTTTAAAATATACTATTATAGAGTTAGGGATATTATAATAGGTAAATATCCCAATGAATGGAGAATAAATGAAAAAATTATTTGCATCATTTAATCGATTTAATGCATTTTTATTTTTAGCAGGAATCGCAGTTGTCTTGATTTTTTTAAGTGAGTTTGTATGCTCTTTTAAACCAATAATAAGCTTTGAAAATTTGCTTGATGGTGTCGAAGTTGAAAGTGGAAGTCATATTGAAGGAAATGTAGTGATTGCTTTTCCTCCCTTTGCTACTGAAACTACAGAAACAAGTAAATTTGGTGCAACAATATCATCTGAAGCTTCTGGAAATTATTATCTTGTTCCAATGGGTGAAGGTAATTATATAGGTTTAAAAACAAATCAAGAACATGTTTTTGATATGGATAAATTAGTTGAAGAATCATTAGCTTTTTATGATGTAGGGGACCAACCGACAACTAAGGTTTTCATTGAAGGAATGGTTAATCCAATGGGTGGTGAGATTCTTAGGTTCTTTCGTGAATATATGATAGAAGCTGGTTTTACAGAAGCAGAAGTTGATGCTATGGGAACTCCTATGTATATTGATTATACATCATTTGTTGGTGTTCGTATTGCCTTTATTGGCGGTATTGTTTCAGCTTTATTAGGACTGTTTCTGATTATTAGAAAATATAAAAAGCTTACTAAAAGTGAAGAACATTTTACTGTAGAAGATCAACCAGGAATTGACTTAAATTAAATTTTAGTATTATAATATTAAGATACACTCCAAATATTATTTAAATGAATTGATATTTGGAGTGTATCTTTTGTTTAATATTCATTTTGGTTTAATTTTAGTATTATTACACCTTATCTATCAAGTGCTATTTTTATGAATTTTATTATAAAAATTTGTAAAAAATATATTTACATAGCTTTTACATTGTGATATATTATTTAGAATTATAATTTTTTGATGAATATAGCTTGATTATATGTAATTTGTTGTTGCAAAATAAGCAAAAATTAATATATTAGAATGATATGTAATTGTGTTACTAATAAAATATAAGGCGGTAGAATATGAAAGTAAAAATGTTAGCTCTTGATTTAGACAGAACCTTATTAAGAGAAGATAAATCAGTTTCTGAATATACAATGAAAGTATTAGAAGAGTGTAAAAAAATGGGGATTATAATAGCCATTGCATCAGCAAGACCAAGAAGAGCTGCTAGAGTAATTGCAAGGCTTATTAACTGTGATAAGATTATATGTCTTAACGGAGCAATGATAACAATTGATGAAAAAGTAATTGCTACAAATAAGATAGATGCAAAAGTTGCTCATGATTTAATATTAAAAATTATTGAAAGATTTCCAGGTTCTAAGGTATCTGCTGAGATAGATGATTTTATTCATGCTAATTTTGATTTAAATGAGTCATTGACAGATTCTAATAATGTTAAAAAGACTGATTTTACAGGCAAACTTGATGATGTTGATAAGATAATATTTGCAGTAGAGGATGCTGAGGAAATAAATGAAATAAAGGCTATGCTTCCAGAAGGCTTGTATACAAGCATTGCGAATGGATTTTTGCTTCAGATTATGTCAAATGAAGCAACAAAAATAAATGGTGTAAAGGCTTTAGCAAAGTATTATAATATAAATATAGATGAAATTGCTGCTTTTGGCGACGATCATGATGATGTTGGAATGTTAAAGGAATGTGGTTATGGAGTAGCTGTTGCAAATGCCAGAGATGAGGTTATTAAGGTAGCAGATTATATTACTGAATCTAGTGAAAATGACGGTGTTGCAAAGTGGATTGAAAAGCATATTTTAAATTAAGGGAGGACAAAGATTTGAAAACATTAGAAACTGAAAGATTAATATTAAGACAATTTACAGAGAGTGATTTAGATGATGTGTTTGAGTATGCACAGAACCCAAATGTTGGGCCAAATGCAGGTTGGGTTCCACATAAAACTAAGGAAGATTCTGCAAAGATTTTGAAAATGTTTATTGAAGAAAATGAAGTTTGGGCAATTGTTGAAAAGAAATCAAACAAGGTCATTGGTTCATATGGGTTACATAATGATAGAAAAAGAGATAATCCAAAGGCTAAAATGATTGGTTATGTATTATCAGAAAAGTTTTGGGGCAATGGCTATATGACAGAAGCAACAAACAGAGTTTTAAAATACGCTTTCAATGAATTGGACTTAAATATAGTATCTGTATACCATTTTACATTTAATAATCGTTCAAAAAGAGTAATAGAAAAATCTGGCTTTAAATTTGAAGGTGTATTAAGATTAGCAAGCACATTACCAAGCTTAGAGATAGTGGATGATGTATGCTATTCGTTAACTAAAGAAGAATTTTTAAATATGTAGTGTGATTTTATTTGATTTGAATTTTCAATAATTATGCATAAGTAAATAATAAATGGGAGGGACTACATGCTAAAACATAAAGGGACAAACACTATTGAAACTGAAAGACTAATTCTTAGGAAATTTAAAATTGAAGATGTAGAAGGAGTCTATAATAGCTGGGTTACTGATTGTAAGGTTACTAAATTTTTATCATGGCTTCCTCACGAGAATATTGAGCTTACAAGATCCTATATAGCTACTTGGATTGATGAATATAATAATGACAACAGATACAACTGGATTATTGAACTTAAGGATGAAAAGAAAGTAATTGGTAATATTCTTGCTGTTAGAATAAGCGAATCAAATTATTCCTGTGAAATGGCATATGCTATATCAAGCAAATACTGGAATAAAGGAATTACAACAGAAGCATTAAAGGGAGTTATTGATTATTTCTTTAGAGAAGTTGGATTTAATAGAATTGTAGCTTTATATAATGTTAATAATGGGGCTTCTGGCAGAGTAATGGCTAAAAACAACATGAAATACGAAGGTACATTTAGACAAGCTGGTGTAAGTAAGGAACAAGAATTTTATGACCTAGTACAATATGCTATATTAAAAGAAGATTATATCTTTTAATAATTATTCTTAGATCAAATAATAAAATAAATGGGAGTGACAATATGCTAATACATAAAGGTACAAATACAATTGAAACAGAAAGATTAATTCTTAGAAAGTTTAAAATTGAAGATGCAGAGGGGATGTATAATAGTTGGGGTACTGACAAAGAAGTTACAAAATTTTTATCATGGAAGCCTCATGAAAATGTTGAATTTACAAAAAACTTATTAAATAATTGGATAGCTGCGTATGAAAATGATAGTACATACAACTGGGTAATTGAAATCAAGGATGAAAAAGAAGTAATTGGAAATATTAGCACTGTAAGAATGAATAAATCAAATTTTTCATGTGAAATTGGTTATTGTATATCAAGTAAATACTGGAATAAAGGAATTACTACTGAAGCATTGAGAGCTGTTATTGATTATTTATTTAGAGAGGTTGGATTTAACAGAATTAAAGCTTTGTATGATACAAATAACCAAGCCTCTGGAAAAGTAATGGCTAAAAGCAACATGAAATACGAAGGTACATTTAGACAAGCTGGTGTAAGAGGAGATAAAGAATTTTATGACCTAGCACAATATGCTATACTAAGAGAAGATTATTTTGCGTTTTAATTAATAGATATATGCACCCAAGGCAATAAGCTTAGAATGTGCCCTCGTATAACCTTTCATATTACTATTAAAGGAGATATAAATATGGAGTATCGTATTGAGGAAAAAGGAATAATTAAAGGTTTAGGTGTAGTAAGAAATTTTGGTAAATGGACATCGAATAAAGATGCACAATACTGGAAAGTTCAAATGGGTGAGAGATGGGAATTCTGGGATGAATTCTTGTTCAATGGTATGAATGATAAGCTAACAGCACGTATATTTACAGAGTGGCTGCCATCAAGTGGATATGTAAAGTCAATGAATTATGAAATTCAAGTTTACGGACCAGGAGACACTCAAAGTGATGACTATACATGTGAAATTTGGATACCTGTAAAGAAAAAATAAATTGGAGAAATGCCATATGTTTATTAAACCAATAAGTAGAATAAGAGAAAATATTACAGTACCAGGAGATAAATCAATATCTCATAGAGCTATAATGCTATCCTCCATCGCTGAAGGTGAAAGCAATATATATAATTTTCTGATGGCTGAAGACAGCTTTAACACTATTGAATGCTTTCGACAAATGGGAGTATCAATTGATATAACTGGTGATAAAGTAAGTGTTAAAGGAGTAGGACTAAGAGGTCTTAAAAAACCTAGTAAAAGACTATATGTAGGTAATTCTGGTACAACAATAAGACTAATTTCTGGTATTCTTGCAGGACAGAATTTTCAATGTGAAATTACTGGAGACAAGTCTATTGAAAAAAGACCAATGAAAAGAATAATTTCACCTCTTAAGGAGATGGGAGCAGATATAGATAGTATTGAGGTAGATGGCTTTGCTCCTTTGAAAATTCAAGGGAAAAGTTTAAAACCTATACACTATAAGATGCCTGTTGCAAGTGCTCAAGTAAAATCAGCAATTCTTTTAGCAAGCTTGTATGCAGAAGGAGAAAGCATTGTAGAAGAAATGCAAAAGTCTCGTGACCATACTGAACGCATGTTAAATTATCTAGGTGCTGATATTAGGGAAGATGGTTTAAAGATTTATTCTAAGCCAATAAGAAGCTTACAAGGGAAAGATATATATATTCCTAGTGATTTATCTTCTGCTGCATTTTTCATATGTTTAGGGCTTATTGCTAAAGATGCTGAAATATTAGTCAAAGATATAGGTCTAAATCCTACAAGAACTGGATTAATAGATGTATTGTTAAAAATGGGTGCTAATCTTGAAATTACAAATGAAAGAATTTTAAATGGTGAAATCATAGGCGATATAAAGGTTAGAAGCTCTAAGTTAAAGGGAATAAATATAGGTGGGGATATCATACCTAGGTTAATAGACGAAATCCCAGCTCTTGCAGTAGTTGCAGCATTAGCAGAGGGTAAAACCATAATATCTGATGCAGAAGAACTAAAGGTAAAGGAAAGCAATAGAATTAAAGCTATTGTAACAGAGCTTAAAAAGATCGGTGCTAATATCGAAGAAACAGAAGGTGGAATGATTATATATGGAAAATCAGCTTTAACTGGGGGTATCGTCGAAAGCTATGACGATCATAGAATTGCTATGGCTCTTAGTGTTGCAGGCCTTGTAAGTAATGAGGGTGTTCAAATTAATGGTGTTGATTGTGTAAATATTTCATTTCCTAACTTTTTTGATATAATTAATAGAATGCGAATGGAGCGATAAAAAATTTTATGATTTAGCTCAGTACGCCATAATAAGAGATGATTATTTTACATTTTAATGTAGCTAGGAATAGTAAAAAATAATTATAAAGTTAAAACAAAAAGGATGTTGAGATACAGTATATTCAACATCCTTTTTTAATCTATTTAATTAGCTCAATCACTTTGTTATATACAGTTTCTAAAGCTTCTTTTAGTTGTATTGATTTATCTCTGCTTACAACTTCACAGCAGTTTTCCTTCATATTGCGTGGACTTACAATTACTCTAACTGGAACGCCAAGAAGGTCTGCGTCAGAGAACATAACTCCAGCACTTACATTTCTGTCATCATAAATTACTTCAATGCCTTTTTCTTGAAGCTCATTATAAAGTTTGTCAGCATAATCCTTAACATCCTGATTATCAGAACGAACTGCACAAATATGCACTTGCCATGGAGCTATTGACATTGGCCATATAGGTCCATACTCGTCATGATGAGCTTCACATACAGAAGCTGCAAGTCTTCCGATTCCAATTCCATAGCAGCCCATTATAGGGTGATTTGATATGCCGTTATTATCAATATACTGCATATTCATTGCTTTAGTATATTTTGTCCCTAGTTGAAATATGTTTCCAACCTCAATACCTCGTGAAATGCTTATGGCTGCCTTGCCACAATTTGGGCAGATACCACCTTCTGTAATCTTTGCAAAATCATTGTATGTTACATTTGCTACATCACGTGATATATCAAGACCTGTATAATGATATTCTTCTATATTTGCACCGCAGGAAAGATTGTTTGTATGTTCAAGAGATTTATCAAACAATATCGTAAAATTGCCACTTAAATTATATGGACCAATATATCCAGCATTTAAGCCACTTTCTTTTGTTATTACAGCAGGGTGAATATCACAGCCTAAATAATTTGTTAGCTTTGTCTCATTTACATCTAAATCTCCACGTATAAACAGCACTACATAGCTATCATCAGTATTTTTTTGGTAGACAACAGCTTTACAGCTTTTTTCTTTTGATAAACTTAAAAATGTGCATACTTCCTCGATTGTATGAGTGCTTGGAGTATGAACCATAGTAAGCGCTTCTGAAATATCATCTTTTTTATTAGTTACAATGCTTTCTGCAGCCTCCATGTTTGCACGATAATCACATTCTTTACATATTACAATTGAATCTTCGCCAACATCATTTAAAAGCATAAATTCATGAGATATATTGCCACCCATCATACCAGAATCTGATGCTACAGAAATAACCTCAGGAATTCCAACACGTTTGAAAATTCTTTCATATGCTTTGAAACAACGCATATAATATTGTTCTAAATCCTCTTGTGAGGTGTGGAAAGAGTAGGCATCCTTCATAGTAAATTCACGTACACGGATAAGTCCACCTCTTGGTCGTGCTTCATCACGAAATTTAGTTTGTATCTGATATATCATGAATGGATATTTGCTGTATGATTGACCATATTCTCGAACTAGAGAAACAGCGGCTTCTTCATGTGTCATTCCAAGTACAAGAGGGCTATTGTTTCGATCTTGAAAGCGTACAAGCTCATTACCTACAGTTTCGTATCTTCCAGACTCCTGCCATAAGGATGCAGGAAGTACAACAGGGAATGAAACCTCTTGACCATCCACTGAATCCATTTCTTCTCGTATAATCTGTTCAATCTTTCTTGTTATTCTTTTGAGTGGAAGATATGATGAATATATTCCATTTGCAACATTTTTCATATAAGCCCCGCGAAGCATTAGAGCATGACTGTCAATAACGCAATCATAAGGTTTTTCTTTAAATCTGTCTCCTATTAAATTTTTAAGTTTCATTGTTCCCTCCATATAATTAATAAATAATTAGGCGTTTGCTAAACGCCATAACCCATGAAATCATGGGATTTTTTGTGTAAA
>JAEAME010000298.1_pt1 | contig 57452 bp, 65 predicted proteins | sample 8958731 | NCBI WGS metagenome assembly JAEAME01 (sample SAMN16933194, study PRJNA681113) | bioreactor sludge metagenome | isolation source: anerobic bioreactor sludge (Control) | place: India:Bengaluru | collected 2018-10-24
AGACCCTGATCCGCCTGAACATCCTTGATCATGCGAAGTCCTTGTGCCGTGGCTTCCTGAACCTTCATAATCGCCTGAGCCTCACCCTCGGCCTCACGGATCTGGGCTTCTTTCTTCGCTTCCGCGCGAAGAATCGCGGCGGTCTTCTGACCTTCCGCGACACGAATCGCGGCTTCCTTCTCACCCTCGGCGCGAAGGATGCTCTCACGCTTCTCACGCTCGGCCTTCATCTGCTTCTCCATGGCGTTTTGGATCTCACGCGGCGGAAGGATGTTCTTGAGTTCGACACGATTGACTTTGATTCCCCACGGGTCGGTCGCCTCGTCCAAAATAACGCGCATCTTGGTATTGATCAGGTCTCTGGATGTGAGCGTCTCGTCCAACTCCAGGTCGCCGATGATGTTACGCAGCGTGGTCGCAGAAAGATTTTCGATGGCGACAATCGGATTCTCGATGCCGTACGTGAAAAGCTTCGGGTCGACCACCTGGTAAAACAACACCGTGTCGATCTGCATCGTGACGTTGTCCTTGGTGATCACGGCCTGCGGCATGAAATCCGCGACCTTCTCCTTGAGCGATACGACCTTCGCAACGCGGTCCACAAACGGGATCTTCATGTGTATCCCGGTGGTCCATGTCGCCTGATATCCGCCGAAACGCTCGATGATAAAGTCCGTTGCCTGCGGTACAATCCGAATGTTCCGGATCAGAACGATGAGCAGAACGGCAACGATGACAATGAATGCGACAAGACCGCCGTCCACTTCCAATGCAACCGGGATACCGAGAAATTCTTTCATAATACACCTCCGAAAATGAATCGTTCGTTTCTTATTGAGCTGGATGCTGACAAATACCGGGCGCGGGCATGACTAATCCTGATCCGCACTTATAACCTCGACGATGACACGGACGCCGTGAATCTCCTTGACGATGACGGTGCTTCCCTCGGGAATCTTACTGCCGTCCGCACTGGACGCGCTCCATACCTGACCCTTCACCTTGACAAGACCTGTCGCGTTCATCGGATCGATCTCAGTCGTCACAATGCCGCGAAGTCCGATCACTCTGTCGGCGTTGGTCGCTTCCGATTTCTTCATAAGCGAGCCGATTTTCGGCTTGATCAAAAAGATGAACACCAGCAACAGGGCGACCGACACGACGCCAAACGCAACGCCCTGAAGCCAGACCGGTAAACCGAGGAGCCTGAAGATCAGGGCCACCAAAGCGCCGATTGCAAACCAGGTTGTGGTCATGTTGATTGTCAATGCCTCGACAATTAAAAATACAATAATCAGTATCGTCCAGATGATCCATGAATCAATTCCGAATAACATACATGCCTCCCTTAGGGCGAACCTTCGGACGAAGATCATATCCCGTCAATCATCGCGCCATATCAAGATAGTATAACCTTTCGGTGTTCATTGCAAGATAAATCCGCCCCGTCGAGAGGTCAGACCGACAGACTTCCGGCATGGGAAGTTCAAAAAACCGGCGGGTCGTAGAAGACTTTTTCGAGCGTTAATCCGGACGCGGGCATCGTCTTTCCGGTACGCCTTCTGTCTTTCTTTTCGAAAAGCTCCCCGATTTGCATCGGCGAAATCTTGCCCTGACCGACATATACCAGCGTGCCCGCAATGATTCGAACCATATTATAGAGAAAAGATTCGCCCTCGACGTTGATCTCTATGATCCCGGACTCCGGAACCTGTATCACATCGACAACGCGGATTGTCCGGATGGGACAAACCTTCCGCCCGTCATCGACCTGAGCGCCGAATGCCGAGAAATCCCTGGTTCCCGTCATCTGTGAAGCAGCCTGACGCATCGCGTCGATATTCAGTTTTCCGGGGACGTGCGCCGTGTTGCGGCGATCCAGACAAGGCCGGATTCTCGCGTTAAATATCCGGTACGTATAACGCTTGCCGACCGCGTCGAAACGTGCGTGAAACAGCGGCGAGACCTCGCGCGCACCGGTAACGGCCACGTCTTCGGGAAGATGAGCGTTCAGCGCGAGCGGGATTCTGTCGTACGGTATAAAAAAGGGGACATCCACGTGACTGATATGCCCGCGGGCATGAACGCCCGCATCGGTCCTACTGCAACCGCAGACACGTTTTCTACTGCCGTATACTTGAAAAATCGCTTCTTCGAGGACCTGTTGGACCGACCGGTCTTGTTTTTGCAATTGGAATCCCGCGAAGTCTGTCCCGTCATATTCGACCCGTAAGGCGATTCGCAGTGCGGCATTCACGGGTGAATCCGCTTCATCCCGCGTGACGGTCGACGGGTTCGGGGAAATCACACTTTCTTCCTCGATGATATCCGTCATCCCGGCAAACCATCCTCGAGACAGGCCTTCGCCATCATAGCGGCTCCGACGATGCCCGCCCCGTTCCCGAGTTGGGCCAGACGCATTTCTGTTCTACGGACGCCGGGCCCGAAGAAGGTCTTTCCTTCCATCTTGGCCTGCAGAGGAACAAGCAAAGCGTCCCCCTCATTGCAAACGCCGCCGCCGATCACCAGGATTTCGGGCATGAACGCATTGATCACATTCGCCAGACCTTCAGCCAGGTACTCCAGATAACGGTCAACCACTCCCGATGCTGTTTCATCGCCGGCGCGCATCGCTTCAAAAGCAGTCTTTGCGCTGACTTTTCCGTTCTTTTCGCTGATGAGGCGGTTGAGCACGGATGCGGGGTCCTTTTCTGCCGCTTCGGCGGTCATGCGTATCAATCCCGTCGCGGATCCGTACGATTCAAAACACCCCCGTCTTCCGCAGGAGCAAAGAACGCCGCCCGCAACGAGGACCGTGTGCCCGAATTCCGATCCGGCCTGATTGAAGCCGGAATAGATCCGGTGGTTGATGATAATGCCCGCGCCGATGCCGGTTCCCAGGGTGATCGTAACGGAATCCGCAACGCCCTGAGCAGCACCGACCACACTCTCGGCCATCGCCGCACAATTCGCATCGTTGTCAATGTACACCGGAAGCCCGGTCATTTTTCCGATCACGGAACGGATCGGAGCCATGCGAAAAGGAAGATTTGTGGCATATATCAAAATTCCGCTCCGGTTATCCGGCGTACCGGGCGAACCGACGCCGATCGCGGAGATATCGGAAATATCAAGATTACACGCCGCCGTCACGTCCAGGGCGATCTGCCCCATATCCGTAATAATGTCCTCCATGGGACGTTCCGCATTGGTTTTGATGCTCAATTTCTCGACGGTCTTTCCCTCGGGATTGACCACTCCCGCTTTGATGTTGGTACCGCCGAGATCGACTCCGATAAAGTAGCCCATGGTTGTCCTCTTTTCGTTGTTCGCCGCACTGATGATTTCACACACCGTAACGTTTCGTTTGCAACAAGATGATTCTATCCTATTTCGGCGCAAAAATCCATTCAGCCAAAAGCGGCAGAAAGGCCAAAACCAGCAAAATCAAAAACCACACCAAGTCGGAGGGTCTCATTTTCAAAGGGTGAAGTTTCGTTCTTCCCTCACCGCCTCTGTAACAGCGCGCGTCCATCGCCACGGCCAAATCCTCCGCGCGTTTGAACGAACTGACAAATAACGGCACCAGAATCGAGACATACCCTCTGGCACGAACCAGAACATTGCCCGTATCGTACTCAGCGCCTCGAGAGGCTTGCGCTTTCATGATTTTGTCGGTCTCCTCCACCAAAGTCGGGATGAAGCGCAGTGCGATGGACATCATCATCGCCATCTCGTGAACCGGAACGCGGATCTTCTTAAGCGGCCCGAAAAGCGATTCCAGGGCGTCCGCCATCTTAAGCGGCGTCGTTGTGAGTGTCAGAAGAATGCTGGTGCTGACAATCAGCAAAAACAGGCGCAGTGTCATCAGCACAGCCCGTAAAACCCCGGCGTCCGTAATCTCGATGATGCTGAATTTGAAAATCATCTGACCTTCACGGATTGTAAGCACATTAATCACAAAGATAAAAATCATCAGAAAAATAATCGGCCGGACAGATTTTATAATCTCGCGCAGAGGTATTTGCGACAAAAAAGCGAGCGCGGCCACAACAACAAACGAAATAAGCATTCCTACGGGCTTCGTCAACATAAAAACAGCAACCATGTACACGGTGAACAAGATGACCTTCACCCTCGGATCCAGTCGGTGCAGGGTCGAGTCGCCGCGATAATATCTGCCGATGGAGATGTCCTTAATCATCCCTGACCTCCCGGAGCGATGACTCTGCGTCCGCATCGCCGGCGATCGGCGCATCCGGGTCGTAAACGACGGCGCCGGCCGCACGAACCAACTCGTCTGCCGCGTCTTCAACATCGAAGACAGACACCTTCAATCCCGGAAAATCCGGGGATAATTCCTGAAGAAACATAACGGATTCAGGCAAGTCCAGTCCGATCTTTGTGACTCTTTCCCGACTCGAAAACAACTCCCCGGGAGAAGCCTCGCAAATTGCCCGGCCTTCGGACAAAACGAGTATACGGTCCGATATGCGGGATGCCTCGTCCATGCTGTGTGAAACGAGTATAATTGTCTTGCCGAGATTTTTCAGTTCCCGGATATAAAGAAAGATGTCCCTCCGGCCCACCGGATCCAAGCCCGCGGCAGGCTCGTCGAGAACCAAAATCTCCGGATCCATCGCGATGATACCGGCAAACGCGACACGGCGTTTCTGTCCGCCGGACAGTTCAAAGGGTGACCGATCCAGAATACTTTCATCGAGTCCGACGAGGCGGATGGCGTTCGCGAGGCTTTGCTCCGCTGATGCCTTGTCCATTCCCATCTTCAACGGTCCGAACAGAATATCCTTCCGGACCGTTTCCTCGAAAAGCTGATACTCCGGATACTGGAACAACAATCCGACCCTTTTGCGCATTTCCTTGACATCCGAATTTTTTCTGCTGTTCCATACCGTTTGGCCCGAGGTGTCCCACAGTTCTACATCCCCTTGTTGCGGTCGTATCAGGCCGTTCAGGTGTGAGATCAATGTCGTCTTACCGGATCCGCTGTGACCGATGATCGAATAGACCTCTCCCCTTTTAACCGAAAAAGAAATGTCCTGAAGTGTCTTCGGGCCTCGTTCTTCATAGGAATAAGAGAGATTTTTGACTTGAAGCACGGTTTCCCGGGCGTCGAATAAAGAGCCGCTGTCATTCGACTGCGTCGACTCCGCAAGCGGCGGGACTGAAGGGCTCTTCCCGGTCGGCAACGCCTGAATGACACGAGACGTCCCGTTCGCTCTGACCGATCCGAGAAGAAAGCGGACAGAAGCCAGTGCGGCGTCTCTCGATTCCAAATATTCTTTTCGGGGCGTGATACCCATACGACGGCAGACCGAAAGAACAATCCCGGCAAATACCGGAACATCAAGTCCCAACCCGGCCATACGCTCTTTTTGGATAAAGACGTCGCTCGGGGAGCCCTTTAGGACAATACTCCCCTTTTCCAGAACAAACACATGATCGGCGCGATAGGCCTCCGACATATCATGCGTGATATGGATGACCGTGATGTGCTTTTCGAGGCGAAGGCGCTCCACGAGATCCAGAAATTCGTTGCGGCTGACCGGATCCAGCATGGCGGTGGATTCATCCAGGATCAGTACTTGCGGCATCATTGCAAGAACGCCGGCAATCGCAAGCTTTTGCTTCTGTCCGCCCGAAAGACTGCTCGGCGCCCGATCCGCCAAATCCGAAAGCCCCACATAATCCAACGCATCATCAACACGGCGGCGGATTTCCGGTGTCGGTATCCCGAGATTCTCGGGGCCGAACGCGACGTCCTCTTCGACGGAAGTTCCGACGATCTGATTGTCCGGATTCTGGAACACCATACCGCAATGACTGCGAATATCCCAGAAATTTTCCTCGGACATCGTATCCATGCCCAAAACCTCAAGCGTCCCTTCGTCAGGAACCTCAAGTACATTGATCAGCTTGGCGAGCGTCGATTTGCCCGAGCCGTTTCTTCCGATCAGGACAACATACTCACTTTTTCGAACCGTCAGAGATACGCCGGTAAGCGCCTGAACCGGCGTTGTATCCGGACGGGCGTACGAGAAGCGGATGTCCTCGCCGCGAACCGCATCGCCGTTCTTTGATATACAGGTTGGTTTCTCGGTTTGCTGATTCATCGGCTCTCCTGAAAAGCAAAGGGTGCGGCACGCTCACGCACACCTGCACCCGTTTAACGCGTATGAAAATTCGTCTCGATTACACCAGTTCGATCTGGGCCATTTCGGATGCGTCGCCTCTTCTGGTCCCAAGCTTGACGATCCGGGTGTATCCGCCGGCTCTGTTGGTGTACTTCGGAGCAACATCGCTGAAGAGAATGTTGATCGGATTCACGGAATTCCGGTCCGCATCGTGGCTCTTCATCAGCCAAATCGCCATATTTCTGCGGGCGGCCAGACGGGAAGGCGAATCGACCTGAACGACTTTGGTCTTAACCTCACGGTCGACCACTTCGTACTTGGCTCCGTTTCTGGAGGTCTTGGATACGAGCATTTTTTTGCCCTTCGAATCCAACTTCGCCTTCGAAAACGAAACTTCCTTGGACTTAAAATTATCCTTCTCGCGGATTGCCGCCGTGATCAGGCTTTCCGTAATCTTGCTGACTTCCTTGGCGCGCGCAACGGTGGTGACCACCTTACCGTTAATGATCAGCGCCGTTGTCAAGTTCTTAAGTATCGCCATACGCTGATCGCCTGCGCGACCCAATTTTCTGTATCCTGGCATGGGTTTATCCTCCTATTTGTCTATCTGCGGCCAAAACGAGTCAATCGTCGTTAGAGGCCAGTGTCAGATCCATCTCGTTGAGTTTGAGAATGACCTCCTCAAGGGATTTCTTTCCGAGGTTTCTCACTTTCATCATCTCGTCCTCCGTACGCGCCACCAGATCACCGATCGTATTGATACCGGCTCTCTTGAGGCAGTTGTATGTCCGGACTGAGAATTCCATTTCCTCGATTACAATATCATGCTTGGTGTTTTTGTTCGCAGACTCGTCCGCATCGCGGAAACTTAAAGAACTCTCCTTGCCGGTCAGCGCGATAAACAACCCCAGATGTTCGCAAAGGATTGACGCGGCCGAAGACAGCGCTTCGTTGACCTCAATCGTAGCGTCCGTCCATACCTCAAGGGTCAGGCTGTCAAAGTCCGTACGCTCTCCGACACGGGTATTTTCGACCGTGTAGTTTGCCTTTCGGACCGGGGTGAAGATCGAATCGACAGAGATGACGCCGATCGTTTGGGTCGTCGGCTTATTCTGCTCCGCCGTCGCGTACCCGCGGCCCTTACCGATCGTCAGCTCCATAAAAAGCCTGCCGGATCCGTTGAGCGTGGCGATAACATGGTTCGGGTTCATGATCTCAACTTCTTCGTCATGAACGATGTCACCGGCGGTGATCATCCCGTCACGACCCTCATCCGTGCTGATATAGACCGTCTTTGAGGTTTCCGAATGCAATTTCGCACGGATCCCCTTAACGTTCAAAATGATTTCCGTCATATCCTCGATGACACCGGGGATCGTGGAAAATTCATGATAAACGCCTTCGACACGGATCGCCGTTACTGCGGCTCCGGTCAGGGACGAAAGTAATACTCTGCGCAAAGAATTCCCGAGAGTCGTTCCGTAGCCGCGCTCCAAAGGAGCAATGACAAATTTACCGTACGCGTGATCATCTGCCACTTCCGCACATTCGATGATAGGCTTCATAATATCAATCATATTTTCCTCCTTGTGCAACTTCCGCTGCGGGTCACAGGCGATTACTTCGAGTACAACTCGACGATCAGTGTCTCCTTGACCTCAAGGTCCACTTCTTCACGAGAAGGAATCTGAACGATCTTTCCGGCAAGCGCTTCTTCGTCAAAGGACAACCAGGCCGGAACGGAGCGGGCGCCCGAAAGGTTTTCAAAGGCGGGAGATTTTCGAGAACTCTGGCAGACCGATACAACGTCACCGGCCTTCAACGTCATGGAAGGGATGTCGGCTTTCTTGCCGTTCAGCAGGAAATGACCGTGTGTTACCAGTTGACGGGCTTGTGATCTGGAGGACGCAAATCCCATGCGATAGACTACATTATCCAAACGAAGCTCGAGAAGGCGGAGAAGATTCTCACCTGTCTTGCCCTTCATGCGGACGGCACTGTCAAAAGTCAAACGGAACTGCTTCTCCAAAACACCGTAAAAACGCTTGGTCTTCTGCTTCTCACGGAGCTGAAGTCCATACTCGGAAATCTTCTTTCTGCCCTGTCCGTGCTGTCCGGGAACAAAGCTCCTGCGGGCGATCGCACATTTGGTGGAATAGCAACGCTGTCCCTTAAGAAAAAGCTTGTCGCCTTCTCTGCGGCACAAACGGCATGATGCATCTGTATATCTGGCCATGATTTACTCCTCCGTAATCAGACTCTTCTTCTCTTGGGCGGTCTGCAACCGTTATGCGGAACCGGGGTAACATCCTTAATCATCGTGACATCCAAACCGGCGGTCTGCAACGCACGAATGGCCGACTCGCGTCCGGCTCCGGGTCCCTTAACGAAAACTTCGACGGTGCGCATGCCGTGGTCGACAGCCTTGCGCGCCGCATCCTCGGCAGCCATCTGAGCCGCGAAAGGCGTTCCTTTACGGGATCCCTTCATGCCCATTTCACCGGCCGATGCCCAAGATATCGCATTGCCCAACGGGTCTGTTATCGTTACGATTGTATTATTGAACGTCGAATGAATATGCGCGTTTCCGCGATCAATATTCTTACGCTCTCTTTTCTTCGGTCTGCTGACTGTCTTTTTGGTAACCTTAGCCATGGTGCTCCTCCTTACTTCTTCTTGCCGGCAGCCGCTTTACGCTTCGGACCCTTACGGGTACGTGCGTTTGTCTTCGTGCGCTGGCCGTGTACGGGAAGTCCCATTCTGTGACGGCGACCGCGATAGCAGCCGATTTCTGTCAGTCTCTTGATGTTCATCGAAACTTCTCTTCGAAGATCTCCCTCAACGGTCAATCTGGACTCGATCCTTTCGCGGATCTTCGCCAGATCATCGTCAGAAAGATCCTTCATCCGAGTATCGGGGTTAATGGAAGTCTCGCTGAGAATTTGTGCAGAAGTTGTTTTGCCAATACCGTAAATATACGTAAGCGCGATCTCAACCCGCTTCTCGTTCGGTAAATCCACTCCGGCAATACGTGCCATCTGTTGCACCTCCGTGAAAAATTTGCTTGTTCTTCTGAGATATATACAACACGCGGTGCGAAGATTCCTCCGCCGATCAGCGGAGGCAGCCGCCTTCACATATGCATGTAATATTCTTTGTCCTTGACGACCAAAGCCCGCCGGTCATCGAAAACGGCCCGGCAGACAGACGAGGATCAGCCTTGTTTTTGCTTATGTGTGGGGTCAGAGCAAATCACCATGACGTTTCCGTGACGGCGAATCACCTTGCATTTTTCACACATCGGCTTGACCGAAGGTCTAACTTTCATCTCTCGTTCCTCCTAAAATTCACTCCCGCATACCTGCAGGACAACGAACACCACTCCGGCGCACGCTATAATATAATACCAGAAATGCAAAGCTTTGCAAGGGTTTTTCCGCAAAAAGAGATGTTAAAATGTCCTTTTCACGGACAGATTCACTACTTCGCGCGCCAAGTGATCCGACCGCGGGATAAGTCATACGGAGAGAGTTCCAGTGTGACCCGGTCGCCGGTTAAAATTTTGATGTAGTTCTGGCGAAGTCTGCCCGAAATGTGTGCCGTGACGATGTGACCGTTTTCGAGTTTAACCCGAAAGATCGCATTCGGGAGGGCGTCTTCAACAATCCCTTCCACCTCGATTACGTCTTCTTTAGCCATTTTTATCTCCTTTCTCAGGTTTTATACTATCGAATCCGGCAAGCGCCTTGCGAAGCTCGGAGTTTCGGACTTCGATCGGACGAACGGGCTGATCCGCCAACCAAACCGCTTGATCGCGGGTTATGGTCCCGACGGTTCGCACATGCTTCATGTTTTTCTTCTTAGCATGATCCAGCAACCTGTATTTCCCGTCGCTGACATACACAAAGAATTCGTCCTTAAACACAATAACATACTTTCGTCCTTTGTCTCTCCCCGAAACGGATAAAACAACGGGAATTGCGCCCGGTTTCTCCGTGGTCATTGATCCGCACCGATCTCACCGATCATCGTCGTGATCTCCGGTCCGTTTGCCGTGATCGCGAACGTATTCTCATAATGGGCGGAATTTTTTCCGTCCGCCGTTGCGATGGTCCACCGGTCCGCAAGCATTCGCACTGCCGCGCTTCCCGCGTTAATCATCGGCTCGACGGCCAGAACCAGGCCCTCAAAGATCCGCGGGCCGTGGCCTTCCCGTCCGAAATTCGGAACATCCGGATCTTCATGCAGATGCTCGCCGATTCCGTGACCGACCAATTGCCGGACTACACCCATGCCGTGGGCTTCGGCGTGCCGTTGAATAGCGGCGGAAATGTCACCGATCCTGTTGCCGGCTATGGCTTGCTCCATGCCTTTCCAAAAACACTCTTCCGTCACCCGGATCAATTCCCTGTTCCCGGCGGAGATTTCCCCCACCGCGAAGGTCCTGGCCGCGTCTCCGTGAAAACCGTCGAGACAAGCGCCGACATCGATACTGATGATGTCCCCTTGCTTCAGCACTCTCGTTTTGCTCGGTATACCATGTACGACCTCATCGTTGATCGACGCGCAAATCGATGCCGGAAACGGCGGCGATCCGTAATTCAGAAAAGAGGGCGTCGCTTTGCAGGATCGGATCACCTGCTCTGCGATCTGATCGAGTTCCCATGTGCTCACGCCGGGTTTAACGGCCTTTTCGACGGCGGCCAAAGCCAGGGCTACGACGCGTCCGGCCGCTTTCATCTTATCGATCTCGATCTGGTTTTTCAGTCTTACCATTATTCTTCCGCCTCGAAAAGAATACCGCGCGCCTTCATTTTTTCGTCCAGTGCGTTCATGGCCGGATCAATACCGGTCGAGTTGTCGATTTCCACGATCAAACCGAGATCCCGATAGTATGACTCGAGCGGAGCGGTCTGCGCGTAGTAGGTCTGCAGACGGATGAGGACCGTTTCGGGCTTATCGTCCTTGCGTTGAACGACTTCTCCGCCGCAATAATCACACACGCCTTCTTTTTGAGTCGGATTAAAGGTCAGATTAAAGCCGGCTCCGCAAGACGTGCAGATACGCCGTTCGGAAATGCGCTTCATGATGAGCGCGTCCGGTACCGACAGGCTGATTACCGCATCGATCCGGCGCCCCGTTTGCTCAAGGTAGCGGTCCAGCTCAACGGCTTGAGCGATGGTCCTCGGAAAACCGTCGAGCATGAAGTGCTCCGCGCAATCCGCCTGAGACAGCCGATCCTCCAACATGGAAATTGTTACTTTATCCGGAACAAGCTCGCCCTTTTCGATAAACATGCGCGCAGAGCGGCCGAGCGGTGTATCGTTCTTGATGTTCTCCCGAAAAATATCGCCGGTCGATATGTGCGCAATGCCATACTTTTCGCGCAAAGCGGTCGCGACGGTTCCCTTCCCCGATCCCGGGGCACCCAATAAAATCAAACGCATAGCCGGGTCCTTTCTTGCGAATTCGCTCGCAAATCGAAAATCGGATGAATCGGAAAACAATGCAAATGACCCCGTGCGGTTGCCGGAAGCGTACCGCACGCGGTCATTGGATTCGTGATGAAAGATTGTGCCGACACAACGTGCATGTTCTGCACCCCCCTGTTCCGATGCAAACGCATCAGTCAAGGAATCCTTTATAATGGTGTGTCACCATCTGCGACTCGATCTGCTTCACCAAGTCGTTGGCTACGCCGGTCATGATCAAAACCGATGTTCCGGCAAACCAAACGTTCGGAAGCCCTGTAAACTTACCGATCAATGTCGGTACCAATACAACGATGGACAAGAATAATGCATCCGCCCAGTTCAGACGTCCCGCTGTACGGGCGATAAAGTCCGAAGTCGGACGTCCGGGGCGTACACCGGGGATATACCCGCCGTTTTTCTGAAGATTGTTCGAAATCTCAATCGGGTTGAACTGAATGGCCGAGTAGAAAAAGGTGAAGCCGATGATCATCAGGAAATTCGCAATATAATACCACCAGTGTTCGGACGGGTCTTTCAAAGCGTTCACAAAAGCGTTATTGCTGCTCGAAAAGAACATCGTCACAATCGTGGACGGCAATGCGATCATCGACATGGTGAAGATGACGGGCATAACGCCGGACTGATTGACCTTGAGCGGTATGTAGGTATTCTGTCCGCCGTAGATTTTGCGGCCGATGACTCTTTTGGAGTACTGCACCGGCACTCTGCGCTCGGCGTTCTGCACATAAATAACAAAAACGATAATCGCGATCGAGATCAACGAAACAACGATAAACAATCCGCCGCCGGCCAAAAACCCGAGCACCCGGTTGCGGATTTTCTCCGCAGCATCGAGTGTGTACGCGTTGATATCTCCGTAAACTTTCTGGGCGTATATGAACAGTTGTCTGGCCATATCGGGAATACGGGTAACGATACCGGCAAAGATAATCAAAGATATGCCGTTGCCGATCCCTTTCTCGTTGATACGCTCACCGAGCCACATGATAAAGGCGGTACCGGCCGTAAACGTCAGAATAATCAAAGCGGCATTGAGCGGTTTGGGAAGATAGTCCGTCATTGCGGTGCGCGTCGCGTAGCAGAAAACGGATGCCTGAAGAAGCGCCAGACCGATCGTCACGAAACGAACGATTCTCTGGATCTTCTTTCTGCCGGTCTCGCCCTCTTTTTGCATGCGCTCCAAAGCCGGGATTGCAACGGTCAGAAGTTGCATGATGATCGAGGAGTTGATGTACGGAGTGATACCCATGGCAAATATCGTCGCGGCATAAAGGCCGCCGCCCGAAATGATATCCATAAGTCCGCCGATTTGTCCCCAGTCCCGAACCAACAAAGTAAACGCTTCACGGTTGATTCCCGGAGAAGGAATCAGTCCGCCAACCATGTAAATTGCCATGATGAGTGCCGTAAATAAGAGCTTTTTTCTTAAGTCCGGAACTTTAAAAGCATTGAGCAAGGTATCGAACAAACCCTTCATCATCATACCTCCAGAGCCGTTCCACCAGCCTTCTCGATCTTCTCTTTGGCCGGACCCGAGAATGCAGCGGCTTTAACGGTCAGTTTTTTGGTCAGTTCGCCGTCACCGAGCACCTTGATTCCGTCGTTGACCTTCGGGATGGTCAGAAGTCCGGTGTTGCCGAGAAGCTCGGCATCGACAACGGTTCCGTCGGAAAAATTCTCCAGATCACCCACATTGATTTCCAGGTAATCCTTCGCGAATCGCGCATTGTTGAATCCGCGTTTCGGCAAGCGTCTGTACAGAGGCATCTGACCGCCTTCAAAACCGGGACGGACACCGCCGCCGGATCTTGAATTCTGGCCTTTATGACCGCGACCGGCGGTCTTTCCGAAGCCGGAACCCACTCCTCTGCCCTTGCGTACAGGTTTTGCGTTTCCGCTTGAAGTCATATCGTTGAGTTTCATGTTGCGTTATACCTCCATCAGACTTCTTCGAACGTGATAAGATGGGCAACACTGTGCAGCATTCCGCGCAGAGCTTCGTTATCCGTATGGACCACGCTCTGGCCGATTTTACGAAGGCCGAGGGCCTTAACGGTGGCACAATGATTCTTGCTGGCACTGTTGGTACTTTTCACCAGCGTTACTTTGAGTTCAGCCATTGTGAGAACCTCCTACTTCTTCATGCTCTCGACGGATTTCCCGCGAAGCCTGGCAACCTGCTCAACGGAGCGCAACGCCTTAAGGCCTTCGATCGCGGCGTTGACGACGTTATTTGCGTTATTGGTTCCCAATGACTTGGTACGGATATCCTTGATTCCCGCGAGCTCGCAGACCGCACGAACGGGACCTCCGGCGATAACACCGGTACCTTCTCTGGCGGGCTTCATGACGACCTTTCCGGCACCGAAAACACCGAAAGTCGCGTGAGGAATGGTAGACTTGATGATCGGAACCGTGATCATGTTCTTCTTGGCATCCTCGATCCCCTTGCGGATTGCGTCCGGAATTTCCGCCGCTTTACCGAGACCCTTACCGACATGCCCGTCCTCATCGCCTACGATGACCAGCGCCGCAAACCGGAAATTTCTACCGCCCTTAACGGTCTTTGATACACGACCGATATGGATGACCTTTTCTTTGAGCTCCGTGGTATTCGGATCATAAGCCATATTCATTGTCCCTCCTGCTTAGAATGTCAAGCCGGCTTCGCGTGCCGCCTCGGCTAAGGCCGCCACGCGACCATGGTAGATGTAACCGCTCCTGTCGAAAACGACCTCTTTGACGCCCTTATCGATCGCGCGTTTCGCAACCAGTTCACCGACTGCGCGTGCGCCTTCTTTGTTGGCCGCTCCGGATTTGTCCGACTTAATTTCCTTGTCGAGTGTAGACGCCGCGGCCAGAGTTTGTCCGGTCGTGTCATCAATGACCTGCGCGTACATATGCAAATTGCTTCTGAAAACGCAAAGCCTCGGGCGAGCAGGGGTGCCGGCGATCTTTTTACGAACGCGTACATGCTTTCTCCTGCGGATCTCATTCTTGTCCGGTTTATTAATCATGCATCTGTCCCCCTTGTCTTACTTTTTAGCCCCGGTCTTGCCTTCTTTGATTCTCAGGACTTCGTAATTGTACTTGATTCCCTTGCCCTTGTAGGCGTCCGGTGTTCTGAACATTCTGATCTTGGCGGCGGTTTCGCCGACCAATTGTTTATCTGCGCCCTTCACGATGATTTTGTTCGGGGCGGGCACTTCAATCGTAATCCCTGCCGGCTCGGCAAATTCGATCGGATGCGAATATCCGAGGTTAAGCACCAAAACGTTACCTTGCTTTGCCGCTTTATAACCGACACCGTTCACCTCGAGCATTTTCGAAAAACCGGCGGACAATCCGACAACCATGTTGTTCACCAAGGAACGGGTCAGGCCATGGAGCGCCCTTTGATCTTTCTCATCCGACGAACGTTCGACGGTAATGGTGTCTCCTTCAATCTTGACCGTCATATCCGGATGTACGTTCATGGACAACTGCTCACCCTTACCTTTGACAGTAATGAGTTGTCCTTCTTTCTTCACTTCGATCCCGTCCGGGATCTTGATCGGCATCTTGCCTATTCTGGACATCTTTCTCTCCTCCTGCTCTTTAAATTGCGGCGGCGGGGTCATCCCCCCCGTCCTTTCAGAGTAACTTTCGGACGCTTACCAAACGTAAGCGATGACTTCTCCGCCGACACCTAAAGTACGGGCATTCTTGTCCGTCATAATCCCTTTGGATGTCGAAACGATCGCTACACCTAAACCGCCCAGGACATTGGGCATGTTTTCCTTGTCGGCATAAACGCGAAGTCCGGGCTTGGAAATCCGCTTAATGCCTTTGATGACACTTTTACGGGCCGCATACTTCAGCGTAATCTTGATTGTGCCCTGTTTGCTGTCCTCGGTGCACTCAAACCGGCTGATATATCCCTCATCCAGAAGAATTTGAGCGATCGCCTTCTTGATATTGGACGACGGTACAATCACCGTTGCGTGACCTGCCGTGCCGGCATTGCGAATTCTTGTCAGCATATCTGCAATTGCGTCTGTGATCTGCATAAATGTTCCTCCTCGCTATCGTTTACCAGCTGGCCTTACGGACGCCTGGGATCTGTCCCTTGTATGCCAAATCGCGGAAGCAGAGACGGCAAATGCCGTACTTGCGGATATAGGCGTGGGGTCTGCCGCAGAGCTTGCAACGATTGTGTTGCTGCGTCGAAAACTTCGGCGCCTTCTTGGCCTTCAGGATCATCGACTTTTTAGCCATTCTTTTCTCTCCTCCTGCTTATTTGCGAAACGGCATGCCCATAAGGGTCAGAAGCTGTCGGGCCTCTTCATCCGTTTGTGCCGTCGTGACGATAATGATATCCATGCCGCGGATCTTATCCACCGAGTCATAATCGATCTCGGGAAATGTCAACTGCTCTTTGATACCCATGGCGTAGTTGCCGTGACCGTCAAAGGAGTTCGCACTGATTCCGCGAAAATCGCGAACGCGTGGAAGAGAAACACTAATCAGCTTGTCGAGGAAATCGTACATTTTCTCTCCGCGAAGCGTTACCTTGCATCCGATCTTCATGCCCTCACGGAGCTTGAACGCGGATACGGATTTGGTAGCGATCGTGACCACGGGCTTCTGTCCGGAGATGGTCGCCATATCGCGCATGGCGTTCTCGAGGATTTTAGCGTTGTCTCTTGCCTCGCCGACGCCCATATTCAAGACGATTTTTTCCAGGCGGGGGATCTGCATCACGGACTTGTACCCGAAGGCTTCGCGCAAAGCGGGTGCAATTTCAGATGTGTATCTTTCTTTAAGTCTGGACATTCTTTACTCCCCCTTGCCTGAAGTCTTTTTCGTTTTATCGATCTGAGCGCCGCACTTCTTGCATTTACGAACTTTCGTACCGTCCTTGGTGAAATCCTTGGACACACGGGTCGGCTCATTGCATTTGGGGCAGATCAGCATGACATTGGATGCGTCGATCGCGGCTTCGCGCTCGATGATTCCTGCCGGCTGATTCTGTCCTTTGGCCTTCTGATGCTTCTTGACCATGTTGACCTCGGCAACGATCACCTTGCCTTCGGACGGGAATGCCTTGAGGATCTTTCCCTTCTTGCCGCGATCCTTACCGGTGGTAACGACGACGTTATCGTCTGTTTTGACGTGTATTTTGTTAGCCATGGGTCATCCTCCTTACAGAACTTCGGGAGCAAGGGAAAGAATCTTCATATAATCCTTTTCCCTGAGCTCTCTGGCGATCGGCCCAAAAATGCGGGTCCCGCGCGGATTCTTGTCTTCTTTGATGATGACGGCCGCATTCTCGTCGAACTTGATATACGATCCGTCAACTCTGCGCACGCCTGTCTTGGATCGAACGATGACCGCCTTCACCACGTCGCCCTTCTTGACGACTCCGCCGGGGGCGGCCGTCTTGACCGAGCAAACGATAACATCGCCGATATACGCATATCTTCTCTTGGCTCCGCCAAGCACCTTGATGCACATAAGTTCTTTAGCACCGGTGTTATCCGCGGATCTTAGTCTGGATTCAACCTGAATCATGCTCCACTTCCTCCTTCAGCCGCTACCGTAAAAGGCGGTATTACTTGGCCTTCTCGATAATACTAACCAGTCTCCAGCGCTTTTCGCGGGACAGAGGCCGCGTCTCCATGACCTTGACCCGGTCACCGATTCCGCAGGCGTTCTCTTCGTCGTGCGCCTTCAATTTGTATGTTCTCTTGATGATCTTGTTATACAGCGGATGCTTAACATGCTCGGTGACCGACACGACGATGGTCTTGTCCATCTTGTCGCTCGAAACGACACCGATGCGTGTTTTTCTGAGGTTACGATCGCTCATCTGCTTTTCCCCTTTCACTTCTTAGCCTTAAGCTCTTGCTCGCGCATGATCGTCTTCACTCTGGCGATATCGCGCCGAACGGTGTTCAAGCGCAGCGGGTTTTCCAGTTGATTGGTCGCATGCTGGAACCGAAGTTTGAAGAGTTCTTCCTTAAGAGCGAGCAGTTCCTTCGTCAGCTCTTCGCCGGACTTTTTACGAATTTCATCAGCCTTCATTTGCTTCACTCTCCTGTTCCTTCGCAATAAACTTCGTCTTGCACGGGAGTTTATGTCCCGCAAGGCGCATGGCTTCCCGAGCGATGTCCTCGGTCACGCCGGCGATTTCAAAAAGTACCCGGCCGGGCTTTACAACGGCGACCCAATGATCCGGAGATCCTTTACCGGAACCCATTCGGGTCTCGGCGGGCTTTGCGGTTACCGGCTTATCCGGGAAAATCTTGATCCAAACCTGACCGCCTCTTTTGACGTAGCGGTTGATCGCGATACGCGCGGCTTCGATTTGATTGGAAGTGATCCAGCACGGCTCCGTCGAATACAGTCCGTATTCCCCGTATGCCAGGAAGTTACCGCGCGTTGCCTTTCCGGTCATCCGGCCTCTCATTTGTTTTCTGTGTTTGACTCTCTTGGGAAGAAGCATCAGTCTTCGCCCCCTTCCTCGATAATGACCGCCTTCTTCTTGGCGGTGAGGATCTCGCCTTTGAACACCCACACCTTTACGCCGATCCGGCCGTATGTGGTGTTCGCTTCGGCAAATCCGTAATCAATATCCGCGCGCAGTGTCTGCAGCGGAATCGTTCCTTCGTGATAATGCTCGGTACGCGCGATTTCCGCGCCGCCCAAACGTCCGGCGACCTGGGTCTTGATCCCCTTGGCTCCGGCCTTCATCGTTCTCATCATCGCTTGCTTCATCGCGCGGCGGAAAGAAATACGCTTCTCAAGTTGTGACGCGATGCTCTCGGCAACCAGTTGGGCGGAGGTATCCGGAGTCTTGATCTCACGGATATCGACGAAATAATTCTTCTTGAACTTATCGAAAAGCTTCTTCTTGAAATCTTCGATACCGGCTCCCTGACGTCCGATGAGAATACCCGGCTTGGCGGCGTTGATGATGATCATCGTCTTATCGCTGCCCTTGCGCTCGATCTCAATATTGGTGACGCCCGCGTTGAAGCATTCCTTCTTGACAAAGTTGCGGATCTTCTTATCCTCTACGAGGTACTCGCTGAACGTGTTCTTGTCGGCGTACCAACGTGTGTCCCAACCTTTAATGACTCCGACCCGCAAACCATGGGGATTAACCTTCTGGCCCATTCTCGAAACCCTCCTTATTCTCTTTCCTTAAGAACGACCGTTATATGACTCGTTCTCTTGTTGATGCGGGAGGCGGAACCCCTCGCTCTCGGGATAAAACGCTTCAGAATAGGACCCTGGTTCGCGTATGCATCCGCAACATAAAGCGCATCACGGCTCAAGCTGTTGTTCATTACGGCATTTGCCTCGGCGGATTTCAGCGCCTTCGTCAGGACCGGCGAAGCGGCCTTCGGGGTATACAGAAGAATCGCATACGCCTCGTCCAAATTCTTGCCCTTGATCAGGTCGATGACCACCTTCATCTTCTGAGGACTGATCCTTATATATTTCGCAATGGACTTGCCCTGGTCTTTTCCGACCCCGAGGACCTTGCGTTCCTTCTTGCTCAGGAGCTGGGGTTTCTGATTCTGCTTCGCAGGGAAGGCATACTTCGCGAGTATCTCGGCGCGGTTCTGCTCCATAAATTCCTTGCTCATGACTTTCTTTTCCACTTAAACGTTCCTCCCTTCGTCGTACCGCAATCAGCGGGCTTTGGTCGTTTTCTCGCCGGCATGGCCTCTGAACAGTCTCGTGGGAGCGAACTCTCCGAGCTTATGTCCGACCATTTCCTCCGTGATATATACCGGTACATGCTTTTTCCCGTCGTGGACCGCAATGGTATGTCCGACCATTTCGGGGAAGATGGTTGAGGCACGGGACCACGTCTTCAGTACCTTTTTTTCATTGGCGGAATTCATCGCCTTCACTCTCTTTAAAAGAGCGTCCTGAACAAAATAGCCCTTCTTCGTTGATCTGCTCATTTAATGTCCTTCCTCCCTTCGATTACTTTCTGCCCTTGACAATGTATTTGCCGGACAACTTGCGCTTGTTTCTGGTCTTCTTACCCAGTGTCGGTACACCCCAAGGAGTAACCGGGCCGGGCATACCGATGGGGGCTTTACCCTCACCGCCGCCGTGCGGGTGATCGTTGGGGTTCATCACAACACCGCGAACCGTCGGACGAACGCCCATATTGCGCTTTCTTCCGGCCTTTCCGAGTGAAACGTTCTCATGCTCGACATTTCCGATTTTGCCGATCGTCGCACGGCAGAGAACGGAAACCATCCGAACCTCACCCGAAGGGAGACGGATCTGGGCGTATTTGCCCTCTTTGGCCATTAACTGAGCGCCCGCGCCCGCCGTGCGGACCATTTGGGCACCCTTGCCGGGCTTCAGTTCAACGTTGTGAATCAATGTGCCTACGGGGATGTTTTCGATCGGCAAAGCGTTACCGACGACGATGTCCGCCGTGTTGCCGCTAACAACCGAATCTCCGATCGAAAGCCCGTGCGGTGCGAGGATATAGGACTTGGCGCCGTCGGCGTACTTCAGCAAAGCGATAAACGCCGTGCGATTGGGATCGTATTCGATCGACTGAACGGTCGCGGGGACCAGATCCTTGTTTCTTTTCCAATCGATGACGCGGATCTTCCTTCTGCTTCCTCCGCCGATATGCCGAACGGTAATGCGTCCGTATGAGTTGCGCCCGCCGGTCTTTTTCGCCGAAACCAAAAGGGCTTTTTCCGGCTTCTTATCGCTCAGGACGGAAAAGTCGGTCACCGACATCTGTCGTCTTGCGGGAGATGTGGGATTATATTCTTTTACTGGCATCGTTCTTCACTCCTTCACTCAGCGGGCTTACTGGCCGAACCCGAACTCTTCAATGGATGTCTTATACTTCGCGGGAAGTTTTGTTACCTTGCCGCCCTTACCCATAAAGGACGAGTCCTTCGCTTCGGTCGCGATCGTGACAACGGCTTTTTTCCAGGACGGCATTCTGCCGTAGGAGTAGCGCTGCCGTTTCATTTTCCCTTCGAAATTCGCGGTATTAACGGATATTACCTTCACGTCGAAAAGCTTTTCGACCGCATCCTTGATCTGCGTCTTCGTCGCGTTCTTATCGACTTCAAAAGCATACTTTCCGGAAGCGATATTATCCGAGCTTTTCTCGGTGAGGATCGGCTTGATAATGATGTCATGCGGTGTCAGGTTCATACGTATACCTCCTGTACCTTCATGGCGGCTTCCTTGGTGATGACGAACCGGTCATACTTCAGAATGTCGAAAACATTGATCGTATTGACGAGTGCCGTCTTGACCGCCGGGATATTTCTCGCCGATTTCTCGACGTTCGGATTCTTCTCCGCGAGAACGACCAAAGCCGGACCGTCGACCTTCAGCGCCTTGAGAACACCCGCCATTTTTGCTGTTTTCATCTCATCGAAGGACAAAGTATCCAGGACGATAATGCTCTGCGCGCTGAACTTGGTCGAAAGCGCGGATTTCATCGCCAGTCTTCTGATCTTCTTGGGAACCGTATAACTGTAATCTCTGGGTTTCGGCCCGAAAATGATTCCGCCGCCGACATGCTGGGCCGAACGACTCGAACCCTGGCGGGCGCGACCCGTGCCCTTCTGGCGATAGGGCTTTCTGCCTCCGCCGCTGACCTCGTTGCGCGTCTTTGCCGAATGCGTGCCCTGACGACGGTTCGCCAGTTGATTCACGACTACCGTATGCATTGCGGACTCGTTGGGCTCAATACCGAAAATGTCGTCGGACAAGTCGATCTGTCCGGTTACATTCCCGTCCATGTTATATACATCGATTTTAGCCATTTTATGATCCTCCTTCTGCCGGATTATTACGCCTTCACGGACGACTCGATGGAAATCAAGCCGCCCTTCGGGCCCGGGATCGCACCTTTGAGAACGAGGATCCCCCGTTCGCCGTCCACGAGGACGACGCCTAAGTTCTGTACCGTACAATTGACCGCGCCCATATGGCCGGGCAGTTTCTTTCCCTTAACGACGCGACCCGGATCCGAGCCGGGACCCATGGAGCCGACACGTCTGTGATACATCGATCCGTGCCCGCTCGGACCGCCGCTCTGGCCGTGCCTCTTGATGTTTCCGGCAAAGCCTTTTCCCTTGGACACACCGCTCACGTCGACGCGGTCGCCGACCGTAAACATATCGGAGACCTTGATCTCCTGCCCCAGAGCATAATCCGAATCCGTCCTGTATTCGCGGATTACGCGCTTCACCGGGACCGAAGCCTTCGCAAACTGACCCTTGACGGGCTTGTTGACGAGTTTCTCGCGGATATCTCCGGCAGCGACCTTGACCGCCTTGTATCCGTCCTGATCCTCGGTCTTGTTCTGAATCACGAACATCGGATCACAAGCGATCACGGTAGCCGGAATCGCGATGCCGTTGTCGTCAAACAGTTGTGTCATTCCGGCTTTTCTGCCGAGCATGAATTTGGTCATCTCTTTCTATCCTCCTTATGGTTATTGGTTCCCCGGAATTCCCGGGAACATGACCACGGCCGCCCTAAGTCAACTCCGGCGGCCGGTTAAGCCTGCTATACCTTGAGTTCAATGCTCACTCCGGCAGGCATGTCCAACTTCATCAGCGCGTCAACCGTCTTCTGGTTCGGCGCGAAAATGTCGATCAGGCGCTTATGTGTACGCAGTTCAAACTGTTCTCTCGAGTCCTTGTACTTATGGGGAGAACGAAGAATCGTGGTGATCTCTTTCTCCGTCGGAAGCGGAATCGGGCCCGAAAAACTCGCGCCGGTGCGGGTCACAGTCTCTACGATCCTTGCCGCACTCTGATCCAGGAGCTCGTGATCATACGCTTTCAATTTGATCCTGACTTTTTGTCTGGTTGCCATAGTAATACCTCCGTTACCTTGCCGCTTTAACAACCGTGCCGGGCGTTTCTTCTGTACCCGTCAGAAAACCCAGGAGACCAGTTACCGTGCGAATCGCCGGCACTTTGGGCCTGGGCATGTGTTCGTTACAAAACACACGCTGCCAACATGGTTGCGCCCGGATCCGAGTCCGGACTTCTCCGCCGAAGTTACCCGCCGGAACGCGCAGCCCGCGTCACCAACGGCAATCTCCGACTTCATCGCCATACGCGAAAAGTCGCGCACGAAGAAGTATACCTCAATATTTTCTCGAACGCAAGCGCTTTTTCACGGGAAACCAAGATCTTTTCGCACGGCTAAACCGAAATCGCGGGAGATGTCTTATTCGAACCCGGATCCGGAGGAGTCTCCCGCAAGCAAAAAGGCTTGGCTGTATAGAAGGATGCCGTCACCGGCGTTCGGATGAATATGATCCGACATGTACCGGGAAACAGCCTCCGTACCGAATTGTTCCAAGATCCGATCGGTCGGATCGACGAAAAGAAACCCATTTGTTTCGCAAACGTCCCTGAGCGCGGTCGTATACTCCGAGTATAATATACTCTTGTCTTCCGGAAGTAAACGGGTGTATCGATCATTGTCCAACGCCGGCCACGGCGCGACAAAGATAAACTTCGCGTCGGGGTTACCGGTCCGCAAAAGATCAACCGACTCGAGCAGAGCCTGCGCGTAGGCCTCCGGAGTCATCGCGCAGACGGACTCGTCACGATATCGAATGTCGTTCGCGCCGACCGCAATAATAAACAAATCCGCCCTCGCCTTCAGGAGCGCTTCATGATATGCCGACAATAACTGTAGTGAGGTCAACCCGCCGGCAGAAACGGAATAATACTCCTTGTCGATAAAAGCATTGGCAATGGGCTCATACCAGGGATACCCGCCGTTATTGGATCCGGCTGTCAGACTGTCCCCGATAAAGCAGACGGCGTCCGCAGCCTTCAGCGCAGCGATTTGCCCGTTTCCCGCTTCCGTTACTTCCGGATCGATACCCCGCACCTTTTGACGACGGTATCCGTCCGGGAACATGAAATACTCATCCTGAGCCTGCTCGATCGGTACGCTTACACCGAGCATAACGGTCGTAACAAGTTCCTGTACCTCCCTTACCCGTTCCAAATCGTTACTGCTCAATTGACTTCGCAGAGCATCGTTTTCGACGATCTCGTAAATCGGCAATGCCCGGAAATATCCGTCCGGCGTTCCGTGCGTCCACATCGGTACGATCGACGCGCAGACGATTTTCGCGTCGGATGGATCGACGTACACTTTCACGACAGCCGTCGCGTCTCCGTTATAACGGACATAAGAATTCGCGAAATTGCCCGGGCAGTTCACAACGAGGGCTTCGCGCACGGTCCCGTCCGGATCTTGACTGCGGGTGAACTCGATCGGCTGCACGGCGTGAGAATGGTCGCCCAGGATAATGTCCGCTCCCTCCCGCACAAATATCCCGTTCCAGGTCTGCTGAAAAGAATCGGTTTCGTGCGTAAACTGAGAACCCATATGGGGGATCGCGACGATGATGTCCGGCGCAAGTGCTCTTGCGCGTTCGAAATCCGCACTCACCTGCTTTCGGCATTCCTCGAAAAACAGGCTGTCCGGCGCAACGATCAACCGCGTAAGCGTCGGATTCTCGCGCATGAAATACTCCTCCTCATATCCGTTGGATCCGAACGTGTAGGAGAGAAAAGCAATCCGCAACCCGTCCGCTTCGAGTATAAGAACGTTGTCCCTTTCCTCTGCGTTACGATAGGAACCGGTATGCGTCAGGCCGAGACCGTCAAGAATGTCCAGCGTACGATAAGCGCCGGAAACGCCTTTATCCAAAATGTGGTTGTTGGCCAGAGAGACCAGATCAACACCGGCCTCTTTGACGGATCCGGCAAACGAGTCGGGAAAATTCAACTGAAGCGGTAAGCCATCGTCGAAATCCGAGGAAGAATAACCGGCCTTTGGACCGGCCATCGGCCCTTCAAAGATCCCAACCGATAAATCGGCATCCATGTACGGTGCGGCATAGTCAAAAATTCCGGCGAAATCATAATTTCGGGATGCGGCATCGTATGCGGCAATCACCTGTCCCTTAAGAAGAATCATATCTCCGACGAAAGAGAGACAGACCGCGTCGTCGATTCGTTTTTGATCCGATTCGTTAAGGACCGTATGAACAATAGGCACCTCCGGACTTGGCAGGGGACCGGATTTCGGAAGCTTCGGCTCGGCGAGAACCGACAGAAAGACGATCGTGCCGGCCGTGACGACGGCGAGGATCCGATAGAGCAGGTTTCGACGCTCCTGAACTGGATCCTTCGAATAACTCAGCCTTTGAACGGTTCCGTCGATCAATCCGCGAATCATCCGTCCCGACGTATCGTTCCCGAATATAAACAATATGCAGAGCGTCCCGGCTACGGCCGCCGTCAGGATCCAAAAGGAGTTTCCGGCAATCGGAAGTACGCGGGCGGCGATCAGGGTGATAAATCGGTGGATCAGATAAACAGCAAGCGAATTTTTGCCCCAAGATGAGAGCATCGGAACCCGTCGCCGGGGGATCAGCAATAATCCGGCCGTTACAACGGCTCCGGAAATCAAAAAAATCAGGAGGCGGTTCAGAAGGCCGGCGGGGGACGTATAGGTGCCCATGAGGAACTCACCGATGAGGGGCGATCGCGAAATTAATACGACGATGCCGCCCAAACCGAGTGTCAGAAAAAGAACGCCCGACAGTCTGGCTTTCGCACCGGCGTTTTTCAGAAAAGACGAGATCCGTTCCCCGGGAAGAATCGCACCGGCCATGAAGAACGGGAAAAAACAAATGATCCTCGTTATCGTCATGTGACTGCCGATCTGCCCCGAAAAGCCCACAGCCAGTGCGACGGCAATAAGAAATACCGGGATGCCGGGTTTTTTGGGAACAACTTGGGAGAAACAGCGCCAGGCGATCAACGCCGGCAAGTACCAGAAAGAAACATAAGGACTGAAAAGGGAGACCGAAACCCCCTCCGTAAAATAGAAATAGAGAATCGCAATCGTATTGAAAACCGCGTAAGCAGCGACAAGAAATATGATGGACCGGCTTGTTTTCGAAGTGCTTTTCGCGCTCAGATAGCCGGAAGAAAAGGCAAACGCAGGCATATGAAAGGAGTAGATCACGAAGACCATCGAACGAATCACGGAAATATCCTGATACGCATACAACATATGCCCGAATACGACAAGAAAAATCAGGATACCTTTGGCGTTATCCCAGAAATAGAGTCTCCCGTCGTTTTCGATTTGTTTGCTCATCCGCTTCCACCGTGCATGTGTGAATCGGTATATTGATGTAATCCGCGTCCGTATGCCGAATCCGTGCCTACATCGCGTTTGATCTGATCTCCTCGATTTCCGCCCGATCAAAATGATACCCGGATCCGCAAAAGTGACATTCCAGGTTTATTCCCGCCGGATCCGAAGCCAACTCGCTCAAATCCTTGTTGCCGAGTGCCGTCAATGAACGCTCCATCCGCTCCCGACTGCAGGAACACGCATATTGAACCGGACGCCCCGTGAGATAACGAATTTCGGGGTCACCCAGAAACATGTCCAGGATTTTTTCGGGGTTCATTCCCTCGGACAAAAGAAACGTAACGCCCGGAAACCCGCCCGTAGCGCGTCGCTCCAGATACTCGGCGACTTCTTGCCCAGCATCCGGCATTAATTGGATCATGAAACCCCCGGCGTGACGAACGCCCCCGGAATCGACCAGCACGCCGAGGGAAACCACCGAACGCGTCTGCTCCGATACTCCGAGGAAGTGAGCGAAATCCTCCCCGATTTCTCCGGAAATCAGTTCGGTTGAGCCGACATAGGGCTCTTTAAGACCCAAATCGCGAACCACCGTCAATATTCCCTTCCCGACGACCGCCGCGATATCGAGTTTCCCGGGCTCACGATGAAATGTCTCGACGACGGGCTCGATACAGTACGCCTTGACGTTCCCTAAGGAATCGCAAACCGCCGTCATGCCCCGGATCGGTCCGTCGCTTCGGATATTGGTTGTGATCGAATCGTTTTCTCCCTTCAGATTCGCGGCAAGCAACAGGGTCCCGGTCATGAACCGCCCCAAGGCCACCGTAGCGGACGGGGACGTCCCGTGTATTTCCATCGCTTTACCGCATAGGCGGGTAGTGCGGACAGCCAACGCCCGAACTTTTCCGTCCAAGGCCGTCGCCGTGACCTTATAATCCGCATCCAAGTCCTCCGGAGCCCCGGGCGCGTGGTAGAAGTCCCTTTTTATCCTGTTCATGGTCTCAACCTTCCTTACGAAATTCTTCTCGCGACGTACAGGTGCCGAACATCCCGTTTTCGCGCTGCTTGGTCACGATACCCGCCGAAAATCCCCAGCAGTTCGAGATTCCCGAGTTTCAGGACTTCCCGGACCTGCTCCCCGGAATAGAAGCGCTCCGAAACGATCAAGTCTCTTCGGTCATACGTGCCGTTCTCATTCATCGAAAACAAAGTCATGTCCGACCGGCTTACCGCCGTTCTCTTGTCAAAGCGGTTTTCCCAGAACAGCGCATGATCCTCCGAGATATCCCGGTATTGCTGATTTCCGCGAACCTCGCTTAAAAAATGAAACGTCAACAGATCGAAAATCAACAACCCGCCGGGATTCAGGAAATTCCGCATGCTCGAAAATAATCGCCGGAACGCCCGAATATCGGTCAGGTGGTTGACGGTGTCCGTGAGGCTGACGAAAACATCGACGGTACCGAACAAATCCAATCGCGATATGTCCTGACGGATGAACAAGGCCTCTCGTTTCTCCCGAATAAAGCGTTCCCGGGCGACCGACAGCATTCCCTCGGAAAGATCGACCCCGATCACGTCGCAGCCTTTTCGCGACAGCTCGAGCATCGTGCTTCCTGTCCCGCAACCCAGGTCGCAAAGGATCAATCCTCCCCGGTCTCCGTCACCGCCCGAAGGCCCGTATCGCGAAATCAATGTTGCGACACGGTCCGCGATCACGGCCGTATCCGATTCGTGCTGATAGGAATCGTATAATGGGGAAAGAGCGTCATATGCGCTGCTCGGCATCCGGGCATCCTCCGTCAGGTGATGTAATTCGCCGGATTTACCTTACTGCCGTTAACGCGCACTTCAAAATGCACGTGCGCTCCGGTCGAATCCCCGGTACTGCCGCAATACGCGACAGTCTGCCCCGCAACCACAGAATCGCCGACGGAAACAGCAATGGATTTGCAGTGTGCGTACAGCGTCGATACTCCGCCGCCGTGATCAATAACGACATAGTTTCCGTACCCGCTCCCGCCGCTGTTCTGGCCGGACCAGGGTGCCGATACCAGGATGACCGTCCCGTTATCCGCCGCCACAATCGCATTTCCGAGCGTACCGCCGAGATCCACACCGTAATGAAAGCGATTGACTCTCCATATCGGATGATACCGCCAGCCGTAGGCGGAATAGATCGTATAATCCCCGGGATACGGCCAGGTCATCGCGCCGCTGTACGGAGATGTTGTAACCGTATTATTGCTATACAAAGCCGCCTGAAGGCTGGCGATCTCCGCGTCGATCCGTTCGGATTCAGCCTCGAGAGCATCCTCTTTCTTCTTCCATTCGTCCAATTCCGCCTGTTTCGTCCGGAGCGTTTCCTCGGTTTTACCGATCATCGCCTCGAGTTCTTCGAGTTCCGCTTGTTTTTCATCGGCGACCGTTTGCATCTCCTCAGCTTCCTGAAGCGCGTAATCACTCTTCAGTTGAGCATCGTCAACAGCCGCCTGCATCTCCTCCATGATTTGCTGATCCGAGTCGCCGATCAATTCAATGATCTCCATATTCGTAAAAAATCCGGCCAAGCTGTCGGATTCGAGCAGAATTTCCAAAGTGGATTTGTTCTGGAATTCAAACATGACGCTGATCCGCTCGGAAAACTCCGCCTTTTTGACCGCAAGCGTATCCTGCGTCTCAAGATAAGTATTCAAAGCATTTTTCTTGGCGATCAGGGCGGCTGCCAATTGCTCGGCAATCTCCAGATACTGTGCGTGTTGCTCTTCACTTAAGCCTTTGAGTTTTTCCAATTCGGCACTGATCTCACTGAGGTCTCCGGAAAGCGCGTCGATCTTATCGTTCGCCTGAGCCAGAGCTTCTTCGGTCTCTTCCTTTTCTTCTTTTGCTTCCTGGATATCGGAACTCGAAGTGTAAAAAGCAGGAGGTCTTGAGGCGGCAAACGCCTTGTCCGGGATCCACAGCGGGATTCCGGTAATCAGAGCAAAAAGCAAAACGAAAGCGATCAGACGACCGGTTCCGAAACTTTTTCCGATAAACCCCGACCGGTTACGGCCTATTCGATGCATATTTCTCTCCGTCAGACCTTAATGTACTTGCGAACCGCAATGCCGCTGCCCGAAGCGCCGATGATCACGCCCAGCAAAATGCAGATCAACGCGACCCAGAAAGTAAGGTTGTTCACCGGAACCAGTGAGTAATAGCTGGTCCCGGATACGCCCTTCATCATCATATCAAAAAGTTTCGTATACGCCAAATGTGAAAGGCCCCATGCGCACAGCGCACTGACCAGTCCGACGAGCGCGCCCTCGACGATATACGGGAGTCGAATATATCCGGAATTCGCCCCGACGAATTTCATGATAAAAATCTCCGTCGATCGGGCGTAAACGGAGATGCGCACCATATTCGAAATGATGAACAGAGATATGATGAAAAGGACCGCAAACGCGACCAGTGTCGAAATGTTCACCCACTTGGTCGCCGCCGCCAGAAAATGCATAACCTTGCTCTCCTGAACGACTTTCTTGACTCCGGGAAAAGCGGCGATCCTCGTTACGACCTCGTCGGCGTGGACCGGATTTGTCAACTGTATGCGGTATGTGTAGGGCAGATAAGTCTTGTAGTCGAACTCGTCGAGAACGCTTGCGCTGTCGCCGAGATTTTCGCGAAAATGATTGTAGTTCTCCTCCGGCGTCATCTGCTGATAGGCAAGGATAAAATCAGGGGTGGTATCCAGATAATTTCTCACGTTTGTCCGGTGCTCCTCGGTCGAGGCAAGGGTCATATACACCTCGATCGGAGGCTGTTGGCTCACCTTTTTCATGATCGACCGGGCATTCGCCGAGAAAATGAAAAAAGCCGCCATCAGAAGGAGCATTAACAGGATTGTCGTAATTGAGGCGATTGTGACTAACGGATGCCGGACGATCCCCTTAAGGCCTTCACGGATTGAGTTCAAAAATGCTCTTCCGCTCATTTACGACCTCCGGCCGGTGCGGCATCAACGGGATTTTTACGCGCGCAGTAGCCGCTGTCCAGTTCGTCGCGAACGATCAAACCGTCGTCGATCTCGATGACTCTCTTCTTCATTCGATCCACCAGGTTGCTGTCGTGCGTACAGATGATGACGGTCGTACCGTTATGATTGATCTCCTCCAACAAAGCCATGATCGACTCGCTTGTCTGAGGGTCAAGGTTCCCGGTCGGCTCGTCGGCCACGATCAGCTTGGGGTCGTTGACCATCGCCCGTGCGATCGCGACTCGTTGTTGCTCGCCTCCGGATAATTCCTGCGGCATCGCTTGCGCTTTATGGCGCAAGTCGACTACACCCAAGACAATCTCAACCATTTGCGCGAGCTGTTTGGGCGGCATACCGACGATTTCTCCGGCAAACGCAACATTTTCGAAAACGGTCTTGCTCTCGATCAGGCGAAAATCCTGAAAAATCATGCCGATCTGCCTGCGCAAGACCGGGACGAGTGCGGCCTGCATCTTGGAAATCGGAAATCGATCGATCAGAACATACCCGCGCGAAGGTTTCTCCTCGCGGGTGATGAGCTTGATCAACGTCGATTTGCCGGAGCCGCTCTTGCCGATAACAAAGACAAATTCCCCGTCGTCGATCTTGAAACTGACGCCCCGAAGGGCGTCTGAACCGGATTTGTAGGTCTTATGTACGTTTTCAAACCGTATCACGTATCGATTACCTGAACCCCGTTACCAGATATTCTTCGTCGGTCGGGCGTTCTTCTCCTGTTTTTCGAGATAGGTCCGGACCATCGCCGCGAGTTTGAACAAAACGGCATCGTCAAAACTGCGCAAATCCAGCCCCGTGATCTTCTGAACTTTATCGAGCCGGTATACCAAGGTATTCCGGTGAACGAATAATTTTCGGGATGTCTCGCTGCCGTTGAGGTTGTTTTCGAAAAACTTCGCGATCGTCAGCAGCGTCTCGGAATCCAAAGACTCATAGGCGCCTTGCGCGAATACCTCATCCAGAAACATGTTGCACAGCGTCGGCGGCAGTTGGTAAATCAGCCGCCCCAATCCGAGTTTATCGTAGCGCATCACGCACTTCTCGCTCTCAAAAATACTTCCGACACGCAAAGCCAAAACCGCTTCCCGGTATGATTTTGCGACATCCTTCAGATCCGGGGCCGGCATACCGATCCCGATGTTGACGCGGGACATGGATTCGGCGTTCAAATTATCGCGAATGGTATGGCTGAGTTCCTGGACAAACTCGTCGAACTCCCCCTCGATCTCCATGACCAACACGATGGTCTCCTCATCCATCGCGAACGTGTGCGTTGTTTTCGAGTCCGGATAAAGATTCTGAAGGATATCCAGACATTCCGGGCCGTCCGTCCGGGGGATGCGAATGATAAACACGATGCGGTTCATGGTATAAGGGATCTTGAATTCTCTGGCCTTCAGCGGGATATCCCCGGGCAATTCATTTTCCAAAAGAATATTCTTGATGAAGACGGACCGCTCCGTATCCGTGTTCCGGTCCTTTAGAGCCGTCCGGACCCACTGCGCCACCAGTTCAAGGTGGACCCGGTCACCGGGATCCGTTCCGACAATGAATGCGATGTATTGGGTGACATCCCCGTTCAACATCCGGTAATACGTCTTTTCCGAAGTTGCGACAAACATGTCGTCGGATTTCATGATCGCCCGCACCGCCGAATCCTCGGAACCTTCAAGATCCGGCTCCGTACAGGCAATGATCGCACCGGCAGTATCCAGTATACCGACCGTTCGATTCAGGATTCTTTTCACCTCGCGCATACATCTCTTGATCTCTTCCATAATTACCACCCGGAAACCTTCCCGATAAGAGATTTCGACAAACAACACGAACATATGACACAGATGTCCGTATCCAATTAATCTTATACGTTCGGGATTGAACTTGCAAGAGCGACCGTCCGGCGGCGATCCGGAAGATCTTCGAATGAGAACGGTTTTGCGGGGTATCGCTCTTTCGCAGAAAAAAACCGGCCCCCGAAAACGGGGACCGGTCGTTGGTCAGAGTCGTATGGTTAATGTCAGGAAATGATGCTCTGCTCGGTATCCTTGTCGAAGATGTGGACACGGTTCGCGTCGATCGCCAGATCAACGACTTCGCCGACACGGGACACGGAGGTCGTCGGGTCAACTCTCGCGGTAAGCGGGAGCGATCCGCTGACGGTAACATACAGATAGGTCTCGGCTCCGAGCATCTCGACAACGTCGACGTCCGCGGTGAAGGAGGTATCCGGGTGATTGCCGACGTAGGTGGTCTCATCCGTGATCGCCTCGGGGCGTACGCCGAAGATGACTTCCTTGCCGTCCTGCTCGATGACTTCGGGAACGGAATAGCGCTCGGGAAGCTTGATCGAGAAGTTCTCGAAGGAGATGTACACATCGTTGCCCTCAACCTGAACGATCGCGTTGATGAAGTTCATCGGAGGCATTCCGATAAATCCGGCGACGAAGGTGTTGACGGGGTTCTGATAGAGTTCGCTCGGGGAGTCGACCTGCTGGATGAAGCCGTCCTTCATAACGACGATACGGGTACCCATCGTCATGGCCTCGGTCTGGTCGTGGGTAACGTAGATTATGGTCGTCTGCAGTCTCTGGTGGAGCTTGGTGATCTCAACACGCATCTGAACACGAAGTTTCGCGTCGAGGTTGGAAAGCGGCTCGTCCATCAGGAAGACCTTCGGGTCACGAACGATGGCACGGCCGAGCGCGACACGCTGTCTCTGTCCGCCGGAGAGCGCCTTCGGCTTACGATTCAGCAGGTGCTCGATCTCAAGGATCTTGGCGGCTTCGTTAACGCGCCTCTTGATCTCGTCCTTCGGAACCTTACGGATCTTAAGGCCGAACGCCATGTTGTCGAAAACAGTCATGTGCGGATAGAGCGCGTAGTTCTGGAAAACCATCGCGATGTCACGGTCCTTCGGCAGAACGTCGTTCACCAATTTGTTCTCGATGTAGACTTCACCCTCGGTGACATCCTCGAGTCCCGCGATCATTCTCAGGGTTGTTGATTTTCCGCATCCGGAAGGTCCGACGAGAATGACGAATTCCTTGTCCGCGATTTCCAGATTGAAATCACTGACTGCGACAACTCCGCCCTCGAACTTCTTATATACATGTTGAAGGGATAAACTGGCCATGATGAATACCTCCGATAATTCGCCGCCCGGCGGGCAGCGTGATGATTTGATATACAAATAATATAGCACCCGGGCTATATCCTTTCCATATGCCAAAATAGCCAAATGTTCCGTCTTCGTTTTGGAAACACTGTCATGGAAATACGTCAAATTGGCTATATTAATGTTTGATTTTTTGTGCAGAATGTCTATTCGCGAAAAGAATACGAAATTGACTATTGAATTCTGCAAATTTATGCACTATTGTGTATAAATATTATCCGGACTGCATGAAATCCTATTCAATCCGCGATCATCACGATGGATGTCTAATCTTTTCATTCTTGGTGTAAAATCAAAATATCGGTAAAACGTTCAAGGAGTGGAAGTAATGAGCAAAATAAAGGTCGGAATTATCGGAGCGACAGGGTATGTCGGAGCGGAATTGGTTCGCGGACTGGCCGTTCATCCGCAGGCGCAGATTGCTGTGCTCACATCCCGAAGTTTTGCCGGAAAGAAATTTTCGGATGTTTATCCTGCCTTCGGGAGCATTTGCGATCTGGAGTTGACGGATCCTGATCCTGAGCAAACAGCGGAGAAATGTGATCTGGTGATCACCGCGCTTCCCCACGGTGTTTCCTCCGTGACGGTCCCGAAACTTTTAAAGGCCGGGGTCCGCGTCATCGACCACAGCGGAGACTTTCGTTATCGGACACTGGCGCCGTACACCGAATCGTACGGGCTCGAACACCCGTGCCCCGAACTTCTGGCAGAGGCGGTCTACGGCATCCCGGAACTTTACCGCGACCGATTAACCGAAGCGAGGCTGACGGCAAATCCCGGATGTTACCCGACCTGCTCGGTTTTGGCACTCGCTCCGTTTCTGCGGCACGGTCTGATCAAGACCGACGGGATCATCATCGACGCGCTTTCGGCGGTTTCGGGCGCCGGACGCAAGGCGGACCTGCCGTTTTCATTCTGCGAGCTCGACGAGAGTTTCAAACCCTATTCGATTCTCAATCACCGTCACACAACGGAAATCGAGCAGGAGTGCTCCATGATCGCCGGGAAGGACCTGAAGGTTACGTTTACCCCGCACTTAATCCCGGTCAAACGCGGCATGTTGGCGACGATCTACGCCGAGCCTTCCGCTTCCGACGGATCATGCGGCGCGAATGCTTTGCGCGAGGCTCTCGAGAACGATTACGCGAACGAACCGTTCGTGCGGGTCAAGAAGGGTTCTGCGCTTCCGGGTACCGGTGCCGTCACCGGGACGAACTTCATCGACATCGCGGTCGATTACGATTCGAGAACCGGGCGCATTAAGATCCTGAGTGCCCTGGACAATCTCGGAAAAGGCGCCGCACTGCAGGCAATCCAAGCGATGAACGCGATGTTCGGGCTTTCGGAGACAACCGGACTTCAGAATATGACATCGGGATTATAGAAATATTCAAACCGGAAGATCACGTGCCGTTTTTTCGAAAAGGACGGCATCGCGGGATACCGGAGATATACGGAGGAAAATGAATTGAAAACACTAAACGAAGCGATCGACACGCTCGGTATGAAAGAGCTCATCGGCAAGGCGGAGATCCTGATCGAAGCGCTTCCTTATATTCAAAGTCTGTCGGGCAAGACGATCGTAATCAAATACGGCGGGAATGCCATGATCAACGAGGAGCTCAAGTCCTCGGTTATGGACGATATCACGTTGCTCAAGTACGTCGGAATCAACCCCGTACTCGTTCACGGAGGCGGGCCGGACATCAGCCAGATGCTTCAGGTCATGGGTATCCCCTCCCGATTCGAAAAGGGCCTCCGTGTCACGGATAAAAAGACAATGGAAGTCGCTCAGATGGTCCTGATCGGCAAAACCAACAAGGAAATCGTGTCGAAACTCGGGCAGAAGGGCGCCAAAGCCGTCGGTATCTGCGGCATCGACGGGCACCTGATCGAATGCGAAAAGCTGTCGCGCGACGCGTCGGGGCAATCCGTCGATTACGGCTACGTCGGTAATATCACCAAAATCAACACCAAGGTCCTGTCGATGCTGGCCGGTGACGAGTTCATTCCCGTCGTCGCGCCGATCGGAGTCGGGCCGGACGGCGAAAGTTATAATATCAACGCCGACACGGTCGCGGGCGAGATCGCGGCGGCCTTGGGCGCGGAAAAACTGATGACCCTTACCGATGTCGAGGGCGTGATGACCCGGCTGCCGGACGGTTCCATGAAAGTCGTACCGGTCCTGACCGAGCAGGAAATTACCGATCTCATCAGCAAAGACGAGATCTCCGGCGGAATGATCCCGAAGGTGCTCGGTTGTCTTCAAACAGTCAGAAGAGGCGTCGGAAGAGCCCACATAATTGATGGCAGAATACCGCACAGCATACTTTTGGAGATCTTTACCGGAAAAGGCATCGGCACGATGATTACCCGGGAAAAGAAACCCTACTTCGACGGAGAAAAAATCTGACACGGTCAATATACAGCGGAAAAGAGGATCGTAAAAATGGAAAAGCAATTGGAATGGACCATGCATTTGGACGACAAATATTATATGAATGTTTTCGGCAAGCGTGTCCCGGTCGTTTTCACGCACGGAAAAGGCGTGTATCTTTTTTCGAGCGAGGACGGGAAATACCTCGATATGATCGGCGGGATTGCCGTAAATTCACTCGGTCACGCCAATCCGCGGCTCGTTCGCGCGATCTCGTCGCAGGCGAAGAAGTTTATTCACTGCTCGAATTATTACTATATCGAGAAGCAATCCGAGCTCGCGCGGAGGCTGTGTGAACTCAGTTTCGCGGATCGCGTGTTCCTCTGCAACTCCGGAGCCGAAGCCAACGAAGGCGCGATCAAGCTCGCGCGCGGCTATTTCTACAGGAAGGGCGCGCCGCGTCCGAAAATCGTCGCCGCGATCCGCTCGTTTCACGGGCGGACGATGACCACCATTGCCGCGACCGGGCAGGAGAAAATGCAAACGCCGTTCACGCCGCTGATGCCGGGTGTCATTCATGTTCCATATAATGATATTACGGCGCTTAGTAAAGAAGTCGACAATACAACCTGTGCGGTCATCATCGAAATGGTTCAGGGCGAAGCGGGTGTTTTTCCCGCAGACATGGCTTATGTTCAGGAAATTCGCAAGGTTTGCGACAAGGTCGGGGCGCTGTTGATCATCGACGAGGTCCAGTCCGGTGTCGGACGCACCGGAACGTTTTTCGCGTATGAGCAGTACGGGATCAAGCCCGACATCTTAACGCTGGCCAAGGGTCTGGCCGGCGGTGTACCGATCGGGGCGGTGCTTGCGAGCCAAGACGCTTCGAACGGTTTTCAGCCCGGCGACCACGGATCGACGTTCGGGGGAAATCCGCTCGCCTGCGCGGCGGCACTCGCCGTACTGGACGAGATCGACCGCAGGAATCTGGTCGGCAAGGCGAAGTCCGTCGGTGCTTTTCTTTCCAAAAAACTGCGCCAGCTCGCCGCGAAGCATGACCTGATCGACGAAATCCGCGGAGCCGGCCTCCTGATCGGGGTCGGGCTGAAAAAGCCGGTCGCTCCCGCACTGAAAAAGGTATGTTTTGAAAAGGGCGTCCTCGTCGGATCCGTCGGGGATCAGACCATCCGCCTGGCTCCGCCGCTCATACTGAGCCGATCCAACGTGATGTCTTTTATATCCGCTTTTGACGCGGCGCTGACCGAAATCGAAGCCGCAATGACGCCGGCCGTCTGAGCCGGATACGGAGGAGTTTTTTATGAAGCATTTCATCGATTTTCACGAAGACGTATCGATTGACGAACTGAAGGCCCTTCTCAACACGGCGGTCGACTTGAAAGCAAAGACAAAGGCCGGCGCTTTCGAGCCGCTTCTGGCCGGAAAATCCCTGGGCATGATTTTCAGCAAGTCCTCGACGCGCACGCGGGTCTCTTTCGAGGTCGGGATGTATCAGTTGGGCGGTCAGCCGCTGTTTCTGAGTTCGGACGATATCCAGCTCGGTCGCGGCGAGACGATTGCCGACACCGCGCAAGTCCTGTCGCGGATGCTTGACGGGATCATGATCCGGACGTTCGATCATCAGGACATCGTCGATCTCGCGCGTTACGGATCGATCCCCATCATCAACGGGCTGAGCGACGACCAGCACCCGACTCAGGCACTCGCCGACCTTCTGACCATCCTGGAGCACAAGGGAGCGCTGAAGGGTCTGAAACTGGCTTATGTCGGCGACGGAAACAATGTCGCCAATTCGCTTCTTCAAGCCTGCGCAAAGGCCGGAATGGATATCTCCGTCGCGTCGCCGCAGGGCTACACCTGTCCGGATTTCTTCGTCCGTCAGGCGCTTTCCGACGCCGCAATCACCGGATCGGAGATCAAGATGACCGCCGATCCGTTCGAGGCCGTAAGCGGCGCGGATGTCGTATATACCGACACCTGGACGAGTATGGGACAGGAAGACGAGAAGCAGAAGCGCGCGGCGATTTTCGCTCCGTATCAGGTCAATGCGGATTTGATGAGCCACGCGAAAAAGGACGCGATCTTCATGCACTGTCTCCCCGCCTACCGCGGATACGAGGTCACTGCCGATATCATCGACTCACCGCGCTCGGTTGTTTTCGACGAGGCGGAGAACCGCTTGCACGCGCACAAAGCAATCCTCGTTCACTGTCTTCTGAGGTGACCATGAACGCGATAAATCCAGTTCCCGGGGTCGGGTCGCCGGAGTCAAGCCCGATGGCCGGCACTCCGGATTCCTTCGGCTCATCGGTCGCCGTCCGGCGCGCAATGCATTGGGAAGCGCCCGCGATCAACCGGTTGATTCACGATTCGATGATGACCTACATCTCGATCGCGGGGATTCGGGAAGACCATCTCGACGCTCTGCGCGAGGGGGTTCCGGAAGTATTGGAAGCCATGCGGACGTCCGTCGTACTGGTCGCCGTCGACGACTCCTCAACGGTTGTCGGAACGGTTCGCCTTTGTTTCCGGAGCGCAGAACACTATCCGGAGGCGGCGATCGGCTATAAGGACGATCATCCGTCCGACACTGCCGTCATGTACCTGACGCGATTTGCGGTGCTTCAAACAAGCCGCGGAAACGGAATCGGCAGTCTTCTGATCTCCGAAGCGGAACGTATTGCCCGATCGGAGGGCGTTCGCTATATTCTTCTGCATACGGCACTTTCAAATGAGACCGTGGCAGGGTTTTATCAGCGCAGAGGCTTTTCGATTGACTCGGTTGATCTGTCCCGCGGCTACCCGAGAGCGCTTTTTATAAAACGGCTGTCCTGAACAAAGGTCTTTTCGCGCGAAAACAAACGGGACACGATCGCTTTACATGCACTCAAAGCATTGTATATGATTTGCTTTCATTTATTACTCCGCGGATCAATTCATTCTACGACTTCTGTTCATACGCTACTCATTTCCCGCCCGGCTTGCTTGTTTCTCATTCCGCTCAGTCATAATTTAGAAGAAAACGGCCGGCTCGCGTAAGCGATACCGACCTCTTCGGATCCTGAGGTGGTTATGAGCGTTTTGCGGGACATTCGAACAGAAACCGGATTGAGTCAGAAAGCTTTCGGAGAGCTTTTTCATGTTGATCAAACGACCGTCTCCAAATGGGAACGCGATCTCAGTCTGCCGGATCTGAATCAGGGATTGAAAATCTCGGAACGGTTTCGAGTCTCGCTCGACCGGATCTATCGCAACCCGCTTTCCTTTTCGACGCTCCGTTTCCCCGTTTACGACGAATACCGGCCGGGACCTCCCGACAGGTCCGTGCTCCGATCTGACGAGACGTTCGACACCAATTATCGGGAGATTGCGTACTACTTAAAAGACGCGGACCCCGGTTCCCGAATGGTCAGCGACCGGGAGATCACGGATGCCTTCATCGTGATGAGGGTTGCCGACAACGCGATGGAACCCCGTTTCTGCGAAAACGACCTCGCGTTGGTCCTGAAGGACAACGAGGAGCGCGATTCCCGAATTTGCGCGGTCTGCACCGAAGACAGCCCCGCACGTCTTTTCCGATTGATGAAACACAAGAACGGGGTCTCCCTGCTTTCCTATAATCCGTCGTACGAGCCGATCTTCGTGCCGCGAAGCGAACTCGACCGGGGAATTACCCGGATCATCGGCCGTGTCGTCGGACTGCGCGGAAAGGTCCGATAACCCCCCCTTAAGCATGAGCCGGATACGCAAAAAGCACCCCGTTTCTGATGAAAGAAGGGGGCGCTTTTTTTGCTTTTGCGTTTGTTTTTCGCGTCGCCCGGCGCTCGTACGAACGCCCGCGCGCTTGAAGGTTTGCTTACTGCGCCGTGCTCATCTTGCGCGCGTATGCCTTTTCGACTTCGGCGGCGATATCCTCCGGCAAGAGTCCGTACATCTTGAGAAGGCCCTCGGGTTTTCCGGATTTCCCGAATACATCTTTCATACCGATCCGCTTCAAAAGGCACGGTGCGGTGTCGGTCAACGCCTCCGCGACGGCTCCGCCCAATCCGCCCAGGATGTTGTGTTCCTCGACCGTAACGATCGCCCCGGTTTCACGCGAGGCTTTTTCGATCGCCGCCGTATCGATCGGCTTAATGGTGTGCATATCCAGTACGCGGGCGTTGATGCCCTTTTCTTTAAGAATTTCGGCGGCCTTGAGGCTCTGTTGAACCATTAAGCCGGTCGCGATAACGGTGATATCGTTTCCTTCACGGATCGTGTTGGCCTTGCCGATCTTAAAATCCGCTTCGTCGCCGTATTCGCCGTACACTCCTTCGACCGAAAGTCGGCCGAGGCGGACGTAGAACGGGCCGGGGGTATTGATAATTTCGCGAATCGTGAGCCGCGTTGAAGCCGCGTCGCAGGGCGAGATCACACGCATGTTCGGGATTGACCGCATAATTGCCAAATCCTCGACGCACTGATGAGACGCTCCGTCCTCGCCGACCGAGATTCCGGCATGCGTCGCACAGACCTTAACGTTCAGGTTCGGATAGCAGATGGAGTTTCTGACCTGCTCCAGGGCGCGCTCGGATGCGAAGATCGCGAATGTCGACGCGAAAACGGTCTTACCGCATGTCGACATGCCGGCGGCGACCGACATCATGTTCCCCTCGGCGATCCCCATGTTGAAATGACGTTCGGGGTATTCCTTCTTAAAAAGCACCGTAAAGGTCGATTTGGACAGGTCCGCGTCCAGAACAACGATATCCGGATCGGCTCCGAATTCTACCAGGGCTTTTCCGTACGCCTCGCGGGTTGCCATCTTCGTCATACTTCCACCTCCAAAGCAGCGATTGTCGCGTCGAGCTCGGCCATCGCCATATCATATTGCTCTTGATTCGGGGCCTTGCCGTGCCATCCGGCATCGTCCTCCATGAAGGAGACGCCCTTCCCTTTATGGGTCCTTGCGATGATCATCGTCGGCACGCCCCGGGTTCTCTCGGCTTCGGCGACCGCAGTCTCAATCTCCGAAAAGTTATGGCCGTCGATCATGATCGTGTGCCACCCGAACGCCTTGGTCTTCGCTTCGATGGATCCGAGGCTCATGACATCGTCGGTCCTGCCGTCAATCTGAAGTCCGTTGAAATCGATAAAAGCCGTCAGATTGTCCAGTTTATAGTGGGCAGCGGCCATCTGAGCCTCCCAAACCTGACCTTCCTGGAGCTCGCCGTCACCCATTAACGCGTAAACACGGTAGGGCGCCTGATCCAGTTTGCCCATCATCGCCATTCCGACGGCGGCGGAGATGCCCTGTCCCAGCGACCCGGTCGACATATCGACACCGGGCACGCAAGCGCGGCAGGGATGACCTTGAAGCATTGAGCCGCACTGACGGAACTCCTTAATCTTGCAGGTGTCGAAAAATCCGCGATGCGAGAGCGCCGCGTATAGTCCGGGAGCGCAATGCCCCTTGGAAAGGACAAAGCGGTCACGATTCGGATCCTCCGGATTTCCCGGGTCTATGCGAAGCTTTTCCCCGTAGAGATACGAGAAAATATCCGCCGAGGAAAGCGAGCCGCCGGGATGCCCGGATTGGGCTGAAAACACGGCCTCAATAGCCAGTTTCCGCACATTCGCTGCGAAAAGCCTCAGTTTCTTTTCTAAAGTCTTATCCATCAGTAGTCCCCTTTCGAAACGATGTATATCACCATATACAGCTGTGCATACGGATGATCTCTCCCTGACTCACATACGCCCGCGGCACCCGTTTACCGACCAGGCAGGTGATCTCGTAATTGACAGTATCCAACAAATCGGCAATTTCATCAACGGGAAGACAGAAATCTTTACCGTTTATTCTTTGCTTTCCGAAAAGAACCGTCTCATCGCCGACCTTTACCGGGTCACCGATATCCGTCACGTCCAGCATGGACATATCCATACAAACGGTCCCGACGACCGGCACCCTTTGTCCGTGAAGAAGCGCGGACGCGCGATTGGAAAGTCTTCTGGCGTATCCGTCCGCATAGCCGATCGGGATCGTCGCGATCACGCTCCGCCGTCCGGCGCAAAATCGTCGTCCGTAGCTGATTGTTTGGCCTTCTTCGACGGACTTCACCAGAACGACCGAAGACTTCAGACTCATCGCGGGGCGCAGATCGATCGGAGTATAAGGATCCGGACAGCCCGGCGGGATCATTCCGTAAATGATCAAACCTGCCCGGACCATGTCGAGGTGCATTTCCGGAAAGCGCAAAATCCCGGCGCTGTTACAGATATGTCGGGTCGGCACGCAGAATCCGCGCGTCCGGAGGATATCCAGCGCCTCCGTAAAGGCCGAAAACTGCCTTTTTGTGTATTCGTCGTCGGGCGTGTCCGCAACGGCGAAATGCGAAAATATTCCCGCAACCGAGATTCCCGGAAGCCGGGATATCGCCATGATCTGTTCAAAGGACTCTTCGGACGGCAAAAATCCGACCCGGTTCATACCGGTGTCGATCTTAATGTGGATTGGTACGGTCTTTCCTTCCGCAGTCGCCCGCTCCGAGAGGGCGCGCGCAAAATCCAGGGAAAAAACGGTTTGCTCCAAGCCCTCCTCAACGATCTCCGGGATCCTCCGGATGTCGGTCTGACCGAGTGTCAGGATCGGCGCGGTGATTCCGCTTCGGCGAAGTTCCGCCGCTTCGTCAACCATGGAGACCGCAAGGCGGCTCGCACCGTTTTCGAGAAGCAGTTCAGCAACCTGAATAGCGCCGTGCCCGTAAGCATCGGCCTTGACAACCGCCGCGATCTCGCAACCGGGGGCGGTGATTCTTCTGATTTCGCGCATATTGTGCGCAAGCGCGTCCATATCGATTTCCGCCCAAGAGCGGCTCGGGAAATTCAGCATAGTTGCTCCTTGTTTAAAGACTAATACCAACCGCAGTCGCGGAATGCCCCGGACAACCCGTCGAGCAGGTCCGTCGGCTGCATATACCGTCGGCCCAGACGTTCGGCGGTAATGTCCCCGCTCAATCCGTGGAAGTACACGCCCGCAACGGCGGCGGTTTCCGGATCAATCCTCTGCGCCATGAATCCGCCGATCAGGCCGGCCAGCACATCGCCGGATCCGCCCTTGGCGAGTCCGTCGTTTCCGACCGTATTAATATACCACAGACCATCCGGTGTAAAAATGGCGGTTTGATGCCCTTTGAGCACGAGAATGACGCCGTACTCGGAGGCAAACCATCCGGGTATCCGGACCCGGTCCGATTTGTCCCACTCGGGCATAATCCTCGAAAACTCTCCGGGGTGCGGAGTCAGAACAGGTGCCGGCAAACCCGAAACTTTTCGATTCAGAAGGGCGCTCATAACCGGCTCGCGGTGTTTTTGCATCATGCTGATCGCACCGGCATCCAGCAAGAGACGCGGTGTATTTTCGATCAACGCCATAAGTTCGGGGGTCACATCTTCCGTGTCCGGATCCAGCCCCGGGCCGAAGACGACGGCATCCGCCTCAGCGGCGATGCTTTTCAATCGGGTGACTGCGTCCCCGGCTGTCTCCGGGCGAACGGAAAAAACCGCCTGAGGACAAGCGTTCAGCATCGGCTCCAAAAGATCTCTTTCGGAGTAAACTCGAACCAGACCGGTTCCGCTTCGGAGACCCGCTTTACAGCACATAACGGCCGCACCGCCCATTCCGGGGGATCCGGCGCAAATCAAGAGGGTTCCGAACGTTCCCTTATGTCCGTCCGCCGGTCGAAAAGGAGCAAGCCCCGACACGAGAGCGGAATTTATGCTCCTGGGAGCACCTTGTCCGGGTTTCATCGGCAATTCACTGTTCATTTTCCTGCCTCCCCGATTTCAGGTCGGAAATAGTATTCGGTAAAGTGGACAGGTCAAAAGGAGTCTCCTGATAAACATAATAATTCAGCCAATTCGTAAAAAGCAGGGTCGCGCTGGATCTCCACCGCATCACGGGATCCCGGGTCGGATCGTCGTCCGGAAAATAATTCTTCGGCATATCGATCGGAAGACCTTTACTCAAATCTCTCAAATATTCATCTCTCAGCGTCCCGATGTCATACTCGGAATGTCCCGTAATAAATATTTGTCGTCCGTGCAAGTCCGATACCGCGTATACACCGCATTCCTGAGACTCCGACAAGATCCGGAGATCTTTATGCGAGATGAGATCCTCCCGCCGGATTTCGGTATGTCTCGAATGAGGAATGTAGAAAACATCGTCAAAGCCCCTGAAAAGTTTGACCGGTCGTGTATAGGTCATACAGTGCGGGAAAATGCCGAACACCTTCTTGGGAATATCATACTTCGGAACACCGAAATGGTAATACAACCCGGCTTGAGCGCCCCAGCAAATGTGCAAGGTGGAATAGACGTGGGACTTGCTCCACTCCATGATCCCGACCAGTTCCGGCCAGTAAGCGACCTCTTCAAACGGCATGTGTTCGACCGGCGCTCCCGTGATGATCATCCCGTCGTAGAAGCGGTCCCGGATCGCGTCAAAGGTCTCGTAGAATTTCAGCAAATGCTCGACGGCGGTATTTTTCGGCATATAGGAAGACGTATACATCAGATCGACGTCGATCTGAAGCGGAGAGTTCGACAGAGCCCGAAGAAGCTGTGTTTCGGTCGCGATTTTATTGGGCATGAGATTGAGGATCAAGATGCGGATCGGCCGGATATCCTGACGAAACGCCCGATCCTCGGGCATCACGAATATATGCTCGCGCTCGAGCACTTCGGTGGCCGGAAGATTATTCTGTATACGTATCGGCATATTGGTACGACACCCCTTTCTCAATCTGATTATGCGAGTCTGCGCAAAGATGTCAAGAAGCCGGGTATTATTTGAACGAACCGGAGAAGCGGGTCCGAATGATGCGCATCCCCCTGTCCCGGCACGGCGGGAGAAAAGCGGCCGTTTACAGTTCTCCGATAAATTCCTGAAGAATCGAGTGATCCGGAACGATCCCCGGATCCACCTCCGGGATCATTCCCAGATTCCGGATTAATTCCTCGGCTCGGTCGATCGCCCTTTTAAGGTCGGCAAATGCTTTCCTCGGGACGGTGCGCTCCATAAAGACCGACGGAGCGATCGTCCCTTCCCTGTACTGATTCAAAGCGTCCAGGATGTCCGCCGCCGCAACGGGCGCGATGACGAGCGCCTCGTACGCGAGAATCGTGTTTATATAAAAATCCGCCTTGCGCAAGTATTCGTCAAAATAAAGCTTTTCGGAGCCCGAGATCATCGGCCAGTAGTCAATGGTCGCGAGCGCGTGCGCGCCCCGGTGACGCCGGTCCCGGACCACTCTTCGCAATAAACGAAAATCGTCGCTTCGGAAAATCGTCTTGTCCGAAACGATCGCTCCGTGCGGCATCAGAAACACGCCGATCCATTCTTCGCGCGGCAGAATTCCGGCGATATCCTCCGCCAGCCCGTGCAGCCCCTCGACGAGTACGATACCGTCCCGTCCTAGGGAAAACGCGGATTCGGGCGATCCCATCTCCCTTTGTCGCGTCTTAAAATTGAAGTGCGGGATCAGTGCCGGCCGGTTTTGGAGCAAATCGCGAATATTTTCGCCCGCCATCACGGTATCGAGTGTGTAGATCGACTCGTAATCCGGACGACCGTCCTCGTCGAAAACAGGGCGGATGACATCATAATAGTTGTCCAGAGAAAGACGGCAAGCGTTCCGGCCCAGTCCTCTCAGACCGGATGCCAAGCGCTCGGTAAACGTCGTTTTCCCCGATGAAGTCGGCCCGGAAATGAATACCGCACGCGTGCGCGGGTGCTCCGCGATGTGGTTGACGATGTTTTCGGTCATCGTCACAAAGTTTTCTTCCGCTTCACGGATAAATAAAGGGAGCTTATTGACTCCCATTTGCATCTCCAGATCCTGCGTTGATAAAATGAGTCTTGAGGAAAGTTCAGCCACGGGCGTCCTCCTTACCGGTCGATATGGTCGGCCAGAATGAACTTGGCGATGATTTTATCATAACCGAGTTGAAGCATACGGACGATGAAGAAGATCAACCCCGGGATAACAAGCGCCAGGACGACTGCTGCCAGGAAAATAAAAACGATATATACCCCTCCGCTGATTACCCCGAGTACTGTGGCAAAAGTGCCTGCGGCCTCCGCGTAACGAAGCGTATGCGCTTCAAGCGTGCTGTTCAGATAGTCGATCAGCGTATCTTTGAGTTCTCCGGGAGCCAGCGTCAACTTCGGCCGCACCCAGGAAATCATGATCAGCATTAAAAGAGCCTGCTTGAGCGCCTGAACGAGAAGGATCGGAATTTTCGCCCATATCGGAAATCTGTAATAGCGAAAACAAATAAAGGGGCACGCGACGAAGAGGATCATAAAAAAAACAAGTTTGGTCGTGAAACTCCCGGTGATCAGAGCTGAAAACTGACCCGTTACGTAATTGAGAAGTATAATGGCATTGATGAATATACCGTATAATATCAGGGAACCGATATGGCGTCTGTTTCCAAAATCAGTGTCGCTCCACTGAACTCCTAAAAACAGGCCTTCCAGATAATCCACTCATCCATCCTCCCAACCAGAAATTATCCATAATTGTAACAGAAATGAATGAGACTTAAAACTCGGGACCTGCGATCCCGCTTTTCATGAAACACTTCATCTCAAACGAAAAGGAACCCGTGCCGCGCACTCGATCAAATCGCGGAATTCGCGCCACTGCGACGGATAGCTCTTCGATCCGGTGCTCCGGAAAATCGTCCCGTCATTGAACGTCACGCTGACCGTCCACTGTTCCGGCGCCGCGGATCCGGCCAGGACGGGCTCGGGGTAATTCGCATTCCAGGATAAAATCCCTGTTTGTTCAATCTGGTCGTACATTTTCGCGACACATTCGGGCGTCAGGGACCGAAGAAAATTATTATTCCATTGGAGGCTGTCATTCCACGCAATCAGTTTCCGATCCAGATAAACGGTCGCGCGAAGGCAGGCTTTTCGATAACCGAAAATCTCCGCTTCAATCCGAATAATATCCGAATAGTCTCTCATTCTGCCCGACGCCCTCCGGCTTATGATCTCCTGACAACTCTTCCGTTAACGTTTATTGGATGCGAATCCCGAAGATCGAGCTCGATCTGGATCCGATAATAATCATATTGCCGAATACGATCGGAGAGGACTCCATGTTCGAACCGGTTGTAATCTCATTCGCGGAGCCCTTGTTGATGATCGTTTGCAAGTAAGTGATACGTTCGCCGTTCTGTCCGTTGACCAGATGCACCTGTCCCAAGCTGTCACACATTACGATGTACGCATTTCCGTCCGCATCGTAACAGTCGACCGGCGAACTCCACGAGTACATATTCATCTCATACGCCCAGACCTGCTCACCGGTCAATTTGTTGTACGCGACCAGACGGTTTCCGCTTCCGAGGCCCTTCGTCTGACAATACGAAAAAATGACCAGATCGGAAATATTCTTCTTGCCGATAATCGGTGTTCCGAGCATCCCGCCGTTGATATCGCCGTTAGGATCGCTCTCATTGTGGGTCCAGCAGGATTGGGATGTCTGCCACACCTCTTCACCGGTCATTGCGTCAATTTTGTACGTGTAAGAGGCGCCCATATAGTCGAGTTCGCTCTTCTGCCAGTCGACCTCCGTGCCGATATAAAGGTACACTCTTCCGTTATCCTCTTCGAGCACCGAAGTAACGTCCGAATCGTCCCTCAGGTTCTTGACCCAAACCATCAGGAACGTATTCAGATCCAAACAACAGAGGTTTCCGGAATTATCCGAAAAATAACCGTAATGGTCGTAAACGGCAAGCGAGCTCTCGATGCCGTAGGAGACGCCCGACAGATTGTTCGCGAGGTAACGGTAAACGACGGTTTCCGGGGCGACGGTGATCCTTCCGGATTCCTTTTCGAAAAAGGAATTCAACTTCAATGAATAGATTAAACCGTTTTCGCTCGGGTAGATGAGCGTATCCGTTTCGGCGTTGATAATCGGAGAAGAATCGCTGCCGTACCAGTTGCGCGGGGCACGCGAATCCTTGCAGGTCTGGAAATGCAGTAGCGTCCCGTCGATCAGGCTGTAGATACGGAAGCCCATCTTCTTCTCCGCTTCGTTGTCCAGCCCCTGTCCGACATAAATCAACGGATAGCCGCGCGGATCGATTGACGGAGTGCCCTTGACCGACGCTCCGATGACGATCGGATCGCGTGTCGGCATCCCGTCGTCGATGTCGAAAAAGTGGATCTTCCCGTCGAGAGCGGCTTGAATTACCTCCGTCAATCCCTGTTTCAGGCGCTTATCGGGATACATGTTCATCTTTTGTTGCAGTTCGTAATCCCACTGCACGGCAAGGGGTTGGCCGGTCCATGCGGTACCGCCCCACCCGCTCATGGCGCCGAGTCTGTTGTACTCCCATACCTGTTCCAGCGTGCCCTCTTCGACGGTCACCGTTCCCCAGGAGGCACAGTTTCGAAAATTATTGCCGCGGAATGTCAGAATACCGGGGACGGTCTGATAATTCAAAGGATCGGTAAAACGGACCGACGGATCCCTTACATATTGCGAGATCTCGGAATCGCCGGAAAACACGATCTGGGTGTTGATTTTAGAAGAAGGAATCAGTTCCGACGACGGTTGACCGATGACCGCTTTCATTTGCGCAGTAGCCGGATACAGGACCGGGTTGTGATACGGCATCTTCTCCGCTACCGGCGGAGGGGTCGGCGTCGCGATGCTGATGCCGCCCGATATAGTCGTTTCGCTTTCTGAAGTGTCGGATCCGGGCCGTGACGTTTGCAACCCTGTCTCTTTCGGATTCTTTGTAATCAGTGTGGATATGACCAATACCGCGACGGCGACAAGAAGGACCGCGGTCAGTCCGATCATGAATCGAAGCGCATAATCCGGCTTTCTCTTGCGTGTGCGATGAAACTGATTGTCATACCGGACATACGGGGCTCTTCTCATAGTCAATCCTCCGGCGAAGTAAACATACCGCGTTTATACTATCACATGAGACCGATAATCTCCAGATTGAATTGACAAGGTCAGTCGGAAGACGGTTCAATCATGTGTTTTTCATGCGTTTCCATTCTTTCAAAACCCGGTTACAAGGTGTTTTCTCCGCTTTGCAGTCCGAATTGCATTCCCTGCTTTTTGAATACTTCTTTTCGAAAAAGGGGATTATAGACAAGATAGGTGAAAAAACGATACGGAGTGCGCAAATTCGTCCTCGGTTCCCAAACCCTTTTAAAAACGGACCATAAGCTGTTGAAGCGGCGCCTGCATTCGAACGCGAGCTCCGTCAGTTCGTCCGCGCTCATACTTTTCGGGACGAAGCTCGAATAGTTGAACCGGTAGTTTTTGTGAAGCCACCATTTCTTATCGTAAAGCATACGCCCTTCCTCTTCCATTTTTGCGTAGAGCGGCGTATTCGGGTACGGCATGAGGATATTGAAGGCGGCAAAGGTGAATTTATTGCGGATCGCAAAATCACAGGTCGCCCGGATCGATTCGGGAGTGTCCCCGTCATGTCCGAGCGTGAAGGCGGCCCACGTCTGAAGGCCCCATTTTCTGAGTTGTTTGATCTCGGAGGAATACATCTGTTTCGCACCGGACCGGTTCGTGTTTTTTTCAATTTCGTCAATACATTCCGGCGATATCGACTCAAATCCGATCACCATGCCGAGGCAGCCGCTCTGAACTAAAAGGCGCATCAGCTCCGGGTCGTTCAGCATGTCGAGACTGCCCTGGCTCACCCAACGGATCCGAAGCGGGATCAGAGCGCGGAAAAGTTCCTTCGCTTTCTGATGGTTACATGTGATGTTATCGTCGACAAAAAAGATCAGTTTTCTCTTCTGCGCCCGGATCTCGGCGACAACGTCCGCGACGGGTCTGCAATAATGACGCGCCTTGAAGTAGACCGACGAGGCGCAAAAACTGCACTGGTGACTGCAGCCTCTCGAAAACTGCATCAGCGTGATCGGAAGATATCCCTTGTTTTCAAAAATATCCCGCCGCGTGATCACGCCGGTCTGCGGGCATTCCGGCTGAACCGCCAGATACCTCTTCTGAAGCGCTCCTTTTCGGCAGTCCCCGATCATCTCCGCCCAAACCGGCTCCGCGTCGCCGACGATGATGCTGTCGCAATGTTCCGCGACTTCATCCGGGATGAGCATGACGTGCATCCCGCCCATAATGACCTTCACGCCTCTTTTACCGTATTCGGCGCTGATCTCATAGGCGCGCCGCGCGGTAAAGGTCTCGACCGTGATCGCGACCAGATCGGTCGGCTCATCGTAAGGAATCTTTTCCATCCGGTCGTCGTACATGACGACTTCGACATCCGGAGGAGTCAGCGCCGCCAGTATCCCCAATTGAAGCGGTTCCATTCTTCCTTCGTCGACATAGAGGCTGTGCTCGCGCCGCCCGATGTTCGGCTTAATCAACGTCAGTTTCATTAAGTAGCCCTCCGAGCAGTTGTCCCTGTTTGGCGCGGATCTCTTTTCGCGAAATCAGATTGGCCATTATAAACACGAAAAAATTCCACGGAATGAGATGCGCGGGATTTGAAAAGAGCCTCTTGATTATACATCCGATCGAATAAAAACCGGTTCGTATCCGAAGGCACCCGTCCCGAAGTTCCGCGGGCGTCATGTTCGCCGGAATGAAGGCAGTTTCGCCGTACCGATAGCGGTCCGACAGCCACCATTTCTTATAGATCAACCTGTTTTCCGCCTCCAGGCGCCGATAGACCCCGGTTCCCGGCATCGGTATCAGCGGATTGAAGTTCGTCACCGCGAGGCGGTTTCTTACGGAAAATTCGAGAGTCTTTTCGAAAATTTCCGGGGTGTCCCGGTCGTACCCGAAAACAAAAGTCCCGTAAATCAGAAGTCCGTATTTATAGATCCTCCGGACGACCCCGTCATAATCCGGGAAGGATTGATTGGCCTTTTTATTCATGATCCGAAGGCTTTGGGCGTTTAAGGTCTCGAACCCCAGAAGGACCAGAAAGCACCCCGCTTTTTTCATTTCACGCAACAGGTCGTCGCTTCGTGCGACGTCCATGCTGATCTGGCAGGCCCATTTTTTCTTAAGCGGCGCGATCGCGCGAAAGAGCTCCGTCGCCGATTTTTCATCATAAAGCAGATTGTCATCCGCGAAAAAAATAATCTTCTTTTTTATCCGCTTCAATTCTTCGGCGACCTCTGCGGGCGTTTTTCTGCGGACGCCGCGGTACATGGTCTTGACGGAGCAGAAATCGCAATCGAATTTGCAGCCTCTGGAGGTCTGAACCACGGCGACTCCGTGATATTTATGTTTATAGACAGAGCCGTCGTCGATGACCGGGTGAAGCGACCGGCAATCATCCGAAACATATTTCGACTTTGGGGTTCCGGCGAGGCAGTCTTTAAGAAAAACTCCCCATGTATCCTCCGCGTCCCCGATGATCACGGTATCCGCGTACTTTAGAACCTCGTCCGGCATGACCGTCGGATGAAATCCGCCCATGACGATCGTTTTCTCCGGGGTCTTGTATTTTTTCGCGAGAATGTACGCGCGCTTCGCCGTATAGGTCTCGACGGAAAACGCGATGATATCCGCGTCGATTTTTTCCGGCAGTTTCTCAATGCGCTCGTCGATAAAATCAATTTCGAATCCGTCGGGAGTCAGGCTCCGGATGATCCCGAAAAGCATCGGTTTCATCGCGTCCGAGCCACGACGATCAAACATATTCAGGTGAATGAAACAGATCCTCAATTCTCCGTCCTCAACATCAGCGAGGGATAGGAAGGAAGACTCGAAAATCGCCCTTGGCCGGTTTTCTCCCGTTCGTCCCGGGCATGGATTATCAATAATTTCATATCACTCTTCTCTTTTCGGGTCGATTCATACCTCATATTATACTTGTTTTATGTGTGTGCGTCTCATCAAACGGGAGCAGTAAAAAAACCGGAAAGCCGGTTTCATCTGCATAATACTCCCGGTTCGGTTTTACGGATCGCGAGTGGTCTTATTCTGTAAGTGTTCAATCGTTTGCTCGCTTTTTATGTTGACCGTATTCGAATAAATTGCCAGGAATGATCCGGATAAACGCGACCGCAATGATTTAAGGGGAACAAAATCCCGGCCGCTCAAGATGATTACACAGAACTGTTGATGCCTTTGAGTCTATGTCTGATTCTCCGTCTCCTCCGCGAATTTTTCGAGTTTACGGAGGCGGTGATGCATGCCGGATTTGGTGATCGGAGGATCCATCATTTCACCGAGTTCCTTGATGGAAAGACCCGGATTGTTGATGAGAACGCCGGCGGCGTCTTTGAGTTCCTGCGGAAGAGAAGCGGCTTCCGTTCCGGAAAGGAGGGCCTTGAGGCGTTCGCCGCGGCGGGCGCCGGCCTCGGCCTGGCGAAGCGCGTTGGCGGTATCGCAATTGACCATTCGGTTGACTTGATTTCGGATCTCTTTGTCGGTGCGGACATTTTCGAAATTCAGAAGAGAGGTATGCGCGCCGATCATCGCCAGGAAATCGGCTATCTGCGCGCCTTCTTTGAAATAGAGAATATTGCGTCCGTTTCGATGAAGTAAGCCCGGTTCGATGTCTTCGGCGTGAAGGATGAGCATCAGAGCGTGCGCAAAAACCGGATCTTTGACGTGGAGCTCGATCTGATACGCCCGTCGAGGGTCCGATGCAGTACCGCAGGCCATGAATGCCCCGCGCAGGGCGGCGCGACGGATTTTTGTCGAGGAAGTCACATCGTCTCCGCTTGCCTCCGACCGAAAATCGTCGGATAAGGCCAAAAGTTCCCGATGTCCGGACAGATCCGTGACCACAGCCAGATCTGCTCCGGCTTTGCCGACAGGCTGTATTCCGGCGTGGATCCGCCGCTCGCGAAGAATGCGGATCAACCGGTCCGCGCATGGATTCGAAGCGGTTGAAAGTACGCGAATCAAGTCACCGGACTCTCTGCGACCGGAATAAGCGCAGAGAATCATCGACGCGAGTTCCGCGCGGATCTCTTCCTGAGTGCGGAGCGGAATCTTGCCCAAGTCTTTTCGAATGTTTTCGGAAAAACGGACAGAAATAACTGTCGGTTTGCCCTCAATTTCCCCCGGAATCACGCTTACTCCTCCCGGGTCTTCTCCGGATCCGGATTCACAGCCGCAAACCGGGGATCCTTTCCGATATCACGGTGGCGGACTGCCGCATGGATGCCCAGCGCGTTCAACCGTGCACCGAGTTCTTCGGCGATATAGACGGAGCGATGGCGGCCGCCGGTACAGCCGACACCGATCATCAGACGCACCTTTCCCTCGCGGATATAAAAAGGCATCAGATATTTGAGCAAATCCGCCTGACGATCGATGAATTCTTTTGTTTCCGGATAGTTCAGAAGATAGTCCTTGATCTCCTGGTCATGACCTGAGTTCATCCGAAGACGGGTCTCGTAGAACGGATTGGGAAGGAACCGGACATCGTAAATATTGTCGCAGTCGACGGGGATTCCGTACTTGAATCCGAAGGACTCAATCAGCACGGAGATACTCTGCGACTGTGTTCCTCTGGAGATAATCCGCTGGATTTCCTCCCGCAAGGCGGGGATCGCCATCATCGAAGTATCGATGACATGCGTCGCGCGCTCCCGAAGTTCCTGGAGCATCACGCGTTCGCGCGAGATCGCCTCGGACAGCCCGATGCCCGTCGCCAGGGGGTGTCTTCTTCTTGTTTCGCGGTACCGGTTAACAAGGACCGGATCCGCCGCCTCAAGAAAAATGATCCGGTACGGGCAGGCCATTTGTTCAATCTCTTCCATTGCGGCGTCGAGGCCTTTCAGAAGTTCGTTACTGCGGATATCGACAACGAAGGCGAGTTTATCGATGCCATAGCCCTCTCCGCCTTTTCCCTTGATAAATGTCCGCACCAGTTCCGGAAGAATCATCGGCGGCAAATTGTCGATACAAAAATACCCCTGGTCCTCCAGATAGTTGACCGCCAAGCTTTTGCCCGCCCCCGACATTCCGGTTAAAATAATCAGATCCATTTTGTCCCCCTTATGCGTCCGCTGTCCGTTTATTCATGTTTGAACCCGAGAAAACATATTTCCGGATCCAGTGTCACTTTGCTTTGCTCACGAACCGTTCGGATGATATATTTGCTCAGATCATAGATATCCTGTGCCGTCGCTCCGCCCTTGTTCACGATAAATCCGGCATGCTTTACGGAGACTTGCGCACCGCCGATTGAAAAGCCCTTCAAGCCGGCCTGCTCGATCAACGCTCCGGCAAAATGCCCGGGAGGACGTTTGAACGCACTGCCGCAACTGGGCAGATTCAAGGGCTGGGAGGCGGCTCTTTTTGCGTTCAGTTCACTCATACGCATAAGGATCTCCCGCGGATCGCCGCGCTTCAGCGCAATCCATACGGAGAGCACGATGCCGCCTTTTTTCGAAAAACGGCTCTCCCGGTAACCCAGTTCCATCTGATCGACGCGGTAGTCACGGACCTCCCCGTCGGGATCGATCACCCGCGCAAAAATCAGGATGTCCGCCATTTCCGAACAGTAAGCGCCGGCATTCATGCGGACCGCTCCGCCGATACTTCCCGGAATCCCCCCGGCAAACTCCATACCGGCGCCGGCCGCCTTCGCCGCCCGCACGGCGACCGAAGATAACAGCGCTCCCGCCTCCGCGCGAAAAAAGAGCAGTCCGGACAAGTCCGGGATCGGATTGCCGTCCTGGTCCGGGGGAATGCCCGGTAAATCCTCCGGGGTCACCTCCGAAACGTCGGAAAAACGCTCGGCAAAACGGATAACCAAGGCGTCAACGCCCCGGTCGGAGACGACGATGTTCGAGCCGTTACCGATCGTGATATAGGGAATGCCAACAGATTCGGCCGCCCGGATCAGCGCAATCGTCTCTTCTTCGCTTCCGGGCTCCGCCAGTATCCTGGCCGGCCCGCCGACGCGCATCGTTGAAAAGCGTTGAAGACTCTCATCGACACGCAGTTCCCCCCAAGATTCCTTTGCATCTTCCGTCCCGATGACCGCGTCCCTTTGCGTATCCGGCCCCGGTCGAAGAATCGCCCGAAGCCTCCCGATATCCGAATCCGAAATCACACTCATATGCACCTTCTACGCCGGTCCCGGGAATACGCGCGTGACCAGATCCCTGGCCGCATTGTACCCCATTTTCTTGACGCGGTAATTGATTGCGGCCGCCTCGACAATGATCGCGAGGTTGCGTCCGGGTCCGACGGGGATCGTTATGGAAGGGACTTGAAGGCCGAGGATCTCGGTGGTCTCATCGACGATACCCAACCGGTCGTAGGTCTTTCTTTCGTCCCAAAGTTCCAGATTGATGACGAAGTCAATATTCTCCTGCGGCTTCACCGAAGAAACGCCGTACAGTTCTTTTACGTCCAGAATTCCGATGCCGCGGATCTCGATCAGATGCCGGATGATGTCCGGAGCCCGGCCCAGAAGAGTTGTTTCGGAAACCCGTCGTATTTCGACCTGATCGTCGGCGATCAACCGATGCCCGCGCTTTACAATTTCAAGGGCAGTCTCGGATTTGCCGACGCCGCTCTCGCCGAGGATCAGGATGCCTTCACCGTTGACTTCGACCAAAACGCCGTGCATCGAAATGCGAGGAGCCAGTTCGACGTTCAGGTGCTTCACCAGCGAACTCATGAATTCCGAGGTCGCCTGACCGGTCCGAAGAAGAGGGATGCCGGACTTCTTGGCGGCGATGATCATTTCCTTGTGTGCCTCGTGGCCGCGTGTCAGGATCAGGCAAGGGATTTTCTTTTCGAAAAGCGTCGCGATCCTCTTCCTTCTGGACTCGGAGGAGAGTTTATCCAAAAACGCATGCTCCATATTTCCGATTACCTGGATCCGATCCGGGCCGAAATGGTCATAATATCCGGCAAGTTGAAGTCCGGGTCGCGTTACGTCTGCGACGCTGATCCGAATCTGGTCGAGGTTTCCCGGCGAAAAAATCACCTCAAGATCAAATGACTTGATAATCTCGGACAGAAACACACTGTTGTACGCCATGAACGATCCTCCCGTTCTGCTCTGTTGGGTCCTATTGTAATACAATTGCGCGCAAACCGACCGGAAACATCACAAGCGAACCATAATCTCGTGCGTCTTTCCGTCGGTGAAAAGCGGGATGCTCGTCCCGTCGATCTCCTCGCCGTCGCAGGCGATGATGACGCCCTCCGCGGAACGACGGAACTCTGCCGGTTTCTGAATTGCGACATGGTACGAGGCGTTCCCGGTGTTGACCGTGTACTCACACCCGGTGTCCTCCGGCCGGAGGATCGGGTCGATCCGGATCGAATCGCTTCCGAATGACAGTCCAAGGCCCATGAAAAGGCACAACAGAAGCCATGTCGAGGTGCCCGATAATGTCGGTCCGATATTCTCGCCCGTTTCGGAGTTGTTGTACTGGGTACAGAACCTCGGATTGCCGCAGGTCTCGAAGGGAGACTGAAGCGTCCGGTACGGCAGGATGCAGTCGATGACCCAGTACGCCGTTTTCGCGAGGCGTTCGGCGAGTTCGCGACTGTCGACACGCCCCGCGGCTTGCAACATCGCGGCGGCGGCCATCATGTTCGCGTGCTTGAATACCGCGCCGTTCTCGCGGTCACCCGCGTAGTAAAGGGCAACGTCGATCTTCGGTGCGATCTTTGGATAATCGACGCCGGTACAGAGCCGGAAGCCGAAAGGCGTTCTGAGATTCTTGTCCAGAGAATCCAACATGATCGAGATTTGATTCTCGTCGGCACAGTCCGCAAGCACGGACCAACTGAAGGAATTAAGAAAATACGTGCCCGAAGCGCCGTCTTCAATCTGAAGTCCGTCACCGCCGGCGCCGAGATAGGAAAGATTCGGCTTATCCTTCCGGTTGAAAAGAATGCGCGCGAAATAGTCTCCTTTCCAGGCGTTTTTGACCAGTGATGCCTTCAGATTGGCGGAGGCGTTTGTTAATTCAGCGACATAAGAGGTATCACCGAGTTTTTCGAACATCCCGATCGCGGCGTCGAGCGCGACTTTCATCAGAAATCCGTTCATCACCGACTCCGAATATTCGGACGAAAAAGGTACCTCGCCGTATTTTTTACCGGCGGACTTTACCTGTGCGGTATATAACCCGATCTTCTCAGGTCCTCCGACACAGTCCGGATCCACCCGGAGGCAATCGTTCCAGTCGGTACGGTCATTGAGTGGAATGCCATGTCCGCCGACAGAGATCTTATTTGAGTACGTGATGATCGCGCGCAGTGTCTCGGACAGGGGACGCCCCTCTCCTTCTTCGCCCGCGACCGGCAGGACCTTCGCAAGGAAATCATAGTCGCCCGTAAGTTTCAAATACCGGTCGACCGCCTGGAAAAGCCACAGCGCGTCGTCCGACCACCAGCCGGGCTCCTTGCCCTTCCAGTAAAAATTGTGGTTCGCGTATCCGTCGCGGTACACATTACCCGCCCACTCGGAGATGAGATCCCGGACGAAGTCCGTCCGCCCGATGCCGGCAAAATAGTACATCGACGCGAAAATGTCCTGGATCTCGCGAAAACCGATCTCCCGGTAACCCTTCTGCGTCCAGTCGAAGGAACGGGACACAAAGGTCTGATAGAAGACCTGAAACGGCAGGTTACGGTTGACATAGGACTCATAGTTCTTGTCGTCGGAACGGACCTGCAAGTAGGATGCGTATTTCTTCGTAAATTCCTCGACTTCGCGAAGCGTCTCCGGTAAAGCCTCCGGACGTTCGTATGCGCAAAGGAGCGCCGAGAGCTCGTTTTGAACGGTCACGTCTTCGGTAAAGCCGGGATTGACCGCGTCGGTCGAAAGACAGACGAACTGGTCGGCTCGAACCGAGCCGCCGGCGGAAACGGTAAAGGGAGCGGACAGCGCGAAGAAGCCCGGTCCTTTCCGGGAATGACGGCAGGCCAGGTGCTCCAGGTGCTCGGGATTCTCGAGCGTTCCGGAGCCGACAAAC
>JAEAME010000299.1_pt1 | contig 57293 bp, 46 predicted proteins | sample 8958731 | NCBI WGS metagenome assembly JAEAME01 (sample SAMN16933194, study PRJNA681113) | bioreactor sludge metagenome | isolation source: anerobic bioreactor sludge (Control) | place: India:Bengaluru | collected 2018-10-24
CCTTATTGGAGTTCGATATGATGTCGCTATCTAAGCGCCATTCGTATCGGAATCGGTATCGGGAATCGCGATCGGGGTTTCGCTTCGTATCTGCACGATTTACAGGCGTTGAATCCCGGCTGCAAAATCCGATACCGATGCCGATAGCGATACCGATTCCGAAATTGCCGGCATGCGGTTGAGTGCAACCCAAAATATTTTCCTTGACAGGGCCGTCCATATGTACTATTAAATAGTACTATGAGACCTATAGAAACGAAGCTTTCGGCACAGCAGATTGAAATCATAAAGGTGGTGTGGCAGCTCGGAGAAGCGACTGTGCGCGATGTGTATGAAGCGTTGCGCGCACAGCGTCCCGTCGCGTACACGACTGTCATGACCATGATGAAAACAATGGAAGCAAGAGGACACTTGAGAAAGCGAATGGAAGGGCGAGCGCATGTTTATTGCGCTGCCGAGCCTCAAAAACGCGCTCTCCGCAAAATTGTGAAGGATTTTCTGGACCGGGTGTTCAACGGGTCTGCGGAACCGTTGTTGGCGCACCTTGTCGAGGAAAGGAAGCTGTCGGAGAAAGATCTGGAAGCATTGGCCAGGATGGTCCGGGAGAAGAAGTGATTATTTCGCAGTGGTCAGTGAATCAAAAAAGTTGGGGGAGGATGCGGTGGCACTTCCTGTGTGGATTTCGAATCTGATCGCATACAGTCTGCAGATTGCCATTCTGGCTGCCGCGGGCACGCTCCTGGCATATCTTTTCCGGTTGCGTCTGCCGCGTGTGACTCTGATCTATTGGCAGGCGCTGCTGCTGGCCTGCATATTCGTGCCGTTGGTTCTGCCGTGGAAACATCCTGTGCTCGGCCCCGCGATTGCCGGAAGCGGGGCCGCTCCCGCCTGGGCGAACGGCATTGTGGCACCGGAAAACCTGGAATCCCCGGCGCAATTTTCATGGGAGATTGTCGGGACTGTGCTCGTATTGGGGATTGTCCTCAGGCTGGTATGGCTGCTGCTTGGATTTATCCGTTTGCATCTCTTTCAGCGCAAATCGCGCACATTCAATGAATCGCATGCTCCGGTCCGGGATATGCAGTGGCGTACGGGCGTACGAGTGCCTGTGCTTCTTTCGGGGGAGATCAGCAGTCCCGTTACTTTCGGTTTCCGTTCGCCGATGATCATTCTTCCGCTGTCGTTTAAGAATCTCAGCGAACCCTGCCAGGAAGCTATTCTCTGCCATGAACTGCTGCATGTGAGACGCTACGATTGGATCCTCATCGTCGTGGAAGAGATCATCGCTTCTGTCTTCTGGTTCCATCCGGCCATCTGGTGGCTGCTCAGCCGCGTTCGCCTTAGCCGGGAACAGGCGGTTGACTACGAGGTCGTTCGCATAACAGGCAACAAGCAGCCTTATCTGGATTCGCTGCTGGAATTTGCGCGGGCGCACGGGCGCCTGAGAGCGGTTCCGGCGCCGCTGTTTTTAAAGGAAAGTCATCTCGTGCAGCGCGTCGCGCTGCTGGTGAAGGAGGTTTCCATGAGCCGACTAAAATTGGCTGTCAGCATCGTCAGCATGTCTTTGCTTTTGCTCGGAACCGTGTATCTGGCCGCGGGGTGGTTTCCTCTGATAGGCGCACCCCTGGCCATGCAGGAACAGAACTCAGGAGCCGAGATCAAGGCTCCACAGACAACGCCGATCCAGGTCGCCGGTGATATTCAGGAATCAAAACTAGTTTTCAAGGTTGAGCCGATTTATCCGGAAGAGGCCAAAGGCTTTGGATTAAGCGGAATAGTCAATCTCAGGGTTTTAATTAATGAGGAAGGACAAGTCTCTAAAATCACGGCGCAGTCGGGGCACCCCTTGTTCACAAAAGCAGCATTCGATGCCGTGGAAAAATGGCGCTATAGCCCGACATTTTTAAATGGCAACCCTGTTTCAGTTGCGACTAACGTGACGTGCTTTTTCGCTGCGAAGGAAACGGCGGCGTTTGCCCGGGGATCAGTCGGCAGCGGGCTTGCCGTAATCTCGCCGCCCGACTTTGTTAGCGGGATTGTCGGGGGTATGACGGTGCGTCCAAAATCCGCCATTCCTCCTCCTGTGCGGGAACAAAGCCCCGGCGGGCAAATCAAGGCTCCTCTCAGGGAGCCAATCCGTGTCGGCAGCATGCGTCAGGCATCCAAGTTGATTCATCGGGTGGAGCCCGTCTATCCGGAGTTGGCCCAGCGCGTGCGCCTGCAGGGAACGGTCAGGCTCGCGATCATCATCAACGAGGAAGGGTTTGTCTATGAATTGAGAACCGTGGAGGGGAACAATCCCATCCTCGAGGCGGCCGCCATAGATGCCGTAAAACAATGGCAATACAGCCCGACGCTTCTGAACGGAGAACCCGTCGCTGCGCAGACAACAGTGACCATCACATTCGAGCTGAAGTAGCCGCGACCCGGATAGTCGGCATCGCTATCGGAATCGGCATCGGGATCGGGAATCGCAATCGGGATTCGGCTTTTCAATTGCGCCGACAAAAGCTGAATCCCGATATCGATTGCGATACCGATTCCGATAGCGATGCCGAATCACTTCGGCCCGAGCGAATCTGCGGCCAATCCGATCTCATCCATCCTTCCGCAATAAATCTGACGACAGCATCCTCTTGCCTTCTGTACAATGCTCCCATCGTCGCAAAGGAGGAAGCGCTGCCATGTCCAAATACAAGATCTCTCTCATCCTGATTTTCATCGCCGTGTGGATCTGGGCGGCGATCCGTCCGATCTATCCTCACGACTGGCTGCTGGAAAACTATCTCGTATTCATTTTTGTGCCGATCATCCTGATTACCGGATTCTATTTCAAACTTTCGGACACCTCCTACACGCTGATCACGCTCTTCATGATCCTTCACGTCATAGGTTCGCACTACACCTATGCCGAGGTGCCCTTCGGCGATACGCTCAAAAACTGGCTCGGCGCCCAGCGCAACATGTACGACCGGCTGGTTCATTTCAGTTTCGGTTTTCTGCTGGCCTACCCGATGCGCGAGGTGTTCCTGCGCCTTTCCCAGGTCAAGGGGTTCTGGGGATTCTACCTGCCGCTCGACCTGACTCTGTCATTTTCGGCGCTCTATGAAATCATCGAATGGTGGGTGGCGCGGAAGGTGGATCCCTCGGCCGGCGTGGCGTTCCTGGGGGCGCAGGGCGATATCTGGGACGCTCAGAAAGACATGACGATGGCGGGCATGGGAGCTCTCCTCGCCATGGTCATCATCGCGCTCATCAACTGGATGTGGAATCCGAATTTTGCGAAGGAATTCCGGGCAAGTTTCCGCATTCCGAAGGGAGACCGACCGCTCGGCGAGCAGAAGCTTCAGGAGTGGCTGTGCCATAGAAAGCCCGCTCGGTCCGGGTCCCGGGAATAAAGGCATCGACGCTATTTTCACAGGGCGGCCGGCGTCGCGCCTAACATGTGGGTCCGGTCTTTTGGCAGTACAGAGTTATGCACAGCGACATACATTCATGCGCACTGATCGTTTCTCGGCAAAAGCATTGGCGATTGGTTAATAGTGATTTGTTATTTAAAAAATGACTAATCACCAATCATAAACAGGCGCGTCGGGCACTATGCGCAATTATTTATGACGCCGTGTATAACAAATGTTCGTTGATGAACGTGCGTGCTAAAGCCCGCACCCACATGCACTTTCCTGCTTCAAAAAACGATTGTATTTTGTTGCACGAATCAAGTCAGAAAATTCGTGACTGTTTTTACCCTATCTTGTTGGCTTCGTCTTTGGCCTTCCTCAGGCTGTCGCGGCGTGTCTTCTCGAACGCCAGCCTCCCTGCTGGAGCTTCTTCGTCCGGAAGATAGCTCAGTATTTCATCGTTAATTTCCTGCATTTCCTCTCTGAATTCGGGGTGGCTGAAAATATACATATCGTTGCGGCGGATGCCGGCCAGCACCTTTTCCCCCACTTCTTCGGGGGACATCCCGAGCTTGTGTATTTCCGGCAGAACATCCATCGTCTTCTGGCTCCTGGCAGTGTTTTCCGGCGAAGCCAGCCGCTGCGGCCGGACCTTCTCGCTTTCATAAATCATGCTGTTGATCAGTCCGGGACAGAATACGGAAACTCCGATATTGTAAGGATACAGGCTGCACCGGAGCGCTTCGCTGAGTCCGCGTACCGCGTATTTGGATGCGGTGTAGATTCCGGCGATGGCGCTGGCCAGGAATGCCGACATCGAGGCCGTGTTTACGATGTGCCCGCCTTCGCCGTGTTTGCGGAGGCGCGGAATAAATGTCTGAATGCCGTTGACGACCCCGCCGAAATTCACGCCCATGACCCAGTCCCAGTCGTTGTATGTGCATTCCTCGATCGGAACAAAAAGATTGATCCCGGCGTTGTTGCAGAGGACGTGCACTTTTCCGAAAACCTTTTCAGTTTCATCGGCGGCTCGCGCGAACGCTTCCCGGTCGGCGACATCCAGGCGAATCGCGTGCACATTCGGATTGTTTCCGAAATCAGCCATGGCACGATCAAGGCTGTCCCGGCGGATATCCGTGATAACCACTTTCATCCCATTTTTGGCAAACACCCGGGCCATGCCAAAGCCTGCGCCATTGGCGGCACCGGTAATAAATGCCACTTTCCCTTCAATGTGTTTCATTTGTGTCTCCTGTCAGGAATCGGCGTCCGATTCGGGTGGATGCAATAGGATATCCATTTTACTCCCAGCATTATCTCAACTGCCATTTGATTAAATATTCCCTGTGTGGATGTCTCTTGATATGTCTTGCGGTTTTTCCCCATGATTGAATTATATATCGTAGTACGATATATAATAAAGAATTTATGCGCATGATTAACGAAGACTATCGAGCATTGGCGGAGTTTCGCTACCAAATCCGCAGATTTCTTGCAGTGAGCGAAGAGATCGCTCATGGCGCCAAACTGCGACCGCAGCAATATATGATGCTCCTGGCCTTGCGCGGTCTTCCGAAAGGCAAGGAGCCCACTGTTGCCGCGCTGGCGGAACGCCTTAAAATCCGGCATAACAGTGCCGTCGAGCTCGCGGATCGCCTTGCCAGGCGCGGTCTTGTTCGACGTCGCCGGTCGGAGAGCGACTGCCGGAAGGTATTTGTTGAGTTAACAGGAAAAGGAGCCGCGTTGATCGAAAAGCTTGTGGAAAAACGCTTTGTTCAACTGAACTCCAGCCAGCCGGCGCTTGTTCGAGCGCTCAATCGTGTGCTTGCCCGCACTAATGTGCGAAGGACCGCGGCCTGCAAAAAGCCTCGCTCATACGGCGTCAGGCGAGGAATTGCATCGCCCTGAAAAGGCATGGGATTCATGGATATCATCGGCATTGTGCAGCTTGGATAGAAAAAGCTATTAACAAGGGGCAAATTTGCTAAAACAGTGTTTGACAATGATATGAAAAACCGGCCAATTAACAAAAAAGTATGGGGAATGCTTGCTCAATGGATTGACGCGCAGCAGTTTCGTCAACATGAAGACAAGGTTCTTCTAATTCTGACGCTTATGATCGGTGCCGTTGTGGGGCTCGTCATTGTCGCGTTTATACTGGTTACGGAAAACCTTGGCGCGCGAATGTATCCCGCCGGTGGAGCAGCGTGGAGGCGCATAGTTGTGCCCGTCGCCGGATCATTGCTCACTGGATATTTACTGGTGCGATATTTCCCGAACGCGCGGGGCAGCGGCATTCCACAGACCAAAACCGCTCTGTTTTTGCATTCCGGAATCATTCATCTGCGCACGGTCCTGGGCAAGTTCTTTTGCTCGTCCGTTTCTCTCGCGAGCGGCATCGCTCTGGGGCGTGAAGGCCCGTCGGTTCAGGTTGGCGCCGGCATCGCATCTGTACTGGGCCGCCAATTTGGATTAAGTCCCGCCAACGTTAAAGCTCTCGTGCCTATAGGGGCCTCCGCGGCGCTTGCCGCTGCGTTCAACACGCCTATTGCTGCGGTCTTGTTTACGCTAGAGGAAGTTCTGGGCAATCTCCATGCGCGGGTTTTGGGAGCAATTGTAATAAGCTCTGCGACCTCCTGGATGGTTCTTCACCTGATCCTTGGCGATGAACCTCTATTCCATGTGCCGGCATACCAACTCGTTCACCCGGTCGAGTTCGTCTTTTATGCCGCTTTGGGCGCGGTGGGCGGTCTTGTCTCAGTCGCTTTCGTAAAACTGCTGCTATGGCTTCGGGGATATTTCCTGAAAATGCCGGCATGGACCGATGCCATTCAGCCTGTGGCCGGCGGGCTGTTTGTAGGAATCCTGGGATTGTTCGTTCCGGCCGTGCTTGGTGTCGGCTACAGCCACGTCAGCGAGGCCCTGAATAGCCGCTTGGCATTAAGTGCGATGGCATTGCTTGTCGTTCTTAAACTGACGGCTACCGCCGCCTGCTATGCTTCTGGCAATGCGGGGGGCATATTCGGGCCGAGCCTTTTTATTGGCGCTATGATGGGCGGCGCTTTTGGATCTGGCGCGCATCTTGTGTTGCCTGATTATACGGGAAGCGTCGGTGCCTACGCGCTTGTCGGTATGGGGGCTGCATTTGCCGGTATAATTCGTGTACCCATGACTTCGGTGATCATGATCTTTGAGATCACACGTGATTATTCCATTATTGTGCCCCTGATGATCGCCAACCTCATCAGCTATTTCATTTCGAGCCGCATGCAGAAGCGGCCCATTTATCAGGCGCTGATGGACCAGGATGGCATCCAGTTGCCGGCCACGCCTCGGGACCGGGATGACATCACTTATATGAGCAAGGTTCTCAGGATGCCGGACAAGGTCATACGGGGCGCCGATAGGATCCATGATGCGCTGACGAGTGTATCTCCCGCAGCCGCTGCTTGGCCGGTAGTTGACGAGAACGGCTTGCTCGGCATGGTCACACGCGCTCAACTCCGGGAGGCTGCAAGACTGGGCCGCGGAAATAGCGAGGTCGCCGACCTTTTGCCGTCCCCGGGATCCAATACAGCACAGGACGCGGATACCTGCCCCCGCCTCTATCCGGACCAATCCCTGGATGCTGCGCTGCGCTGTATGGAGCGAAACGGCCTTAATGTATTGCCCGTCGTTAATCGCGCCGATCCCAGAAATTTGATCGGCATTGTCGGGCTGAACGACATATTTTCAGCCTATAGTCAGGACAGCGATATAAAGGTTGAAGGTCAATCCCCGCAGACCGGGAAAAATCCTGCCGCAGCCGTTAAAGGCATTGTGACAGTCCTGGTTATCGTGATCGGAATCGCCGGTTTCCTAAGCTATTATTACCGGTCTCAGCGAACCGAACGGGCGGAGCAGTATTTTGCCTCCGGAAACGACCTGATGCGCAGGGGCCGCTATCAGGAGGCCGTTGAGCAATATCGCGGCGCACTTTCCATCTCACATAAAAGCGAGGCCAGACTTGCGCTGGCAAATGCTCTGGTCAAGGCAAGCCGCTGGAACGAGGCCGAAATATATTTCAGCGAGCTGGTCCGTGATAATCCCAATAGCGGGCCAGTCAATCTCGGTTTGGGCAGAATAGCAGCACAGAAAAGAAAGGTCCGGGAAGCAGTCAATTACTATCATATGGCCATATATGGACAGTGGCCGGACCCTTCCCGAGTGGACCGGATCCAGATGCGAACGGAGCTGATTGGACTTTTGGGCCGTTCCGGGCAATCGGCGCAAGCCCGGGCCGAATTGCTGTCTCTCATGGCTGAGAGCTCAGAGGATATTGCGACAAGAAAACAGGTGGCGCAGCTGCTGCTGAATTACGGACTGGCAAAAGAATCCGCACAGTTTTACCAGGAAATCGTAAAAAAGGATCCCGGGGCGACGGATGCCTTTGCCGGACTCGGGCAGGCGGAATTCATGCTGGGGAATTATAGTGCGGCTCAGCGGGCGCTAAAGTCCGCCGTGCTCAGAAATCCCGGGGATGTCCAATCCAGACAAAAGCTTGAATTGACCGGCCGGATTCTGGAACTGGATCCAAATCTGCGGGGGCTGAAGGCGTCTAAACGTTACGAGAGAAGCCGGAAATTGGTGGAAATGCTGCTGCATTCTCTGGATGAGTGTGTTGCCGGTAATGCAATGCCGCTATCCGTCACTGACGCCGAAATAGCCAATGCTGCGCGCAAATCGCTTGCTTCGAAAAAGAAGCCCAAATCCTATGGTGATGCCAAGGATGCCAATCTGATATCAGCCGAACAGCTTTGGATGGTGCGCAGCAATGCCTGCGGTACAGCGAAGCCTCCTGAGGAAATTCTTGGCATACTGATGAGCCAACTCTCAAGATAGCCCGGCGCATCCTGCTCCGGCCCCGATTCCAACGGGGTTTATTCGACGCCTCAGTACATTGTCCGGGCCGCGAGATGCATTTCCTCATCGCGGGGAAGCGCAAACTGTTCGAGTATCTGTATCACCTCGTCCACGCTGCCAATCGTGTTCCTGGCACACGTTCCGCTTAAGCCAACGCGAATGGAGTAAGCCGTTTCTGGAAGTACGGCGAACAGGTCTTCATCGGTCGTGTCGTCGCCGATGCACAGGATGAAATCGTAGGTTCGCTGGTTGAGAAATCGCAGGCCGCCGGTTCCTTTGTTCACGCCGGCCACGCGTGCTTCGACGGTTTTGTTGCCCTGAATAATGTGTACGTCGATGTTGGCCGTGAGGGCAATCAGATGGTCTTTCAGTTCCTGTGCCGCCAGTTTCCCCGGTTCCGGTTCTGCCCCCCTATAGTGCCAGACCAGTGCAAAGTCCTTTTCCTCTACGAAGGAACCGGCCACGCGGTCGACATATCGCTCAAACAAGGGTTTGAGCTTTGGTTTCCACTCGTTTGCCGGCTTCGCCGTAACACGCCAATTAAAGGCCTTTTCCTTGATCCATGCTCCGTGTTCGGCTACAAGATTTATGCCGATATCGGGGAATAATCGCTCGAGGAAACTCTTTTCGCGGCCGCTCACAATAACGACTTCATTGCCGGGAGTGTCACACAGTGCATTCAGAATACCGAGCAGATGCCGGCCGGGCAAAGCGTTTTGAGGGTCGGTTTTGAACGGAACCAGCGTGCCATCGTAATCGAGAAGGAGCAGGCGCCTGCTGCTCCGATGAAAATGATCGGCCATTTTCCTGCGGGCTTCCGGGCTCAAAACTTTCGACCTGAATCGCTGGTTCGACCTGATTTCGGCGTGCAGATCCTCGACGAAATCCGCAGCCCATCGCACAACGTCGTAGCGCTGCAACCGTTGCTGCATGATCGCGTTGCGCCGTATCTGTTCTTGCTCCGGCATGCTGAGCGCTTCATGAAGCGCGTCGGCAATTTCGTTCCGGTTGTTTGGATTGACGATAACGGCCTCCAGCAGCTCCTTGGCCGCGCCTGTCATTTCGCTCAGAATCAGCACGCCTTTTTTATCGACACGGCTTGCGACGTATTCTTTTGCGATCAGATTCATCCCGTCCCGGAGCGGCGTAATCAGTGCAACATCCGTTGACGCATACATCTCCACCAGGGGCGAGAAGGACAGCGTTTTGAACATATAAATGATGGGAGTCCAGTTTGTGCTCCCGAACTGGCCGTTAATCTTGCCGACAAGGGCTTCAATCTGGTTTTTCATCATCTCGTAGCGCTCGACGTCCACTCGTGAGGGCGCGACAATCAGCACAAGAACCGCTTTGCCGCGCCATTCCGGGTAGTTCTCGAGGAAAATCTGAAATGCTTCGAGACGGTTCACAATTCCCTTGGTATAGTCCAGCCGGTCGACGGAGAGAATAATCCTCACGCGTCCGAGTTGCGTCTGGAGTCTATCTTTGCCATGCCGGATAGTCGCTGAACATGCTTTCTCGTGGAATTTCCGATAATCGATGCCCATTGGAAAGGTTTCCGCTTTAACAAGCCGATCCCCTACGATCAGTTCTCCCATGTTGGCCTCTAGCCCCAGAATGCGGATAACGCACCGCAGAAAATCCTGCCGGTAATCGTTGGTGTGAAATCCTATCAAGTCGGAGCCCAACATCCCTTTCAAAATTTCTCGTCTCCATTTGCTGGGAAGCAGACGGAAAATTTCGAGATTGGGGAACGGGATATGCAGGAAGAATCCGATGGCAGCCGAGGGAAGCTGCTGCCGGATCATGGCGGGGAGCAGCATCAGGTGATAGTCATGAATCCAGATCGTGTCTTCTGGATCTGCCATTTGGACGAGTGTCCGGCAAAATTCCTGATTTACTTCTAAATATCGTGCCCAATGGTCCTCGCTGTAATTCGTATACACCTGAAAATAATGGAAAAGCGGCCAGATGGTTTTGTTGCAGAATCCGTCGTAATACCCTCCAATCTGCGCTTCCGATAGGAATTGGGGTATTGCGCTAAATTCAGCGCGAGATCTGGTCTCGATTTCCTTTTTGCGGTCCTCCGAAGCGACGATGCCTGGCCAGCCTACCCAGACGTAATCCTGCAATTCACTCGAATGCTCCCTGAGATAATTCAGACAGGAACTCAATCCTGTTGCCAGCCCTCCCAAACTGGGAATAAAGCGCAGACCGCGGCCTTCCTCTTTGACTGTGAAGGGAAGCCGGTTCGATACTGCAATCACACGCTTTCCGGTTGAGTTTGCTGTCGGGCACACGATGTCTCTCCTGCTGGCAACCGAAAGCTTGAAATCAGCGCGTATTGCGTTTCTTCTTGTTCTGCGCATCGGTTTGCCGGCTCTCTTCCTGCAATAGAATCGGCATTACATCTACCGGGTGCTCCGGACGATTTCTGTCCTTCAGCGCAAGGTATATGATGACGCCAAAAAAGGGTACTGCGAGACAAAGAACTACGATCAAATCCAAATCCATCGGGCCATCCTCCGTTGCTGATGTGCCTATAGGCTGTAAGAATGTCAATGGATCGAATGTGAAACAATCCACTGAATCCTGTATTATCCGGAAAAGAAGGCATTAGGTCGTCCTGAAGCGTGGGAAGCATGTAGATGGCGGCTGCTGGAGCTTTTCGTTATGTCTCATGAAGCGATGCGCTATCGGTTATTCGGCGGAACTTCATTACTTTTATAGGCAATTCTCCCTTATACAGGGGATGTCCTCGCGCCGGCCTCTGGATTAACTATTTGGGATCATGCTGATATTTATAACTGATTTGGACGGAACGTTGCTGGATGAGAGTTATTCCTATGAGGCTGCGCACGATGCCCTTCGGATTCTGCGTGAGCACAGGATTCCGCTGATTTTATGCACGAGCAAAACGCGTGCCGAAGTGGAAGCCTGTCGATGCCTGCTCGAAAATCGGCATCCTTTCGTGGTTGAAAACGGAGGGGCTCTATACATACCGGAGCTGTATTTCGGCCGCAGGATCTGTGCTCCTCTTCGCCGCGATGGCTATGCCGTAATCGAATTCGGCTCGCCCTATTCCGATCTGGTGCAATGCCTTCTCGGGGCTGCAGCGGAAAGCCGTTGTTCTGTGCGCGGATTTCACGAGATGAGCGTCGAGGAAATCAGCAAGCGGTGCAACCTGTCCGAAGCGGCGGCCGGACTGGCCAAGAGACGCGAATACGATGAGCCGTTCGAAATCCTGGAAGGGCATGCCCGCCGCCTGACTGATGCGATCGAAAGGCGGAAAAAGCGTTGGACTCGCGGCGGCAGCTTTTACCATATTCTGGGAGCGAACGACAAAGCGCACTGTGTGAACCTCTTGATCCACTTTTATAAAAGAATTCATGACCATGTTGTGACGGTGGGTTTGGGTGATGGCCTGAATGACGCGGGATTCCTCAGCCTGGTGGATATGCCCATTCTCATGAAATCGCCGGCGATCGAAGATCTCAAAAAAGCGGTGCCGGGGGGGATATTGAGCCGTGGCAACGGGCCTTCGGCGTGGAACGACGCTGTCCTGGAAATTGTCAATCAACACCTGCATGCCGGGGGAAATGCTGTTGGAATAGCTCCAGAGCTGGAAAACGCTACCAGCCCCACGGCTTTTCTGCTCTGACAGGGGCCGTTACAGGTGCTTCCAGATCGAGTCCTCTTTTGTTTCTTCCGATTGGGATTTGTCCTTCTGCATGCGATTCTGCAGCAACTCGCGCCCGCTGAGACCGATAGCAAGGCTCGCTGCCAGTACAATTCCCCCCAAAACCAAAATGAACGCGGCAAGAAAAACGCTTCTGGCGAAATTCAAATGGTCCGCCGCCGCTACCACTCCGCCGAATACAAACAATACGCGTACGGCGGCCGCGAGTCTGCGCGGGCCCGGCAAGTTTTCGTTAACCGCCCAGACCAGGATGCTCCGGCCGAAATAGCGGCCCAGCCATGCGCTGATGACGATGATGGCCGCCGCCACAAGCATTTTGGGGAAAAGGAATACGGCCGTTTCAATCATCCGGGACATCAGCTGTGAATTGAAGGAGCTGAGCGCCACCAGAAATCCGGATCCTAGAATCAGCCAAAAGACAACTTGTGCGGTGAGTTGAGTAGTCCTAAATTTTTCCGGACTCGTTGCCAATCCCGTTTTTCTGAGAAATCGGTCAATGGCATTCCCTTTGAAGATCTTCAGAATGATCCATTGAAGGAACTTCGCGACAGCAAAGGCAATGACCAGGATGAACAGAGCTGCCATCAATCCGGGCGTATAGTCCAGGATTTGATAGGAAATGCGATCCATGGACTGCCTCATAATCTGTTCCAATAGGCCGAGCATAGGTTCTAACCTCCGTGACTGATTTCGGTTTCAGGACTGTGATTCCCGGAATATTGCAGCATTAGTCTCTCCTATGTATCCCACCGCCGGATGAGATCCGACTTTTTCTGTTCAAACGCGATACACAGACGTTCTATTTCGTCCTCAACGGCGTCGGATGCAAGCACGCGCGTACGAAGAACGAAGGAAGCCACTCTGGCCAGGTATAGCGGCGTCAATGATTTCAGAAGGTGGCTTCGCTCAACCGGCGCTCTCTTATAGGCCGCGGCAAAATCGAAAACAATCCGGGACCACAAATCGTTGTCCAGATCAAAGTCCTGCAGACCATCGCACTGAGTGCCGAGCCTATTTATTGCCGCATAAGTATCCGGGGAAAGGGCCAATGACCAGATCTCTCCCAACTCCTGGCATCCGCGCTTGAATATGCTCAGCATTCGGTCCGTGTTGACCTCGATCGGATCCAGGCCGACGCCATAGCGAAATCCAAAAAGGTCAATATCCTGGCTGCCGCTTCGTGTCATCCATACGGCCTCATACTCCTGCATCAGTCTGAACACACTGCCCACAACCTGGTGGAGCATGGCGCTCAAGTCGAGGCCGGGATCCTTTGCATTGTGAAGCTTGGCGCCCAGGAAGCTCTGGCACACGCGGTAGCCTTCGGCTATGGCGATAGTGGTCATCCAGATGTCAATCCCGAAGCGCGCAGTGTCAGTCTCCCAATCCTTTCTTTCGAGATAGCGGGCGAGAAGTCTTAGAGAGACGCCGAAATCCCCTCCGATGGGTTGTCGCACCCGCAATCCATAGAGCGATCGAGTGAGCGGATAAACGATGCTGTTTGTGATGGTGCCGTCGTACTTGTGGCGATGGTAGTAAGGTGCCACAAAATCGAATCCTGCATGAAGCACGGGACGTAAAAGAAGGTCGATCCACTCGGGGGTGATGGACCTCAAATCCGAATCAACGACGGCACAAGCTTTGACATTCAACATTTTGGCTATATTGAATATCAGGCGGAAGGCGCTCCCCTTCCCGGGTATGCCGTGGTATGGGAATGACAGCCGATGTACCGGAAACAGAGGCGTGGTCAGAAGGAGAAGTCTGGACTTGTCCAAACCGGTTTCGAGCACAGCCTCCTTCGTGCCGTCGCTCGAATTTCCGTCGGAATTGACGATGACGGCGCGATACTGCGGGAAATACTTTTCTATGCCCGCCTGCGTCGCGGCAACGACATGGCCGATGGTGGCGGCATTATTGTAACTGGGAATTCCGACCACGATATCCGCATGGCCGATTCCCGAGATTACATTATGTACGTCCGGCTCGAGCTTCTCCTCATTCATTCCCAAATCCTTAGGATGTGTGTCATTAAATAGACTCGGAATCCGGTTTGACGGCATCCAGCAGCAAATCAAATGAATCCGGAATCGCGGCCTGCACGAGGTTCCAGTTGGGCATCAGCGGAAAACGCGAAGGATTTTCGATGAATTCCTTGGAAGCCTGGCGTAAACTGTCGGCAAATGTGGCGACCGCCTGCTCTTCGGCATGGCGGTCGAATTCCAGTCCATTCAGCATGGCATCCGCCCGGTATCTTTCGATGGTGTCTTCCGCAATCCGAACATAGCGGACTTCGAGGTTCCGGAAGTGATCCTGGGTGAAGATTACGCCTTCGGCCGCCACCGTGCGCATCATCGACTTCGCGATTTCAGAGGCCATGCGCCGCAATCCCTTGGTGGGGTCGTCCGCCGAAAGGCTCTGGTGCTTGTGTTCGTACGTGTCGACCAGGTCGACCTGGCAAATTCGGGCAAGAGAGCAATTGCGAAAAACCTCCGCCAGCATGCCGACTTCCAGTCCCCAATCCCATGGGATGCGGTTCACGCGGGCGAGGTTGATATCCATGGCAAACTCACCGGACAGAGGGTACCGGAAACTGTCGATAAACCGCAGAAAGGGCGCATTGGGCGCCATGCTTTCCATAGCGCGAATGAGCGGCGTCATGAAAAGCCGCGTCACGCGCCCGTGCATCCTTTCGGTAACGCGGGCATAAAAGCCCTTGCTGAACTCAAAGCCGAGGTTTGGATTCGCCACGGGATAGACCAGTCGGGACAGCATCCTGCGGTCGTAGTTTAGGATGTCGCAGTCGTGCAGGGCTATGACATCGCAGTCTCCTCTGGCGAGCACAAATCCGTACGCAATCCAGCAACTGCGGCCCTTGCCGGTTTCGCCTATGCAGAGGCCCCTATTTCTGAAAAGATCCAGCAAACTCTGGATGGGTTTGCCTTCTATCCAGATGACGTTCACGGGGCATGGAAAGCCCTTGAAAAGGTCGAGGACTTTTTTATACTCCGTTTCGCCGGCATTTCCCAGGGCCAGGACGATTCGCCGTAGATAGCGGATCTCCGCCAGTTCTTCTATGATTCGCGGCATTGAGGGGGATTCAAATTCGCGGTACAACGCCGGCAGCACGAGCGCTATTCCTATGTGTTTCGAGAGCTCATTGAGTTCTCTTTCGAGTCTGGATGCGCCGTTTTGCCTGAGACGATGCAGCGTGGCAACCATTCCTGTCTGATAAAAGTCCGACATGGGTGACCTCCCTCTCGGGTTACACTATCAGGATGGTGCCATGCTGGAATATACCGGGGATAAGGGATACAAGCGGCAAAAAAGAGTGTAGTCGGGCGAACGGGGCGTATTGGCAATCACGGAAGGAAATGGCGCTTCCCGCTACTGTTTGATCCCGCCGGCAGTCAAACCCGAAACGATTTGTTTTTGAAATAAGGCCGCGGCGACGATCAGCGGGGCCGTGCTGACCACGATCCCTGCCGCCAGGAGCCCCCACGGAATTTCGTAGGCGAACGCGCCGCTCAACGTTGCGACTCCCACCGTCAGAGTACGGGAGGATTCGCGGTTCATGAAAGTCAGCGCCAGCATAAACTCGTTCCACGAGAAGATGAATACCAGGAGGAAGGCGGTGGTCAGCGCCGGAACGGCCAGCGGCAGGATGATTTTACTAAATATCCGGAAGGGCGTGAGACCGTCAATGGCTGCCGCTTCCTCGAGTTCATAGGGGATTTGGGCCATATACCCCGTGAGCAGCCAAACGGCAAAAGGGAGATTGAGGGCGGCGTAGGGAATGATCAGGCCCCAGGCCTGATTCGTTAATCCGGCGCTGCGCACCAGTTCGTACAGCGGGAACACCAGGACGATGGGCGGGAAAAACGCCAGAGCCAGGAGCGTGGAGGAAACCGCTATCCTGAAAATCCGGGGCGCCCGCGCAAGCCTGTAAGCGACGAGCGAAGCGCATAGAATGCACAGCAGGGCCGCCAGGGAAGCGATGACCGTGCTGTTCAGGTAGTAGCCGGCGAAAGGCCGGCGTACAAAGAGCTCCGCGTAATTTGCTGCCGTGATTTCGGCCGGTAAAAACGTCGGGGGCAGACGCGAGAGTTCGGCGGAGCTTTTGACCGAAGAAAGGCTATACCACAGCAGCGGAACGCCGGCGAACGCGCACGAAAATAAAATAAAAATCCTAGCGGGCCATTTCATATTTTCTCAAAAGCATCGAATACAGTATCCATGCGACCAGTGCGAGAATGACGACTATGGATACGACAAGAGCCGACCCGTATCCGAAATCCAGATAGCGCATGAATGTATAGTAACCATAGACCGACACGGTTTCTGTTGCACCGCCCGGCCCTCCGCCGGTCAGCACATAAACCAGATCGAAAACGGCAAATGCCTGCACAATCCTGAATATCAGAGCCAAAAAAATGAACGGCAACAGATGGGGCAATGTAATGTACCGGAACTTGTGCCACGCATTTCCTCCGTCGACCTCCAGGGCTTCGTACATGTCACGGGGAATGCTTTGGAGCCCGGCCAGCAACACAATAAACACAAACGGGAACGCCTTCCAGACATCCGCCATCGTAATTGACAGCAGGGCGGTATTGGGTGCCCCCAGCCATGCTATAGGCGAATCGATGATTCCCAGCCTCGCCAGCGCCGCGTTGATAAATCCGTATTGATCATTAAAAATCCACATCCAGAGGACCGCGATGATGGCGGTTGGGAGGGTCCATGGAATCAGGAGAATTGTGCGAGCCGTTTTGTTCCCCTTCTGAATTGCATCGATCGCAAGAGCCGCCAGGAGGCCGATTGCAAACTCCAGGGAGACAGACGCTGCCGTGAACAACGCCGTAACACGCAGAGAATTGAAAAAGCGGGAATCGGATACCAATCGGCTGAAGTTCTCGAGCCCCGCGAACTGAATCTGGAATCCGGTCTCCAGATTCAGATGGGTGAAGCTGAGGGTGAGAGTCCTGAAGACCGGATAAATAAACACAAGTAGCACGAGAGCCGCTGCCGGGGCGTACCAGAGTCCCGTTTTTAAGCGTTTGCAGAAAACTCTCATCTGTCCCTTTCCGTCATTTATTTAATAGAAGGCGGGTTTCTCTGGCGGTTTCCCGCAAAGCTTTTCCGGTGGAAACTCGTCCGGTAAGTGCGGCGCTGATCCAGCGCTGCAGAATATCGGATGCTTGCGCATACTCCGGAATGGGAGGCCGCATCCGTGCCTTTTCGGCGATGTGCAAGAAGTCTGCGGGCAACAGGCTTTTTCTGGAGGGTATTCGGCCCATACTCCGCTGTACTTGTACTAGCCGTTCACGGCGAGTCATAAATTCCACGAACTTCCAGGCCTCCTCCGGATTGAGACAGTAGCTGGAAATCGCAAAGCCCCAGCCGCCCAGTGTTGCGGCGCTGGAACGACCCGGCGCATGAGCCATGGTCGTGTAAGCCACGTTCCCTATGACCGGCGCGTTGCTTCTCTGCATCAAGGTCCAAACATAGGGCCAGTTGCGAAGGAATACGGCGCGCCCGCTCTGGAAAAGCAGGCGCGTATCTTCTTCTATATAACCGGTTACTCCGGGCGGCGATATCGAGCCGATCGTGCTTTTTAAAAAATTCAGCGCTTCGACGGCTTCGGGGCCGTCGATATGCGTCTGCCGCTTCTCCGGATCGATCCATTCTCCCCCGAATCCCCATAGGACTTCGAGAAAGGCCGTAATGAGGCCTTCGTACTGCTTGCCCTGCCACAGGAATCCCCATCGCTCCTTCGTCTGGTTTTTTCGGGACTCTTTTACCAGGTCCCCGAAAGTCTTCGGAGGGATCGGAACAAGATCCTTCCGGTAATACAGCAATCCCGCGTCAGTGAAGGCAGGTATTCGATAAAGCTTCCCCCGGAAGGATCCGGCCTTCAGTTCGGCAGGGAGAAAATCTTCGCGGTCTTCAGGCGAAAGCAGGGAAGTCAAATCCTTCAGCCACCCGGCGGCCGCAAACTTCGCCACCCAAATGACATCGCAATAGACAATATCGAAGGAAGAGGAGCCCGAAAGAAACGAGGTCGAGTATAAATCCTCCCTTGCATTGGTCGCCGGCGGGCCTTCGACGATACGCACCCCAACATTCCGGGTTTGACGGTTGAATTCCGAGACGAGTTTTCCCCATATGCCCGTTCCGTCGGGTTCCAATAGGATGGACAGCTCTCCACTATGCCTGGACGGCGGAGTTCTCAGGCTCAGAATAAGCAGCGCCGCCACGACAAGCATAGCGAAGATTCTCGCCAGTGCTTTGGTCGAAGACATGGACGTCCTTAGGATGAATGCCCAGGTTTATGGTATCGGATATCGGGTGATCATCCGAGAGAACCATCAGTGCGTTCCCGGCCACTCGGGCATCGATTAAAAATCTTGATCCCAGATTTTCAACCATCGCGACCGATGCGGGGATCCCGCTGCTGATCTTGATCGACTCGGGGCGAATCCCGATTTTCACGGCGCCCGTAAATTCAAGCCCGGTCGAAATTATCTGCCCGCCGAGCCTGAAAGCTCCTTTATCCAGCGAAACGTCCAACAGATTCATCGACGGCGACCCTATAAAGGAAGCCACGAATAGATTTTTCGGGGCCCGATAGAGGACCTCCGGGCTTCCGATCTGTTGGATCGTGCCGCGGTCCAGCAGAATCGTCCGGTCGGCGAGAGTGGTGGCCTCCACCTGATCGTGCGTCACATAGATGACCGTGGCTTTGACCTGCCTGAAGAGCGACTTCAATTCATGTCGGACCTTTTCACGCAGAGTCGCGTCGAGGTTGCTGAGCGGTTCGTCGAATAAAAAAACCTTCGGATTTCGAATGAGGGCTCTGCCCACGGCGACGCGTTGTCGCTGCCCGCCGCTGAGTTCTCTGGGTTTCTTATGAAGAAGGTTTTCGATGTCGAGCAGCTGGGCCGTGGCATGGACCCGTTGGTCAATTTCCCCGGCGGGCGTTTTCCTCAGCACGAGATTGAGAGCGAGGTTTTCATAGCAATTCATATGAGGATACAGCGCATACGATTGGAACACCATGGCCACGTCGCGCGCTTGCGCCGGGATAGAGTTGACCCGACGGCCTCCGATATATATTTCGCCTTGCGAGGGTTGATCCAATCCCGCGATGAGGCGGAGCAAGGTCGATTTGCCGCAACCCGACGGTCCGAGAACGGTCACCACTTCCTGGTCCTGGATCTCAAAGGAGATGTTCTTCAACGCATACACGCCTCTGGAAAAGCGCCGTGACACGTTCTGGAGTCGAACTGAAGCCATCTTGTTTCCGGGGCCGCAGCGTCTCGAGTTTCGCCGGATGAAATGCGCCATTGCATACAGTGCGAAATTGCGCCGCAGCCTGTATTTAGAACATACCCTATTTCCCCGACGCCGCAAAGCCGATACGGAACGGTTCCCCCGCGCCGAAATCTTTGTGGAATCGATATGTTCGCGAATTTATCCGGTCGGCGCCCGTATCATTTCTTAATTCAAGCTAAATCCACGGCCTCAGGCCGTGTGACCCCTAAAGGCTAAGTCGTTCCGGCGTTCCTTTATACACCTTACATCGAATTGCGAAATTTTATCGGGGTCGGGATCGGAATCGGTATCGGGATCGGCTTTGGTAATCGGTTGGGCCGTGTTTCAGGAAATAAAAATACCGATTCCGATAGCGACCTCGATTTCCACGCCGCCGCCCCGTTTTGCGAGGCAGGCCAAAGCCGCGCCTTTGAGGCGTGGTCGATTGCTCCGGATTCCGAAATTTGCCGCGGCCTGAGCTTTGAGATTCCGATATCTAGATTTACGGGCAAAAATGAAATTTTGGAATTCCGACGGATCTTCCTCCGCCCTGGCGGAGGAAGATCCGTCAGAATTAAGATAGGAAATGTGTTCAGCCTGCCGACCGTTTGTTCTTCGTGCGGGACAATATGGCTTTCTCCAGGTCAATATGGTAAATAGGCGTTCATAATGGTTCGCAGAAACACAGTCCGTCGTCTGTGGCTTGTGCTGTTGAAGCATTCTATTCTCGGGAGAGTGGTCTCATGACGGTATCCATTGCTTTCGCCGCTATTGGGGCGGTTATCCTGGTCGGATTTTTTGCTAACCTGCTTTTTAGAGCGACAAAGATACCAAGCGTCCTGCTTTTAATCGGGATCGGCCTGTTTTTGGGGCCGTTTACCGGCTGGATCACATCTGCGTCGCTTATTCAAATCGCACCGTTTTTCGGAACCATGGCCCTGTTGATCATTCTCTTTGAAGGAGGGATGGAGCTTGATATTGAGAGCGTAATCAAGCAGGCCCCGAAAGCAGCTCTTCTAGCCGTTCTTGTTTTCGTATTTTCGGTCGCCTCCGTCGGGCTATTCGCATTTTTCGTCCTCCATATGTCCCTGTTCCATTCGTTTTTGATTGCGGCTGTTTTCGGGGCCGGCAGCCCGGCCATTTGTCTGCCCGTAATCTCCGGACTGAGCATTAACAGGGAAATCAAGACTATTCTCAAACTGGAATCTACGTTGGGAGATGTTCTTCTGATCGTGACCGTCCTTGTGGTCCTCGATTTTCAGGTTGCGGGCGGCCATAGCCCCATGGGAATGATCGGCCGGTTTTTCGTCTCTTTCGCCGTGGCGTTTGTCATTGCAACGATTGCGGGGGCGATGTGGTCTCGCCTGATCGGCTGGATGGGAAAAGAGCCTCTGGCTTATATGCTCACCCTCGGATTTGTTTTTCTTTTGTACTTCTCGGTAGAAGAGCTCGGCGGAAGTGCCGCGATGGCCGTGCTGATATTCGGGATCCTGCTTGAAAACATGCATGTCATAGCCCATCGCTTCAGCAATCGGATTCGAAACCTCTTTGGTATCGATTTCCGCGCAGAGCAGTTCGTCCTGAATGAGTTTATGAAAAACATTACCGAGGAGCTCTCTTTCCTTGTCAGGACTTTTTTCTTTGTTTACCTGGGCCTGATACTCGATTTCAGGAGTTTGACTCCGTGGATCGGGATATCGAGCGCCGCAGTGGTGCTTTTGCTGCTAGCGAGCCGCTGGGTCGCCATCGTGACCATGAAGAAACGGTGCCGCTTTACATCCGGAGAGGTGCAGATTGTGCTGTCGATGCTGCCTCGGGGCCTGGCGACCGCTGTCATGGCCTTCATCCCGGCTCAATACGGCATTTCCGGGACGGAAGCGCTTCCGATCTACGCATTTACCGTGATTGTTCTCACGAACATTCTGATGACCGCCGGAGTTTTTTTGGCGGAAAGGCGTTTGGGGCGCGAGTCATGCATTGCCGCGATAGCGGAACGCGAGCCGTCCTTGCAGGATGATTTATCTTCGTCGGCTGGATTGATGGCAAAGGAATTGGGCGCGGAGAAACCGGTCGTGGATCAAGCGCATTCGTTCCATAGGCAGACACCTCCGGATAGGGCGGCAACCCCTGTTACCTTTGCCGGTTCGATGTCCCGCCTTTTCGGAATTCCGCCCGAGGAACGCGAATGGAGATTCATTGAAGCGGTTAAGGCCTCCTCATTTGCAGATTCGAAATTCTGGGTACAGATATTTTTTGCGGCGGCTCTGACGACTCTCGGGCTTATCACAAACCAAAGTGCCATCATAATAGGCGCCGCCCTGATCGTTCCAATTGCCTGGCCGGTGATCGCGGCCGGGATGGCGCTGACCGTAGGCGATATCTATCTTTTCATAAAGCTGCTTGCGAAGATTGTCCTGGCTGCGATTCTAACGGCTGCCATGGCCGCATCTTTCAGCGCGCTTCTTCCATTCACGGCGTTTACCGCGGAGATCGCCTCACGGATCAAGCCGACAATCCTCGATTTTCTGGTTGCGTTTTTTGCGGGCATGGTTGGCGCGATGATGTTGTTTGCACGGCGGAAAATGCTGCAGTTTCTGCCCGGTGCCATCCTCGCCGTTGCACTGTTGCCGCCGCTGGCTGTCATGGGAATCGGTCTTGCCGACAGCATGAATGCCCAGATATTCCGCGGGAGCGCCGTTCTTTTTATAGCCAACTTTTTCGCCGCAATCCTGGGAGCTGCCTTGGTATATGCCCTCGTGGAGATGCCGGCAGTTGCGGGGCTGAATGGTATCCACGATTGGAAACAAAGAGAACTCAATAAACCTGTGGTCGAGTTTGTATTTAAAGGCCTGGGTTTGAAAAACCTCGCGGGGAGAACGGGCAGCGCACGATCGCGTATGGTCGTGGCGGCGGTGTTTTTGCTGGCTTTAGTCATCCCTCTTCAAATGGCATTCAATCAACTGAGCCTGGAATTCAGGGCGCGCCAGGCAATCGCGGATGTTCAGAAGATGTTTGAGTCTCCGGGCCGGTCCGCAATCATCAACGCTGCGTCCAATATTGGAGAGGATGCTATCGCCGTACGAATTCAGGTCGCCACGAATTCGTTTTTCTCGGCTTCCGACATCAGGCACTTCGAGGAGAGAATCTCGGATCGCACAGGTAAGCCTGCACGGCTGGATCTCGTTCAGAGCCTGAGTGACATCGGGGAGGGCGGAAAGATTCGCGGAATGCTCCAGCCGGAGCCCCCGGTGCCGGCGGAATACAGTCGAAGCATTCAAGAAATGACGGTGGATCTGCGCGACGAAATAGAGAGAACGCTTCTCGGTATTCCGTTGCCACAGTCGGTTCATTTGATCGGCGTGAATGCTGAACTGGGCATGGGCAGACAAACATCGTCCCTCCGGATTGAGTATCTTTCCGAAATTCCTTTGAATGAGGATGCCAGGTATCTGCTGGCAAGCCTTTTGGCGCGGCAGATGAAGCTGCCGTCAGGAGTCCTCAGCTTTATCCATGTCCCGGCCCGTTATTCCGCAAGCGTTGACCGCCAGGGCCGTTTGCCTGCTTCGGATCGTGAACAGCTGCAGAATATCCAGAACATTCTGGAACGGCACCCGCAGTTGGGTGCAGAGGTAAAATTGCAGCGAGCTTCGGATGAAAAACACGCCGGCAAGGTTTTAGCAGCGCTTTATGACGTCGTTCCCATCTTCCGGGATTCCGCCAGAGTTGTGATCGCTTCGGACGGGGAGCGTGGAAACGCATCCGCCATTGCACTGCGGCCTCTTGCATCGGCGGGCGACAAGACGGGCATGGACCCGCTTCCCTGAGGTATGGCATGATTGCCTGTCGGCTTTTCCACGGCAGTACGCGGATTTGATCGCCCCGAATAGAATGGCATTCGGCTTGCTTATGCGTTCTTCTACCGAATTTTCCCCCCTGATTTCACCTTTTGACTCTATGGATACCAATTTCTTGAATGCCTAGAATGCCATGGGGATAAATCCTGACTTGAGCCAAATGCAGCGATATCGGGAGGAGGGGAAATGGACAATCAGCAGCCCTTTGTGTTTCATACGGAGCGCCGGTTGGTGATGCTTACCGGAAGAAGCGCGCGAAATCTGGCCGAACTATTGGAACATATCCGCCAGGTATCGGGATCTTCCATCTTCTATCACACGCACCACCAGTATCTTTCGCACCACTTTGAGAAACCCGTGTTTCACAGCGATTTCGCCAGCTGGGTTTCTGTCGCATTGCTCGAGGAGGCTCTTTCGGAAAAACTCGCTGCCATCGATATCCTGTCGTTTGGCTCGATCCGCGAGCTCCGGGAAGCCATTATAAAAATGCTGGAGTCTTATATGGGGGAAATCGGGGTGCGTCGGCAGGATTGCCTCCCGTCTCAGCGATTCCATTTTTGCGAATCCAAAAGCTTCATCATGCCGACCGGTCTGGTGGCCTGCGACGTTCCCGACTTTTTCGCAAAACTGCCGAAAGTTGCCAATACATCCCTGTATTTTCACTTTTTCGAGGCAAGGTTGCGTCTGGAGCGGCCGACGAATGACTTTTCGAGTTGGCTGAGCTATAGAGGCGCGGATAGGCTGGCACAGGCCATTGATAAGCTGAATCCGTATCGCATGACGATGGAGGAGCTTCGCGAGGAGATCGTAAAGATAGGCAATTCAGAAAGGCGGGACTATGGGCACCACACTGCTTGATTACGAAAACGTTGTTGGATCCGAGGTCATCGATGAAATCCGGATGGTTGCGAGCCATGTACGCCACAAATCCCTGCAGAATATAAACTCGACCCCGGTAGGCGGCGGTGTGGCCGAAATTCTTACGCGGATGATCCCGCTTCTGCGTGAGCTCGGTGTCAATGCCTGTTGGGATGTCATTAAAGGGAATGAGGCATTCTTCAATGTGACGAAGTCGTTTCACAACGCGCTCCACGGAAACAAGGAAAAGATCACGGACAAAATGCTGGATGTCTTTCGCGAGAACACCGCCATGAACCTTTGCGACATGAGTTTCACCGGTGATGTGATCATGATCCACGATCCCCAGCCGGCCGGTCTGATTCTGCGCAAACCGGAATTGGGGCGGCAATGGATATGGCGCTGTCATATCGATGTCTCGAATCCGGATCCATCCGTATGGGATTTTCTTGAGCCCTATGTCGGTAAATACGATGCGGCCGTTTTCTCGATGCCGGACTTCGCTCAGAACATTCCCGTGTCTCAATACATGATTGCCCCGTCCATTGATCCGCTGAGCGACAAAAACAGGGATCTGGAGCCTGCCTACGTTCAAAAAGTACTGGAGGGCTTCGGATTGAATCCCGAGAGGCCCATTCTGACGCAGATTTCCCGATTCGACAGACTTAAGGATCCTTTGGGAGTCATCAAGGCCTACCGCCTGGTCAGGCGGCATTGCGACTGCCAGCTCGTGCTTGCCGGCGGAGGCGCCGATGACGATCCCGAAGGGAAAGAGGTTCTGCGCGAGGTTGAGGAAGCAGCCGCGAACGATGCCGACATCCATGTGCTGCTGCTCCCGCCTTTCAGCGACCTTGAGATCAATGCTCTGGTCAGGGGATCGACCATAGTTTTTCAAAAATCGATAAAGGAAGGATTTGGGCTGACCGTCAGTGAAGCCTTGTGGAAGGGAAAGCCCGTAATAGGCGGGGCCGTGGGAGGAATCAAGCTCCAGATCATCAACGGGGTTACCGGATTCCTGGTCCACTCGCCGGAAGGGGCGGCCAACCGTGCGGTTGAACTTCTCTTGAATCCGGACATGCGCCGGAAATTGGGGGAAAATGGCCGCAGACATGTAAAGGAGAATTTCCTAATAACACGGCACGTCAAAGACTACTTGCTTTTGATGCTTGCTCTGGATCATCCTGCAGATCGCATTGTCCAATTGCCCGCTGCTTAATCCGCATTATTCATGAAGCTTCTGCGGCGGCGGATCCGGGCATGCCTGCTGCGTTCAGTTCGGTCGAATGCCTAGACGTACTGGTCGAGGCCTGCAGCTTTGCTGCAGGTTACGCCTTCGGAATCCTTCCCTTCGCGCGCCGATAAACGAAGCGGCGCATGCACACCCGTCTGCACCACCCCGCGACGAAGCCTCATGAATAATGCGGGCTAAAAGGCATGATCGCGGCCTATGGCATAAAAGAGTGTGATAAACTTGCCCTGCGGCGTTAGTGCAAGACGCCTGGAGAAGTCAGCACAAATTGAGACAGCCCGGCGTGTTGGGCCAATCCAAAGCTCCGGCGGCAACCGTATGGAAAAAGCCTTGCCGTAGTTTGCAGGAATCGTTATGAGGAGCGGTATCGGCGTAATCCTATTGTTGGGCTTCGGAACGCTTGTGGCCCTGGTTGCCGTTCTGGGAGTCAGCGCATATCACAGGGCCGATCGCATCGAATCGGAAATAGCCTCCATTCACGAAAGCTACCGCCAGAGTGCGGACGCGCTCAGCCAGATAAAGGAAGATACCTATCTGTCCGGCTTGCTGATTCGCGACTATCTCCTTGATCCATCGACCGCGGTCGCACCCAAGTATAAGCAGGATCTATTGGAAGTCCGGGCGTCGCTTGCCGGGCACATTCAATCGCTGAACCGATTGATCACAAAAGACGAGGGAAAGGTTCTGGAGCGCCTGGCCAGCGAGCTGGATGTGTACTGGGATTCGCTCGATCCTGTTTTTGAGTGGACGCCGAGGCAGAAGGCGGCTTCGTCTTCGTATTTTTTGCGCAAAGAGGTAATCCCGCGCAGAAATTCCGTCCTGTCCATCATGCGCGAGATTGACAGGCTGAGCGCCAGAAGCTTCGGGAAAGAACAACAAAAAATCGATGAAAGCCGCATGGAGTTTCAGGGCTATCTGCGCAAGATGATTGCGCTGGCGGTCCTGCTTGCGGTTGGGGTGGCGCTGACGAGCACGTTTCGCGTATCCGTGCTGGATCGACGATCCGAGAATCAGCGCCGGAGGGCCGAAAGCGCCGAAAACGGACTGCGCCGTTTGTCTCAACAACTTGTGCAGGCCCAGGAGGAAGAGCGAAAATCGATTTCTCGCGAACTCCACGATGAGATCGGGCAAATGCTCACAGGCCTCAAAATGGAATTGGCGAGCCTGGAAGAATTCCGCTTTGCCCCGACGGACGAGTATCAGAAACACCTGGATGAAACCAGAGCCCTCACCGAGCAGACGATGCGGTCGGTGAGAGACCTGGCAATGGGCCTGCGCCCCTCGATGCTCGACGATCTCGGCCTTGAGCCGGCTTTGCGCTGGCAGGTGCAGGAGTTCTCCCGGCATAGCGGCGTTGCCGCTTCAATCGAAACGGACGGCAATCTGGAAGAACTGTCCGAACCGGTGCGCACCTGCATATATCGAGTCGTGCAGGAATCGCTCACGAATTGCGCTCGCCATGCTCAGGCTGAAAATGTGCGAATCACCGTGCATGGCAGCAAGGACCGGATTCATTTGACGATCCAGGATGACGGGAAGGGCTTTGACTCCAGGAGCGCCGGCGGTTTTGGTCTGGGACTGATTGGAATGGAAGAACGTGTCAAAAAGCTCGGGGGAAAGCTGACGATTTCTTCGCGAACCACGGAAGACCATAAAGGCACTATCCTCATTGTGCAATTGCCCACTTCAATGGAGATCTCCGTATGAAAAAGATCCGCATTTTGGTCGCCGACGACCACGGCATCGTCAGGAAGGGATTGCGATTTTTGCTGGACCGGCAGCCTGATATGGAGGTGGTCGGTGAAGCTTCCGATGGCAGGGAAGCTGTTCGGATGAGCCAGGAAATGATTCCGGACGTGGTCATCATGGATGTGGCAATGCCCCAGCTCAACGGAATCGACGCTACGGCGCAGATCATCAAAAACAATTCCAGGACAGGAATAGTCATGCTGAGCATGTACGCGGACGAATCCTACCTTGTGCGGGCCCTGAACGCAGGAGCGAAGGGATATCTTTTGAAAGACTCGGCCGAGGTCGATCTTGTGCGGGCAGTCCAGGTCGTTGCTCAAGGACGTCCATTCTTCAGTCCGAGGATTTCACAGGCCCTTTTGGATGATTATGTTCGAACCTTGCAGCAGCGGGGACTCCAGGATTCCTATGATCTTCTGACCGAGCGTGAACGCGAAATACTTCAGTTGCTGGCGGAGGGCAAATCAAATAAGGAAGTCGCCGCAACCCTTGATTTGAGCACCTATACGGTGGAAACGCACCGGACCAACCTTATGCATAAGCTGAACCTTCACAACACAGCTGAAATTGTATTATATGCGGTGCGAAAAAAAATAATAGTTTAGGTCCGCCTGCGGGGCATTTCATATTTTTCATTTACGAGTAAAGAAATCTGTCCGGATGCATCCGAACTTCTTGCCGGGTACGGTTTAATGTAGTAAAAGTGTCGGGTTTTGTATTGGATCATCCGAATGAGAGGGCAGAGAGAAAATGTCGGAAAAGACATGGCAAAATTACATTCAAAATAAAGCATCCAAACCGGCTCCGCTGAAAGGCATCAAGGTGCTGGAGGTATGTACCATGCTGCTGGGGCCGATGGGGCCGGCGCTCCTGGCCCAACTGGGAGCGGAAGTGATCCGATGCGAAATACCTCCCATGGGGGATTCCACCCGCTCGCTGAATCCGTTCGGATGGTTTTTCAAGGACCAGAGTCCGCTTCTGCTGCACATCAATCAGAACAAATACTGGCTCGGACTGGATTTGCACAAGCAAGAAGCACGGAAGATATTCTGCGAACTGGCCGCAAAATGCGACATCGTGGAAAACAACTTCCGTCCCGGCGTCATGGAGGAGTGGGGCATAGGATACCGGCAAATCAGTGAAATCAATCCGGGCATCATTTTTCTTTCCAAGAATGGCTATGGCCAGTGGGGGCAATACGCCAAGGAAAACCGCCCGTCCAATGACGGCGCTTCCCAAGCGCTTACCGGCTATTCCTACATGTCGCGATTTCCCGGGCAGACGCCCCTGAAACTGCGCGCCTACATCGGCGACAACTATGGCGCAATGTGCGCCGAAATCGCCGTCCTGGCGGCGTTGCATTACAGAGACAGGACAGGCAATGGGCAGTTCATCGAATTTTCACAGACCGAAAACGTCATGCGGACAATGGCCTGGATATGGCCTTATCTGCGGATAACGGGAAAGCAGCCTCAGCCGACGGGCAACCGGGATGTCTCGATATGCCCGGCGGATACATTCCGATGCAGCGACGATAGGTTTGTCGCGATCGCGGCGCCCGATTCGGCAGAGTTCGGTGGGTTGTGCCGGGCGATGGGAATGCCGGAACTTGCGGATGATCCGAGATTCAGGGAGCATTCATCGCGTCTGAAAGAAGAGAATGCGACAGACATCCTGAATATTATCGCCGAATGGGCGCGGTCCCGGACACCGGAAGAAATCGAATCTCTGGCGGGACAATACGGTTTTGCGGCGAGCCATCTCTACACGGCCAAAGATCTGGTGGAAAATGACCGTTTCCGCATCCGTGATTTCTGGACGGAGATTGACGATCCGCTCCTGGGTAAACACCACAATTACGAATTCCCTGTGAAAATGTCCGAGACGCCTCCCAACACGAAATGGTCTGTCCGGCCGGTCGGATTCGATAACGAGTTTGTTATGAAAAAGATTCTAGGCAAGAACGACGAGGAAATCCGGAAACTGTATGAAGTGGGAGCCCTGGGGAAATGGAAGGACATACAGGGACGGCGTCCGCCTCCTGACTGGGACGGGAAGGCGGGATTGCGATAGTGAAAAGCAGTCGGCAGGAATAATTAGAGGAATCAAGAATGGCCGCTAAGAAGAGATCGGATTGGTCCGAATGGTCGGACTGGATCAGGGAAAGAGATGATCCCGGGATTGCGCACACGAAGCCCGAAGCGCTGGACGACATTACAGTATTAGATCTGAGCAGCAAGAGCTTCGCCGGTTGCCACTGCTCATCGGTTCTGGCCGAGCACGGCGCCAACGTTATAAGGATTGAGCCTCCAGAAGGTGACTTCATACGCAGTTGCACGCCTTACGGATTTTTCTACAAAGGCGAAGGATTGAATTATCTGACAGAAGGACGTAACAAACATCACGTCACGCTCGATCTCCGGAAATCCGAAGCAAGAAATATACTCCGCGAGCTTGCGCGGCAGGCTGATGTGCTCATTGAGACATACCCGCCGGGAACCATGGACGATTGGAGCATCGGATACGAAGCGCTGAAAGAGGTCAATCCGAAGCTGATTTACGCGTCCATCACCGCTTTCGGAGGCTTTGGTCCCGACAGCCGGAGCAAAATGGCCGACTACGATAACGTTGCCCAGGCGATGTCGGGTTTTCACTACGATACCGGCGAACGGCTTCCTCCTGGAAAAACCTATGACGAATGCCCCTGGGCCGTTCCTACGAAATCGGGTCCCTGGATTGCGTGGTTCATGTCCGGGACGTTTATGGCCATGGGAATACTTGCTGCTTTGCACGCGCGATTCGTGACGGGGAAGGGACAGGCGCTCGATGTCGCTTCGGCGGAGGCATATGCCCGAATCGATGATTTTGTCGCTCTCTGGTATGAGCATAAGGGCCGCATTAACGAACGTTTTGGAAACCTCGATACGGCCATATGGCTGTACTGCTTTGCTCCAACAAAAAATGGAGCTGTATTTCTGGGCGGCCTTCGGCTGGAAATGTGGCAAGCCTTCGCCGACATGGTAGGGAAGTGGGATGATTGGGGTGCAGCCAACTGGACCAGTGTCGCTCCGTTTACGGCGGAGGAGGAACAGCTAAAATGGTCGGCGCTGGTTTTTGAAGAAACACTGAAATACACAAGCGAGGAACTTCTGCAAATGTCTCTGGATTATTCAAAACACGGGCGGCTGGCTCCCATTACATGCGTGGTTGCTCCGATACTTTCTCCCCAGGATGCCGTCAACGATCCCAACTGGAAAGACCGGGGAATCTTTACTCCCGTCGCGGACCCGATCTATGGAGATATCGTTGTCGCCCAGGCTCAATACAAGATGACTGAAACCCCGCCGCGGACCATGTGGGTCTGCCAGCCCGCCGGTCACGAAAATGAAGCCGTGTACAGTAAATTTCTAGGAATGGACTCCATCCGTTTGAAAGAACTCAAATCAAAAGGAATAATATAGATCCAACCTCCTTCGCCATAAATCAGCCCGAGTGTCGGAATCGTGGAAGGGAGGGAATCGCGGGCGCCCGGTTTTCCCGGCTATTAATGTCACAAAAGAACTTTGATGAGCGTCTACGAATGACCAGCTCTAAAAACATGGAATTCCTTTGCGCCATGGAGGACTTGTCAGATACGATAGTCATACAATGGTCCCCATCGGAACAGGTGGATAGCCGGGTATGACGGATTTTGTTCATGATACTCTTGTTTGCCTCCTCGCCGGAGGTTCCGGCGAACGCCTTTATCCGCTTACTCGGGATAGAGCTAAACCTGCCGTACCGTTCGGCGGGATTTATCGAATTATCGATCTGACATTATCAAATTGCGTTAATTCCGATTTGCGCAGAATCTTTGTGCTGACGCAGTATAAGTCTCTTTCGCTTAACCGTCACCTCCGGGACGGCTGGAACATCTTCCCCGTCGAATTGGGCGAATTCATATATATATTGCCGCCGATGATGCGCACAGGGGAGCATTGGTATCGGGGGACTGCGGATGCCATATATCAGAATCTTTATTCCGTAGGGTCCGAACCGCACAAATATGTCCTCGTCCTTGCAGCCGATCATGTCTACAAAATGAATTACCGCCTCATGCTAAAACAGCACGCGGATTCCGGTGCGGACCTTACCATCGGTGTCATCGAATTTGATCGTTCGGAAGCCGTTCGCTTTGGAGTCTGCGAACTGGATCGGGATAATCGCATTGTGGGTTGGGAGGAAAAGCCTGCCGAACCCAAACCTTTTCCTAACAACCCGAACAGGTGCCTTATCTCGATGGGAATCTATTGCTTCAACCGCGAATTCCTTATCCGCATATTGAAGGAAGATGCGGATGATCCGGATTCCACTCACGACTTCGGACGTGATTTGGTGCCAAAGCTGATCGATAGAAACCGGGTTTTTGCATACAACTTTGTCGATGAGAACCGGAAGGAATTATTGTATTGGCGGGACATCGGAACGATCGAGGCTTACTACGAAGCCAACATGGATCTGGTTTCAGTCTCGCCGATATTCAACCTCTATGACGAACACTGGCCGATCCGTACATACCAGCGGCAACATCCTCCTGCCAAATTTGTTTTCGCCGAGGAAAGGCGCCGGGGGATAGCTCTGGACTCCATCGTATCCATGGGCTCAGTCATCTCCGGCGGCAGAGTCCAGAATTCAATTCTTTCTCAATGCGTAAGAGTTGAATCCTGTGCCATGGTCGAAAATTCGATCCTCTTCGCTCATTCGACAATTGGAAGCGATTCACACATCAGGCGGACAATTATCGAAAGGAACGTATACATTCCCGAAGGAAGCCGGATAGGCTTCGACCTGGAAGAGGATCGCCAAAAATATCATGTGACCGATTCGGGGATAGTCGTTGTCACGCCCGAGTATCGGGACTTTGAAAACCAATCACAGATCATATAGCTTCATAGAGCGCACAAAGGCGCGGTCGTACCTTCTTGCGAGGAACTATCCCCAGATCGGAAAAGCCGGCAAAGACGGATGCCCGAAGTTTGCAGCCTTGATTCTTAGGAAATCAACGCTGAATTTACTTGGGGCTCGGTTTCAGCAGGAATAGCAGCCTTCAGTCGTTTCTTTCCCGGACGAAAGCGGACCGGCCTAATCCTTTGGGAGATCCCCCGGCTTTGCTGGTGGATACTTACTGGCGGATCTTTCGGTGTTAGCAGCCTCTGTCCACGGGAGGCAGGGATTCGATGTGCCGCGCATAGGTCCCAAGCGCCAGGATAGGGAAGTAATCCCGGTAGAGGTGGTAATGGATATAGAAAACCTGCGGGAATCCGGTTCCCGTGGTAATCGACTCGTCCCAGGTCCCGTCGGGCCGCTGATGCTCCTGCAGCCAGCGGATTCCCTTCTGAACCGCCGAGCAATAAATTTCGCCTGAGGCGATCAGCCCCAAGATAGCCCATGCGGTCTGCGAGGGGGTGCTGATTGCGCGCTCGAAACGCATCGTGTCGTAACCGAGACAGCTTTCCCCCCAGCCCCCGTCCGGGTTCTGGGCTTCGCGGAGCCAGCGTGCGGCAAGCGCGACGGAGGTCCGGGCGTTAGGGGCGCCGCTGGCGGCGAGTCCCCGAAGAGCGAGGAAGGTGCCGTAGATATAATTGACGCCCCAGCGGCCGTACCAACTCCCGTTGAGTTCCTGACGCCGGAGCAGGAATTCCACGCCCCGGGCGATGGGGGCGTCGGTGTGCTTGAAGCCGCGTCGGCAGAGCGACTCCAGCGTGCGCCCGGTGATGTCCGGGCAGGTCGGATCGAGCATGGCGTTGTGGTCGGCGAAGGGGATGCTGTTGAAGATCTTCCAGTTGTTGTCGACATCGAAGGCAGCCCAGCCGCCGTCAGAACTCTGCATCCCCAGCAGCCACCGGACCGCGCGGCTCTCGACGCGCGCCTGCCGTTCCGGATCGCTCGCCCTGGCGTGCAGCAGCGCCAGCAGGACCATGGCCGTGTCGTCGATGTCGGGATAGAATTCGTTGGCGAACTCGAAAACCCACCCGGAAGGGGTCAGATTAGGGCGTTTGGCCGCCCAGTCCCCCTTGCGGCGGATTTCACGGTCGAGCAGCCAGTCGGCTGCCGCTGTCATCCGCGCCGGGTCGCCCTGTCCGAGTTCCCCCAGGGCGAAGGCGGCGATGGCGGTGTCCCAGACCGGGGACTTGCAGGGCTGGAAGATCAGGCTTTCTTCTCCCTCCAGCATCAGGCCGTTGAACTGATCGATTGCCCGGACGAGATCCGGGTGGTCGCGCTCATAGCCGAGCGAGTCCATGGCCATGATGGCATACATCATGGCGGGATAGATGGCGCCCAATCCGTCACTGAATTGCAGACGATCGAGCATCCAGTGCTCGGCCTCGCGGATAGCGCGGCCGCGGATCTTTTTCACGCTCTGGCGCTCCCATCGTTTGAACAGCGTGTCGGCCTTGATAAAGATGTTCCCAATCCGGTCGCGGCGGTGAAGCGCCAGCTTGCGGTGCGGGTGCATCAGTTCGTCGATCCGAAGGCTGCCCGGCGTTGGCTTGGCCTTGCCGACGGCCTGGACGATCGACAGGGGCACGATGATGGTGCGGGTCCAGGACGACATTTCGTACAACAGGTTCCCGGGGAGAATCAGGATCTCCGGTGGAATCGTGGGACAGTACTTCCGGGGGAAAAGATTGAAAAAACTGTAGTTGATCTTGGTGTAGCTGTTGCAGGCCTGGATCCCTCCCATTCGGAGGACGAGTTCCCGTGCCTGACGCATGCGCGCATCGTCGGGCGGCATCCCCGTCATTTTGAGCATGGTGTAGGCGCGCACCGTGGCGTTGATTTCCGACGGTCCGGGTTCGTAAATGCTCCAGCCGCCGTCAGGGCGCTGCGAGTCCAGTATGGCGCGTGCCGCTTTGCGGATCCCGGGCATGGTAGGGGGGGCCCAGACCCCGTCTGCATCGGGTGGGTATAGCCACATCTGCAGCAGTATGTAATCCGATTGCAGGGTGGAATCTGCCGTCAGGTCCGCCACCCAGTAGCCTTCGGGATGTTGCCGGGATTCGAGCGTTCGGGCCGCCCGGATGGCGTAATCCAGGACCTCGCGGGAGGATGCCCGTGCAACGGTTTGAGCAGCTGGCGCGGTTTCCTCTAGAACGGCTACCGGATCTCGCATGAATTCACACACCTTTCCGGTCGCACCTTTAATCCGTATTATTCATGAAGCTTCTGTCGCGCTGGCGGATCCGGGCAAGCACGTTTTGATTCCAGATTCCAAATTCCAGATGGTGTATTGCCGAAGGATCTCGCATCCTTTTAATTCACGCCCGTCTGCGCCGCCTCGCGATTGATCTTCATGAATAAAGCGGATTAAATGCTTCCCTGAATAATCAAAACCGTCATTTTACTACAGGTTTTGGAAAATCTCAGCCTTTTTGCATGGAATCGATAGAGTTCCGTGCTGCAAAGTCTTTTATTTCAAATATTTAATTGAATTCTGCTGCTTTGCCAAGGATCAAACACTTTGGCGCTTATATCGCTTATATATGAAAGCTGACAGTGCGCGGCCATTGGCAGTATCGATTATTCGGTTGCGGCCCCGAGCCGCGCCAGGTCGAATAAGCTGCTGTTTTGACCATCCGTCCTTCTGTCCGGACGCCCTGAGGATTGCTGATAGCTCCTTCAGGAAAGCACTTCCGATGCTCTTCTTTTTCCTCCAAAGTATTCTGCGACATCGGACTGTTTAGGCCAAATTTGGACAGGCCTGAGCTTCGGCCAGGGTATTAAAAAGGCGAGGCATATTGCATTCTTTTGTGGGCCGAAGCCTTAACCCACACGAAACATGAAAAACAGCAAATAACCGATCGGACTAGGAGCTCATAAGCCGAAGCTCTCCAAAATGCTCTGGGACGTGGAAATTCGGTTTTGAAGTGAAAGTCGGCAGCCACGCCGAATAAAACCTGCCGGATTCTGGCCCCTCGATGCGAAACAGATTCAGCCGCCAGATTTCATCCGGACGGATAGCGGTGGTCAGGCAGGAGAAAGGAATCGCCAGCTCTGCGGACCATTGGGAAGCGTTCGCATCGATGCGAACAATGCTTTTGAGATCGCAATTGAGAATCGACTTCTTTCCGTGATCGATGTCGAGATCCAGCCAATCGCCGTTGGGACTGATTTCGAATTCCCTATAATGCATTGGATCGCCGTTGCCGGGACGAATAAAGATTTCCGCGACGTCCCGCAGCCAGAGTTGATCTCGGCGGACGTTGCCGCCGTCGTAGACATAGATCGAGCGGTAGCGGCACCGGAACTGGACAAAGAGATATTCGTCCGACCAAAGGAACCGGGCTTTCGTTTCCAGCCGCGGATCCGCGTTTTCGCCGCGCCAGTCGTGGCAGAAGGCCGCCTGCGAAGCTTTTTCCCAGGCGGAGGAGGCCGGCAATCCGGTTTCAGCGGCCGGATTCACTGTTTTAATAGCGATGATTTGATGCACGTCGATACCCCGATTTTTCCCTCCAAGGCTACTGGACTCCAAGGTCCAGGGACTGTGATAGTATATTTCTATCCAATGGAGGAGAGACCATGAAACTTAGTGCCCGAAACGTTCTTAAGGGAAAAATCAAACACATTACAGTCGGCGCGGTAAATTCCGAAATCGTCCTCGAGCTTTCCACGGGGGTGGAAGTGGTTTCCATTATTACCAAGGAATCCGCCGAAAAGCTGCAGCTCGCCGTCGGCAAAGATGCCTACGCGGTCATCAAAGCATCCAACGTGATGATCGCCGTCGATTAAGCAATACCGGAAGCGCCGGCACAGAGTAGCCAGTGCGTCTAACAGATCTTTGCATTTCGTGGATAAAAACCTGCCACGAATCACACAAATTGCCCAGCGCGGCCGGCGGCCGCAACCAAATTAGAGTGAGTTCATGAGCCTACCGCGCTGGGTAATTCGTGGCTTGCTTTTTATTTTTAGTCCGTCTGGTTGCTGCCAATTCAGGCAGAATATATGTCAAGGGATTTCTGACGCACTACGCTAGCGCCACGTGTCCACGACGGCGCTGGTCATGTATTTCAGGTTTCCGGCCTGAAATACTGCAAGAGTTTCTCCGCCCGTCACAACAATCTCTATGTCTCCGGGGCTCGCGAAACGCGGGATGCGTGTGGCAGGCGGCAGCTTGAACCATCGCGCGTATGGCTGTACGCCCTTTTTTGCAAGCGGTGCGTCGAACAGAGCGATAAACCTGCCTTCCCTGTAATCCGCGACAGTCAGCTTCGTGTTTGCCTGGAGCCATTCGCTCAGCTTTTCCTTCGTAGCGAATCCGGATTCTTTGAGGCCTTTGGCGACGAGCGGATCGCACACGATGAGCGCGCCGAAATATCCAGCAAACGTATCCAGGATGCTGCTCATCTGCGCGTTGTAGGCGGGCTTCAGCGTTGCCCCGGCGCGTTTGGCGCCCTGGCCGGGATGCATTCCCAGTCCGGTAAAGATGCTGATGACGCTTTCTCCAGTCTTGAATCCCTTCTGCACGCTCAATGGCGGCCAGGGGCTGTGTGCTTCGTTCTCCGCAATCACGATATTGTTGTAGTTAAGGCTGTTGCCTTGGGAACCCGTATAGGTTTCTCCCACGACGCCGGCATTACCGAGGTTTTTGGACATCAGCGTCCAGGCGCGGCCGATCGCGGCGTTGGCCGCGTTGAAGGGTCCCATCGCTCCCGTCTCAAAATTCATGCCGATTTCCTCGCGCACCGGCCCGTTGACGACGACGGCCCGCACCAGCGAATCGGGTGAATTGTATATGGAAGAAATGCCGGTGGATGCAATGGCCAGGATAAGCGGCAGATGCTCCGGTTTGGCTCCTGCCATGACGGCGTTGATGGCCACATGCTCGACCGTGTACTGCCAAGGTTCAAAATCGCCGCCGGCCATCTTCCCCACGACTTCATCCGGGAGGCGGCTGGTTCCTCTGAGCATGTCGCTGACTTTCTTCTCCGTCGGAAGTATGACCGGGAGATAGTCTGTCCAGCCGTTTGCGTGGAACAGGCGCTGAAGGTTATCGGCCGTTTGCGGGCCGATCAGCCTAGGCTGGGCTTTGGTTTGCACGAAGCCGGTTTTCTTGTCTTCGTCCGTCAGAGGAGCGGTTAAGGCGTCGACAATCTCTTGTATTACCTGCTTACCGGTTACGGGATCCTTGCCGGCGAGGTAAGCCCTGTGCTGCTCGGGTTTCATGCCGGAAACCGGATGCGGCACAAAGATGAGGCGCGCGTTAGGCATCCCTTTTTTCCTGGCATTGTTGCGCGCCACATCGACGAAACGGTTCGTGATGACGCCCGCCGCAGGTTTGCCCATCTTTTCCATGCTGACGCAATGGCCGGCGACCGCCGGCCCGCAGCTGCTTCAATGGCCGATCGCTATAACGACGGCGTCGCCTTTTTGCTTGATCTCCTCCCACAGCTTCGCGTCTTCCTGTTCGTGGGTGCCGGTCTTGGCCCTGAACTCCAGCTTAGCCGTCGGAGCGTTCTGGGTGAACCACGCCATGGTTTCGCGCAACAGGCTGGCTCCACCGTCATATCCGATGTCCATGAAATACACCGTCTTGCCATCCAGGCTCGCAAGACGCGGCGCCATCGGGACGAGAGGTGTAGGAGGGGGAGTGCCCTTGGGACTTAACACTGTGATCTTGGCATCCTGCGCCGAAACGGTGGACAGAAGCGACAGCAGCACTATCGCGGCTGTAAGAAACGCACATTTAATTTTCATACCAGACCCTCACGCATCTTCCGGATTTGTTTCTTCTTTCCCCATCCATTAATGTGCAGGCTAAATCCCGCACCCGCATGTGACCGGCCGCGATGCACAATTTCATTATTTTCGGCGGGCATCCACCATCTTTCGAATAGCCCGGATGTGCTCCGGGGTTGTGCCGCAGCATCCACCAATGATCTGCACCCCAAGATCGAGCATTTCCGCTGATCTGGCCGCGACAAAATCCGGAGTTTCCGGGTACACTGGGCCGTTCTCGCCCTTGACCGGTAAACCCGCGTTGCTTTGAATGGCGACGGGTATATGCGCGTGCGGCATGATTTCCCGGGTGATCTCCAGCATTTGTCCGGCACCGTTTCCACAATTAGATCCGATAATGTTCGCGCCGGCTTCTTCAAGTGCTGCAACAGCATCTTCGACGGAAGAGCCCATCAATGTGAAATAACCCTGAGGTTTCTTGTCGAAGGTAACCGTGGCCATGATGGGGATATTGGCGTCGAGTAACCGCGCGGCTTTTATGCCGAGGGCGGCTTCCTTCAGATTCATTATGGTTTCGATGCAGATCAGGTCGATACCGGCGGCGAGGAGCGCACGCAACTGGCGTTGAAGGCTGTCATAGACTGTTTCGGGATCGGTGCCGCCCAGCGGTTTAAGCATTTTGGCCGAGGGCCCTATGGAAGCGGCAATATAGGCATTATCGCCTACGGCTCGGCGTACGGCCTCTACGGCGTTGCGGTTGATTGCCTCGGTATCTTTGTCGAGTGAAAACTGCTGCAAGCGCAGCGGAGAGGCGCCGAACGTGTTGGTGCACACGATTTCGGATCCCGCCTCCAGATACAGGGAGGCGATTTCTTCAAGCACCTCCGGTTTGGTGAGGTTGAATATCTCGGGCGATTCGCCGGTCTTCAGCCCGTGCCTCATAAGCATGGTGCCCATGGCTCCGTCGCTCACAATGACATCGCCGCGCTGCAACCGATCCATAATATTTTCCATAATCGATTCCTTGATTTAAGAAAACCATCGCCTCTGTCGGCGCGAAAAAGGCTTTGTCGTTACGCAGTGCGTCCCAGAGGCACGCTATGATAATAGCCCGGCACTTCAGTGCCGGGATTCCTGTCCCACATCGTTTTCCAGCAACCGGAGGCGCTGGACGCATTTATGTTCTTTGCAGCCCTGGCAGAAAGAGAATGCTGGCTTGAAACGGTGTATCTCCATTTCCCCCGCCACCAGAACTCCGGAAATCGATTTTGTCGGGTACATCGCCCAGCTGGATGTGATCTGAATTCCAATATCCTCCGGGTGCAGCAGCCTGAACAAAGGTTCCTGTCCCGACAGATGCCATCCGCAATGCCCAGGACAATAGTACTGGCATTTTAGCTTTTTGCCATCGTGTTTTTCTTCGGGCAAAAGCTCCAGAAACCTCCGGCACATCAGCCTGCCAAGCCGCTCTGCGCCGGCGGAATTGACCGCATCCAGCATATAGCCCAGGGCCGGCCCCCCCTGGGCGAAGAGCTCGCTGCTTTTGTTCATGAGCGTATCGCCCATGGTTGCGGCAAAAATGGCCAGCGCGTCCGCGTGCGCAACGATTCCCGGCACGGGGCTTTCGTCGGAATTTCTGCCATTGCCGTCGTATAATGCCCGGAAACCGGTTACGGGTATTTCCTGTAAAATTCCTTTCGGCTCAGCAAGCTGTTTGAAAATACCAAGAGCGGAATCCAGCAGCGCGGTAATGCGCGCGGGTATATTTTGCCGTCCCGCCATTCCCTGGGCCTCGAGCACCTCGGCCACGGTCGGCGTCACTTCCGCGACGGTCAAATCAACACGCTTTTTCATGTATACCCCAAATCCTCGCTACCCTATAGATTTTATTGAAAGGATCGCTGCAGGCAAAGCCTTTTTGGTTGTTAGTCGATAGTCGTTGCCAGAAACAATTTTTTGCTGCTTCCTTTGCCACGGACAACTGACGACCGGAGACTGCTGTTTTTCTTGACGAATCCCCGTCTACCTGCGACAGTAGCAACTTTGGTGTCGGCCAGGTTTGTGGGCCGCGGCAGCCTCCGATATGATTTTAGTCCGGCCTTGAAAGGCTGGTCTAAAATCAGCGGCCGCTGCCGCAGCCGATATCTGAATCCGGAACAATAGGGCCAGACGCCAAATTCAGCGGAGGGCCGGATGGCGGAGACACCGCTCGAGCGGGTGCGAAATGTAGGCATCATCGCGCATATCGATGCAGGGAAGACGACTGTAACGGAACGGTTTCTTTTCTACTCGGGACGCACACACAAGATCGGCGAGGTGCATGACGGCCAGGCTGTGATGGATTTCCGCGACGACGAACGCGAGAGGGGGATCACCATCTCTGCGGCCGCGACCACGTTTGCATGGAACAATCACCAGATAAACCTGATCGATACGCCGGGACATGTCGACTTCACGGCCGAAGTCGAACGCAGCCTTCGCGTGCTGGATGGCGCGGTGGTGATTTTTTCGGGAGTCGAAGGAGTCGAGCCCCAGAGTGAAACCGTGTGGCGGCAGGCAGATCGATATCAGATCCCGCGGCTGGCATTCGTCAACAAGCTCGACAGAGCGGGATCGGACTACCAGCGCGTCCTCAAGCAGATCGAAACGCGGCTCCGCGCCCAGGCGGTCCTCGTGAACATGCCGCACGGCACCGAGAGCGGTCTTGACGGAATTGTGGACGTGATCGACCGCAAGCTGACTCTGTTTGATCCGTCGACACACGGACGCGAAGTCGAGACCATGGAAGTTCCGCCGGAGACAGCGGCCGCCGTCGAGGCTGCCCGCAGCCATCTCGTGGAGTGCACGGCCAACTGCGTAGACTGGCTGGCCGACCTGTATCTAGCGGGCGATCCGGTAAACGCGAAGGATCTCCGCAGGGCGATTCGCGAAGCGACGCTGAGCGGCAAACTGGTTCCGGTTTTGTGCGGCGCGGCGCTGCGCGATCTGGGCGTTCAACCGGTTTTGGATGCAATCTGCCATTATCTCCCCTCTCCCCTGGACCGTCCGGCCGCGAAGGGCCTGGATCCGGAAAGCGGCGATGAGATACTCCGTCCTCTCACGCCGGATGCCCCCTTTTCGGCGCTTGTTTTCAAGGTGGTAGCTACGTCCAGCACCGATTACCTCTGGCTGCGGATCTACTCCGGCTGCCTGACGACGGAAGAACGCTGCTATCATCCGAGGACCAAAACGAGGCTTCGCCTGAGGCGCATCCTTCGCCTGCACGCCGACCGCACGGAACCCGTCGACCAGGCGCGATGCGGCGACATCGTCGCGGTGCACGGGCTCAAGGATATCCGGACAGGGGACACGCTGTGCGACCCGCAGCACCCGATCACGTATGAGCCGATTCATTTTCCCCAAACCGTGGTTTCCATGGCTGTGGAGACGCAGACGTCGGCGGACCGCGACCGGTTGTACGAGGTCGTCGCCAGGCTGCTGCGCGAGGATCCGACGCTGATTGTGGGAACGGATGAGGAAACAGGCCAGATGATCCTTTCGGGCATGGGCGAGCTGCACCTGGAGGTTACGCGCAACCGCATGCAGCGGGAGTTCAACGTCGCGGCCTTTTTCGGGCGGCCGCGCGTATCTTATCGCGAAACCGTTACGATACGCGGCGCAGGCAAAGGCGAATTCGAAAAGCGCATCAGCGACGTGCTGGTAAGCGGTAGGGCGGCGGTTGAAATCCTGCCGCGGCCGCGAACGCCGGGAGACCGGAGCCTGCCGCCGGTCGAAGTGGACGTCTCGCGCATATCAAAGCTTCTGTCGTCGTCGCTCGAGAGGGAAGCTCAGGATATTCTAATCCGAGGATGCAATTCCGGAGGCACCCACGGCTATCCCATCGTCGATGTCAAAGTGAACGTGTTGGCTTTCCGCCACAACGATCCGCCGGATCTTTCGGTGCCGCTGCTGGGAACGCTGACCCTGGCTCTGCGCGAGGCGATTGCGCAGGCGCAGACGATCGTGCTCGAGCCCGTGATGGATCTGGAAGTCCGCGTGCCCGAAGAATTTCTGGGCGCTATCATGAAAGACCTTGGTTCACGTAGAACCGAAATCCGCGAGACGGAGATCGTCGACGGCGCCTCGGTGATTCGCGGCCTGGTGCCTCTCGCCGAAATGTTCGGATACTCCACGCAAATGCGCTCTCTGACGCAGGGACGCGGAAGCTTCTCCATGGAGCCGTACGACTATCAGCCCGCAAAATCCTGGGTGTGATCTTCTCCTCCTATTTCAAAAGCCGGAACAGATTGCTGTAATCATCGGTGAAGAGAAGGTTCGGAGCATCCTCCACGGGCCAGGGAGTGGCCGCGATCTTTACCTGCGGATCGTTGAGAAACTTCCGGTTTGAAGTAATGAGAATCCAGCTCGTGGCATCCGTCTCCTGCATCGAATTGCCCGGGTCGTTGACCAGAATTGCCTGAATCCCGCGCTCTCTGTCCAGATCTGCAAGGCTGCGGATAACCGGATTCAGATTAAAATAGCGGCTGCTGACATGCAGCGCCAGAATCCCGTCGCTCTTGAGGTGGTACCAGTAATTCCTATAGCACTCGCGCGTGAGAAGGTGTACCGGGACGGCGTCGCTGCTGAATGCGTCCACGGCAAAAACATCGAAATTCCCCTGCATTTGCCGGCTCTTTTCGCGCTCCAGCGATATGCGCGCGTCTCCCAGGACAATGTCCACCTGCGCCGCCGTATCTTTGCAATACGTAAAATATGCGTCGCAGAAGTCGACCACGTCGCGATTTATTTCGTAAAAGCGGATATAGTCGCCCTCTTCGCCATATGCCGCCAGCGTCCCGGCGCCGAGACCGATGACGCCGATGCGCAGGTGCCGCAGGGCGCGGTTGAGCCGCGTGGGGTGGAAGCAGATGGCGATCCCGGCGCCGCTGTTCGGCCCGAAATACGATGTCGGCCAGTAGCGTTTGTCGGCCGCCGTAAGCTGGAATCCGTGTTCAATGCGCCCGTGCATCATGACCACTCGATGCTCTTCCTCATCGCCGGCATTCTGTTCAAGGATTTTCAGCGTTCCGAAAAAATTGCGCTTCAGAGCTACGGCGTCCTTGACCCCGTCCCTTATTTGAAGACCAAGCGTTAGGGCCAGTGCCAGAAATGAGACGAGCAACAGCGACCATGCAAACCGCGGCCGTCCGCCGTATAGGCGCCCCTGTCTGTCGCGGAACGACACGACTAAAAACAGCAGGGCAGTTCCCGCGAGGCACAAATGGAATTCCCAATACCCTTTAAAAACGTGAGGCGCGATGAGCGTGACGAAAACTCCGCCCAGAGCGCCGCCGGCCGAGATCATGAGATAGAACGACGTCAGGTGGCGCGGCGTTGGCTTCAGCAACACCAGTTCGCCGCATGAGACCATGCAACAGACAAAAAGCGTAAAAGCATAGGAAATGATCTGGATCGGGAGCGGGATATAGATTCCCCGGCTGAGAATCCAGCAAGTTTGGGCGAGAGCGACGATCAGGGCAATCCCGAAGGCGGTGCGCGAATACCAGCGCTCGCTGTGAAAGCACAGGATGTAGGAGAGCAGATAGAGAGACATGGGCAGAAGCCACAACAGCGGAACCACGGCCACATCAAGGCAGAGCTGATTCGTTGTGGCCATGAGCATTGCCGAGCTCAGGGCTGCAAGGCTCAGCCACAAGATCCGGTCCGTGCGCCGCGGAGCGCCGACCATATCATCGCCGGACCAGGCATTGCCGTCCGCGGCCGGGTGTGCCCCGGTCGATCGAGCGTTCCATTGCCTCAGTGCGCATGCGCAGCAGAAGAAAGCAAAAACGAGGTATAACGCAGACCAGAGCTTCGTTTGAAATCCCAGGCCCAGATTCGGCTCGATGACGAGAGGATATCCCGCGATGGCCAGCAGGGAGCCGATGTTCGAAAGCGTATAGAGGCGATAGGGTGAAAGACCGGCCTGCGTCCGGCTGAACCAGGATTGCATCAGGGGCGAAATGGAAGAAAGAAGAAAATAGCAGGCTCCGACGCTTGCTGCCAGTAGGCGCAGGATGTGCCAGGTCGGAGCGTTCAGGCTTTCCGGTAGCCATGCCTTCGCGGGCGTAACGGGCAAAAAGGCGATTGTTACGAGCAGCAGAGCCAGGATCGCGGCTACCTGCCGTTTCGGCGAAAATTTCCTGGCGAGCAGATGCGAAAGGCCGTAACCGGCAGTCAGCAGGACCTGGAAAAACAGCAGGCAGGTGTTCCAGACTCCGGGGCTGCCCCCAAACCAGGGCAGGATGTATTTTGCCAGGATCGGCTGCACCAGGAACAACAGGAACGCGCTCAGAAATACGGTGATGGCATACATGATCATATGTGCACGCTGAGAGTAATCCGCGCGCAGGCCAAAGGCAATCGCAAATCGTGGCTCTTTGCGTGCGGATCGCCGCTTTGGAGACTGTCTCTCTACAAAACGATGTTTTTACGGAGATCATGCATTTGGCCGCGGCCGCGGCCGGATGAATGCAGCCGGGCTTTTTAAGGCCCGGAACAGGGCGGAGGAAATGAAACATATGAAATATCGAATATCGAATGCAGAATGCAGAATAGCGAAGTGATGGTGGCGAGGATTGGCGTTCGACATTCTGCGGTTCGATATTAATGACGCAGCCTTCTGTAAATTCTGCCGCAACAGCGGCCGGATGAATGCAGCCGGACCTTGAAAGGCCCGGAAAAGCTCAAATAAAGCTCGGAATCGGTGTCGCTATCGGTCTCGATCATTGCAATCGGATTTTTCCTCCATTCTGAAACCGATAGCCGATGGCGGCTCGCGAGACCGATTGCGATAGCGGTTCCGATCCTGACGTGGAGGCCTAATAATGAGGGGCGGCCGTAAATGGCGCACATTATATCAATTGCCTTTTTATTTGAAGGCTGTGCATTTTCGGCTTGTGTCGGGTGCGTGCATTGCCATATAAGGCGTACATGCCATTGCTCAGCAACGGAAGATGGAAGAACTATAGAGGTAGCTGTTCATGATCAAGTCCATAAAGGGAGTGGTGAAGGGCTCGGAAAAAGATTTTGTTCTGTTTCTTGCCGCCGGGATCTTTCTGGGAATCGCGCAGAGCGTGGACGGCTCCACGCTCACAAATTATCTCAAAGAACATTTCGGGATGCTGATCATCCACCGTTCAGCGCTGGAGTTCCCCCGGGAAATCCCCGGTCTGCTTGTAGTCCTGACCATCGGCAGCCTTTCGTTTCTCGGCGGAGACGTCCGCATATCCGTCGCGGCAAATGTTCTGGCGGCAATCGGGATGTTTTGCCTGGGCATTATTCCGCCGCAGTATGCGCTGGTCATCCTGGTCATATTCATCTACAGCATGGGACAGCATATTTTCATGCCGTTGAGCGGGAGCATCGGGATGAGCTTCGCCGAGTACGACGGAATGGGTAAGATCCTCGGACGATTGAGTTCTGTCGGAAATATTGCCGTAGTCGCCGGTTCGGCGGGCTTGTGGGCCTTGTACAAGTTTGCGCACATCAGCTTTTCCACGGCTTTTACGATCGGCGCCGTTGCGTTTCTCCTGGCGGCGATTCTGATAGCTTTTATCCGCTCCACGCAGACGGTTCACGTCAGGAAACGGTTTGTCTACAGAAAGGAATACCGCCTGTACTACTGGTTGTGCATGCTTTACGGAGCCAGGAAGCAGATATTCATCACTTTCGGTCCGTGGGTTCTGGTCGAGGTGTTCAGGCAGCCGGTGGCCACGATGACGCTGCTTTTTTTCATAATCGCCGTGATCGGGATATTCGTGAAGCCCTGGATCGGGCATCTGATCGACAAGGTTGGGGAGCGAACCGTTCTCAGCACGGAAGCGTTTTTGTTTTTTCTGACCTGTCTCGGATACGCTTTTGCCGAAGAACTCTTCCGGCCGTCCCTGGCAATCGCGCTAATTTATGTGTGTTATGTCACCGATTTTACCCTGGACTCCGTCTATATGGCCCGCGTCACATACATGAAGAAAATCGCCATAAAACCCGAAGACGTATCGCCAAGCCTCTCGCTGGGTACCAGTGTGGACCACGTTGTCACCATTTTTCTTCCGATACTCGGCGGGCTGGTCTGGTACAAGGCCGGCCCAGGCGGATACAAATATGTGTTCCTGGGAGGCGCTGTCGTGGCATTTCTCAACTTCGTATCTTCGCGAAAAATCAATATACCGCGGGCAGCGGTTGGAAGTCGGCAGTAGCCTCTTCACCATTTCAAGAAGGAGCTGTGGATCTATGTCGGCCGGCAGAACGAGCGAAAAAGGCTTCTACGGATGGGTAAATGTCGTCGTCGCTTCCATGATCGGCATTATCGGGGGATTCTACCTGGTTTCTTTCGGATATCTGCTGCCCTATCTGGTGAGGGATTTCGGCTGGAACCGGGGGACGATATCCTATGCCGCGACCATTAACATGATCGTGATGGGGCTCTGCGGCCCGGCCGCCGGCATCTTTATCGTGAAGTATGGCGCGCGGCGATCCATCATTTTTGGCAACATTCTCGGCTGTGCGGGATTTCTCATTATTTTCCTTCACACGAAACTCTGGGAGCTTTTCCTGGGCTACGGCCTGCTCATAGGCTTGGCCGTCGGCTTCGGCGGAATGCTCGCTACGACCACGGTCATCAACAACTGGTTCGTCAAGAAGCGCGGAATGGCGCTGAGCATTTTCCTGGGTTCCGGCGGCGCCATGGGAATGGTCATGGGGCCCGCGATCATCAAGGCGATCGAAACAGTCGGCTGGCGCTCTACGTTTTTAATTATTTCCAGCCTTGTTCTGGTTTTCGCAATCGCTTTGCCGGCGATTTTCATCCGCAACAAGCCGCAGGATTTGGGGCAGCAGCCGGACGGTCCGGAAGGGAAGCATGCCGCTTCCGAAGGCAAGCCCCTTCCGCACAAAGTGGCCTATAAGACGCCGGTGGATTTCACCGCGGCGGAGGCGATGCGAACGGGCAGCCTGTGGCTGCTGATCGCATACTTTTCTCTGAATATGCTGGCCATGGGCGCCCTGATGACGCACCAGATCGCCTATCTGCTCGACATAGGCATCGTGGCTACTGTGGCGGCGTTCGGCCTGAGCGTGATGTCGGCTATGATGACGATCGCCCAATTCAGCGTCGGCTGGATCGGAAAAAGATTCAGCATGCACGCCATCGCGATCGGCGGGGAGGTTTTCAAGATTCTCGGTTTAGGAATTTTGATTTTCACGGGCACTCTGCCGTTCGTTTTCGTCTATATGATCGTCCTTGGCCTGGGATTCGGTTCCGCGATGGCGGCTACCATGAATATTTTCCCGAACTACTTCGGGATTGCGAACTATCCCAAGATCATGGGAATGGCCAGGCTTTTCTGGGCCTTTGTCGGCGGAGCGGGAGCGCCGCTGGCGGGGTATATTCGGGAGATGACGGGGAGTTATCTGCCGTCGTTTCGCGCGGCTCTTGTCATCGTTGCGGCCGGTCTGGTATGCCTGATCTTTGCCAAGGCGCCCGTACACCCTACGCTCAAGAAGGACGCGGGCGCCGCACGCGCTGCATAAGGTGTTTTTGGAATGCGGCAACCTGCTGCCGGCATGTAGCGCATCCCGGAGCTATGATAATGGCCCGGCACTTCAGTGCCGGGATTATCGTTTGGGGATAAATGAAGTCCGGAATACCGCAACAGATGCGAGCATTGAGGCGGGGCAGATACGGTTATGTGAAGCAGCCCCGTCGCATGCCAACCATGCCGCAACGGACCGGGGCAGCAGTTCGTTGCCGATAGCCGGGCTTTTCAAGGCCCGGATCAGGCTGAGAGCTTTATTTGTTGCACGGTCTCTTATTCCCGCACAAACAAATGAAAGTGGAAAACGGCGCGGAATGGATTATGATGGCAGGCAGATACCGCGATTGAATGCTGTTCATTGCAATAAAAAGGAGATACAGCCATGAGTCTCATCGGAATCGATAAAAAGAATAGGACACGCAGGGGATTTGTGAAGGAGATTACCGCAGGCGCCGCCGGAGTCGCAGTCGCTGGAGCGCTGCGCGCCGCGTTGACTTCACCCGGCCGAGGGTTGATGGCCGCCACGGGCCCGCGGGTTCAGGCTACTGCTCCCGGGGAGCTGAAATACCGCAAATATTTCACGTCGGAATTGCGGCCGGAAGAGCTGGAGATCGGGTATGGAGCGCTGAAGAACATGTTCATCGTTTTCTGCGACGATGACATTATCGAAGGAAGCCATTTCTTTTCGGCGATGTTCATGGGCGAATCGGCGACAAAGATCGCCGGACACGGTCCGCATAAGCACCGGGACCCCGAGGTGATTGTGGCCATGGGCACGGATCCGGATCATCCGCATGATCTGGGCGCGGAGTTCGAGGTATATATGGGACCGGAGATGGAAAAGCACGTGGTTAACAAGCCTGCGTTGGTGTACATTCCAGGGAATTTCATCCATTGCCCGTTCCGGGTGACCAAAGTGACGCGGCCGTTCCTCTTCATCGACATGCAGTACTCGCCAAAGTCCGTCGAAACCCCTCTCAAAGAACTGGTTCCTGCGAACATGCGCGACAAATACATCTTTATCGAATCGGACGGCTCCTCTCAAAAAAAGAAGAAATAGCCTCCGTTTTATATTTCGGTGACAGTCACCATAACTCCGAAATTACGCACAGGCGGAACCTGGTTTCATCTGGCGGCAGTTTCGGAGTTATGGTGACTGTCACCGAAATTGCTATGGAGGGGAGAAGGGGATGGAGGATTTTAGGAAATACCTCGTTGCCACGGACATTATCGACTGCCGGCATCCGGATATCACGGCGTTTGCGGAGGAGAGCACGCGAGGCGCCGCGAATGCCTTGGATAAGGCGGTGCGCCTCTATTGCGCCGTGCGCGACGGGATCCGCTACGATCCCTACTATCCCTTCTACCTTCCCGTGCATTACCGGGCGAGCGTTGTGCTGAAGGCTCGCCGAGGATTCTGCATTCCCAAGGTTTCCCTGCTTTGCGCCGCCGGCAGGGCGTGCGGTATACCGTCGCGCGCGGGCTTTGCCACGGTCCGCAACCATCTGGCCACGAAGCAGCTTCTGGAGTTCATGGGATCCGATCTTTTCGTATTTCACGGCTTCACGGAGTTTTTTCTGGAAGGGAAGTGGGTGAAGGCGACTCCGGCGTTCAACCGTGAGCTGTGCGAGCGGTTCGGAGTCGAGCCGCTGGAGTTTAACGGCCGCGAAGATTCGATCTTTCAGGCTGCCGGCGCCGGGCAACGAAAATTCATGGAGTATGTCGAGTTTTATGGAAGCTACGCGGACATTCCCGTAGATGCAATCGTTGCCGGATTTCAAAAGACCTACGGCCGGGAGCGAGTCCGGGGCTGGATCGAAAGCTTCGAGAAATTCGGCGACATCCGCCGGGGCCGCTTCGACTCCGAAGACGCCATCCGCTAAGGGAGAGATAATGTCCGCCGGCAAGGACAGAGGACGGCCGCTCAAGAAACCGGAGAGAATGCAATCCTTGCGCACGGAATGTTTATGCGGCTCCTTGAACCGCGGAATAACGAATATCGAATAACGAATATCGAGTGCAGAACCGCCGAAGTCGATATTCTGCATTCCGTGCCGCCGCCCTTTCTGCTGCCCATAAAGCTTTCAGAAAAGCCGCGCCCTGGTTTTTGTTGCCTGTAAACGCGGTGTATCTCCCAATAAAATCAGCGTGACCGTCACCGAAATTGGTCAGGAGGCGCTGAGCGTGATGAATTGCCCGGCCATGTAGCTGCAGATGTCGGAGGCGAGAAAGGCCACCACGGGGGCGACATCCCGCGGCGTGCAAAGCCTGCCAAAGGCCGTGCTCCTTGCATGCGCTTCCAGAAATTCGTTCGGCGCATTGGCCGTGAGACCGGTTCTGCCCAATCCCGGGCCGACTCCGTTCACGACAACGCCCGAAGGTCCGACCTCGAGAGCCAGGGCATGAGTAAATGCTTCCACTCCGGCCTTCGCAGCGCCGTAAACGGAAATGTTGGGAATACCCTGTCCTCCGGATGTGTTGATGATCCTGCCGTATTTCCGCGACAGCATGCTCGGAAGGATCGCTTGGGCTACGTTCATCTGCCCGATCAGATTTACGCCTATATCGATTTCCCAGTCTGAGGGCGTCATTTCAACAAACGGCTTCAGCCTGCTGCTGGTGCCTGCGTTGTTTACGAGGACATCGATTCTGCCGCATGTCTCGAGGACGCGATGTACCATCGCATCCACCAGCGGCCGCTTCGAAACGTCGACGGCGATTGCCATTGCCTGGTGCCCGAGCTCTTTTATCTCGGCCGCCGTTTGTTGCGCCCCCTCCAAATCAATATCCGCGGCAACGGCGACGCAGCCTTCTTCGGCCAGAACCATGGCGATCTGCTTCCCGTAACCGGAGCTGTTGCCGGCTCCGGTGACCAGCGCAATTTTGCCCTTGAGCTTCAAGTCCATGGTTTTCTCCCCTCGATTGATTTTATTTGCAGGTAAAATTGGCGGCGTCGTTGGCGCTGCCGGAGCCCTTATATGTCGGGGCTTTCGGATAGGAGCAGATCGGGCGCGTCATATCCACATTACCTCCTGAAACGCGCGTCGCAATGATCTGGTCCGGCGCGATTCCCGACTCGCGCCAGCGTTCTATTGTAGCGACCTTGTCGAACTGGTCGGGTCCGGGCCCGCCGGCGCAGTGCTGCATGCCCGGCATCATGAAAAGGCGCAGCCAGTCGCTTTGTCCCGATCCCATCGTGGCCAATACTTTTTTGTAATAATTCACCGTGTTTCCGGGAAAAATACCCGAATCGACCCATCCGTGATACAGGAGCAGTTTGCCGCCGTGCGCTTTGAATGCGCTCAAATCATATGTGTGAACGTCGATGAATCCGGCCTTTTCGTTGGCAGCCGCCAGGTCGCGGTCCAGGTCCCAGGCGCGCCAGTCCCAGTTCGGATCCTGATAGCCGAGAATCCTGATGGAATCCAGCAAGAACGGGTTCGGCGGAGCGTTCGAATCGGTTTTCGTTGCCAGCGGCGTGGACCGCAAATCGCTGCCGGGCGCAAATCCCGTCCAGACGATTTCCCCCTTCCGGGTTTTGACATCCGCAAAAAGCGTCTTCACCGCATCAACCTGCGCCGCCGTCAGGCAGGCGTCCGAATCCGCACCTTTGCAGAGAAGCGCGGCCGGATCGAACGAGCATTTCTCCGGATTGTTCTGGATTCCGTCTTTTACGTTGTCGAGTTTGTCGCAGGCTCCCATGATCGCGTTCTGCAGCGTCAAGAGTTTGCCCGGTGAAAGCGGAAGGTCCGGATTTTTGCGCAACTTCATGTTGAGTTCGATGCCCGAAGCATGCAGATACAGGTGCGGATTTGCGGGCGCTCCCGCGACAATGCCGTCGAAATCCTCCGGATAGCGCGTTGCTTCCATCAGGCCCTGCCGTCCTCCGGTCGAGCAGCCGCTGTAATAGGAATATTTCGGCCCCTTGCTGTAAAACGAGGCAATAACCGCCTTTGCCTTGACGGTCGTTTCGTGCAGCGCGCGGTAGCCGAAATCGACGATTTTTTCGGGATGGCCCAGGGCGAACATCCCGCTTCCTCCGGCGTCGCCGGCCTTGTGTCCCGTGTCGGTGGACGCCGTGGCGTACCCGTCTTTCAGCGAAGACGCCATCGCAGGGAAGCTGATGCTGCCTGCCCATCCTCCGTTGCCGACGACGAGCAGCTTGCCGTTCCAGTCTTCAGCCGGAAGCCATACTTCCGATTCGATGTGCGAATCCTTCGACGGAGTGAGCAGCAGCGCGACGCGGCAGTATGCCGGCAGGGACATGGCGGGCTGCTGCGTCCTCGAGGCCGGGGCCCCGGCGAAGGGATTCGGGGCGCGGTACGGGCCCGCAGGAACGTACTCGACCGCCGTCACCGCAGTGTCCGAAAGGGAGAGCGATTTCAGTTTATCGCAAGGAGACTGGGCAAGCGCAAGACCTGCAGCGCAGCACAAAATGATAGCCGTCCACAAAAAGAGTCTGGTTTTCATACCCCTTCCTTTCTGACCCGGCAACGCCGGAACCAAAAACATGGATTTCCTGGCCATGTGTTTAATATATTCCCGGTGACTGTCTTCGAAATTGTAGGAGATTCGCGGCATAATTGTTACCTAAAACTATTGTTGCTTCACATCTCCGGCTCTACACTGAAGCAATGGCCAGGAGCCTGGAAGATGTTCTTCGAGAGTACTGGGGATTCGACAGGTTTCTGCCGCTGCAGAAACGGGCGATGGAATGCGTTTGCACGGGGCGCGACTCGATTGTCGTGCTTCCGACCGGCGGAGGAAAATCGCTCTGTTTCCAGGCTCCGGCGCTGCTGATGCCGCACCTGACGCTCGTCGTCTCGCCGCTGATCTCCCTGATGAAAGACCAGATCGACTCGCTGCTGGAAAACGGCATCGCGGCAGGCCGTCTGGACAGCACCATGTCGCACCCGGAAAGAAATAAGACATATGATATGCTTCGCGACCGGCAGCTCAGGCTCCTGTATGTGTCCCCGGAGCGGCTTCTGATGGAGGGATTCATCGATTTCCTAAAGAGCGGCGGCGTATCCTCGGTCGCCATCGACGAGGCGCACTGCGTCAGCATGTGGGGGCACGATTTCAGGCCGGAGTACCGCCGGCTCAGCGTCCTGAAGGAAGCGCTGCCCGGCGTCCCCATAGGGGCGTATACCGCCACCGCGACGGAACACGTGCGGCGCGACATCGAGGAGCAGCTGCGGCTCGACCGGCCGGAGATCCTCGTCGGCGGATTCGATCGTCCGAACCTGATATACCGGGTGCGCCGCCGCACAAACACGTTGAAACAGATCCGTGAAGTGCTGGACCGCCACGCGGGCGAATCCGGGATCATCTACTGCATCCGGCGCGCGGACGTCGACGAAATGGCCGCGTCATTGTCGCACTGCGGCTATCGCATCGCGCCGTACCACGCCGGCATGGCGGACGAAGAGAGGAAGCGGAACCAGGACGCCTTTATTGAGGAGGAGGTCGACATCATCGCGGCCACGATCGCCTTCGGCATGGGCATCGACAAATCCAACGTCCGTTACGTTATCCACGCCGCGATGCCCAAGTCGCTCGAGCACTACCAGCAGGAGAGCGGGCGCGCGGGGAGGGACGGGTTGGAAGCCGAATGCACCGTTTTTTATTCGGGATCCGACTACCTGACCTGGAAGCGAATCCTCGAAGAATCGGAATCCAGAACATTCGATGTCGGCAAAATGAAACTGGGCCATATGTATCGCTACTGTATCGGTGTCGCCTGCAGGCATCGCGCGATCCTGGGTTATTTCGGACAGCACCTGGACAGGGAGAACTGCCGCGCGTGCGACATCTGTTTCGGAGAAATTGAAGGGGTGTCCGATGCGCTGGTGGTTGCGCAGAAAATATTGTCCAGCATAATCCGGCAGGGAGAACGCTTCGGCGCCGAATACACATCCGCCGTGCTGGTCGGTTCCCGCGAGGATCGCATCCTTGCCAATAAGCACGACGAGCTTAGCACCTACGGCATTCTGAAAGGCGCGACGCGGACCGTGGTGCGGGACTGGATCGAACAGCTGGCGGAGCAGGAGTGCATCGAGCGTACCGGAGAGTATGGAGTCTTGAGACTGACCCCGAAAGGGCGCCGCGTGCTGAAGGGCCTCGAACAGCCGCTTCTGCTCGAGGCGCCCCCCAAGAAGAAAGCTCCTCCGAAGCCGTCTGTAGCCCGGGATTCCTGGGAAGGCGTCGATCCCGGGCTGTTTGAAAGGCTGCGCAGATTGCGCCGCGAGCTGGCGAGGCAAAGAGGAGTGCCCGCATACATCGTTTTCACCGACGCTACTCTGCGCGATCTGGCGAGGCAGCGCCCGCTGACGAAAGAAGGCTTGCTCCGTGTTTCCGGAATCGGGATGACGAAACTCGAGCAGTACGGCGATGAGCTGCTCAGGGTAATCCGCAACTACTGCCTCAAATAAATCATCCCCATCCGTACTTTGTTCCCGCCGGGACGATTTCGCAATACGCCTCAGCGGCGTGAATCTGGCCGCTGTAAATCTTGAACGAATGCCACACGTCCAGAACGCCTTTGTTGTCAAACGAGGAGCCGGGGCCGAAATTCATTCGGACCGCCGCGCCGCCGAGATCTTCGTCAACCGCAATGACCCGATGGGTGATCTGCGCCGGAGTCGGAATCCTCTGCTTCTTCATGTTGTCACAGCCCGGGAAAAATGTTTATTACTCCTCCTTTGCAGGAAGTTTTATAGGCTTTTTGCCGGATACACAGGCAAGAAAGCAACGGCGGGGTATTGAATATTTGCTAAGATTCCTGGTGGGGCGGGATCGATAAACCGCAAACATTTGCTGTAACTTATTCAACACTACTATCACTTACCATACGACGATGACACAGGATGTTGCACAAGCGCAGGAGTTTGACCGGTGGCCGAATCCGAAACGGACATAGTGCGGCGGGCAAAGCAGGGCGATCATCCCTCTTTTGACCGGCTCTTTCAACGATATCGAAAACCGGTGCTGAGCTTCCTCTATGGCATGACGGGCCGGCGGGACCTGACCGAGGATCTCCTGCAGGAGACCGTCAGCCGGGCATTCACATTCCTGCCCGGATTGCGCGAAGAGTCGCAGTTTTCCACCTGGCTTTTCGGCATCGCCAGAAATGTCGCGCGGGAACAGGGACGCAGCCTGCTGCGGGACCGGCTGGATCCTGACAACTCCGTCGCGGACAAGGTTTCCGATCCCAGGCCGGATCCGGAAACGCATGCCATCCGGCGGCAGCTTTACCAGGCGGTCGGCAGAGGACTGGGTTTTCTGGATGAAGATCGAAGAGCAGCGCTGGCGTTACGCGTGCTGGGAGAAAAACAATACCGGGAAATCGCCGATATCCTCGGGTGGTCGCTGAGCCGGACGAAAGTGGAAATTCATCGGGCGCGGGTGGAAATGCGCAAATGGATGGAGCCTTACCTGAAATAGTTTGAGGAGATGAGATCATGCGGTGCCGGGAAATTTTGCAGGAACTGGATGCATATTTGACGGACGAACTGGATAACCCGACGAGGGCTCGGGTCGAGCGGCATCTGGAGGAATGCGCCGATTGCCGGAATGAACTGGAACTGCTCCGGAAGGAGAATGACATTTATCGGGAATATGCCGGCGCAATGGATGTTTCGGACAATGCATCGAAGGCACTGCCGGTTCCAGGTTTCAGGCCCGAATCCGCTGCCCGCTGGTGGAAATGGGCGGCGGCCGCGGCAGTTCTGGTTATGGCAATCGCGTTTTGGCGCTTCCACGTAATCCGGATCGATGGCGAATCGGCTGGTAGCGCGGAGAGCCAACCGACCGTGGCGCTCCCGGTTTCCATAAACCAGGCGATGAGCAGCTACGAGCAGGCCGTTCAGGTGCTGGAAGCGTCCTACGAGGGAAAAAGGAAGAATCTCGATCCGGACCTGGTGCGGATACTCGATCGAAATCTTCAAATTGCAGAGGCGGCCATCGCTGAGTGCAAACTCGCTTTGAAGAAATACCCGGATCATCCGCAGGCTATCCAATTCCTGTTGCTCAATTATGAAAAGCAAGTAGGGATTTTAAAGCAAATAACGGAGGCATTATGACCATAAGAAAATCATTTTCTTTCTGTGTCGCTCTGCTGGCGCTGACGTTCGCGTGTGGCGTCGCGGCCTATGGCCAGGAACGCGAGGAAGTGCGCCGGACTTTTACCGTGAATCCGGGGGCGACCGTGTCGCTGAGCAACGTCAGCGGGAGTATCACGATAACTTCCTGGGCCGGGTCGCAGGTCGAAATGGTGGCGGTCAAAACCGGTGCTGCCGGCAGGATCAAGGAAGTTGAAATTTCGGTCGAAGCAAAACCGTCGCACTTGAACATAGAAACGGAGTATCCGAAAAGAAGAAACAACAATGTCTCGGCCAGTTTTGACCTCAAGGTCCCGCGCGATGTGAATCTGGACGGCATCATATCCGTGAGCGGCAGCATAAAGATGACGGATATCGGCGGCCGGGTCGTGGCACGATCGGTCAGCGGAAGCGTGGATGCGCATCGCATAGGAAAGGACGCCAATCTCGATTCGGTGAGCGGAAACGTGAATGCCTCGGATGTCGCAGGCAGGGCTTCCGCCAACAGCGTGAGCGGCAATGTGCAGGCAAACAAAATCAAAGGCGATCTGGAAGCGAAATCGGTTTCCGGCGATATACAGATCAACGGATGCAAAGGCTATATTAAAGCTGAGAGCGTCAGCGGCGACATCTCGATCGATACCGGCAATCCTTCCAGCCTGAAGGCTTCGGCGGTCAGCGGCGGCATTCGCTTTGACGGGAAATTGAGCGCGAACGGCCGCTATGAATTGGAAAGCCATAGCGGTCCGGTGACTGTGAACCTGCCGTCGGAGTCCGGATTTGCGCTGGAAGCCTCAACCTTCAGCGGATCCATCAAGTCGGATTTCGACATAAACATCCGGGGATTGAATGGGAGAAAGAGTATCAAAGGCGTCGTGGGCTCCGGTGGCCCCACGGTTAAATTGAGCAGCTTCAGCGGGACAGTTTCAATCCGCAGGAAGTGATTTTTCAGAGGCTTATCGCGCCTTTCATATACAGCGCGGCCCGGCCGCAGATGCTGACCCGCGGGCCGAGGTTTCTGCCGAAGATTTCGCCGCCGCGTTTGGAGACCTGAAAGGCGTGCAGATCGTTTTTACCGAGCACCTCCGCCCAATAGGGAATCAGCACGCAATGCGCCGAACCGGTGACCGGATCTTCCGGAATGCCTACCCGCGGGGCGAAGAAACGGGATACGAAGTCGCTTTTGTCTCCGCGGGCGGTGACTATGACGCCCCGGTCCGTCACGGCGTCCAATGCCGCGAAATCCGGGCGCAAAGCCCTGACAGCCGCCTCGCTGTCCAGGACTGCAAGCAGGTCTTCCTCGGAACCGAACACCTGTTGCGGCGCAACTCCGAGAGCTTCCGCGAGTCCCGAGGGGGCGCTCAGCGCATAGGTGGGCCTGGCGGGAAAATCCATTTCGAGCAGTCGTTTCTGCTTTGTCACAATCAGTTCGCCGCTCTTGCGTGTGCGAAAGCGGACGGTGGGTTCGGGCCATTTGCGGCACTTGAACAGGACGAACGCGCTGGCCAGCGTGGCGTGTCCGCATAATACGACTTCCGTTACGGGCGTGAACCACCGCAGGTCGAAACCCGATTCGTTGGGAACCAGGAACGCCGTTTCCGACAGATTGTTCTCGGCGGCAATTGACTGGAGCACGGAGTCCTCGTGCCAGCGATCCGCCAGGCATACTGCGGCCGGATTCCCGGCAAATACTTTGGATGTGAAGGCATCGACTTGATAAAGAGGTATTCGCATTACGGTCTCCTGAGGACGGAGGCAACGGAACAGATGCCTCCGCAACTGGTTTCTATACACAGCGACAAATATTCATGCGCGCTGATCGTTTCTCGGGATCAAAAGCAAAAGCATTGGTCATTGGTTAATGGTGATT
>JAEAME010000297.1_pt1 | contig 57060 bp, 56 predicted proteins | sample 8958731 | NCBI WGS metagenome assembly JAEAME01 (sample SAMN16933194, study PRJNA681113) | bioreactor sludge metagenome | isolation source: anerobic bioreactor sludge (Control) | place: India:Bengaluru | collected 2018-10-24
TCTGTCCGTAATACAGAAACGTCTTCTTTTATTCCGGTCAAACAATACCGCTCACTCAACGTATGCTGACCATCCCAATCCTCGTATTCCTCATAGTTCTCGCGCCTCTTGCAGTGGGCAGCGTATATATCGTGACCTACTCAGCGGCAGAGTTCGTGATCTTCTCCCTTCTTGCCATCACTATTGTCAAAAACTATGTTGTGAATCCCCGCCTTTTTCCTGTTTCGGGGATTCCGGCCCCGAGTTTGCGACCCCAGGAATCTGCCCCCGGCTTATTCCTGCTTCTCCTCCCCCTTCTTCTTTTCCTTGTTTTTGTGTTGTTCCAGATGGTTCCCTTACCCGCTTCCCTTGTCCGTTCTGTTTCCCCGAATACTTACGGATTATATGAGAAGTTCGGACTCTTGTCCCAACACCTGCCCCTCTCGTTGTCCATCCATGAAACCTCCGTGAGTTTTCTGAAGTGGGTTGCCTACGGGGCACTTTTTTTTATCGTTGCCTCTTACAGACCCGCAGCCCCCATTCTCGAAGGACAGGGATGGATTACCATTCTTGTGGTATCCATTATTTTTATCGGCCTTGTTGAGGCCCTGTACGGACTCTACGCCTACGTAAACGATCCCGGTGCGCTTCTCTGGTTCACCCGCGCACACGGACGTTACAGCGACAGGGTGGCGGGAACATACATCAACCCCAACCACCTGGCAGGTCTCATGAATATCACCCTGCCTATTGCCGTAGCGTTCTTTGTTTTCTATGCGGGATCGATACGGAGGGGAAGGCGGCGGGCTGACAACCTCATTGTTGAACTTGCCACATCCAGGAAGGCAGTCTTGTCGTACGTGCTGTTCTTCAGTATTATCCTTATGGTCCTTGCCCTGATCTTCTCCGGGTCGCGGATGGGACAGTTCGGCTTCCTTGCCGGGCTTGTAGCGACAGCAATACTCTCTGTAATCCGACTTGCGAGAAAAGGAGAGAAAAGAGTCTCAGCACCCCTTCTTCTCATCGTAATGGTCTGTATCTCCATAGGAGTTCTCTGGGGCGCATGGAAGGGCCTTGATCCTGTTATCGAACGGTGGGGAACGGCTGACCAGGAACTCATGAGGAGCAGGGGCATTCTCTGGGAGACCACCAGGCCCCTTGTCAACGACTTTCCCCTCACCGGCACAGGCCTTGGCACCTACGAACTTGCCTATCGCAGTTACCAGCCCGAATCCCTGGGCGCCATTCTTTACGACCATGCTCACAACGACTACCTCCAGGTACTTGCCGAGACCGGTTGGATCGGTTTTGTTCTCTGGACAGCTTTTTTCCTTGCCTTCATTGTTCGCGTCATTATCAGGTGGGTCAGAAGGAGGCAATGCGATTGAACAGAATGGCCATATCCCGCTCTGTGCTCAGCCCCCGCTACCGGATTCAGGAAGGGTGGCTCAGGGCGCAAAATGGCGATCTCCGTGATGCCTTTCTGTCCTTTGAAAAGGCAATTTTTCTCGATCCCATGAATGTGGATGCCCATATGCAGAAAGGACTCTTTCTCTTTTTTCAGGTCATGCCCAACGTGGAGACTCAACAAAAGGATACCTACCGTACCATGGCAGAAAAAAGCCTCTCCCTTGCAGTCCAGTATGACCCGTCTCTTCTTCGCAGCCCCCCGGTCAGCTTTGCCCTTGCTTCGATCTACAGCGAGAAGGGAGACAAGGACGAGGCACGGACAATATTGCGGGAAGCTGACGAAACAACGGTTTCGGACCCCGGGTTCCTCGTCAAGAAATGGGCGCTTCACTTCGAACTTGGCGATGCACAAAGGCCCATAGCACAATGGGAGGAACTCTTCCATGGAGATAAACTTGCTGAGGACGATTTTACAACTCTCGCCGTTGAAATGGCAAAGCAGACTATACCCGATTTTCGCTATTTTGAGGCACAGATCCTTATGCAGAGAGGGGAGATGGAGGCAGCTCGCCAAAAAATGAGCTCCTGCGTATCGGAACGGCCCCATGTGGCAGAGTACAGGCTTGCCCTCGGCGACGTATACGAGAAGCTTGGAAAACGCGGCGATGCTCTTGCCCAGTACGAAAAGGCTCTGAAGCTCTCCCCTGCTAACCAGTATGCGAAATCGAAGATGATCGAATACTACAAACAGCGATGAAGCGCAAACGATACGTTAAGAGGGCGAATTTTTGGTAGGGAAACTCCTGTCGATTAAGCGTACTTTGGCTATGAGGCGCTGTTTTTACCTCGTCGGGGATTCGTCTTGCATTGCCCTGGCAGCTTATGTGGCTTTCCTTCTTCGTTTTGACTGGAAAATACCCGGTGTCTACAATCTCTTGCTGTACATCCCCTCAATCCTCCTCATGAAGCTGCTGGTTTTCCGGTTTTTCAATCTTCACAATATATCATGGACCCACACAGGCCCCCATGAGCTTGTGACAATTGCAAAGGCAAATATAGCGGGTTCCGCGCTGGTCTTCCTCGTTATCCATGTGCTCAATCCGGCAAGGTTTTTTGCCGGTTTTCCCCGTTCGATTTTTGTTGCAGATTTCGTTCTTTGCGTCTTCCTCATAGCCGGTTTCAGGTTGCTCAAACGCTTCTATCTGCACCATACCCGGGGGTCATTCGCGTTCGGAAAGCGGACCCTCGTTGTCGGGGCAGGCGATGCAGGAGTGTTGCTTATCAAGGACATGCGCCACCAGAAAAAGAGCACATGGGCGCCCCTGGGGTTTGTTGATGACGATCCGGGTAAGCAGGGAGTGGACATATGTGGGCTTAGAGTGCTGGGGAAGACAAACGACATTCCCGAACTGGTGGAAAAGCTGAAGATCGAATCTATCCTTGTCGCCATCCCCTCTGCGCCGGGCAAGGTGATCCAGCGTATTATGCAGGAGGTGCGGAAAACGCCTGTAAGGGATATCCATGTTGTTCCGGGCGTGCAGCGGATACTTGAAGGCACTGTTACCGTCTCAGACGTAAAGGAGATTGCAATTGAGGATATTCTGGGCCGTGAAGAGGCTACCGTGGATTCAGAGAGCATCAGGAAAATGCTCAGCGGCAAGGTGTTGCTTGTCACCGGTGCCGGAGGATCCATTGGAAGCGAGGTGGTCCGGCAGACGATCAAGTACAGACCCAGGAAAGTGGTGGCCCTTGATATTGACGAGACCGACCTGTTCAACCTGCAACAGGAACTCGTCCAAAGATCCGGCGACGGGAATGTCGTGCCTGTTGTGGCCGATGTCGGGGATTTGGCAAAGATCCAACGGATCTTCGAGGTCTTTTCTCCGGAGATTGTCCTGAATGCCGCCGCATACAAACACGTCCCCATGATGGAGTCCTATCCCGAGGAGGCAGTACGGGTGAACGTTCTCGGAACAATGAACCTCCTGAACGCGTCAATCAAATATCATGTCGAGCGCTTTGTCATGATCTCAACGGACAAGGCGATAAACCCGTCGAGCGTTATGGGTGCAACAAAGAGAACGGCGGAGGAACTGGTGAGGTTCTACAATAGCAAAAACCACGCCCGTTTTATCTCCGTACGGTTCGGAAACGTGGTGGGGAGCAGGGGAAGTGTTATCCCCATCTTTCAAAGGCAGATCGCTTCTGGCGGACCCGTGACCGTGACCCATAAAGATATGAAGCGCTACTTTATGAGTATCCCGGAGGCTGTAATCCTGGTGCTCCAGGCTGCCGCATCAGGTGCAGGCGGCGAGATATTCCTTCTCGATATGGGCGAGCCTGTTCGCATTCTTACGGTGGCGGAGGAAATGATCCGCCTCCACGGGCTTGTGCCGGATAAGGATGTCCCCATCATCTTCACCGGTATGCGGCCGGGAGAAAAGCTCTACGAAGACCTCATGACGCCTTTGGAGAAGAGCGAGCGGACTGTCCACCCGAAGATCTTCAAGGCAACAAACGACACTATCAAAACCGACATCGTCAAACAGGTGGCGCTTCTCGAACAGGCCGCCGTGGACGGTGACAAACCCCGCATCATCGCCATCCTAAAAGAAATCATCCCCGCATATAACCCCAGTTGTAATCCTTAAAACCGATACAAAATAGTGACACCTTTTTCATATGAAACCTCCTTATAAATGATTATGTCCAATCTTATACTTTTCCGAGGGTTTCTGCAACACCATTTTAGCGCCCTTCCTGGCTCATATATCGCACTGCGATAGCTTCCTATTGACCTCCGTGCTTTGTGTCTGGGACCCATCAGGGGTTGTTACGGGTCTTAAGTAATAACCAAGTATTCCGAATAAAATTATGAATATTCATGTACGAAATGTGTATCTTTGTGATTAAATGGCAAAAGCAGGCTAATCGTTGTGCTTTTTGGCAAATACAGCAGCGACGGACTGAAAGGTATTGATGTGGAGAGAAACCTTTGATGAAGACTGAGTCTCTGAAGTCAAAGATTGCCGATCTTCAACCCGGCGATTCTTTTGAAAAGAAGATTCCGGATTCACCCTTACCTGACACGAGCGCCAGTTGTGCCCAGACCTTCCTGGAACTTGTCCTTACCGTTTCAACGAGCTTTATCAATCTCCCTACTGATCAAACCGATGCAGGTATTAATGATGCATTGAGATTGGTCGGGGATTTTGCTCAGGCTGACAGAAGTTATGTGTTTCAGCTGTCCCAGGATGGTCATACTATGGACAATACCCATGAGTGGTGTGCCAGGAGCATTGACTCGCAGGTACATCAACTCCAGGATATACCTGTTAGCAGTCTTCCCTGGTTCCATGAGAGAATCTGCCGAGGTGAGGTTGTCCACGTCCCCGACGTGTCCCAGCTTCCACCTGAGGCAAAAGCTGAAAAAACCGAGTGGCAGAAAGAAAAAATCCGATCCCTCATTAATGTACCCATTGTGTGTAGAGGAACCCTCGTGGGATTTATCGGGTATGATGCCGTGAGAGAGAAAAAGACCTGGCCCGATGACACGATTTCCTTGCTTAGGATTATGGGTGAGATCTTTGCAAATGCCCTTGAGCGAAAAAGCTCCGTGGAATCCTTGAAAGAAAGCGAGGCCAGATACAGGACACTTTTTGAAAATGCAAATGATGCAATTTTTCTTATGAAAGAAGACAGGTTCATCGACTGTAACAGTCAGACCCTCAGAATGTTCGGTTGTGCCAGAGATGATATTATAAATCAACCTCCTTTCAAATTCTCTCCACCAATTCAACCTGATGGGAATGGTTCAAAAGAGAAGGCCCTTGAAAAGATTTATGCCGCTTTGTTTGGTTATCCTCAGCACTTCGAATGGCAGCATTGCCGTCTGGACGGAACCCCTTTTGATGCAGAGGTGAACCTGAACAGAGTTGAGCTGGGCGGTAAAACCTTTGTCCAGGCAATAGTGCGGGATATCTCTCGAAGGAAATGGGCTGAGGCGGGTTTGCGGAGAAGCGAGGAGAAGTACCGGAGTATTTTTGAGAATGCCATTGAAGGAATTTTCCAGACAACACCTGACGGACGTTATCTGAGCGCAAATCCCTCTCTGGCAAAAATGTACGGGTATGAATCCGCAGAAGCAATGATTGCTGATACCACAGATCTTAAAGAAGAGTATGTCAACCCGGAAGACCGGGATAAATTAAAGGCTTTTATTGAAGAGAATGGATACGCCGAAGGTTTTGAAGTCCAAATGCTCCGGAAAGATAGATCAAAAATTTGGGTTTCAATGACGGCGAGGGCCGTTCGTGACGATTCAGGCACGATTGTTTGCTATGAGGGAACTTCGGAAGATATCACTTCACGAAAAGAGATGGAGCAACTTCTCAAAAACGAACGGGAAACATTCTACGAGATCCTTCAAAAGGCCCCTTACGGCGCTGCCTTAATAGACAGAGACGGACGTTATCTTTTTATAAACCCTGAGTTTACCTCTATCACCGGTTACATGTTAGAAGATGTCCCGACAGGGAAAGAATGGTTCACCAAGGCCTTTCCTGACGAACGCTACCGACGTTATGCAATTGAAGAATGGAAAAAAGACAGGAAAGATAGTAACGTTCGAGGTCTCAACAAAACCTTCAATGTGGTTTGCAAAGACAAAAGCACAAAAGAGATCGAGTTCAGGACAGCCATTCTCGATGATGGACGCCTTATTACAATGTTGGTTGATATTACCGATCGAAAACGGACAGAAGAAGCATTGAAAGACAGTGAGAATTATTTAAAAACCATCTTCAATTATATGCAAATTGGAATGGTCATTATTGATCCGGAACATCATATGATTGTTGATGTCAATTCGGCCGGCGCCACTATGATTGGGGCCGACATAATGAGCATTGTTGATTTGGGGTGCCATTCATTCATATGTTCTGCAGAAAGAGGAAAATGCCCAATCACAGATCTCAGACAGACTGTCGACAACGCAGAAGAGATCCTCATACGAATAGATGGAAAAAAAGTACCTGTTATTAAGACGGTGGTTCCTGTTACCGTGAAAGGACGTCGTTACCTCCTGGAAAGTTTTATTGATATTACCGAGCGTAAACGATCAGAGGAAGCTATACAGGAGAGTGAAAAGAAGTATCGTTCTCTTTTTGAAGGATCAAGAGATGCAATATATATAGCCGCAACTGATGGACGACTCATAGACGCGAACCAGGCTTTTCTGGATCTTTTCGGTTACTCACGAGAGGAGATTATTCATTCGAATGCAAAACAGGTCTATGCATCGGTAAAAGACCGAAAAATCTTCAAACAAGCCATACAAGAAAGAGGGTCTATCAGAGATTTTGAAATGCAGCTTCTGAAAATGGATGGCGCCATCATGGACTGCCTTCTCTCCGTGACAACAAAGAGAGGAGAGAATGGAAAGATTGTTGAATATAACGGCATAGTCCGTGACATAACTGCATATAAAAAAGCTCAACAAATGATCCACCACATGGCATACCACGATCCTCTTACCGGCCTTCCCAACAGGGCACTCTTCAATGACCGTCTCAGCGTAGCCATAGCACGTTCACAAAGAGACGGAAGGAAAATCGTCGTCATGATGCTTGATGTTGACAAGTTTAAAAACATTAACGACGAATACGGCCATGAAACAGGCGATAAACTGTTAAAAAACGTTGCGGATCGTATAGGAGGCGCCCTCAGGAAAAGTGACACAATAGCAAGGATGGGTGGTGATGAGTTTCTCATTATTGTGCCGGAAATGGAGAATGCGGCTGATGTAATGGCGGTCGCCCAAAAGATCCTGACGCTTTTTCAGGCACCCTTCAATTGTAATGGATTTCAGATACGGAGTTCTACGAGCATAGGGGTTGCAATGTATCCTGAAGATGGTGACAATGGTGAAATGTTAATACGATGTGCTGATATTGCTATGTACAGTGTGAAGGCAAAAGGAGGCAACAACTTTTGCATCTATGTACCGGAAATTGAAAATAATCAGGTTTGATCCTCCTTTCTTTTTTTAATCCTATTAATCCTTCATTACCTTCTAACATTACATGAATACAAAGGAAATGCGTTTGACACTATTTTTAGGGATTGGTATATTTAGATGTTTGTATCTTCAACTCACTCAGAACTAAGAACCCCGAACAGTGAGTCAGTATAGTGAGCGAACCATGTATGAAAAAAGGTTTTACAGAAACATAACGAGGTCTGCTGATTTAATATGCTATGAAGTCAGGTATAAAGAGACCGATCTCTGGTGTTGTACGAAAACTGATTTGAGGAAGTTCATTGAGGACCGGGTCTTTTTTTATCGACATCAACTTGAGGAATATATTCAAAGGAGGCCAATTTTTAAAGCGAGCCTTATACCTATTGAAAGCGACCCCTTTGCTCCTGGTATCGCCAGAGAGATGATCTCCGCGTCTTCGCAGGTTGGGGTGGGGCCTATGGCCACTGTAGCCGGGGGGATTGCTGAATTTCTCGGCAGGGATATCTCACCTCTGACAGATGAGTATATCATTGAAAATGGTGGTGACATCAGCATCAAAACATTCCAAGAGAGGATGATTCTTGTTTATGCAAAAAAATCCCCTTTTAGCCAAAAAATTGCGATCAAAATAAAAGAAAGAGATAAACCTTATGGCATTTGCACATCCTCTGCAACCGTGGGGCCCTCTTTGAGTCTGGGAAAAGCTGATGCCGTATGTATAGTTGCCGACTCAGCGCTCTTTGCAGACGGACTTGCAACTTATATTGGTAATAGTGTAAAAAGTAAGGATGATATAACCATGGCAATCGAAATTGCGAAAACATTCTCCAACGTTATCGGCATATTGATAATTGTCGGTGATAGCTTAGGTGTTTGGGGAGATCTGGAGATCATCAGGGTTTAACTGATAGTTCACAAGAATTAGGCAATAAAAAAGCGAGAGGGTCATATGAAAAAAAGAATTATACTGAGATTCAAAAAAAACACTATTGATAAACCCATAGTCTATAAACTTGTGAAGGACTATGATCTGATTTTTAATATTTTGCGGGCCAATATTTTGCCAAGGGCTGAATCGATGATGGTCATGGAGATTGACGGAACAGAGGAAAACTACGATAAAGGGATCGCATACCTGAAGGGCTTAAACATTGATACGGAGCCCATGGAACAGGACATAAACAGAGATGAAGAGAAGTGTGTCCATTGCGGGGTATGCACGAGCGTCTGTGCCCCCGATGCCCTTTACATAGACAGAAAGACTATGAAAGTTAATTTTGACTATAAAAAATGCGTGGGCTGCGAGCTCTGTGTAAAGGTCTGTCCTGTTAAGGCTATGAACGTTTTCTTTGATTAACTATCCTGTGAAAAAAATATATTTTGATCATAACGCAACAACGCCTGTCCTCCCTGAAGTAGCCCAGTTTGTTCAGCCATTCTTTACGGAATTTTTTGGGAATCCTTCAAGCATTCATTGGGCAGGGAGAGAAGTTCGGGGATATTATGATAATGCCCGTGAAAATGTTGCAGCCATGATCCATGCAAAGCCGGAGGAAATAGTTTTTACCGGCTGTGGGTCTGAAAGTGACAACCATGCCATCAAAGGAGTGGCTTTTTCACGAAAGCAAAGTGGGAATCATATTATTACAACAACCATTGAACACCCTGCTGTTTTAAACACATGCAGGTACCTCGAAACAGTCGGGTATAGGATAACCTATCTTCCCGTTGACCAGGACGGCCAGATAGAACCCGACGATATAAGAAAAGCGATACGGAAGGATACCATCCTGATCACTGTCATGTATGCAAATAATGAGACAGGAAATGTGCTTCCCATTCGTGAGATTGGCGCTATTGCCCGTGAACACAATATTATTCTCCATTCTGACATGGTTCAGGCCCTGGGAAAAATTCCTATAGATATCGGCTCACTGAATGTTGACCTTGCAAGTTTTGCAGGGCATAAAGCATATTCCCCAAAGGGTATTGGTGCTCTTTATATGAGAGAAGGGCTGGACGTAGAGAATCTTATCCATGGTGGACACCAGGAGGGTGGGAGAAGGGCAGGCACAGAAAATGTTATTGCTGCTGTGGCCTTTGGAAAAGCCTGCGAAATTATCTCCCATGACATGGATGAAGAGAGACAGAGAATCGAGGGATTAAGAGAGAGATTTCTGGACGGTATCCTCGCAAGAATAGATCATGTGAGGTTCAACGGACACCCAACGCGAAGGTTACCGAACACACTTAATCTGAGTTTCGTGTTCGCCGAAGCGGAGTCTCTGCTTATTGCCCTTGACCTGAAAAACATCGCGGTTTCATCTGGTTCTGCATGCTCTTCGGGTTCAGGCGAACCATCTCACGTGCTGCTCGCAATGAATATCCCTGCCGAAGTTTGTCAGAGCGCTCTCCGGCTGAGTCTTGGGAGAAGCAATACTGGGGACGATATAGACTATACTTTATCTGTCTTGCCTGAAATCGTTGCACGTTTGAGGAAAATGTCGCCAATATACAGAAAATAGCTATTAGCTGTCAGCAGTCAGCGTTTAGCTGATCGCCGAAAGGGACGACCTTTTAGTTATTTCCTATGAGCTATAAACTGTGAGCTTACAATGAAATTTTACATTCACACAACAGGTTGCAAGGCAAATCAGTGGGATTCTTATGTCATAACAAATTGCCTGAAGGATTCCGGCTATTCACTCAGTCCACTATCACATGCAGACTGTATTATTGTAAACGCATGTACCCTTACCGAAGGAGCTGAGAAGGATTTGAGACGTTTTATCAACCGTTCCCGCAACATTAATAAAAAGGCGCGAATACTCCTTGTAGGATGCCATGCACAGGTCTATCCAGATCAATCCTTCGGCGCTGACCTTGTCCTTGGACAGAGCGAAAAGTTTCGTATAAAGGAGTTCTTGCCCCTGGATGGTTCATTTGTTATGAAGACGCGCTCAATCCCCTTGGAGGGTATGTTTATTAATGGCACGCCCCGAGGCAGGACGAGGGTCTTTCTAAAAATACAGGACGGTTGTGATCAGTTTTGCTCATATTGTATTGTTCCCTTTGCCCGCGGCAAGTCACGAAGCAGGAGCTCTTTGGAGATTATCAAGGCTATGAATGTTTTCTATGAAAATGGGGTCAAGGAGGTAGTGCTGACGGGCATAGAGATCTCAGCATATAAAGATCCTTTAACAGGGGCAAACCTGAAGAGCCTATTGCAGAGCCTTGAAAAAGCGAAGACACCACCCAGGATACGAATAAGCTCCATTGACCCACTCTGCCTTGACGATGAAATCATTAACATTGTTGCCTCTTCGACAAAAATCATGAAAAGCCTCCACATACCTCTCCAGAGTGGATCAGACACTATTCTAAAAAGGATGGGAAGGCGCTATACGAGGGATTACATAGGTGATCTTGTAAGAAAATTGAATACTTTGATCCATGGTATTGGGATTGGCATGGATGTTATAGTGGGCTTCCCAGGTGAAGATGAAACCAATTTTTTGGAAACCAGTCGCTTTCTCGCTGATCTTGACATCTACTACCTTCATGTATTCCCTTTCTCGGCAAGGAAAGGAACAAAGGCAGCAACAATGGATGGCGCTGTAAGCGACAAAGCGAAGAAGGAACGTGTCTTTCTGCTTCGCAAGCTTGATGGGGTGAAGCGAAGAAGGTTCCACGAAAGATTCCTGGGACAGACAGCATGCATCCTTGCTGAGGGAAAGATGCGCCGTAATTTTTACATGAGAGGCTATACGGAAAATTACATCCCTGTTTGCATTCCCTATGAAAAAAACCTTGAAAATAATCTCGTGAACGTTACAATAAGAGAAGTTCAGGATAATCTAGTTATAGGTGAACCTGTTACAGGTTGAGGTCGTCGCTTATGTATGCCAATAATTTTTCAAGTATTTCGTATATCGCATATCGTACATCGCAGGCAAAAAGTCAAAAGCACGAAATGCTCTATGCGAACGACGATATACGATAGGAGGTCACATGTTTGTATTTGGACATTTTGTAACCGGAATTGCATATATCCTGGATATACTGCTCAACATTTATTTCTGGATAATACTGATTAGGGCTGTTTTGTCCTGGATACAGCCGAATCCTTACAATCCGTTAGTCAGGACCATCTATAAGCTTGTTGACCCCGTCACCTACAAGATATCGAGGATAATTCCCACCAGGGTTGGCATGATTGATTTTGCCCCTTTTATTCTCATGATCCTCATCGTTTTTCTCCAAAGGTTTCTGATAAGAAGCCTATTCGACCTTGGAACGAGAATGAATTGAAGTCCCATAAACAGGCTCTATTATGATTATTGAAGTACATGTCATCACCAACGCAAAGAAGAGAGAGCTGAAATTTGAAGGGCATTATTTGAAGGTTAAACTCACTGCTTTGCCAAAAGAAGGAAAGGCGAATGCAGAATTAATAGAATTTTTTGCACACTTTTTTGGTGTCAGAAAGTCAGAGGTAAAGATAGCCAAAGGCGAGAAGGAAAAAAGAAAGCTCATTTCTCTGCCCATCAATGATGAGGAATTCAGGCATATCGTAGGCCGGTGAATGGGCCATTAAATGCTCCGTCTTACGAAAAGGGCAAGAGTTACAGCCAGTTAATTTACTTGACATTCGAAGGTTAAACCAATTATATTATCAAATTTTAGAGGTAGGCAGCATTGATTATCAAACTTTCTGATGTTGAGGATAAGCTTGTCTTAAAAGGTGAGATGACAAATTTGGCATTTGAAAACCTTGATGAGAAACAGTTTACGATGCAATCACCCGTTCTCTTTGAGTTGCTGGTCACAAAGCAGGATGACAGCGTTAGAATAACGGGACCGGTTAAAAGTACCGTAACATTAACCTGCTCGCGGTGCCTGGAAGAATTTACCTGCTCCTTCGATACACATCTCGATATAGAGCTGGCACCCAAGGGGCTTTTGCCTCATAGCACAGAAGTTGAGCTGAGAGCAGATGATTTGGATATTTACTACTATGAGGGTGACGAAATCGACCTGTTCCCATATTGTGTGCCCAAAATGTGGATACTATAAAGGCAAACAGTATCTCAAAATAGGGGAAGCCTGATCTAAATGGTAAGAATTGCAGTTGATGGTATGGGGGGTGATTTTGCGCCCCAGGCTATCGCAAAGGGTGCGGAACAGGCTTTAAAAGAGAAGATTGCCGAAGTCGTCCTTGTGGGAGATAAGTCGAAGTTAATCCCATTCTTAGAAGACCCTGGTGGCATTGAGATTGTCCATACTGATGAGTATGTAGAGATGACAGAATCCCCTTCCGCTGCGTTAAGAAGGAAGCGAGGATCGTCAGTGAATAAGGCCTTTGAATTGGTGAGAACCGGCAATGCCCAGGGCGTTGTCACGGCAGGGAACTCAGGCGCTGCCATGGCCTTTGCCATTTTTACCCTTGGAAGGATTGGGCTTGTAGAGCGACCAGCAATTGCCACACTTCAACCGAATGTGGCAAAAGGGACCATAACGGTGCTTCTGGATGGAGGCGGTAACGTTGACTGCAAACCTGTTCACCTTGCTCAGTTTGCCATTATGGGCAGTGCCTTTGCAAAGAGCGCCCTTGATATTGAAACCCCGAGGGTGGGGCTTTTGGCTAATGCCGAAGAGGAGACAAAAGGTAACGAGTTAACAAGGGATGCTCATGCCATGATTAAGGATCTTAACCTTAACTACCTTGGCTACATCGAGGGAAATCATGTTCATAATGGATATGCTGATGTTGTAGTGTGTGACGGTTTTGTGGGCAATATAGCATTAAAGATAACCGAGGGTGTTGCAGAATCGTTAATGAGCTTCCTGAGAGAGAGCATAGAAAAAAGCCTGAAGAAGAAGATCGGCTATCTTCTCATGAAGGAGATTTTTAATGAGCTTGCAAAAAAAACAGATTATTCCGAATATGGCGGAGCCCCGCTCCTTGGTGTAGATGGGGTTTGTATAATATGCCATGGCAGGTCCAACGAGAGAGCAATAATGAGTGCAATTTCCATGGCCGCAGAATTTGTAAAAAAGAACTTAAACGAGTCGATAAAGGACACGATGATCGACCACTTCAAAGGTTAAAGGAGAGTTGTCCATGGATTATTTCCTTACAGATGATCAGAAACATATCCAGGCATTGGCGCGAAGGATTGCCGAGGAAAAGATTGTGCCTATACGGGCTGAACTTGATGAAAAAGAGGAGTTTCCGTGGTCTGTGATGAAGGTTTGTGCGGATACCGGGCTTTTCGGGGTGAGTATACCTCCGGAATTTGGTGGTATGGGTGGAGGATGTTTTGAGAATTGCCTTGTAGTGGAGGAATTAAGTAAGGCTTGTCTGGGGGTTTCGGTGAGTTATGCAGCGAGCCTTCTTGGGGCGTATCCTATTCTGCTGGGCGGTTCGGATGGGCAAAAAAAGAAATACCTCAAAGAGATAGCAAGCGGAAAAAAACTGGCAGCTTTCGCTCTTACAGAGGCAAATGCAGGCAGCGATGCCCAGGGTATAAGGACCGAGGCAAGAAAAGCAGGCGACGAATATGTCTTAAATGGTACAAAACAATGGATTACCAACGGAGGGGAAGCTGAGATTTATACTGTCGTTGCTATGACAGACAGGAACAAAGGTGGCAGGGGAGCAACTGCCTTTATCGTTGAGAGTGGAATGGAAGGGTTTTCATTTGGTAAAAAAGAGAAGAAGCTTGGCATCAGGGCCTCTGCTACAAGAGAGCTTGTATTTCAGGATTGCAAAGTTCGTAAGGAAAATGTTATAGGTAGAGAGGGTATGGGGTTTATCTTTGCCATGAGAACCTTTGACAAGACAAGGCCTGGCATTGGTGCCCAGGCAGTGGGTGTGGCAACCGGGGCTCTTGAGGCTGCTGTGCGGTACTCACGGGAAAGAGAGCAGTTTGATAAGAAGATTGCTTCCTTTCAGGCAATTCAGCATATGATTGCAGATATGGCAACACAGACTGAAGCGGCGCGAGCCCTTGTCTATGCAGTTGCGAGGTACATCGACAGCAACCCAAAGGATTCCTCAAAGGTTTCCGCCATGAGTAAGGTCTTTCCGAGCGATGTTGCAATGAAGGTCGTTGTGGACGCATTGCAGATTTTTGGTGGGTATGGGTATATGAAAGAATACCCGGTTGAAAAGATGATGCGAGACGCAAAAATACTCCAGATTTATGAAGGAACAAACCAGATCCAGAGAAATGTCATTGGCCTCGAATTGATCAAAGAGGCAGCCTCAAAGAAAAAGTAAAAGGGAGATAAATAAGCAATTCTATGAAGAAAATAGGTGTTGTTTTTCCGGGTCAAGGCTCACAATATGTGGGTATGGGCAAAAAGCTTTACGACCGCTTTAGTGAGGTGAAAGAGCTTTTCGCATCCGCTGACAAAGCCCTGGGTTTTTCGATCTCAGAACTTGTTCTGAATGGTCCTGAGGAGGAATTACGACAGACCTATAATACCCAACCTGCCCTTGTCCTCGTGAGCTATGCTGTCTGGCGCTTACTTCAGAATGAAACAAAACTGTCTCCCCACTTCGTTTCCGGACACAGCCTTGGTGAGTACACAGCCCTCCTGGCAAGCGGATACTTCACTTTTGAAGATGCACTTAAGATTACCAGAAAAAGGGGATTGCTCATGGAGGAATCCTGTCCGAAAGGGAAAGGCGGTATGGTAGCCCTCATAGGGGCTAAAATGGAAAAAATCCAGCCTGTGCTCAATGAAATATCCCACGATGAGTATGTGGCTGTTCCTGCAAACATGAATTCAGCCGAACAGGTTGTTTTGTCAGGGGATATTGGCGCCCTCAAAGAAGCGGTTGAAAAACTAAAGGGAATCGGATACAAGAAAGCGGTATTCCTGAATGTTTCCGGACCCTTCCATAGTCCCCTTATGAAAGCAGCTGCAGAAAAACTGAAAGAAGAGTTGAAGAGTCTTCCCGGGGGTAATCTGGCCATACCGGTTGTCTCTAATGTTGATGCTACGCCTGAAAAGATCGAGGATGCTATTGTCGATAATCTCTATCGCCAGATGTTCTCGCCGGTTCTCTGGGAGGCATGCGTGAAGAGAATGGCTATGGAAGGAGTTGAATGTTTCATAGAAGTAGGACCCCAGAAGGTCCTCGGCAACCTCATCAGGAGAATCGAACCGGATATTCCATGTTACAATGTTGAAGAATACGAAGATATCGAATCCATTAAGGATGTTTTATGAAGTTGCATGAAAGTTTAGAGGGTTCCCTGTTGCCTTTAGCCCATAGCCCCTCGCCCAATGAGGTTTATTTATGAAAGATACTGTTACTATCGTCACCGGCGGTTCCCAGGGTATCGGGAAAAATATAGCGGAATTCCTCGCCACTAAGGGCGGTGATATCGCGATTTTTGATGTTATTGACGGAAGCGAAGTTGTAAATTACATCAGAGAAAAGGGCCAGAGGTCGGAATTTTATCAGGTTGATGTGTCTAACTTCCACATGGTTGGTGAAGCCGTTGACAGAGTGGTCAGGGATATGGGCCGAGTCAGCAACCTGGTGAATAATGCCGGCATTACCGTTGACAAACTTCTCCTGAGAATGAAGGAGGAGGATTGGGACAGGGTATTGCAGGTAAACCTGAAAAGCGCTTTTAATTGCACCAGGGCTGTTGTTCGTTATATGCTGAAGACGGGTGGATCAATTGTGAATATCAGTTCTATTGCAGGGGTAATGGGCAATGCCGGTCAGGCAAATTATGCCGCAAGCAAAGCCGGTCTCATTGGTTTCACAAAAAGTGTTGCCAGAGAATATGGGGAGCGGGGTATTAGAGTTAACGCCGTAGCCCCTGGTTTCATAAAGACAAAGATGACAGAGTCTCTTGATGAAAAATCAAAAGGGACGATGTTCAAGGCCATTCCCTTGGGAAGATTGGGAGAGCCGGACGATGTTGCTCATGTTGTGTATTTCCTGCTTTCTGAGTACGGGAGTTACATTACAGGGGAGGTGATAAACGTCAACGGTGGTTTGTATATGTAAAGTTCATTATTAGGTGATCGGTGTAATTGCAGCGAATGACATGGAGAAATGAAAGCGCTGCTTCCCGAAAACCTGTGTTGTTAAAAAATAGGAGGTGATTAAATGACAGTTGCAGAAAAAGTAAAGGAAATGATCATAAAACAGCTCGACTCAAAGGAATCTGAAGTTGTTCCGGAGGCACGGTTTATAGATGACCTCGGAGCAGACTCCCTTGACATTGTTGAGCTTATTATGGCATTGGAAGATGAGTATGGTCTCGAGATCCCCGATGAAGATGCAGAGAAGATCGAGACAGTGGGGGATGCAATACGTTATATCGAAGAACATATAAAAAAATAAAAGGAGTTGACAGTCTTGAAACGTAGGGTGGTAGTGACAGGGATAGGACTCGTTACGCCCTGTGGTATAGGAACCGATAATGTTTGGAACAACATCCTAAGCGGAAAGTCTGGTATTGGGCCTATCACACGGTTTGATGTGGACCGGTTTGACACAAAATTTGCTGGAGAGGTCAAGGACTTCAATCCGGAGGATTATGTACAACCCAAAGAAGTCAAGAAGATGGACCTTTTTATCCATTATGCCCTTGCTGCTGCTCAGATAGCAGTAAAAGATGCGGGGCTCGATATTGGTAAAGAAGATTCTGAGCGCGTTGGGGTTGTAGTGGGTACGGGTCTTGGGGGGCTTCCGACAATTGAAAAATACCACAGCGTGCTCCTGGAGAGAGGTCCTGGAAGGATAACACCTTTTTTTATTCCCATGCTGATTGCAAATGAAGCGCCCGGCCATATAGCAATTCAACATGGTATTAAGGGGCCGAACCTATGCATCGTCACTGCCTGTGCAACAGGTGCCCATTCTATCGGCGAGGCTTGCAGGATTATCCAGTACGGCGATGCGGATGCAATGGTGGCCGGAGGAAGCGAAGCAAACCTGACCCCCCTCACGGTAGGGGGGTTTAACGCAATGAAAGCTCTGTCCACAAGAAACAGTGACCCGTTGAAGGCATCAAGGCCATTTGAACGCGACAGGGATGGATTTGTGGTGGCCGAAGGTTCAGGAATAGTGGTTTTGGAAGAACTCGAGCATGCAAAAAAGCGGGGGGCCAAAATATATGCTGAGATGTCAGGGTATGGCTATAATGGCGATGCCTACCATATCACGGCGCCATGTCCGGATGGCGATGGTTTCATCCGGTGCATCAGAATGGCGCTCAAGGATGCACAGCTTTCCCCTGATGATGTGGATTATATAAATGCTCACGGAACATCAACAAAATTAAATGATTATGTAGAAACCCTTGCAATTAAAGAAGTATTTAAGGAAAAGGCCTATAAAACACCAATAAGCTCAACAAAATCCATGACGGGTCATCTCCTTGGCGCTGCAGGGGCAATCGAGGCCATTTTTTCAGTCCTTAGCATCCGTGACCAGGTGTGTCCGCCAACGATCAACTATGAGAACCCTGATCCGGAATGTGATCTTGATTATGTGCCGAATACCGCACGGAACAGAGCTATCAATGTTGTCATGTCGAATGCCTTTGGTTTTGGAGGCACAAATTCAACTCTCGTGTTACGGAGATTTACAGAATGAAGGTTGTAATCGGGTCCGATCATGCAGGCTATGAACTGAAAGAACAGATCAAAACTGTCCTGAAAGAAAAAGGGTGTGATGTTATAGATGTTGGCACAGAATCGCCTGCGTCAGTTGACTACCCGGATTTTGGAATCAAAGCGGCCATGCTTGTTGGCCGTGGTGAAGTTGACCGTGGTGTGCTGATTTGTGGGACTGGAATTGGTATGAGCGTGATCGCAAACAAAGTGAAGGGCGTTCGGGCTGCCCTTATTTCTGACCTCTATACCGCTATTCAAAGCAGGAAACATCTTGATGCGAATATACTTGTGCTTGGAGGAAGGGTAATCGGCAGGGATCTTGCTGCGGAAATTACCCGGGCATGGCTTGATACGTCTTTTGAGGGCGGTCGGCATCAGAAGAGAATTGAAAAAATTGTGCAATACGAAAAGGACAACTTAAAATAGGTATGAAAATGGACGGCAAGGATAAAACTGTTTTTGATCTTTTGAAACGAGAGTTGGAAAGGGAAGAATATAGCCTTATTCTGATTGCTTCTGAAAATTATGTTGATGAAGAAATCCTTGAAGTCCAGGGATGTGTATTAACAAATAAATATGCTGAAGGATACCCCTCAAAGCGATACTATAGCGGCTGCAAGTTCCTGGATGAAATTGAGAGTATTGCCATAGAGCGGGCAAAGGCCCTTTTCCACGCAGAGCATGCAAACGTTCAGCCTCACTCGGGTTCTGCGGCCAATATGGCAGTTTATTATGCCGCTCTTAACTTAGGCGATAAAATACTGGGAATGGATATTGCCCACGGTGGCCATCTAACACATGGTGCAAGGGTAAGTTTTTCCGGAAAGTTCTATCAGTCCGTTGGATACCGGGTATCAAAAGACAATGAAATGCTTGATTACAATGAGATAAGAAGGATTGCCCTTGAGGAAAAACCGAAGATGATTGTTGCAGGTGCAAGCGCATATCCGAGGCTTATTGATTTTAAAAAATTCAGAGAGATTGCAGATGAGGTTGGCGCCTATCTTACGGTAGACATTGCCCATATTGCCGGGCTTGTGGCCGCTGGCCTCCACCCTGATCCTGTTGAGTACTCTCATTTTGTTACAACTACGACCCACAAGACCTTACGGGGTCCCAGGGGAGGGATGATTCTCTGTAAAAAGGAGTTTGCAAAGGCCATAGATTCAGCTGTTTTTCCGGGCATTCAGGGTGGCCCCCTCATGCATGTCATTGCGGCAAAAGCCGTTGCGCTGGGGCAGGCTATGACAGAAGACTTCAAACAGTATCAGCAGCAGATTATCAAGAATGCTCAACGCCTGTGCGGTGCTTTGCAAAAAAAAGGTTACAGGATTGTTTCCGGTGGAACGGATAACCATCTTTTCATGGTGGACCTGACAAACAAGGGTCTTTCCGGAAAGGAGGCCCAGGAATCCTTGGAGGCGAGCGGTATCATGATCAACAAGAACCTCATACCCTTTGATACAAAGAGTCCAAATGTAACCAGCGGCATACGGGTTGGAACACCAGCGGTTACGACACGTGGTATGAAAGAGGCTGAGATGGATTTGATTGCCGACCTCATTGATGCCGTTCTTCAAAAACCCACTGATGAGGCGCTGCAAACCACCACGAGAGAAAAGGTCAAGGAGCTCTGCAAAAGATTCCCCTTCTATTCCAGTATTTATGACCTATGAATACATATCGTCCTGACTGGGATTCCTACTTCATGGACATAGCTCGAATTGTTTCGAAGCGATCTACCTGCATAAGGAGGAGTGTTGGCGCCCTTATTGTAAAAGATAAGAGGATTCTATCGACAGGTTACAACGGAGCGCCTATTCATTTAAGACACTGCATTGACACAGGGTGTATGCGTGAGCGATTAAATATTGCTTCGGGAGAGAGGCATGAACTCTGCAGGGGTCTTCACGCTGAGCAGAATGCCATTATACAGGCAGCGTACCATGGTGTTTCAATCAATGGGGCAGACATCTATTCCACTCACCTTCCCTGCTCTATATGCATGAAGATGATCATCAACGCCGGCATGGCAAAGATTCTTTATGCCGAAGGTTATCCCGACGAGCTTTCTCATGAATTTATTCTTGAATCTGGGATATTGGTGCAGAAAGTCGATAACAATGAGCGTTTGTCCAACAAAGAAGTTGTTCAGCGTTCAGCGACCAAACCCGAAACCCGAAACCCGAAACGTGCTTCTAAAAAGAAATGAAATGCCCTTTTTGTGGTTATCTGGAAAGTAAAGTTCTTGATTCACGTATCAGCAAAGAGATGGATACCATCCGGAGACGAAGAGAATGCCTTAAATGTACAAAACGGTTCACCACGGCTGAAAGGCTTGAAGAAGGACTCCCGCTTGTTATAAAAAAGGATGACAGACGCGAGGTATTCGACAGGTCAAAGATCTTAAATGGATTGAAGAAGGCATGCGAGAAACGACCCATAAGCATTACACATCTTGAGAAAATTGTCTCTCGGATCGAATACACGCTCTTGGAGCGAGGAGAAAGGGAGATTAAGGCTTCAGACATCGGAGCCATGGTAATGGAAGAGCTGAAGAGACTCGATGATATTGCCTATGTTCGGTTTGCATCAGTTTACCGACAGTTCAGGGATATCAACGAGTTCATGGACGAACTCAAAGGGCTCCTACTCAAGAAAGATGAATCGTAATGAAGACAGTAAATATTCAGAAATTAGTGTTTGGTCTTTTTTCTCCTGGTTTTTTAAGTTTAAAACTGACAGCTGAAAGCTGAGTGCATCTTTAAAAGAGGTTAATATTGAAAGACGAACAGGGTATGCATTTAGCCTTATCTCTTGCCCGAAAAGGTATGGGGACGACATCTCCCAACCCAATGGTAGGCGCAGTACTTGTAAAAGGCAACCGTATTATTGGAAAGGGGTATCACCGGAAAGCGGGTATGCCTCATGCAGAGGTTGTTGCCTTGAACGAGGCAAAAGAAGAAGCAAAAGGGGCTACCCTGTATGTGAATCTCGAACCCTGTGCACATGTTGGCAGGACTCCGCCGTGCGTGAGTTCGATTATCGCAGCCGGGGTTAGGAGGGTAGCCATCGCCATGCTTGATCCTAATCCATTGGTAAATGGTAAAGGCGTCAATGAGTTGAAAAAGGCTGGAATCGAGGTAAAGGTCGGACTCCTCGAGGAAGAGGCAAAAAGATTGAATGAAGCCTTCATGGTATACATGGAGAAGAAAAGGCCATTTTTTACCATGAAGGGAGCTGTGAGTCTTGACGGAAAGATAGCAACAAAGACCTGTGACTCTAAATGGATTTCGAATGAAGAATCACGGCGGTACGTGAACAAGCTGAGATGTGTCGTTGACGGCATTATGGTAGGTATCAACACCGTAATTCTTGATAATCCACTTCTCATACCAAAGGTCGCCCGTCCAAAGAAGTATCCCGTTCGTATAATCCTTGACTCGAAGCTTCGCATACCCTTGTCATGCAATGTAGTGAAGACGTCTGAGAAGTATAAGACGTGGGTGTTTACTGCTGATGACTCCCGGTTAGATAAGGAGACAAAACTCAGATCAATGGGGCTTGAGGTTATTCGCGTCCCAAAAGACGAGAATGGGAGGGTATCGCCAAGACATGTTTGTGACGAGCTTTTCAAGCGAGAAGTGATGCATGTGCTTGTGGAAGGTGGCGGCGAAATCAACAGCGGCCTTCTGAGGGAAGGTCTCCTGGACAAGATTGTCCTCTTTTATGCTCCTATTTTCATCGGAGGCAAAGGGGCCTACAACCTTATTGCCGGTAAAGGGATTGATTTCCTTAAGGATGCTTACAAAATCGATATAGCTGCCGTGAAGCGTTTTAAGGAAGATATCTATTTAGAAGGATATGTTCACAGGAATTATTGAAGATATCGGGTCCATTCTTTCTATCAAAAAATCGAGTGGGAAGTGGGAATTTTCTATCAAGACGATGCTTGCCAAAGCAGGTATACGAGAAGGCGACAGTATAGCTATCGACGGGGTCTGTTTAACCGCCACCACAATAACAAGAGATGGTTTTGTTGCCGATGCCTCTCTTGAGACTCTCAAGGTAACAACGTTAGCCGAAAAGAAGACCGGAACAAGAGTGAATATTGAAAGAGCCATGGGTGCCGATGGAAGATTTGGCGGACACTTTGTTATGGGCCATGTAGACTGCATCGGTACGATTGTGGATATAAAAAAGGCGGGCGATTCGATAAGGTTCAGCGTTGAAATACCGCTTGATTTTACAAGGTATATCGTTAAAAAAGGATCCGTTGCCATCGATGGAATAAGCTTGACAGTCAACGAGCAAAGGCATAATATATTCACAGTTAACATAATACCTTTCACTACATACAAGACTACCATAGGTGAAAAGAATCCAAAGGATAAAGTCAACATAGAGACCGACATTGTTGGAAAATATATTGAGAGTTTCTTAATAAAGGACAAGAACAAGGGAGTCGACCTCGACTTTCTTTTCAAACATGGATACATAAGAGGGGATTAATCATGGCAATTTCAAAGATAGAGGACATTGTCCGGGATATCGCCGCGGGAAAGATGGTGATCATGACCGACGACGAGGATAGAGAAAATGAAGGGGACGTGGTCATTGCTGCTGAAAAAATTACCACTGAAGCTATTACCTTCATGGCGCGGTATGCCTGCGGGCTTATCTGTCTTTCATTGACAGAGGAGAAAGCAAAAGCTTTAAACCTTCCCCTCATGGTGCGAGATAATACTTCAAAGCATAACACGGCGTTTACCATTTCTATTGAAGCAAAGAAAGGTGTTACAACGGGTATCTCTGCTCATGACAGGGCAAGGACCGTCCAGGTAGCAATCGATGACAATTCGACAGAGGATGATCTTGCACGGCCAGGACACATCTTTCCTCTTATCGCAAGAAAGGGTGGTGTTTTGCGCAGAGTCGGACACACCGAGGCATCGGTAGATCTTGCAAGGCTTGCCGGGTTGAAACCTGCGGGGGTAATCTGCGAGGTCATGAACGAAGACGGTACTATGGCGAGGCTTCCGCAGCTCGAAGTATTTGCCAAGCAACATGGTCTCAAAATAGGAACGGTTGCAGACCTGATCCAGTACCGGATGAAGAATGAGCATCTGGTAACAAGGGCTGCAGAAACCAGAATTCCAACGAGATATGGTGGAGAGTTTAATTTGATAGCCTATGAAAATGACATGGACAAGCAAGAGCACCTCGCCCTTGTAAAAGGCGAGATAGGGCCGGATGATGTGGTCCTTGTTCGGGTCCACTCTGAATGTTTTACAGGAGATGTTTTGGGCTCTATGCGATGTGACTGTGGAGAACAGATGCATGCAGCCCTGAAGATGATTGAGAAAGAAGGGAAAGGCGTTTTCCTTTACATGAGGCAGGAAGGAAGAGGCATCGGGCTTGTCAATAAGCTCAAGGCTTACTGTTTGCAAGACCAGGGTCACGATACGGTGGAGGCAAACATCGCCCTTGGATTTGCCCCGGATCTCCGCGACTATGGCGTTGGCGCCCAGATTTTGAGAGACCTCGGGGTCCGCAAGATGAAGCTTCTGACAAACAATCCAAGAAAGATCAAAGGACTCGAGGGGTATGGGCTTACGGTAGTTGAGAGGGTAGCTCTGGAGATGTTGCCAACAAAGGACAACATTACGTATTTAAAGACCAAACAGGAGAAACTTGGTCACATTCTCAACAACATATAAGGAGTGAATATGATACATGAGGGCAAGCTCAACGCAAAAGGCTTCAAGTTCGCAATTATCGTAAGCAGGTTTAACAGCTTCATTACTGATCGGCTTCTAGATGGCGCTCTTGATGCACTCAAACGGCATGGAGCAGAAGATAAACAATTAGATATTTACAGGGTTCCGGGTGCCTATGAGATACCCCTTGTTGCAAAACTTCTTGCAAAAAAGAAAGATGTGGACGCAGTTATTTGTTTAGGCGTTGTAATTAAAGGTGCTACGCCGCATTTCCACTATGTAGCTTCGGAAGTTGCGAAAGGCATAGCGGTTGCCTCGCTTGATCATGAAAAGCCAATTACCTTCGGAATTATCACCAGCGAAAATATTGAGCAGGCAATTGAGCGTGCGGGAACAAAATCGGGCAATAAGGGTTATGATGCTGCCATGGCGGCTATGGAAATGGCAAATCTCTTAAAGGACAGGGCCTTGTGCGGAGACGGAAAGCAAGAGAGCTAGCCCTGCGGATGCTCTACCAGGTAGAGACCGCAGGCGAAGATCCGGAACTTGCCCTTACCCGATACTGCGAATCCTTTCCTTACCAGCAGGACATCTTAGATTACACCCGGTTACTCTTGTCTGGCGTCAGAAAAGAGCAGGCCGCCATAGACAAACATATCGAGAATGCGAGTGAACACTGGAAGCTTGGTCGGACGACCTACATCGACAGGAGCATCCTAAGAGTGGCAGTATTTGAAATGATCTTTTCTCAGGATGTACCTCCTAAGGTCGCAATCGATGAGGCAATCGAGTTGGGCAAGAAATACGGAAACGCAGAGTCCAGGGATTTTATCAACGGAGTCCTCGATAAAATTCTGAAAGAATTCTATAAGACGAAAGCAGTTGAGAACGTGAGAAAGTAGAAAATTTGTGAAGTCAGCTTGTAACCAGTTAACTATTAAACCAATTAACCAGTCAACGTCTATAAATAGACATGCTTCACCTCATCATTGACGGATACAATTATATTCACAGGATACGGAGCGGGCCATCGACTAATGGCTTGAATCTGGAATTACTCCGGCGGGAACTCCTGGAAAGACTGTTCCGGTATAAAAAAGATCGTGGCGTAAGGATAACCACTGTTTTCGATGCACGTGGAGGCTACAACCTGGGCCGGCAAAAAGAAAATTATAAGGGCATCGATGTCGTTTACGCAGGAGAAGGCGAGACCGCCGATGATGTAATTATCGGGTGGGTCAGGGAGAGACGGTCCGGTCGCATCGTCGTTACTTCTGATCGGGCCATTATTGACGAAGCAAAAAAGGCAGGAGTACCCTTTATGACTCCCGTTGCGATGGAGCAGAGCATGGTTGGCGGCAAGGAAGAATTAGGTGAAAAAGAAGATGATACTGACTTCCACCGTCCGAAAACAGGCAATCCCAGAAAACTCCCCAAGAAACTCCGCAAGGCAACAAAGAGCATCAACAAGATTAAATTCTAAAGCACAAATCCGGAAGGCAAAAAAGTCTTCATTGTAAACCCGCATGAAAGTGTGTGTTCTGTGAGGATGAGCGTGTTATCCACGTTGAAGCTGACGATCATCACCCCTTCGCCGTTTTTCTCGATCCATTTCGCCACAGGGCCGTCCGGGATAATCGATTCATGAGTTCAAATCCTGTGCCTCCCAACCAGTAACGTGCAACGCGAATTTTTTCGGGCTCATCGACATAGGAATCGTCGGGTTCGTTTTTTCCGATAATGGGCTCCCATGCTTTTCGTGCCCTATCCAGGTCTTTCACTGCGATAGATATGTGGTCTATTTTATTGATTTTCATTATTCACACCCATTTTTCGAGTTTTGGTTTTCTAAGCCTTCAGGATTAAGTGCATGCCACATTTTGACATTTCAAAAGAGTCTCGTCAACTCTAAGCGGAATTTCCTTCATTTCCTTATCATGCTCACGAATAAACCTCTTGACAGGTAGGCTCCAAAAGGTAACAATACTCAGGATTGTTAATCGATAAGGAAGGCCTATGCTTGTAAGAGATATTATGACGAAGAATGTTATTACCATCACGAGTGACACCTACGTCCTCGATGCAGAGAGGATTATGGATCAGAACAGGATTGGCCGCCTCCCTGTTGTTGATGATGGAAAACTGGTTGGGATTGTGACGAAGAACGATGTTCTGAAGGCAAGCCCCACATCAACAACTCCCACAAATCAGCGCCACCTTTTCTACCTCATGTCTAAGCTAACGGTTAAGGAAATCATGAAGACGACAGTTCTCAAGATTTCCCCTGACACGCCAATAGAAAAAGCGATTGCCGCAGCCCAGAAGAACAAAGTTGGCAGCCTTCCGGTGGTGGAAGAAGATAAGGTGGTCGGTATCTTAACAACGAACGATGTTTTTTATAAAATCCTTAATCCCCTCTTTGGAATAGGCCAAAAAGGCAGTCGGATAGTCATTCACGGCGCAGGAAAGGCTGAAAAGATGCAGGAAATACTCGATTTTATCAGGAAGACGGGCCTTGAAGTGAAGACATACTGGATACCACCACGCGATGATAGGCAGGACCTCATCCTTCACATAGATATCGATGATGCAACTTCAATCTTAGAAGAGCTTAGAGGTATGGGATACTCCGCAGAAAAGCGTGAATTCACGGTTTAACGCTATCTCTGTTACAACTCCAAAAGTAGATTTTCATTTTCAAGAGGCATGTTTGCATTATGGACTAATCCACTCTCCCATGTCTTTATACTGAACAGTAAGCTGCATAATCTCCTTTCGTCTCTTCATGAACTGCTCTTTCATTCCTCTCAGCCATGCTTTGTGAAGAAACATATGCTCTGGTGTGCCGAGAATACCTCCGTCTTTGATCTTTACTCTTTTTCTTTGATCATCGATTGTAAAGGTCCCATGACAGAGCGTACACGTAAATTTATTTTTCTCCATTCTTACAATATCGCATCCGCAAAATGGGCAGCCATGTTTTTTGGTTGCTTTCTTCTTAGAAAAAACCATGGCAGCGAGCTTCTTTGCTAACTCTCTTTGGCGGGGATCAGTTAAAACCTCACCGGGCAAGGCTGCCTTAATATCCATATTTGCCTTGATAGTGAAGCCGAGAAATGTCGCAAAACTCATTAGTGTTTGGGGGGAGACGCCAACCCTGTTTTTCATTCCATAGAAATTAAGGAGGATACATGGCTTGCCATATGTTTTTTCGAGAACTGTATAAAACAGGAATCCACGATCGATGATCCTTTTAAACATACTTTGACTTCCGAGAAAATAAACTGGTGATGCAATAATAATTGCATCTGACTTGACGATCTGCCGGAGCAAGAACTCCATGTCGTCTTTATGGGGACACGGCTGGTCCATGATGCATCCGTAACATGCGAGGCATTGCTCTATAGTCAGTGATGGCATCCTTATCAGCTTTAGTTCGTGGTCTTCCGGAATTGAACGGGCTATCTCCTTCACAAACACTTCACAGTTCCCAAGCTTACGGGGAGAACCGATCAACCCGAGAATCAGTTTCGCGTTTCGCGTTTCGAGTTTCGAGTTAGAACCCAATTCATTCTTTTCCATTGTGCACCTTCGTTGATGAATTTATACTGGCATTATACCAGATTTCAATCGATTAAGCAGTTTCTCTCAAAAACGGAGCAAGTGCTGAAAATGGATTGAAAATGCAAGGGTTTTATGGTAAAAATCATAGATGCCGAAAAATACAACTATAAACCCAATGAACAAAAATATATTTATCTGGTTATTTATTATTCTCTTTGGTCTTTTTATCTTCAACATTTATTATAAGCCAAAAAAGAACTATGATAACGTGATTTTTAGTGACTTTGTAGAGGCTGTGCAGGCTGAAAAAGTTACCTCCGTCACAGTACAGGGTAAAAATATAATCGGTGTTTTTAAGGACGGTAAAGAGTTTAAGAGCTATGCTCCCGACGACCCTGATTTAATGAAGCTTTTACGTGCTCACAACGTAAAGATAAATGCGAAACCCGATGAAGAAGGCGGTTTATGGCAGAACCTTTTTATCTCATGGTTCCCCATGCTTTTACTCATTGGAGTCTGGATTTTTTTCATGCGCCAGATGCAGGCTGGCGGCGGAAAAGCCATGGCATTTGGAAAGAGCAAGGCACGCCTTATTACCGGCAAAGAGAACAAGGTTACCTTCCAGGATGTGGCAGGCATTGATGAAGCACGGGATGAGCTAGAGGAGATCATCGATTTTCTCAAGGATCCCAAGAAATTTACCAAACTCGGCGGTCGCATTCCAAAAGGTGTTCTGCTTGTGGGGCCACCAGGAACGGGAAAAACACTCCTTGCAAGGGCTATTGCAGGCGAAGCGGATGTGCCGTTTTTTAGTATAAGTGGATCAGACTTTGTGGAGATGTTTGTTGGCGTGGGTGCTTCCCGGGTGCGGGATCTGTTCAATCAGGGTAAAAAGCAGGCACCATGTATCATATTCATTGACGAGATTGACGCGGTAGGCAGGCACAGAGGGGCAGGGCTTGGCGGAGGTCACGACGAACGGGAGCAGACCCTGAACCAGCTTTTGGTCGAGATGGATGGTTTCGAGTCAAACGAGGGTGTGATCGTTATGTCGGCAACGAACAGGCCTGATGTGCTTGATCCTGCCCTTTTAAGGCCCGGAAGGTTTGACCGTCAGATTGTTGTATCCATACCCGATGTTAAGGGACGAGAGGCCATCCTCAAAGTTCATACGAGAAAGAACATCCTTTCAGATAACGTTGATCTGTCGATTATCGCCAGGGGGACACCCGGTTTTTCCGGTGCAGACCTCGAGAACCTTGTAAATGAAGCTGCTTTGCTTGCGGCCCGCAAGAGCAAAAAGGAAATAGAGATGGAGGACTTTGAGCACGCAAAAGACAAGGTTCTCATGGGCGTCGAAAGAAGAAGCATGATCATCCCCTACCAGGAGAGGAGAAATGCAGCATATCACGAAGCGGGACATGCCCTCGTTGCAAGGATGATACCGGGGTCTGACCCTATCCACAAGGTAACTATCATACCCAGGGGTCGTGCACTTGGCATCACGCAACAGCTTCCTATAGATGAACGGCACACATACTCCAAGGATTACCTCCTTGATAATATAACGATTCTTCTCGGGGGCAGGGTTGCAGAGGAACTGGTCCTCAAACATCAGACTACCGGTGCAGGCAATGATATCGAGAGGGCAACGGAATTGGCGAGAAAGATGATGTGCGAATGGGGCATGAGTGAGCGGCTTGGGCCGTTGAACTATGGAAAAAAAGAGGAGCACATTTTCCTTGGTAAGGAGATTGCCCAACACAGGGATTTCAGTGAACGCACTGCCCAGGATATTGACGAGGAATTGCAGAAGACGGTGAACGGCTGCTTTGACAGGGCAAAACAAATTGTGAATGCAAACATGGAAGCCCTTCATGCCATTGCGAATAAATTGTTGGAGAAGGAAGTCCTCGATGGGCAGGAGATAGATGTCATCATCAACGAAAGTAAAAATGGGAAGGGAGTTGCAGTGGAGTGATAGACCGCTCATAATGGGGATTTTAAACGTCACGCCCGACTCCTTTTCTGATGGGGGAAAATACGTAACACGAGAAAAAGCGGTAGATCATGCATTAAAAATGGTAGAAGACGGCGCCGATATCATTGATGTAGGCGGAGAATCTTCGAGGCCTTTTTCCAGGCCTATTTCAACTGACGATGAACTCAAACGGGTTGTTCCCGTTATAGAAAGTCTCAGGGAAAGATCAAGCATTCCTATTTCTGTTGATACCTGTAAGGCGAGGGTTGCAGAGGAATCCTGCCTCGCAGGGGCAGATATCGTAAACGATATAAGTGGGTTACGATATGATCCTGAGATGGCTGATATGGTAAGCACTGCAAAGGTCAAGGTAATTATCATGCATATGAAAGGATTGCCTGAGACCATGCAGACAGCTCCATATTACGATGATGTCATATCGGAAATTTGCACATTTTTTCAAGAACGAATACAGTTTTCTGCAGTCAAAGGTATAGATCAAGATAACATCATACTGGACCCTGGCATCGGTTTCGGAAAAAGGGTGGAGGACAACCTGAAGATTATTAAACACATTGATGTCTTCAAGCGATTCGGCCTGCCTGTCCTTGTCGGTACATCAATGAAGGGCTTTATTGGAAAGATCACTGAATCAACGCGAAAGGGAAGAATTGAAGGTACCCTTGCAAGCATCTCCATATCAGTATGGAATGGCGCAGATATTGTCCGGGTCCACGATGTAAAAAAAGCGAAGAAAGTAGTGTTGCTTACTGATGCAATCAGGAGAGTCTGAAGCAGAAACGATGTTTTACAAAACAAGCTTCAAGAAAAGGAAAGGCTTTCAACACGGTGATGATCAGTAGTTTGCGTTGGCAGGATATTCTTGATATTTTGATTGTCTCTTTCATTATTTATCGTACATTTCTATTAATTAAAGGTACAAGGGCAATCCAGCTTATTGTTGGGTTTATTATTGTTTTTTTTGTTTTTTATATTTCAAAAAAACTCGAGCTTTTTACCCTCGGGTGGATACTGAGTAATTTTGTGGGAGCCATTATTTTTGTTATTGTGGTGATATTCCAGAATGAGATTAGAAGGGTGCTCCTGGCTATTGGGAGAAGCCCATTCTTCAAGAGAATTACCTATGTTGAGGAAACGTTATTCTACGATGAATTATTGAATGCATTCTCTATAATGAGCAGTCGGCGTATCGGTTCATTAATTGTCATTGAGCGGGAAGTCGGTCTTGAGGAGTTCATGGAGATTGGCATTCGCATAGATGCCGCAGTCAATACCGAATTGATCGTCAGTATGTTCCAGGCCACATCCCCTCTTCATGATGGAGCCATGATAATACAGGAAGGAAGAATTCGGGCTGCGGGCTGTATCTTGCCCCTCACTATAAAAGATACAATCGACATTACTCTCGGAACCCGCCACAGGGCTGCAATAGGCATAACAGAGGTTACGGATGCCCTCGCGCTTGTTGTTTCAGAGGAGAAAGGAAGAATATCATACACTTACAAGGGTGAAATATTTACCAATATAAGCGAAGAGGCCATGAGAAAGGTATTGAAGGAACTGTTGAGGTGAGGAAAAAGTTCGGCGTTCGGAGTTTAAACACTATGTTCTCTGCCCACTACTCTGCGCGCTTTTATTAGGACGGTATGGATTTTGTAAAAAAATATATTCTGAATGACTGGAAGTTAAAGGGACTTTCTCTTTTACTTGCGGTCATGCTTTGGTTTGCAGTTTCTTATGTGGGAGAATCAAAGTTGAGCGTTTCTGTACCTGTTTTACCAGCAAACCTCGAAAAAGATTTCATGATAAAAAGTATGGATGCTGAAAATCTGCTTGTCATGATAAGCGGTCCCGTATCTGTTCTCAAGAACCTCAGTCCCAAAGATATAAAGGTGCCTATTGATATAGGAGAACTCAAAAATGGACGTCATATAGTGAACATAGAGAAGACCGATATTATTGTACCCAAGGGCGTTAAAATTGAAGCCGTGAAGCCAGACTATGTGGCCATCGAAATCGAGAGGATCCTCGAGAAACGACTGAAAACTATAGTAAAATTAGACAGTAAATGGAAAGACATGTATAGCGTGAAGTCATGGTACCCTCAATATGTTACGGCTGTAGGCCCCAAAGTGTCCTTGGAGAAAATTGACACCATTGAGACGATACCGGTTGATGGTAATTTCATGGCTGTGGAGGAGGAATTGGACATTGCCCTCAACGCCCAGGGAATGTTTATTCGAAAATTGAGACCGGAGACGATTCGGGTAATCTTAAGGAAACATTGACATGGAGAGAAAAAAATGCGTTCGTTAATGGTGAACATTGATCATGTCGCAACGTTGCGGGAGGCGCGAGGTATCAATTACCCTGAGCCTGTTTATGCAGCGGGTATTGCAGAAATGGCAGGAGCCTCGGGGATAATTGTCCATCTGAGGGAGGATAGACGCCACATTAAGGATCGTGATGTTCGGCTCTTAAGAGGGATTGTACGAACGAAGCTAAACCTGGAGATGGCTGCAACACCAGAGATGGTTCAAATCGCTACCGAGATTAAACCTGATATGGTAACCATTGTGCCCGAGAAGCGCCAGGAACTTACCACAGAGGGTGGTCTCGATGTTGCAGGCCAATCACAAAAACTTAAGCAAGTTGTTGAGAGTTTAAGATCTGCCGGAATTTTTGTCAGTCTGTTTGTTGATCCAAAAGAGGTGCAGCTTGTTGCTTCTCAGAAAGTTCAGGCGGACATGGTTGAAATCCATACCGGGACATACAGTGATGCTGCAAATGCAAGGATAAAAGAAGAGGAGTTAAAAAAAATCGCCAGATCTGCTGCACGGGCTAAAGAGCTTGGCCTTGGCGTGAATGCTGGTCATGGTCTTCATTATCATAATGTGATAGAAGTGGCTGCGATCCCGGAGATTGACGAATTAAGCATAGGACACTCAATCATTGCCCGGGCGATATTTGTTGGGCTAGACAGGGCCGTAAGGGACATGATTGCGCTCATAAATCAATAGTTCTTGGTTCGGAGTTCGGAGTAAATGAGAAAAGTCTTAACCAGGAACCAGGAACTAAAAACTAAGAACTGTCAGCGGAGCTGACTATGGTTGGTATAGATATTGTTGATGTGTCGAGGATGGAAGGAATTATGAAGCGATTTGGTGATCGCTTTTTGAATAGGGTTTTTACTAGCCAGGAGTTGGAATATATCGGGAAAAAGAAGAGAATGCAGGAATCGCTTGCTGGACGTTTTGCAGCAAAAGAGGCGTTTATGAAAGCTCACGGAGAGGCGGTAAGCTGGAAGGAGATCGAGATTTTACAGCAAGGCGGTAAACCTTACATAGCATTCAGGGGCAAGATCTACCGCGAAGTGAGTATCTCCCACGAACGAGCGTTTGCCGTGGCAGTGGTGGTGATACATTGATAAATAATGTTCCCGGATGTCTCAAAGAGGTTTTTGATCCAAACTCGAAACTCGTAACCCGAAACGCGAAACGGTTTAAAGCCGGAGGTACGCATGATTGTCCTGACGCCTGAGCGAATGGCAAAATACGATGGGTATGCAATAAAAACATGGGGAATTCCTTCCACAGTACTCATGGAAAATGCTGGAAGAAGTACCTACAGGCTGACAAAGAAACATTATCTTGAAGGCAAGAAGAGGATAGCAATCTTCTGTGGAAGAGGAAACAATGGCGGTGACGGTTTTGTCATGGGTCGGTATGCGCTAAGGGATGGTTTTCAGACAAAAATTTATCTCCTTTGCAAGGCATCAGACCTCAAGGGAGATGCGGCCCTTAATATGGGGCTTTACAGATCGATCGGTGGTGAAATCATAGAGTGTCCTGACAGACTTACTGGCGTCAAAGATGGCATCAGAGACGCAGACATTGTTGTTGATGCCATCTTTGGTACAGGCCTCTCAAAGCCGGTTGCGGGAATTGAAAAAAAGGTGATTGATGAAATTAACGCATCAGGAAAGCCGGTCATTGCAGTTGATATTCCGTCAGGAATAGATGGTAGAACAGGCCATCCCCTTGGTGCTGCCGTTCACGCAACCCACACATTTACCTATGGCTATCCGAAAATCGGGCAGATACTCCAGCCAGGGGCATATCATGCGGGGCGGTTGACGGTAATAGATATTTCCATACCCTCTTTTATCGAGCAAAAAATAGGTTTTGATGGCCGTGTTATTGAAGGAGCGATGATACGGAATTTTCTAAAAAAACGTCAGCCATGGGATCACAAGGGGACCTTTGGCCATGTGGCGGTCATTGCCGGATCACCAGGGAAGACAGGCGCCGCTGTAATGACATCGCTCGCTGCCCTGAAGATTGGTGCGGGGCTTGTGACGCTCCTCATACCTGAGAGCCTCAATGCTATTGTCGCATCGAAGCTCACAGAGGTAATGACGTACCCTGTCAAAGATAGTGGAACCGGTCATTTTTTGCTTTCATCCTATAAGGAAATTGCCGACTTTGTTAGTGACAAGGATGTTCTTGTAATAGGCCCGGGGCTTTCGCAGAAACACGATACGGCAGAGCTTGTTAGGAAACTTTATCAAAATATAAACAAGCCATTTGTTATAGATGCCGATGGGATTAACGCATTCCAGAGCAATTTAGATATCATCAAGAGATCAAAAAGGAAAGCGGTATTTACGCCCCATCCCGGAGAGCTTTCTCGCCTCACAGAAATGAAAACAAAAGAGATAAATGATGATCGTATAGGGGTGGGTTTGAAATTTGTTGGTAATACGGGGGTCAATCTTGTCTTAAAGGGTGCGCGAACCGTTATCGTTAGCGACAAGGGAGACCTTTATATTAACCCTACCGGCAACTCTGCCCTTGCTAAGGGCGGAAGTGGCGATATACTGACAGGGCTTGTGGGGGGTATCCTCTCGCAAGGATATACTATGCTGGAGGCATCCATAATGGGGGTATATCTGCATGGATATATAGCAGACACATGGATCGAACGCAACACTTCAATGGATCTCCTTGCCGGTGATCTTGTCAATGGAATAGGCGAGGCCCTGAGAGATATAAGGGATGGCAATGACAGAGTTTACATCGAGAAGTCCCTCTGAGACATGGAAGATCGGGGAACAGATTGGCGAAAGGGCAAAACAGGGTGATCTGTATGCGATCTATGGAGAGCTTGGGGCAGGAAAAACTCAGTTTGTTAAGGGTATGGCAAAGGGCTTAGGGGTAGAGGACTGGTTATATGTTGTGAGCCCCTCTTTTACCATTATGAATATTTACGAGGGAAAGAATACAAAGCTCTGTCATGTTGACCTTTACCGAATCGAGGAAAGTGAATTTGAACCCCTCAATATCGAGGAGTTTCTGGAACAAGGTGTGGTTGCTGTGGAATGGGCGGAAAGGGCACGCTGGTGGGACGGGATAATACGGGTAGATATTCGAATTACTGGAGAAGAAGAGCGTAACATAACCATTACAAAGACATAAAACAGTTTACGGTTTTTGAGATGCTGAGGACAGTAAACTGATAGGCGTGAACATCTTTACTATTATATTGGAGGTTAGAAGATGCTTGTTGTTCAGAAATACGGAGGTACATCAGTAGCAGATATCGACAGGATCAGAAATGTAGCCAAGCGGGTAATATCATACAGGGAAAAAGGTGACAAGGTAGTCGTTGTACTGTCCGCCATGGCCGGAGAGACAGACAGATTGCTTAACCTTGCGCATAGCATAGACAGGTTCCCCGATGAAAGGGAACTTGATGTGCTTATATCAACGGGTGAACAGGTTACTTCAGCAATGTTGGCCATCACGCTAAAAAGTATGCTCTGCGATGCTGTTTCAATGCAAGGCCACCAGGTTCGTATCATAACAGATTCAAGCTACACAAAGGCGCGGATTGCTGCCGTTGAAAAGAACCGTCTTTCAGCTGAGCTTGACAAGGGAAGAGTGGTGGTGGTTTCCGGATTTCAGGGAATTGACGAGAAAGGTGACATCACTACCCTTGGGAGAGGCGGGTCTGATACAACCGCAGTGGCCCTCGCAGCAGCCCTTCAGGCTGACGTATGCGAGATATACACAGATGTTGACGGCGTTTACACGACTGACCCGAACATTTGCGATAAGGCAAGGCGTCTTGATAAAATCTCTTATGACGAAATGCTCGAGATGGCAAGTCTTGGGGCAAAGGTACTGCAGATACGATCGGTTGAGCTTGCGAAGAAATATAACGTTCCTGTCCTCGTGAAAACTTCTTTTGGAGACGGACCAGGAACATTAGTGTGTAAGGAGGGTGAGACTATGTCAATGGAAAAAGTTGTAATTGCAGGGGTTACTTATAATAAGAATGAAGTGAAGATTAGTGTGAAAAAAGTGCCCGATAAACCAGGTATGGCAGCAAAGATATTCACAGCTCTGTCAGATGCAAAGATCGTTGTCGACGTAATTGTACAGAATGTGAGCAAAAAGGACAAGACGGATATTACCTTTACCGTTGCAAAAGCAGATGCCAAGAAGGCATATAAACTTATGGAGGAGATGGTAAAGAAGGTTGGGGCTGATGGGGTGACCATGGACGAGGATATTGCCAAGGTGTCCATCGTGGGTTCCGGTATGATAGCACACCCGGGGGTTGCATCTAAGATGTTTTCCGTCCTTGCCGAAGAAGGAATCAACATAAAAGCCATAACTACATCAGAGATCAAGCTGTCATGCGTTATTGAGAGCAAATATGGGCAACTTGCAGTCCAGGCTCTTCATAAAGCATTCGGACTCGACAAGGAAGAAGTCGAGGAGGAAGCGTGAGGGTCGAGTTTTACGACACCACACTGAGAGACGGATCGCAATCTGAAGACATAGCCTTTTCTCTCACTGACAAGCTGAGAATCACTGAAAAATTAGATGAATTTGGAATGCATTTCATTGAAGGGGGGTGGCCTGGCTCAAATCCAAAGGATCTCTCGTATTTTAAAGAGGTAAAGAAGCTACGCCTTAAGAATTCAAAAATTGTTGCCTTCAGCAGTACCATGAAGGCTAACTCAAAGCCCGAAGATGACAAGATCATGAAGGCTATCTTTGAGGCTGATACAGAGTTTGTCGCTATTGTTGGGAAGAGTTGGGATCTCCATGTAATAGATGCCCTGAAAGTAGGTCTTGATGCGAACCTCAGGATGATCGATCGGACGATAACCTTTTTAAAGAAACACGGAAAGAAGGTCTTTTTTGATGCAGAACACTTTTTTGACGGTTTCAAGAAGAACAATGCCTATGCAATGAAGGTTATAGAAGTGGCTGTTGAATCTGGAGCGGATGTGGTTGTTCTCTGCGACACGAACGGTGGCAGTATGCCTTTCGAAATAGGCGATATTGTTGCAAAGGTTCAAAAAACCACCAGAGCAAAACTTGGCATTCACACCCATAATGATACAGAAAACGCAGTTGCAAATTCGTTGATGGCGGTTAGCGCAGGATGCGAACAGGTGCAGGGCACAATCAACGGATATGGCGAACGGTGTGGTAATGCAAACCTCTGCTCCATCATACCGAATGTCATACTGAAAATGGGGTGCAAGGGAATAAAACAGGAACGACTCGCCCATCTGAGGGAACTAAGTCTTTTTGTGGATGAAATGTCAAATTTCCTTCCCGATAAACACCGGCCATTTGTAGGTGACAGCGCCTTTGCCCATAAAGGCGGTATTCATGTAAGTGCAATAAGAAGAAACCCTGAGACCTATGAACATATTAGACCCGAACTCGTTGGAAACACACAAAGGGTATTGATTTCAGACCTTTCTGGTGAGAGTAGTATTCTCTACAAGGCGAAGGAATTTAACATTGATATTGACAAAGACAAAAAACTTGTTCGAGACGTAATAAAAAAGGTTAAAGACCTAGAAATGTACGGGTACCAGTTTGAAGGTGCAGAGGGCTCTCTGGAGCTTCTCATCAAGAAGGCCCTTGGCATTCACAAGAAGTATTTTGATCTCATTGGTTTCAGGATCATGGTTGAAAAAAAGGAGAGAAACCACCCCGTTTCGGAGGCTACAATTCTTGTAAAGGTAGATGACAAGATAGAGCATACAGCCGCTCTTGGGACAGGTCCGGTTAATGCCCTTGATAATGCACTCCGAAAAGCTCTCCATAAGTTCTATCCAAAACTTACCGAGATGAACCTGGTAGACTACAAGGTGCGGGTGTTGAGTACGAAGGATGGAACCCAGGCAGCAACAAGGGTACTTATCGAGAGCAGCGACGGAAAACGTTCATGGGGAACCGTTGGAGTATCTGAAAATATCATTGAGGCAAGCTGGCAGGCGCTTGTTGATGGCATAGACTACAAGTTGCTCATTGAAGAGGAGAAAGACCGTTGAAGAAATTATTAAATATCAGGAACGCCACAAAAGAGCTTAATATCCTGCGATCTTTGGAGGGTTATAAACGTCCTTTTGAGGTTGTAGGGGGGGCATACAGGCTTATTGATGATGGTTCAAGACCTGAAGCAACGGTTATTATTAGAAGAGATGACCGTGAGACTCATGAGGCGTCCACGGGCGTAGGTCCCGTTGATGCGCTGGCAAATGTTCTCATGAAATCTTTGGTATCAATCTTTCCGTCTATTCAGCAGGTGAAACTCGTGGATTTTTCATCAAGAATTCATGAAGCAAAATCTGGGACCGCGGCCCAAGTTGAAGTATCGATAATTTTTACCGATGGACAGGAAATCTGGAGCGTTGTTGCCATCTCGGCGAATATCAATATGGCATCATTTCTGGCCCTTCTTGATGGATTTGAATACGCCATACTGGCGAGAAGCAAAGAGAAATAAAGCTTATAGCTCTAAGTTTGGCCTTTTCCGCCAGTCTCGCCTTTTTCGCTTTTCAATGACATTACTTTCTCTCTGCTTCAAACTCAAGTCGCACCATTTCAACTGAGACGATATCGTTTGCGTTAAGTCCTTCAATTGTCAAATACGTATCCACAATTTCATAGATGAAGTCAGTTTTCACTGTTTCTGGCACACGCCGGATATAGGGGAGCCATGTGGTCCGGATCCATCCTGCCAGTCCTTCCCGTCCGCTGTGCATCATTTGTTTGGGTATAAGCTCTGCCCGCTTAACTTTTAGACCAACAGACGCAAGCAGCATACTGTATTCACGATCATCATAAAATGTGTATGGAGCAGAAAATCCCGTAAAAAAATCTGACCACCTCTCGCCAGTCATCATTGTGTCGAGCACCTTGAGAATACCTGATGCATTCCCTTTGCCGCCCATTTGGGCGCTGACCGTTCCTCCGTATTTGAGGCTTGTTTTGATTCTTTGCAAAAGAGACGGGTGGTCTGAAATCCAGTGGAGGGCAGCATTGGAAAAAACAACGTCGAATTCCTGACTGAAGTTCAGATCACAGGCATCGAGTAGGGTGAATCTTAAATTCGGAAATGCTTCAGGGCGAAAGAATTCGCTTGCGAAGCGGATCATACCTTCCGATTTATCGATGCCCAATACTGACCCGTGACGAACACGATTGGCTATCTCCATGGTTAGCTTTCCATCTCCGCATCCGATGTCGAGAACGCGCTCGTTCCCGGAAAAAGCAATTTTATTCAGGAGTTCCAGTCCCCATTTTTGTTGCTCGGAGGAATTTTTATGGTAATCCTTGGGATTCCAGTGGTCCATAGCACTCTTTTTCATTTACCACATAAAGAAGACAATTATCCATCATTGAATGAAAGTGTGTCTTGATAAAAACCTTCAATGTGCTTTATATTACAGGATCAGGAGGAAGCATTGGATTATTCAATAAAAATTGGTGGTGAGGCAGGACAGGGTATTCAGACGATAGGCGATACCTTATCAAAGGTATTCTCTCGTAATGGATACCATGTTTTTACACACCAGGACTACATGTCACGTGTCAGGGGGGGACACAACTTCTATCAGATACGTGTCAGCGATGGCGAGATCTCAGCGTCACGGGCTTCCATAGACATCCTTGTAGCCTTCGACAAGGAAAGCATAACGCTCCATGCCGGTGAACTCTCATCCATAGGTCTTGTGGTGTATGACTCTGTTGCCCTGAAAGAGAAGCATGAAGGTGTGAAGTTTTTTGACGTGCCCCTCCTGGATCTTGCCATGAAAAGCGGTGGTGATAAGATCATGGTCAATACCGTTGCCACGGGGGCCGTGCTTGGAATGCTTGGACTGGATACCAGCATTTTTCTGGACATTTTGCAGGATTCCTTCGGCAAAAAAGGAGAGTCAGTGGTTTCGGCTAATGCAAAGGCTGCAAAGGCAGGGCATGAGTTCGCGGGGCGTGAATGTCTGAGGTGCGAGTTTTCGGCGTCTGCCATCGGTGATAAAAAAATGCTCATCGGTATTAACGAAGCGGTGGGGCTGGGCGCCCTTGCATCGGGCTGCAAATTCTACTCTGCCTATCCCATGACGCCTTCTACGGGCATCATGCTTTACATTGCAGGCAAGGCTAAAGAATATGGTGTTATCGTAGAACAGGCCGAAGACGAGATTGCTGCTATCAACATGGCGCTTGGGGCTTCTTTTGCCGGTGTTCGGGCAATGACGGGGTCATCGGGGGGCGGTTTTGCCCTTATGGTTGAAGGCCTTTCTCTTGCTGCCATAACAGAAACACCCATTGTTATCGCTCTCGCCCAGAGGCCTGGTCCTGCAACGGGACTTCCGACCAGAACAGAACAGGGAGACCTTCTCTTTGCTCTTCATGCCGGCCATGGAGAGTTTCCACGGGTCATATTTGCTCCCGGTACACCGGAGCAAGCATTCTTTCTTACAAATAAAGCCTTCAACCTTGCTCAAAAATACCAGATACCGGTTTTTATTCTCACTGATCAGTACCTTTCCGATTCTCAATGGACCTTTGATGAATTCAATTTGAACAAGCTCGTTTATACGGACTGGCGAGCAACCGAGTCTGAACTTGAGGGGCTTAAGGAGTATAAGCGACATTTTCTCACAGACTATGGTATTTCACCTTTCGCAAGACCGGGCGCTTCTCATCACCTGGTGGTAACAGACAGCGACGAGCATGATGAAGAAGGACATCTCATCGAGGATGCAGGTACAAGAAACCAGATGGTCGAAAAAAGGCTTTTTCGAAAATTACCTCTCTTGCGATCTGAAATCTCACCTCCTGTTTTTTATGGTGAGAGCAGGCCCGATGTGATCCTCGTTGGTTGGGGCTCCACATATGGAATTGTGAAAGAGGCTGTCAAGACACTTTCCTCAACAATAAAGATCGCCATGCTTCATTTCAGCGAAATCTTCCCCTTTCCCTCCAACCGTCACTTTGATTACCTGGAGATATTGGAAAAGGCGAAGATGACCATCTGTGTTGAGCAGAACGCCTCAGGTCAGTTTGCACAGCTTATGAAAACAGAGACAGGTTTCGACTTCACCGGAAAGATCAATCGCTACGACGGAAGACCATTCCTTGTGGAAGAGCTTATAGGAGAGATCAGTGCCTACCTTGGATGATTACAAAGGACAAACTCCTGCATGGTGCCCCGGATGTGGCAACTTTGCTATCCTGAAAGCCTTTAAGGAGGCTTTCGTTGAAATGGGCATAGAACCATACCAATTCCTCATTGTCTCGGGTATTGGCCAGTCCGGGAAATTTCCCCACTATCTGAAGTGCAACGCCTTTAATGGTCTTCATGGCCGCAGCCTGCCCGTTGCAACAGGGGCAAAGCTTGCGAATCACGAAATGTTGGTGGTTGCTGTTGCCGGTGACGGCGATTGTTATGGCGAGGGTGGCAACCATCTGATGCATGCCGTGAGGAGGAACATCGGGGTAAAACTTTTCGTTCATGACAACCAGATTTATGGGCTCACGAAAGGTCAGGCATCACCTACCAGCATGGAAGGAATGATTACAAAGAACCAGCCATTCGGGGTTCTGTCTGAGCAACTGAACCCCATGGCCCTCGCTGTTGCCCTCGATTGCAGCTTTGTGGCGCGGGGATATGCCGGTGACCACGAGCACTTGAAGGGATTGATTAAAGCAGCAGTGAATCACAAAGGTTTTTCTCTCGTGGATATTTTTCAACCCTGCGTTACCTTTAACAAGGTGAACACGTATGCATGGTATAGCCAGCGTGTTTACCATATTGAGCCAGATTACAATCCGGAAGACCGCGTTTTGGCCTTTCAGAAGGCCCTCGAATGGGGAGACAGGATTCCTATCGGTATTATTTACCGCAACAATCGACCTACCTTTGAAGAACGGGTGCCGGTTATAAAGGACGTGTCCCTCGTAAATCAAGCCGTATCGTTGGAGGGATTGAAGCCCAGGCTGCTGGAGACGGTCAAAGAATTCTTCTAAGACGAAAATAAAAAAACGGGAGCCAAAGCCCCCGTTTTCTCTTCATATTCTGTGCTTGTTTTTTATTTAACCTTCTTGGTTTTCGTCTTAAAAGTATCAGTTCCGGTGAATTGGAAGTCTTCTTCTCCGGCAGACGCGTATCCTGTCACTGTCAGCGTTACGTTGCCAGAGCTGCCAGCGTTCGCAATGGCCGTTGCCAAATCTTGGCGTGAGAACTTGACTTTTAATGTTGTGCCAGTATTTACCGGGCCATCTTCGCGACAGATGGCTGGCTCAACCGCGGTGTCATTGATAGCCGTGATGCACACCGCCTCTGGGTTACCCCAGTCCACAGTATAGCCTTCTGGAAGACCACCGATACTGCAACTTACCCACTTTCCTTTGCTGCCCAGATTAAGGCTCCTCGGGGTGAACCTCACGGTAGCGTTGATTGCGGTGAAAGGAGGGTTCCCGACAAGGAGATACTGCTTGTTGTCAGCGGTTTCGAACAACACATAGAGTTTACCGTTTTTTCCGGCTGCAAGAGACTTGTACACGCCTAATGTGGCTTCTGCTGGTGCATCAGCGGGAAACGGTTGGTCAGCTAAGGGATCAAGCGTACTTCCATCCAATGTACCTACCGTATTCGCATTGATTGCATACGTGACATGGTTGGGGCCAACAATGAGATCCACTAAAGCATCGACCGCTGTGTTGTCTGGTGCCAGAACTGTGGCTGTAGGCGAATCTGGGATGGTGATTTGGCCGGCAGTGCCACCCTCAATAAGACCCACGAGGTATGCATCATCGTTTGGATCCGCTGCAATCTCTATATATTTAGGTGATGTTGTTATGTCGTAAGGGCCATCCCACGTCCACGTTTGGGCCATGGCCACGGTGATGGTGAAACCGAAAAGTACCAAAAAAGCAAACATCATAACAAAAGTTTTCTTCATTTTTTTCTCCTTAATTCAAAAAATTATTAACTACATGTTTCAACAAATTATTAATAATCAATCACTTCTCAATTCATCAACTCTGCCCTGAAAGAATGTTACAAATCACCTCCTTGTTGTTTTGTCTCTTTCCTCAATAATTTTGCAACAAGCGCGCCATAACAATTCATTTATTATTTGAATACCATTAAAGGAGGAAAAACCGCCGTGACATGTGTCACAGAAAAAAAGAGGCTATAGGTCATGGGCAATGGGCTATAGGAAATAAGCTGTACGAAACTTCTATTTTCCTTCACTTCTCATTCATAATGTGCAGGTTTTGACCTACATTTGCAGAACCGGGATGAGAGCGAGGCGCAATGTTTTCTTTATTCTTTTGCTTACAGCTACGAGCTCAGAGCTGGGTTATCTCTATTTCCCCATAGCTTTATTCATCAGCGCTATCCCTTTCTGAGATTCATCCCTTTCTGAGATTCATCGATGGATTTGGTCAATGATTCGCGGGCAAGATCGGGGTTATGGAAACCGTCTGAGTTTTCTGCTGTCCAGAACTCCCAGAGGATATGGGCTTTAAGGTGCTGGGTTTGGGCTTCTTGAATAGATGTGGTATCAATTTTTGCATTCTTTGCTTCAACTATTTTGTCAATGAGAGACGAAAGCCAGAATTCAGCCTTTCGCATGCGCCCCTTTGTATAGGCCTTTACTGAATCAATAGTGTACCTGGCCAGTTCCTCTGTCCAGCCGGGGTGGCATTTGAGGCAAGTTTCCTTCAACTGGAACCGTGGGGTTACGGCAAAATGCGATGTATAGATCTTTTTTGTTTTTTTGTCTTTCACTTTCGGTGAGTGGCAATCATTGCAGCTAACATTTGCCTTTGCATGTTTTGAGTTATAATATGCTTCAGACTCGGGGTGCTGCGCCTTCCAGAGAAGTCCTCCTGTTAGAGGGTGCCTCCAGTCAAGAAAATTAATCTGGTTTACATAATGGTCATAAAGTTCAAGAGAGTCCTTATAAGGAGCATGGTTTGTTCGTCTGTCAGTGAAGCCAACGGGCTGTCCTGTCTTTGTATCAGTTCCTGGATTGCAATTGTACTCCATGTGACACTGACCGCACTGGAGCTTAGTATCATATTTGTCCAGGATAGCGATCTTTCGAGTGTAGCCACGGATACCCATGTCGACAACTTTCAAATTTGTTCGTTTTGGGTCTCTATGCCATAGGGTGTCGCCATTGGGCTTCATCAGGGCATCGATGAGGGCATCCCGGACTATTCTGGGTTTTGCCGCGTGAGGATCGTGACAGGTATGACAGTTCAAGCTATGCTCAACGGATTTTGCAAGTTCATTTGGTTTCGATGTCCGTGACCATTTGGCTCCATTCACCGGGTCACCCATATAGGCCCAATCAAGAATGTGGTCCTGGGTTTTACATTGAAAACAGGTTGGATTTGCCGCAACAGCAGTCTGAGGAAGAAATGTTCTCTGTTCTTTTACGTCAGGAAATTTATCATAGAGGATATCCCAGGTTTTGGAATCCGGTTTCGCAGAAGTATACTGCCACCCTTTTTTCGGCTGGAATCTGGCGCCATATGACCTATCCGCCAGGAGATGGTCGATAAGTCCCCACGGGTGACTCCTTGTAAGCGCATGCTCTTTGGTGAAGCCATGTCCCATCATCAACTTATCCCAAAAGGGATTTGGAGACCTATTGGTGAGTTGAGATTTGTCGTCCCTTGCAGGCCGATGGTATGTTACCTCAAGGGATGAAGTGTATTGCTCCTTGTGGCACTTTCCACACGCCTCCCAGGAGGTGTTTGTTGCTGGTCTCGTATCCGGTTCCGGATTCGTCAGGTGCTTTTCCAGGCCGTTATGGCAACTCTCGCACCCGACTTTTATGTGTTTTCCTGATTTGTGGAGGTCCCTAATGACGTCATGGCAATCGTAGCATTCAGAAGGGGCAATAGCTTTTGTCTTTTGATTCTTTTTTTCTGACCAAAGAGTGCTGCCAGGAGCCAGGAAGGCTACTATCGCAAACATTACGAAGAAAATACGCCAAGCTGCATGTTTCATAATCATCCCCCTTGTCCTATTTTCATCCGTACAATATTATGGTTAATCCCATGGAACAGGCAAGAAAAAATTTCAAAATATTTTAAAAATTATTGATAGAAAGATGGTGAAGAAAAGGTTACAATTACAGTTTCTCGGGCCACGGATTCAGAACAATGGTTTGATGAGGCTCCCATGCGGAGATTTAAAGATCGATTCATCCTTTTTTGAATTGAAGGATGCGGTAATTAAGTTCAGATGAACTCTATTTTTAAACAACATTAAGGAGGAGATTGCATGAACATTAAGGCGATCCAGAAGATTTGCTACGGGATGTATGTCATAAGTTCTAAAAAAGAAGATAAGATAAACGGCCAGATAGCTAATACTCTTTTCCAGATAACCTCTGAACCGCCGACAGTTGCAGTGAGTATCAATAAGCAGAACCTCACCCACGAATACATTATGGCCAGCAAGACCTTCGCTGCGTCGATCATTTCAAAAGATGCGCCCATGAACTTTATTGGAAACTGGGGTTTTAAATCGGGCAGGGAAATTGATAAATTCAAAGATGCCAAATTCAAAACTGGGGCTACAGGCGTTCCCATTGTTCTCGACTATGCAGCTGGTTATCTTGAGTGCGAAGTCTTAAGCAGCACCGATGTGGGAACACACACGATTTTTATCGGAAAGGTCGTTGATTGCGAAGTTTTAAGTGATGCAGACCCCATGACCTATTCATATTATCATCAGATAAAGGGTGGAAAATCACCAAAGACTGCACCGACGTACGTAAAAGAAGAGAAGGAGCCGGTTGCCGCCTCAGGGGGAAAATACAAATGCAAAGTATGTGGCTATGTGTATGATCCGGAGAATGGAGACCCTGACTCGGGGGTTACCGCAGGCACGAAATTTGAAGACCTCCCGGACACTTGGGTTTGCCCGGTATGTGGTGCGCCAAAAAGTGAATTCGAGAGGGAAGGATAAGCCTTCGTTCGGTGTCTAAAGTTTTGTGTTCGGCAAAACGCAAAAAAAGAATCATATAAAAAACAGGAGAAAAGAGGGATGCCATGGAAAAAGCGTTAAGGGAGACCAATCTCGCTGATATTGGCACGCCGAAAAGAGGAAAGGTTCGCGATGTTTATGACCTCGGAGACAGTCTTCTCATCGTTGCGAGCGATAGGCTCTCTGCTTTTGATGTTGTGCTTCCAACCGGAATCCCTGACAAGGGAAAGGTGCTGACCAAGCTTTCTGTTTTCTGGTTTGGACAGATGGAGGATATTGTAAAAAATCATATTCTTGAAGTGGATGCTGAAAAATACCCTGACGTCCTTAAAAAATACATGGACGATTTAAGGGACCGCAGCATGCTGGTAAGGAAAGCACAGGTTATACCTATCGAATGCGTTGTCCGGGGATATCTTTCCGGTTCTGGGTGGAGCGACTATAAAAAAACAGGAACGATCTGCGGAATGAAATTACCTGAAGGCCTTGTTGAATCAGCAAAATTAGAACACCCTATTTTTACGCCAACAACAAAAGCAGAAGAAGGCCATGATATGAACATCTCCTATGAGGAGTTGGTGAATATTGTTGGGGATAAACTCGCACAAAAGCTTCACGACCTGAGCATCAAGGTTTACGAGAAAGGTTGTGAAATAGCCGAAAGCAAAGGTATTATAATTGCCGACACGAAATTTGAGTTTGGCATGATTGATGATGAGATCATAATCGTGGACGAAATGTTGACCCCTGATTCTTCCAGGTTCTGGTCAAGAAAACTTTACAAACCTGGTGGAGCGCAGGACAGCTATGATAAACAGATTGTCCGGGATTACCTCAACACGCTTGACTGGGACAAAACATATCCTGGCCCTGAATTACCCGAAGGTGTGGCCGCAAAGGCTCGGGCACGGTATATTGAAATACTGGAGATATTAACGGGCCAAGGACTGTAGAACAGAAGCTAATTACGCGTCACGAGTTACGGATTACGATACTAACGCACAAGATCCGAGAGAACCATCACTGTTGCATACGGGAAAAGCATCAGCACAATAATCGAGATGATGTATGACGGTATATAATAGAAGCTGCCTCTAAAGACAGTCCCAAGAGGGATGTCTTTTGCCATACCTGCAACAACATAACAACAGATGCCTATTGGCGGCATAATTGAACCCATTGTGGTTACGATGCAAATAACCTGGCCGAACCATATGGGGTCATAGCCCATCTGTGTCACAATCGGATAGAATATGGGCAGTGACACGAGCAGAAAAGCAAGAGCGTCCATAACACATCCACCAATGATGTAGCAGACTATAATGATCCAGAAGAGAACCCAGCTCGGGAGGGCAAGGGAGCCTATCAACGATGCCGCCTCAAAGGGAAGTCGTGTTACGGCAAGGAATCGGCCGAATATAACGGCGCCAGCGACAATCATGAAGACGAGGCAGGAAATCCACAAGGTGTCTGAAATGGATTTAAGAAATCCCGCCCATGAAATCTTTTTCCTGGCAAGACACAGAATAAGAGCAATGGCGCAGCTTGCTGCCGCAGCCTCAGTGGCTGTTACAACACCTGTAAAAAGAGCATACATGATGATACCGAAAAGAATAAAAATATCGATAAGATCAGGAATTGCCTTGATTCTTTCGAGCCATGTGCTTTTTGGTCCTTTTGGGCCCCAATCCGGGTGGCGCCAGCAGATATAGAATACGGTCGCCGCAATTAACATGGTAAGAATTGCGCTTGGGATAACGTTCCCGAAGAAAAGCTTGCCGATGGATTGCCCTGTGTATAATCCATAGACCACGAGTACAATGCTTGGTGGTATGAGGACCCCGAGGGTAGCTCCTGCAGCAACTGAACCGGCGCTTAATTGAGGGTGATAATTATATTTTTTCATCTCAGGAATGGCAACGGTGCTCATGGTGGCAGCAGTTGCAGTGTTGGAGCCACTTATTGCTGAGAAGATAGCGCATGCCATGATGGTCGTTATCGATAATCCACCCTTATAATGGCCGAACCATTTGTATGTAGCGCTGTATAAACTGTTGTTATATCCTCCATAATGAGCGAATTCTCCCACAAGGATAAACATGGGGATCACTGTTAATCCATAACTCGAGAATATATTCCACATGTCTGCGCCGATCATCCCAAGTGCAGCCTGGAATGATGTAACATAAGCGACGCCAAGAAAGCCAACCAGAGCCATGACAAAAGCAGCAGGAATTTTTGTGAGGAAAAGTATTGCGAACATGATAATGATACCGTATAGCCCGACGATAGGACCTTCCATCTCTATTTCTCCTCTCCACTTCTAAAATCAGACATTAGTTGAGCAAGAGCTGTCAGTGATAGCGTTACAAAACCCAATGATACAGCAAAAATAAATGGGTGATAAATAATTTTCAGGGTCTCCGAAAGTTCTCCGGAACTCCATATCTGCATGCCTACTCTGTATATTTGCCAGGCCACCAGTGCAAAAAAGACCATAGTGACAAAGTGGTTAATGATGTCAAAAAATTTGCCCAGTGCTTTCGGGAATTTTTCTGTGAGAATATCCACAACAATATGCCCTTTACGCTGTTGGGTGAATCCGAGGGCAAAAGCAATGACGATTGCTCCAACGAAAGAGACAAGTTCGTAGGCACCACGGAAGGGAATATGAAAAATTCTCAACACAACGTTGGCTGTTGCGATTGTCATTAGCGCCAGCACTGCAATGCCACCGACTACGAGAAAAATTTTGTTCAAGAAAACAATTGCATGTTCGAAGTACTTCATTCAAAGCCTCCGGAAAGCTAGACACACTAAGTGGATGTCTTTTTTTCATGCAAAGAGGCGCCTAAATCGCGAAGACACCTCTTTGCATCACATCGGAAATAAGTTACTTCGTGTATTGTTTTTCGTATTTTGCTTTTAAGGAGTATACGTCCTTGACGATCTGATCGCCAGGAAGACCCATACCGTTTACTTTCTTGATGTATTCGTCTATCATGGGCTTGGTGAGTCTTGCAATCTCATCCATATCCGCCTTTGATAGCTTTATGAGTTGATGGTTGTATTTTTCCTTAGACCATTTCAGTGATTCCTGAACGTGATCATCCACATATTTGCCTGTCCATTCTGCCTGCTCACGCCTCATATCGTCAATCACCTTCTTCACGTCTGCTGGCAATGAGTTCCACTTATCTTTATTCATGACGACCGCAAAAGAAACAATGAAGAGATTCGCCTCCGTTGCAAAGGGCAGATACGCTGCAAAATTAAAGTCTTTGAGGATTTCCATTGAAGAAACGTTTCCCTTCACAATACCTTTCTGAATTGCTTCAGGTGCCTCTGATTGAGGCATCCCAACAGGAATAGCGCCGATACGCTTTAGTACTTCAGTACCTGTTCCCGAAGTCCTGAGTTCCATCCCCTTCAAGTCTTTCAATGATTTTACTGCTGTTTTCGTCATGAAATCAGCTGGCGGGCAGGTGAAGAGTGTGATCACCTTAACTTTTTCAAATTCTTTCGGGTTGTATTTTTCAATCATATCATAAAGTGCCATACTCGCCGCCTTGGCAGTGGTGAAACCTATGGGAAGATCAACCGCTTCTGATATCGGAAAACGGCCAGGCTGATAACTCATTGCGAAGTTGCCGATGTCTGCTGTACCGGCAATAACTCCATCAAAAATATTTTTTGCTGGGAGGAGTGTGCCGCCAGGAAAGGTCTGGACCTTTACCTTTCCGCTTGTCCTCTTCTCAACCTCTTTTGCCCAGCGCTCCATTTGAACGCACGGGAACGTAGTGGCAGGCGGGAAATTAGCATATTTTAGTGTAATTGTTGCCTGGCTATGTGACGTTTTTGGCAGGAAGAGACAAAATCCGAGAAGAAGCGTGAAAACAATACCTATTACCATAGCTCTCTTAATAACCATAACTTACCCCCTTAATAATTTTTTAAAAATATTTAAAACCCCCTCTTTTGCCGCCACGTTACGAACCTTAAGTCGTTTGTATACTGTATCCAAAAAATAACGACTATGCTACACTTGTACTTTATGGACGCCCTTTTGTCAAGAATTTTTTATACACATTTCTTCTGCTGCACGGTAGGCCTCAATAAGGCCTGAGGGATCTGCGATCCCTTTCCCGGCAATATCGAATCCAGTGCCATGGCCGGGAGATGTCCTAATGAAAGGAAGACCAAGGGTGATATTAACAGTCCTTCTGAAATCCATTGTTTTAACGGGAATGAGCCCCTGGTCATGATACATGGCAATGTATGCATCGCAGTCAAAAGAGTGAAACAAGGTATCAGCAGGAAACGGTCCTTCAACCTTGATGTCGATTAATCTTGCTTTTTTAATTGCAGCACTGATGACATCTTCTTCTGAGCCGATGATACCTTGCTCTCCAGCATGAGGATTAAGCCCACACACTTTTATATGAGGATTGTGGCTACCCCGGTAAGCTTTCAGAGAGTGATGGGTAATAGAAATACAGTTGAAGACGCGTTCTACGGTGATTTTCGCCGGAACATCCTTCAGGGGGATGTGGATCGTGACGAGAGAAACTCGCATACTCCTATTTGCCATCATCATTATATAGTCTGTCACGCCCCCGAAATGGGCCAGGAGTTCTGTGTGCCCGGGAAAATCTATACCTGCTTTATAGAGAGAGGCTTTACTGATCGGACATGTTACTATGGCAGAGACTTCTCCCAGAAAAACGAGCTTAAGGGCCTCAATGATGTAATTATAAGAAGCCCGTCCAAATAATGGATCGATAACCCCGAAGCGACAGTCCTTGAGAAGTCCAATATCTATAAATTCTGCATCACCTTTTTCTCCTTCCATGAAACCTTTGAACCGAGGTTTTTGACTCTTGATCTTGAGGTTTCTAAGGTGGGTGTTAATAACAGGATAATCGCCGATAATGACGGGAATGCTTTTTTTGGACAATACAGGAAGGGCTTTAAGGATAATCTCGCCGCCAATACCAGCGGGGTCGCCCATGGTAATTGCTATCCTCTTCAGATCTTGACCTCGATGTATGATCCTTTTCTCAGTTTAACGATATAGTCCTTGTAACGCTTTTCGGATTCCTCTTGGATAATCTTTTCATTGATGCTATCTTTCGCCATCTCAAAGGTCATCGTTTCGCCCTTTTTCTTTTCAACAAGCTTCAGAATATGAAAGCCATAGGGTGTCGTGATTATCGAGCTGTGCACTCCTTGCGAAAGCATACCTGCAACCTCCCGCAATTGTGGTATCAAGTCTGCTTTTTTCACAAAGCCGATATCTCCGCCCGTTTCAGCGCCTTTCTTATCGTCGGAGAAATCCTGTACAACAGTTTCAAAGGATTTTCCTTCTTGGAGAAGTCTATATGCTTCTGCTATACGCTTCTGACCATCCTGTCGTTGACCTGAAACAAAGATCTGTTGAAGCCTGTATTCTTCGTTTATAAACTCATCCTTGTGCCTGTCATAATATTGCCTGAGGTCCTGTTCAGTGATGTTTACTTCAGGGGAAATAACGCGGGTCAACAACCTGCTTCTAAGCAGGTTGCCCTTAAGGCCAACCTTGAAGTCTTCATAGCTGATGTTATCATCCTTCAACTTTTGATTTAGCTCAGCGTCGTCAATAAGGTACTGTTTCTTGATATTTTCAATGATCGCTTCAATCTCTTTTTCTTCAATGTCTATCTTGAGTCTCTTTGCTTGTTGCCGTATAAGCACGTCATCGATGAGCAGGTCAATCTTCTCTTGAAGTCTCAAATTTGTCAGATATTCATTAATTGAGACAAACCTGCCTTCCTTCTCAACTCGAACGTGTTTTTCAGCCTCCTTAAGGGTAATAATATCGTCATTGACAATTGCAATAATTCTATCCATCACCTCTCCTGTGCATAGAACAGGAGAGGTTAATGACATAGCAATAATAATGGTAATGCAGAGTGTTATCTTCATTTTTTAGGCTGGGGATCTTCCTTTGTCGATGATTTTTGTTCAGGCTCAGGTTTTGAAGGTGCCCCCTGCTTCTCCGGTGTTTCTGTTTTTTGGGGCGAGGCAGTTTTGTCCGGAGATTCAGCTTTAACCGGTAGCTCAGTCTTCTCTTCTTTCAAGAGTGCTTCATTAATTGTGATTTTTGAGTTTTTCTTAAGTTCTTCAATATATTTCTCAAGGACTTCTTTCTGCTTTTCCTGAGCATTCTTCTGCTTTATGAAATCCTTTACCTCTTCGAGTGGCACATAGCTTGGTGGTTTAACGCCTTCAAGACGTATAATATGATAGCCAAACTGGGTTTTTACAATGCCGCTTACCTGGCCTACCTTGTTTAGCTTATGAGCAGCGTTTTCAAATTCAGGGATCAACGAACCCTTCGGTTGAAATCCAATCTCTCCACCTGTTTGTCTCACGTTAGGATCGATAGAGTATTTTTTGGCGAGCTCGGTAAAATCCTCTCCTTTCTGAAGTTTAGTCTGTACCTGTTTAGCTTCTTCTTCGGTCTTGAGAAGAATATGACGCGTGTTTATCTCGCGGTCTTTCTTAAAATCTTCTTTATGCTCTTCATAATACTTTTTGAGGTCATCTTCTGACATTTGGGTTTGTGCTGTGATTTTCTTTTTCAAGAGAGCTTCAATGAGAAGCTGTTCCTTGATATCGTTGAAACGTTCTTGAAATTCTTTATCGTTTTCTATTTTTTCTTTTGATACTTCCTTAAGGAGAAGTTTTTTGACAACAAGTCGGTCAAGATAATTCTTCTTTCCACTTTCGGAAGCCACGAGCATTTTCATGTTCATGGGTATCTTATCAAGCTCCTTATTGAACTCCTGCAAGGTTATTTTCTGATCGTCTATGGTGGCCAGCACCTTGCCATCATCCTTCTTTGCACATGAAACGACAAGCAGAGCCAGAAACAGGTATATAATAAGCTTTTTCATTCAATCACCTCATTGTTTTTTGATAAGTATCCAGACATGAGCGGCATGTTGTGGAATGAAAACATTTGATAAAAAAAAATTGCTAACTTCTCATAACTGAAAGCTTATCTCAGGAGTTATATCACACGGGCATGAGATCCATCAACACATTTTTTGTGAAAGCAATGAGGTCTTCAGCCTTTGTGTCAGCATGTATAATAATTCTACCATCGGGAAGGAGCTTTATTTTCCCGTTCTCTTTTACCAGTGATAGAAGCTGTTTCATGTCAAAAGGTGTTTTTTCTGTCACGTGGAGGATGAGATGCCTATCAGCATGCTCAATCTTTCTAATTTTTGCACGCGACAACATACACTTTAGCGAGATGATAGCAAGAAGATTCGAAAGGGGTTGAGGTATATCTCCAAAGCGGTCTTTGAGCTCATCTTCCATATCCTTGAGGTCTGATTCCGCTCGTACCTTTGAAAGCCTTTTATAGGTGAGTAATTTCTGGGTGGAGTCTTCGATGTAAGAATCGGGAATATAGGCATCAAGGGGCAGATTCATTTCAGTTATGATCTCCTCCTCCGCTGGAATTGCTTTGTTTCTTATTTGTTTAACAGCATCTTCCAGCATGTCGCAATAAAGTTCGAAGCCAATGAGGTTTACATTACCTGACTGTTCCTTTCCCAGGAGGTTTCCTGCACCCCGTATTTCCAGATCATAATTTGCTATGTGGAAGCCTGAGCCAAGTTCGGTCAGCTCCTCAACAATCTTAAGACGTAACGTTGCATCTTTTGTGAGGACTTCCTCTTTTGGAACGAGTAGATAGGCGTATGCCTGTTTTGTGCTTCGCCCGACCCTGCCACGAAGCTGGTAGAGGTCTGCCAACCCCATATGATGGGCATTGTTAATGAAGATCGTGTTAACGTTTGATATATCAAGTCCTGACTCAACAATATTGGTCGAGAGGAGAAGATCGTATTTTTTGTCGATGAAATCGAGCATGATTTTTTCCAGGTGTTTGCCCTCCATCCTGCCATGGGCTACCGCTATCCGTGCATCAGGGAGAAGATTTGTCAGATGATCATATACGACACCGATATTATGGATATAGTTATGAACAAAAAACACCTGGCCACCTCTTTGGAGTTCATTCACTATACCTTTTTTGATAATTTCATCCTTGAATTTTATGACATAAGTTTTTACGGCCAGCCTGTCAAGGGGTGGTGTATTGATGATGCTCAAATCCTTGATGCCGGTTAAGGCCATGTGCAGCGTGCGCGGGATAGGGGTTGCGCTGAGGCTCAGGACATCAACGTTCTTTTTTATGCCCTTAAGTTTTTCCTTGTGTTTAACACCGAAGCGGTGTTCTTCATCGATAATAAGAAGACCAAGATCATGGAAATCAAGGTCTTTTTGGAGAACCCTGTGGGTGCCTACAACAATATCAATCTTGCCCTTTTTGACGTCCTCAACAATATGTTTCTGTTCCTCTTTAGACCTAAATCTGCTTAGCATCTCTATATTCACCGGATAATCCCTGAAACGTTCCTGGAGGTTTTTGTAATGCTGCTGTGCAAGAATAGTGGTTGGAACAAGAATGGCCACTTGTTTGTTATCCATTACCGCCTTAAAAGATGCACGTAATGCTACCTCGGTTTTACCAAAACCTACATCTCCACAAATAACCCTATCCATTGGTTTTGGGTTTTTTAGATCCCTTAATACATCTTCAATGGCCTGGATCTGCCCCTCAGTTTCTTCATACTCAAAGCGTGACTCCATCTCTTTGAAAAGCTCATCTTCAGGAGGGTATTGATGGCCTTCTGCAATTTCACGCTCCGCATAAAGTTCAATCAAGTCATTTGCAATATCCTCAACATTTTTCTTTACCCTTCTTTTTGTATTTGTCCAGTATTGCGTTCCGAGTTTATCAAATTTTGGTTTGTATTTTTCTCCCCCAATGAACTTCTGAACAAGATGAAGATCATCGATGGGCACATAGAGCTTGTCTCCATCCTGATACTCAATGACGAGAAAATCTTTTGTATATTCTCCAATCTTTAGCTCTGTGATTCCCTGATATATACCGATCCCATGCTCGATGTGAACAACCCACTCTCCAAGGGTTAGATCTTTGAAAGAATTGAGAAAATCGTCAAACCCGTTCCACTTCTTTTTCACCGCTCTCTTTTTGGGCCCGATGATGTCCTCTTCAGTGAGGAGGATAACATCGTCGGTTCTGAAGCCCCTCCTGAGAGGGCCGACAACAATGCCCCATTCCTTCTCTTTTTGCGGGTAATTGATCCCTTTTAGCAACGGAATGGGAATTTCGTAACTCCGAAAAATTTCCTGGAGCCGTTCTGCCTGATGCAGACTGCTTGCAAAGAGATACACATAAGGACAATTCCACCACTCCGCTCTCATCTTTTCAGATAATGTCTTAAATATTTCAGTTTTTCGTAACTCAAAAAAATGTCGGAGGTCTTCATTGGACAAGGCCTCGATCACATCACCTTCGTTGTCTTGTATACCGGAGACATCAATAGTAAGAGTCGTGAGAAATCTTTTTTTTAATGCCTCCATAAAGATGGAGAGATTATCGACTCCTTCGATTGTTTGCTCCAGGTGTTCAAGGCCTTTGTGCACAAGGACCATGTTGTCTTCGATGTAATCTACGATCGTTGTATCGCTGCTCTGCAAGTCCCCCACAGGAGTAAGGCTGCAAAATTCTATTTCTTTTATTGATCGCTGGGAAAGGGGGTCAAAAAAACGAATAGAATATATTTCATCACCGAGAAATTCGATTCTTACAGGTCGATCGGAGGATGATGAAAATACGTCTATAATACTTCCCCTCTTGGCGTACTGACCTTCCTCTCTGACAAGGGATGCCAGTTCATATCCCCTTTCATCAAGATATTGAACCAAGTCTTCTTGAAAAAGGGTTTCACCAAAACGAACGATCTTGGTATTGTCCAAAATCAAGTGTTTGTCAATAATGTTTCGCCCTGCGGCGTTATATGGGAAGAGGCCTATGAAGCCTTCATCCATTGCCAAATGGTGAAGGAATGCTGTGCGCTTTACCTCATCCTCCTTTTCGAAAACTCTCTCTGAATAAATGGGAAAGATGTAAGCGTTCCCTTTTGAAAAAAATTCGATCTCTTCGCGGAAAAGAATCGCTTCATCCTCTGTCTCATAAAAGATAAGGGTTTTTCTTTCAGCGTGTGAGAGGAGAAATGAGAGAAAAGAACCAATTTGTCCGATTATATACAGAGTGCCTGTATTTTTGAGTTCATACATGGATGGATAGGATATTCTACTATAAGTTTCGATTCAGATGATACAAGATGTAATCATGGCTGACGACTGGAAGTATGGTAATCCAGTGCCGGCGAATTTTAGATTTTTCTATTCATACCTCTCATTGTCGACTGATAGACGATTACCTGTTTTGTTGCTAAGGCGGCGGAAGGATCGACTTATTTCTGTCATATTCATTAAGGACAAGGTTCAGGTAACGCTTCTCAGGTTTTTTCTTCTCAGCAACAATCTCCCTTAGCCTTGTGGGACCTACATGGTATGCATGGAGAGCCATGTTGATGCTTTCGAAATCTTTCACAAGTTGAGAGAAGAAATGTACCCCAATTTTAATATTTTTATCAGGCTCATCAAGGGTAGTATCATCCTTCCAATGGACGCCCACATCCTGCGCTATGTATTTGGCAAGAGACGGTTTGACCTGCAAGAGCCCCCTTGCCCCCTTCCTTGAAATTGCAGCATACCGAAAATTGCTCTCAACCTTCATGATTGCGAGCACAAGCCGGTAGTCTAGTTTTTTCTTTAATGATTCGTCATAAACTATCTTAGCGATTGTTCTCAATTCAGTATCGCTGAGGTTTTCATTTTCAGTCTTTACATAACTGGTTATTTGGTTAATTATTCCTTCCTTTTTGAAGTGCTCTCGATGGATAACACTTTTTGGGCCAAGTGATAGAAAGGCAAAACACAGCAACACCATGACGAATATTGTTGAGAATGCCAATTTTTTCTGTAGTGACATAGATCATCACTATACAATAGATCACATCGAGATGTCAACCTTACCCCTTTGAGATGTTAACCTTGAAGTCTTCCCCCTCCTCAACAGTATAAGAGATGCCCTTCATGCTGCTGAGGAGTCGTTGGATGTTCTCTACCGATGTCTTTGTGTCAACAACTACCTCTAAACTGTCAAAAGAAGGATCTTCAACAGCCTTTTTTGTTTCAAAAACCGGTTGTGGACATGAAAGCCCCCGCAAATCAAGAATCTTTTTTGACATTATTTGCCTCCTTATTTTGTTGCTTCATCATCCAACTATTTAAACTGTATGAAATGCATGAATGGTTAAGGATATTCAAATGACTCACTGATCTAATTACCTCGTTTACGTTGTGTTTGTCGTATTAAC
>JAEAME010000302.1_pt1 | contig 56996 bp, 55 predicted proteins | sample 8958731 | NCBI WGS metagenome assembly JAEAME01 (sample SAMN16933194, study PRJNA681113) | bioreactor sludge metagenome | isolation source: anerobic bioreactor sludge (Control) | place: India:Bengaluru | collected 2018-10-24
TAGTTCTTGTAGGCGTTCTTTTATTGATGAAAGGTCGTAAGAAGAAATCACGTGTTGACGCAGAATTCGCAAAATACATGAAACCGCAAAATTCTTAGGCAACACAGGGCTGTCTGCAGATTGATTGTGTTCAAGTACTCTTCCTATCTTTTTCAAATATAACCAACAAAACAAATCTATCGAAGAGAACCTAAAGGCAATCAGCAGACCGCATCAAGTATTTTCTAATTGTGAATAAGTTGTGGAGTAGGAGGATGGGGATTTCACTCAGCTTCTATTACTTTGCAAGTCATCGTCTATGTCGATTACCCCCGTATTGTCTGGCTCTACAAGATTTATCATGTATTGACACTTTATGAGCAATATTTCCAAAAAAATACCCCATACCCTTGACTACACACAAAAACAGTGGAAACCGCGATCAACCCATTTGACCTCCAATTACGGGCTGAACATTGCCTTAATTGTAGGTAGGTAACCAAACAAATCTTCCTATCAAAATCCACAAATTGAAAGCTAAAAATGCATTTACAACCTAATATTAAACTATACTAAAAAATTAGAATCTTAAAAAGCTTTTAAGAATTACAGGAACTGCTTTTACACCCTTTCTAGAGTCAAGACCACTCTCATTTATCATGTCAATGGCTTCGCACTGTTTTTCCATAAACTCGAGGCCTTTTGAAGTTGCTATGTATGTCTGTCTATTGTTATGAGAGACTTTCTCGATTAGTCCAGACTGGAGTAGAAGCGAGATGTACTGGTTTAGTTGGCTGAAGCTAAGGTTTGCCTTAAACATAATATGGGTCTTAGAGGTGCCGTTCTTGGCTATCCCGATAATCTCGGTTATGATGACTAATTTGTCACGCCGCTTTGATTGTGTGTTTAAAAGTTCTAGAGTCATGTCATTCACTGTGCTTATAGATGTTATTTCTATAACATTCTTCGGGACTTTTGTTATAAGCCATGTTTCACCCACTTAATTATATCTACTTTCGTAATAGGATACTTAAAACAATGAATGTTCACATAGTTGTATTGATCCCTTTTTTGATTTTAATATTCTATGCATCTTTAATCTAAAAACTATCTGAGGGTTGCGTTGTTTGGGTACCCGCGACTCTCCCAGTAACCCAGATAATCAGAATTATTAATCAATTCGATTTGGGTTATCCATTTTATCCATTTATAGCCGTACTGGCTCTCTGCTACTAATTGAAATGGAAAACCCCGCTCAGGCGGCAACACCAACCCATTCATTTTGTAGGCAACTATGATACTGCTGTTTGTAATGTAATCAAGTGGTAGAGCTGTCGAGTAACCATCATATGCATAAAAGATGGCATTAACTGCACTAGAGTTGACTTCTGCATCTCTTAGTAAGTCGTTTACGAGGAAGCCTTCCCAGAGAATCTTTACAGACCAACCCTCAACGCAATGCAGCGTTATCACTTTTTCGTATTTCTGGAATCTAGCTAAAACTTCATCATAAGTGTACTCGATTGTTCTGTTAACTAATCCTGTGATTTGTAGGCGATAAGTGGTGGTGCTAACGTTTTGGGGTCCTTTGATAGAGTTTTCTCTAAAATCACCTATTGATGAGAGATCTTGGCCTTCATAGTCGCGAATTTCGTTAGGATAGAGTTTCTTGGGTTTGTTCTGCTCTGCATAATAAATTGCCATAAGAAGAACAACTATTAGCATAATTGCTAACGAGGCGGCAACTAACTGCCTAAAACGCTTACTTTTCTCCATTTCTTTTCAATAAATCTCCATAGAAAGCAGGCTTTAAACATACCTATAATAACAATAAAACAGCCGCTAAATACTAAAAAGCTGATTTAACACTACAAAGCGGCTTTTGCTTTCAAAGTTTCTAAGTAATTGGGTAAGCTTTCGATGCACTGTAATTCCCGTCCAACCAAGCCATGCAGTTCACGCCACAACTTGACATTAGCCTTAACTTTGACGTGCTCTAAATCTTGCTGCAAACGTTTGGTGCTCTCTTTGCCCCTTCGGTCATAATCTAAAAGAAGAACAACCTCGCTCACATCGAATGCCTCTATCTGCTTGGTTGCGTCAAGGAAGGATTTCCCACCTGTTTTGAGCGTCAAGATGTTGCCGCTGATGCCTAACTCCTTTAAGGCTTGGGCATCCTTCTTGCCCTCAACAACTATTAGTTTACCCTTGCTGGCTTCTTCAGTGAGTTTAGTTATGATTTCCTGGATCTTTTCAACTCTCTCTTTAAGGTGAGTAGACAACGGTTCTACCTTGTAATCTTTGCCTGACGCACCGTCTCTAAACAGTCTTTGGCTTCACTGTTGTTGGCAAAGTACCGGCGAACAGGTTCTAGTATATCTGCAAGTTCAGTTGAAACGCCGTTTTTAAGGTCCATCGGATGCAGTTTTCCTTCTGTGTAAGTTGCTTCAAGTTCTTGAAAACTTTCAAATTCAATGTTTCCACCGAATTTGGCGGGGCGCTCGATTCTAAAGACTGCTTTTTCTCGGAAGATGATGTATTTGCAGATTTCCATTATCGGGTTGTGTTTGACAGCTTTTTCAGGGCAGAAAGCTTTAGACATCTTCTGCTTGATTTCCTCGGGTGTATCGTATATGAAAATGCATGTGTCAGGTTTGCTCTTAGACATTTTTGCTGACGCTATGGCTTCTCGTTCTTGGCCTTCCGGGATCGGCCATACAGCGGGTTTAGCTAAACCCTGAAGCAAATGATGATGGATACAGACTGGTTTCCAGTAACCGATTTTTTCCCCGATTTCCCTTGCTACCATGTTTGCTTTGCGTTGGTCCAGGCCAAGTTGGCACATTTTAACTTTCATTTCAAAAATGTCCGCGACCTGCATTGGAGTGTAGAGGTAGTCGCTGACGTAGTGGGCTTCGCATTCTTTTCTTCCCGCAATCTCTAGTGTTCGCGTGGTTCGGGCGATGGTGAGTTCCTTTGAGATGCGCACGGTTTTTGCCCAGTAATCAATGTCTGTGTAGAGTTCATCGCTGTAGATGAATTCGACTTTGTCGCCAGGTACCCCCAATGATAGCCAACTATGGCGGAATAGGTCTGCAGCTTTGCGGATAAGTTCGCGGTCGCCGCCGAGTTTATTGTTTAGCCAGGCGTGCCATGTGGCTAGGAAGGCTTTGTAGTGTATGCCGGCTTCAGCGAAGTCTTTCATTTTGTAAGCGCAGATTACGCCTGTTCCGAGATGTGCCAATCCAGAGGGTTCCCAACCATTATAGGCGACTGGGTGTTCCTCTTGTTCTAGTAGCGCACGGAGGTCTTCGGTTGTTACGACTTCTTCGGTTGGTGATCTGCAAATAAGTTCAATTTTTTGTTCAATATTCACGTAGCTTCAGCTCTATTTCTTGATAGGTTAGTATTGTTGGTGATTTAAGAATTTACTCGAATATTAAAACTAATCAAGTTTTTTGGGGTAAGTGAATTAGACCCATTGGGTTTTGATTTCTTTTACTTGTTGGAAATGGTGGTCATCTGAAATGCAGACCGCCTTAAGGATAAAGGCGGTGGCAGCAATCATGCTATCTCCCATCGGCAGCTTGTATTTGTGTCTGAATTCAGCTGAGACTTGGGCTATTTTATCATCAACGGGTATTACTTCAAAATCCTGCTTTATGTATTCAACTTTATGTTTGGCGATTTCCCGACCTTCATTGGCTAAGGTAAGCTTATAGAGTTCATGTATAACAATCGTTGAGACATATTTTTCATTTCGTTTCTTTTCAATTTGAATTTTTTTCTTCAATACTTCGTTCTTTGAATTATATAGTATATCAAAGAATCTTGTGTCATATACTGCTCTATTCATCTTCATGCCTGAGTTTGTCTAGTTGTTTGTCTAATTCTTCAGCGGTTACATAGTCTGCGTATGCGCCAATCATGTCCCATATTGTCTTTTTAGGCTTCAGAAGTATGCCGTCTTCGGTATCGAGCACTGCTAATCTTGTGCCTTTTTCTATTTTGTATTTTTTTCGGAGGGTAATTGGGATGGTTGTCTGCCCCTTCTCTGTTACGGTTACTTCTATTTCCAACTTGAAACCTCATTCTTACTTGATTATGGTTCTTACTTTCTTAAAAATCTTACTTTAAAGAAGTAAACTTCAATAAAACTTTTCGCGGGCGGTTTGTCTCCCAACGTAACCTAACACTTCACCGCACAGCTGAGCGTCGCTTTTAGCTAGGTGAAGCTCTCTCGGCGTGGGAATTTATGCCCGTGCCCACCGTGTCCCTTGTTTGGGTGAATCCGCCATCACAGCTTCAAGTTTTCAGACTTGCGAGCATCCGTTGGGTCCGTCGTCAAGGGTTGGATTTAACCAGCGGGGAAATGTACTAAATAAAACTGTAAAGTTAAGCATTCCTATTCTAAAATTATTTAATTAGCTACATTAGGATATTTTCAATTATGGATATTAACAAAACTGTTTATTTTCCTGACAGAGAAGGCTGGCGCGATTGGCTATCAAAAAATTATGACAAAGAAAAAGAGATTTGGTTAGTGTTCCCCAAAAAAGCAAGCGGCAAACTCCGGATTCTCTACAATAATGCAGTTGAAGAAGCACTATGCTTTGGTTGGATAGACAGCACAGCTAAACGAATTGACGATAACAGTTATGCTCAGCGTTTTTCTCCCAGAAACCCCAAAAGCCCCTATTCTGAAGCCAATAAGCAGCGGCTACGCAAACTTGTCGGGGAAGGAAAAGTTTTACCGCCAATAGTGGAATCAATCAAAGGCATTCTTAATGAAGAATTTATTGTTCCACCCGATATTTTAGAAGAAATTAAAGCAGATGAGAAAGCGTGGGCTAACTTCCAAAATTATTCGCTTGGATACAAGAGAATTCGTATAGGTTACATTGAAGGTGCAAGAAATCGACCTGACGAGTTCAGGAAGCGGCTTAACAACTTTGTAAAGATGTCGGCCAAAAGCAAGCAGTTTGGATTTGGGGGCATAGATAAACACTATTAGACTTGAATGGTGGGGCCGGGGCAGGGATTTGAACCCTGGCGAAAGGCTCCACAGGCCTCTATGCTGCCAAGCTACATCACCCCGGCCGCTTTTCCATGGATTTCTTAAACCTCGACCATTTTTAATTATTCTCGGTCGAGATTTGCTTGGGCTTCGTTACTTTCATGTTAAACACCTTTATTTGGGTTTTCGGAAGATTTTGTGGCGTTAGCCGTTGAATGTTATGAGTGTGCGTGATGTTGGTTAAACTAAAGATGCGACAAATGTTTCAAATCCAATTTTAAGCAAGAAAAAAGCTAATTATAGTGCCTGCGTTATGCCGCGTTTTTTGATGTATATATGTGCATGTTAAAAATGCTTAAAAGGAAAACCCAGACGATCAATAAAATATGTATTCTAAGGCTTGGAGCTTATGGTCCAATTAACATGGTTTACTTTACCTTGTAGTATAATATTCATGATCGGGCTTGTTTCCTTTAATTATGAGTTATCAATAGCTGCGGGTTCTTTGGTTGCTGTCTTAGTTGCTGCTTTATTTGTCAAAATTCACAAGATTAACAGCGGAAAAATAGAAAAACAACAAGTACATGCCCGGTAGAGTCGGCGCAAAAACCGTATTTTGCTCCGGAAACTTATGCCTTGTTACCGGGGGTACACATAAAATCCAGCCGAAATTAAACCTGAGCTGCAAAAATCACAAATAGATAACTCAATTGTCTCCTGATATTTTAATGCCATGAAAAATCAGAGTTTATTTTTACTGCTAAAGGCTTTTTAAGATATGACAACTATAGCGTTCTGATGTGCTCTTGGATAAAACAGATCTAATACTTTGCCAATTGCTACTTTATAATTCTCGAATTTCTTATCGTGAACTGGCTGAGAAACTTGACTTATCTGTAACTGCTGTGCATAACCGCATCCAAGCCCTCATCGACCAAGGAGTAATCCGCAAATTCACCGCTGGCCTGAGTATACTTGCACAGAATGCAATCCACATACTAATTTTCGGAAGCAGCAAAACGAATTCAATCCCCACCGTCAAGTCTAAGCTTGAAAAACAAGGCTCAATTTACTGGCTGGCTGTTGCAGGAGGAAACATTCTCTACGTAGGTGCGTACATAAAAAATATAGCGGAACTCGATGGCCTTGTGAAGTACATTCGGGATAACGCTGAGATACCTGACCCCACCATAGCTATCATTGGTTCACCTCTACCGTCAGCAGTTAAAAATCTTAAGTTGCAGACCAAGCTATGCGAGTTAGACTACAGAATCATACGATCATTGAAGGATAATTCAAGGAAGCCCATTGCTGATGTTGCCGAGGAAACGGGAGTTTCAGCTAAGACAGTGCGACGCAGATTATCGTTTTTGCGCAAAAACTTTCTCATTCAGTTCTCAATTGAATGGTATCCTGACGAGTCAAACGACATCTTTAGCATATTCCATGTCCAGTTTAAAAATGATGCAACCCCCAATGCCGCCAATAATCTTCTCCAAAAATATTATCCCAAGATCCTTTTCTACTGGAACTTCACAAACATCCCCAACAGCTATGTCTTTATGATTTGGACGCCGACCAGCAAGGAACTAAGAGAAATTCGAGAACTTTTCGAAGTTGAAAAATCAGTTCAATCAGTGACGCCAAACGTGATATACACAGGTTACATAATTCCAAGTTGGCGTGACGAAATTCCATAAAGAAGCATTCTCATTCTTTAACCACTTAGTTGAAAAATAGGACTTGGTTGCTTTATTTTTGGCCATTTTTTAAAGGTAATGATGAACATGAAATTAAATTCCTAAACACCCTGTAAGATTGAGGTACGTAACTGTGTTTCGTGGTTACTTAAATCTAAAATCAACCTTAACAGAAAACCAACAAGCAAAGGAGAACTCAATATGAATGAATCAGCCATAATAATCAAAAATCTCACAAAGAAATTTGAAGACAAAACGGCTCTTGAAAACCTAAGCCTCGAAGTCCAAAAAGGTGAACTCTTTGGGTTACTGGGACCCAACGGCGCAGGAAAAACCACTACCATCAACATCATCTGCGGATTAATCAAACCTACTGCTGGGAGCGCCAAAATTCTTGGTTATGATATCCAAAAAGACATAATGAAAATCAAAGAACAAATTGGAGTCTGTATTCAAGAAACAGCCATCTATCCCTATCTTACTGGCAAGGAAAACATGGAACTTTTCGGACAACTCTACGGGATGAATAAAGAAGCACTAAAAGAAAGAAGCAAAATGCTACTTGACAAAATGGGCTTGACTGAGGACGCAAAACGCGTTACAGCTAAGTATAGCGGTGGGATGAAGAGACGTCTGAGTTTGGCGCTGGCGCTTATTCATGATCCGCAAATCGCATTTCTAGATGAACCTACAGTGGCAATGGACCCGCAGTCACGCCATGCCGTCTGGGACTTTATTAAAACCCAGAAGAAACAGGGTAAAACTATCATCTTGACGACACACTATATGGAGGAAGCAGAGGAACTCTGCGACCGCGTGGGTATTATTGACCACGGAAAACTCATCGCAATAGGCACGCCCAAAGACCTCATCGCGAAAAACGGTGTCAAGAATTTAGAAGAAGTCTTCATTGAACTCACTGGGCGAAACATGAGGGAGGAAATCTAAATGAAGATTCAACGAATTGCAGCTATTACTAAAAAGGAACTCAAGAAAACTATCCGTGAACCCGCTGTTCTTTTCATGATTTTTCTTTTCCCAATAGTTTTTGTCTTTGCATTTGGCGCCTCCTTTGGCGGTTTTGGAGGCAGCGGAATAACTACGTATCAAGTAGGCGTCGTCAATTTAGATACCAACGACGATCACGCTCAATCGTTCATAGACAGCTTAAAAGCAACAGAAATCGTCACCGTAAACGCTTACAGCGATAACTTCACAGCACAAGCTGATTTATCACAAGGTAAAATGCAAGCTCTCATAATAATTCCAGATAATTTCGGTAACAGTATCCAAAGCTACACAAGTGCACCATCCGATGCAAGCCAATGGATCAACAGCACCGTCTCACTCTACCTAGATAAAGGCTCACTAATAGCTACCCAAGCAATTCCACCGATAATCTCGCAAGTCCTAGTAACAATAGTAAACCCGAGCGCTCAGGTAGCAACAAGCCCAATTAAGCTGCAGACCGCATCACTTGAGGTTAAGCAATCCTCTGCTCTTGACTTTATTGCACCAGGTATGTTCACATTTGCTTCGATATTCCTAATCATGATGGTCGCCCAATCATTCACACAGGATCGCGAAAACGGAATGATGAAACGCATCCGCATCTCGCCAGTCACACCATCAGAGTTCATGACCGCTCAAGTAGCATCCTACATGGTAATCGCTTTAATCCAAGCAGTACTGGTCTTCCCTATGACCTACGCAATGGGCTTCCAGCCAAAAGTCGGTATCCCCAGCTATCTCTTCGCATTCATAATTGTATTGGTCTTCAGTGTCTCCAACGTAGGATTTGGTCTAATAACAGCAACAATAGCAAAATCTTCAAGCGCAGCTACTGGCCTTAGTTTCCTATTCGTGTTGCCCCAACTATTTCTTGGAACATTCGTGGGCGCATCACTTTCAGGAGCTGCACAGACAGCAGGTAAACTCGTTCCAAGCTATTACGTCACCGATGCCCTCACATCACTATTCCTCCGCGGCGCAGAAATCGCAAGTACCACAGTGCTGCTAGACTTTGCTGTCGTCGCAGCATCATGTATAGCTATCCTAGCTGTTGGTATAGTGCTCTACGGCAAATATTACAAAATATAGCCGCTATCGATTCCACTTTTCCCTTTTTTAGGTAACCATTTTTAACTCGAGGGCATCATGTCTTTTGTGTGATCGCTTTGGTTGATGCTTGGCGCGAACCATATCATATTGTTATAGAAGTTGAAAACAAAGAATGCCGAATGGTTAAGAAACTGGCCGCACTTGGATTTAACCATCTTAAGGTAGTAGATGTACGTAGTTCAATCAGTGGTTCTGTTAGGCACTTGATGGACGTCGGCGAAGATCAAGCAAAAAAGGTTCCACAGGAGCTTGCCGCTAAAGGGCATGTTGAAGGCAAATCTGCAGTATGGCTTGAAAGCGAGGGCTGTGGCGTTTGTAACACGATTTTGGGACACGATGCCTTTTTAGTGTCAGGCAAAAGCATGCAGGACAACATTATAAGCTATAGTTTTATGGTTCCCACACATGAAGCCTACCGAGGAATTATATCCGATTTACAAAGAGCTGGCTACATAGTTAACGTGCGTAAAGTTGGGAAATTCGAGCAGCAAATTGGGGTTTTGACAGAAAATCAGGAACGTATTTTTTGGTTAGCCCTAAAGAGTGGCTTTTTCGATTATCCTCGCCGGGTTGGTATGGCTGAGTTAGCGTCAAAGCTTGGGATTAGTCCTGCAACTCTCTCAGAAATCATGCGCAGAGGAACCAGAAGGCTTCTAGAGCACTACTTTAAGCGGGAAATATAACTCTCTTTTTTTGGAGGGCATGCTGTAATTGGAGCTGCCACTTTTTTCATAATTAAATTGTTGTAGGTAGCGTTAACTTTAATATTACATTAATTATCCAACTTACATGCCTCTAAGGTGTATATTATGGGTAACAGTTTAAGCGTTAATCAATTGGCTTGGAAAAAAGCTCAAGAATTTGTCGATAATCCGGAATTCTACGGAGTGGCTATCTCAAAATCATCCGCAGGCGCTACAATAATTGATGCCGGTGTCAAGGCTCCGGGTGGTTTTGAAGCAGGCAAAAAGCTTACAGAGTTATGTTTGGGTGGTGCAGGCAAAGTTGACTTAGGAATGAAATCATACGGTGAAATCACTTTTCCATCAGTAACGATAATCTCTGATCATCCAGCAATAGCTATGTTGGGCTCTCAATTCGCAGGTTGGCGTATAAAAGACGGGGACCAAATCGCTATCGGTTCTGGACCTGCACGTGCTTTGGCTTTGAAACCCAAAGATATGTTTGAAGAGCTGGGCTACAAAGATCAAAGTGATAAAGCCGTAATTACACTTGAGAGCAATGTTCTTCCATCTGATATTCTCATCGAAAAAGTCTGCACTGCCAGCGGCGTATCCGCGCAGAACTTGATAGTTGTTGTTGCTCCAACCGCTAGTGTGGCAGGCTTAACACAAGTTGCAGGCAGAGTAGTCGAAACTGGCATCCACAAACTTCGAACACTTGGCTTGAATCCCAAATTTATCCGATACGCTATGGGGTACGCTCCGATTCCCCCAGTTGGTCCAGACTTCGAAGTCGCTATGGCAAGAACAAACGATGCAATCCTCTATGGTGGATCAGTCTATCTCACTGTTGATTACGATGACGAGGCTGCGCTTCAAAAAATGGTTAACGACGCTCCCTCAATGAACTCCAAAGATTACGGCAAACCGTTCCTGCAAATCTTCCTAGATGCAGGCAAAGACTTCTACAAAATCGACCATGGACTATTTGCTCCCGCTCTGCTTATGATTAACAATGCCAAAACTGGAAGAACTTTCAAAGCCGGACAAATTAATCCTAAGGTGCTCGCGCAAGCCTTAGGCTTCTAATTTTTATTTTATTACTTTTTTAATAATTTCCGCTTTTCATATTTTGATTGGTAACGGCTTTACTTTGAGAAAAAAAGTGTGAGCGTACATAACAACTAAAACCATTATTTCTAAGCAAAACTACCATAATCACACTCATTATCGCTACCTCGATTATTGCTTTTACTATTATAGTCGAGAAAACTGCCGTTCCTGTAATTGTACCTAGCAAAAATACGAAATATCCCCACGTGAATAGACCTTCTGGTATATATGCCAAAAACGTGGCTGGAATAGCGAGAATGACTCGGCTCGATTTTTGATCAAACTTTAAGGTCGAAGAAATCAATCCACTTGACATTCCAGTAAGAGCTTTTCCAAAGGGTAGTCCAATCAATCCAAAAACTCCGCCTGACCCTAATGGTCCAAACATAATACCTGGCAATATGCCTGCGATGAGTCCTGTGAGAAAGCCTACTTTGGGTCCGCCATAGTAGCCTGCGACAAGTACGCCTATTAAGGTAAAATCAAATGCAATGGATGGAGCGATCGGCGCTATATAATACGATATAGCGAATAGTGCACTTCCTAGTGCGCCCATCATAATTGCGAATGTGAGCTTTTTTGTGTTCATTTTTTCCCTTCTCAATATTGCTGAATAACTGGTTACCTATTTAAGAGTAGTTACTTACTTTTGAGTGACTGTAATTTGGGCTAAAATACATAAACCAGCAAACCTAACATTTACGGTAAGTGAAGCATGTTGGCGGAATCCACAATCCAGTTCTCATCATCAATAGAAGCGAAACGGTGGCTAGAAGATCAAACTAGTGCAGTCTTAACTCCAGTTCATGCTCAAGCGAAAAGGTTCCGCGATGACATGAACATATCTCTCCAAGCCGTCGCAGATGTCAGTAGACAACTTCTTGACACCAGCGGCAAAGAGATAGAAAAACGAAACATGAAACTCTACAACCGAGCCCGTGCTCTAAACAAGCTTGCCCGGCTGTTTATGGATCGGCTTAAAAAAATTATTCCTCCAGACCAAGTTTCCTATGAATCTATGAGCCGATACGCTGAAGAAATCAAAAAAGTCTTAGTGGTAACTGAGATTGACTTAAAAAATTGGTTCCCGCGAATCTCTCCTTTCTTCATAATGGATCGTCGAAAATTTTTGGCTGTGTATGAACGGGCTAAGCAAGCTTACAATTCATTAAACGATTTCTTAACCAAGGATTATGTAAAAAGCAAAACACTCGAAGATGCACTGTTGAAACTAAACGAGTTACAAGGTGTTGAACAACAGCTTTCAACTCTCCAAGCGGATAAAGACAGCATTAAAAGTGAGCGTATGCCTCTTGAGCAAGAAATCGCTGAATTAGAACAGAAGATCAGTGAGTTGAAGAACAAGGGTCCAATTGACAAATTGAACCTTGTCAACGCAGAAATCGAAAATTTGAACAACGAGTTAAAGAATACTCTGCGACACTTGCAGAAACCATTCATTAAAATGCAGGCATTAGCCACCTCAGGCGGCGGTGGCGGAATCACACCTGATGAGCTAAAAAAGATCAACCAGTATCTTGATGCCCCATTTGATGCACTGGTCACTGAACAACCAGGCTTTCCTGTGCTAAAAGAAATCTTGGAAAAACTTCAGAACATGATTACAAAAGATACTCTCAAGTTAAAACCTGAGAAGGCAAGAAAAGCCGAGCAAGCAATAAGCGAGTTACTGCGTAACAATTCCTTAGCGAACCTTCAAACACGTTGTATCGAGATGGCTACTAACCGTGACCAATTGACGACTTCTTCGATGATGGATCAAATAAAAGTCAACATTGCACAATATCAGGATCAACTTTTCCAGCTAAACGCTAGAAAAACAAGTGTTGAAACGCATGAAACCGTCAAGTTGAATACTCTTAATTTAACTGCGGATAAAATTAATAGCCTTAAACGTACTGTTGAGAAAAACGTCTTTGCCGCTATTAATAAAAAAATTCAAATTGCCTAATTATTATGGCGGCGCAAGGCTAACCCTAATCCGGTAAGAGCTATTGGCGCTGCTTGAGCTTGCTATCAACTAACGTTTGAAAATTCATTTCAAACGCTGCTACTGGATTCTCAAGTTTCCATGTTTCAAGCACTGCTGGGTTAATTTCTCCAACTATCCCTATTTGAGCACCGTTTACAAGGATTTTGCCTATTCTGCCTTCTATAAAGCTTGGGTGGGTGGCTTCTTTTATTTGCCACTCTACTCCGAAATTGGACATGAATGAGTCAAGTGCCGATTTGATTTCACTAAAGCTAGCGTTAGGATGAGCTGTTACTGCTGCGAGCCATTCTTCGTCTCCTGTTCGGGTCTCTTTGGTTTCATCTGGAATTGTGACTTTTCCTAATTCGAATATTTTCTGTGGGAATTCTACGGATTGATTTATGCTAAGGAACTCCATCAAACTGGGCAGTAGCCAGTTGCGCAGGCAAGTCATAGTGATGACTTTGGGATTTACGAGTTCAACAAGTTTCGTTGGCTCTGCATTCATTTTCTGAAATAGCGTTTCTGGATTAGTTAGCGTGTTGTTTAAGACCTCTTGGTAGCCCAATCCAACCATTAGGTCGCGTGCTATGTTGATTATTTGCTGATCTGCTTCTGCTTTGCCAGTGGTTGGGAGTTCACGCCAGAGTGGTTTGATGTTGTTGTACCCATATGCGATAGCGATGTCTTCGATTATATCGACTTGATGCATTACATCTGAGCGGTAACAGGGCACAATGACAGTTAAACAGTTAGTAGCTACTCTTTCGACACCCAACCCTGCGGTGCCAAGCAAATCGGCGATTTCTTCGGCAGCGAGCTTCAAACCCAAGAGTTTGTTGGTTTCTTCTACGCTTAACCCCAATCGTCTGTTACTGAAGTTAGGGGTAACAACGGTACCTTCAGTATATTCTGCTCGAGTTGGATAATGGATGGATGCGCTGTAGGCTTTGCCGCCTCTGTCAATTAAAGCTAAGGTCACTAGATTGAGTGTGTTTAGCACAGTCTTGTGGAGTGTGCCAGTGACTTCTACGAGGAGGTTGCGGGATTCCTCAGTGATTTTACCCAAATCATTAGAATTTATGATGGGCGGGAACGAGAGTACTTTCCCTTCACTGTCAAAGAGCATAGGGTAGAGAGGATTACGCTTCACGATGTGACCGTACTCAATGCCTTTAGGGTGGCGTTCTAATATTTCATCCAGACCCATTTTTTCGCCAAATCCTAATGGAACAAAGCTCACCTCATCTGGTTTAACCGCGGTGTACTCGATTGGGGGCTTGATTAAGTCGAGGTTGTATATGCCGATTGATGTTTTTTGTCGGTTTCGACCGTGGCTCTGGTCGAGCTTGTCTTGTAGGTGCATGATGCCTTTGATTACGTCGTCTGATAGGTGTATGTCTTTGATGACTGAGCAACAAATGTAGGGGCGAATGTTGTAGAGTTTTGGGTTAACGTTTACTTCGACTGCAGTTTTGCCGACAGAATAAGTCTTTATGCCTTTTTCTTGTCCTAAGTAACCTCGTAGTGCGCGGGTTAAGCCTTCTATGCTCCAGAGGTCAGGACGGTTAGTGTCCTTCATTTCGATTGTGACAGAGTTCTCTTTTTCGTTGAATCCTTTTACTTCGGCTTTAACGTAGGCGAGGATATCATCGAGCTTTTCCATGTCACCGTTTAATTTTACGTTGAGTAAACGTTGAAGTTCAGCGTAATTTACATCGATTGTCGGCATCTTAGGTCACCTGTTTTTTCCTGAGCCAATTTAGGTCTTGGCTAAAAATCATGCGTATATCCTCAATTCCTGAGCGCATCATAAAGAGGCGATCAACACCTAGTCCCCATGCAATAACTGGCACCTTAACATCTAAAGGCTCTGTAACTTCAGGGCGAAATATTCCAGAGCCACCGAATTCTATCCAGCCGTAACCTTCTTTGTAGGCGCTTAGTTCCACGCTTGGTTCCGTGAATGGGAAGTAGTCGGGTTTAAAGCGGACTTTGTCGGCGCCTGCAATTTCGAGAGCGAATTTGCCCAAGACGCCAAGGAGATCTCTAAGAGTTAGGTTTTGATCAATTATTATGCCTTCAACTTGGTTGAATTCTGAAAGATGAGTCCGATCTGTGATTTCGGGGCGGTAGACGCGCACGATGCCGAAGTGTCGGCTTGGGACTTCATATTTTCCTTTTTCAAGCGTACGAGCGCTTAGGCAGGTGCCTTGGCTGCGCAGAATCAGTCGTTGAGCTGGTTCAACTGAGTATTTGTAACCCCAACCGGTGGAACCAGTTTTCCAGCCGTTTTCATGTGTCTGTTTGACTTGTTCTAATGCTTTGGAGTGGTTTTCTATTTCGCCATACTTGGGGTCTTTAATGTAGTAGACGTCTGTTGGTTCACGTGCCGGGTGATCCTGTGGCTCGTTTAATGCGTCAAAGTTAAAGAAGCTAGTTTCAACTTGGGGGCCAGTCATTTCTTGAAAACCCAGTTGAACTAATTTTGCTCTTACTTCATCTAAGAAACTTAGATATGGATGTTTTTTGCCAGGCCAAGTTTTTGCTACCGGAGCTTCTATATTGTACCTTTGAAGCTTGACTTCTCGCCATTTTCCAGTGATTATTAATTCAGGGGTAAGCTTGGTTACTTCAGGTAGCGCAACTGTGGCTTCTGAAGCAGCTTTTTTGCCTTCAGCAGTTAGTTTTAGAATACGGTTTGTTTTTGTTTCGATAGTTGCAAGTTTGCGCTTCTTAAGTTGCTCAGCTGCATCCTTGAGATCTGAGCTAAGGTCGTCTTGAGTAGCTTGATCTTTTTCGCCCAAAAATTTGATTAGGATTTCATCGCAGCCCTCAGGAACTGCCATTTGATGCAACAAAGCATCGTTAATGGTCAGTGTGTTGGTTTTTGAATCGTAGAATGCCCATTTCTTGCGGATGACCCAGCCTTGAGCTATTTGGATAAATTGCTGTTCAAGTCCCGCTTGCTGAGCTGCCTTTTTTAGGTCAGCGCTGCCTCCCATTTCAGCTATGGCTTGAATAAGTTTGCGTTCTGGAAGCTTGGTTTTTGCGTAGATTTTCCCTTCTGCGGTGAGTTTGATTATGTTCTGTGTAGCTGCCTGTATGGTTAACATGTTCTTTTCTTGAAGCATTAAACCAGAGCGCATAACCGCTGCATCGGGGAAACCACATTGTTTGATGAGTTCATCTACGCTGGCGCTGCCGCCGATCTTGTCTAGAGCAGAAAGGAGTTGTTGTTCTTGAAGTCTGAGTTCAACCATACAGCATGCAACCTGCAGTGATTTTTACGTTAACAGTAGTTCTTTCGCCTCAAATAAAAGCATGCTGATTTTCTTGGCTAGCAGAAACAAAAGAACACACCTTGTCAGCTACATCCCTTTTGAGCTTAGATTGAAAAATGTCATTCTTGACTCTGGTCTAATTTGCGCAAATTAAAAATATTTCTATCTTCATAGAATTATGTGGGAGGACAGAATGGAGGAGTATGTTAAGGGAGCTGAGCCTGATAGGTGGCATTGGATCAAGAACTGCAAGCAGTACCCTCGTGTTATTATGCGTAAACGTTTCATTAGGCCAATTTCTGACCTCTGTGATGATTGTTTAGACCTCGAAAAGTTAGAGCTTCAAAAAATAGTGGCTTAATTCTCCCTTAAAAATAAGATTAATTAAAAAAGTAGTTGACACGCCACTTTGGGCTGTCTTTTACTTTGATTTGCCGGCTTTTTTAGCGCAAGCGTCGCTACAGTACTTCTTTTTAGCGTCAAATGTTGTGAATGGTTTTTTACATACTGAGCATTTCTTTTCCAAACATGTCCCTCCTAACTGTAATTAGTTGTATAGTTTAGTGTAAAAAGATTTTCCAATTTTATTTGACGCCCAAATGCCTCTTTTAGTCCGGTGAGTACTCGTATGTTGTATACTCTCTCAAATTCTGTATTTTTGGTTCTTATTGCATCTTTAAAAGAAATTCTGACTTAAAACTTAGAATTTGAGGGTTTTGGGAGTTTGCTGAGGTCTGGGTTGTTATTTTTAGGAGAAAAGGGAAACTCAAATAACTTTGCATTTGCCCAAACCTTTTCAGCCCTAACCCGTTATCTATTAAACTAAAAAAGGGGAAAGATTGGCTTTTTTTTGCTAATTTATTGTCGTTTTCTCAGGAGCATTATTGTTGCAACGAATCCTATTGCGATTGCAGCGATTATTGCTGCGACTGCGCCTGCGATGTACATGCCTATTGGTTCTTGTTGAGTTGCTGGCTGTTGGGTTGGTGCCGGTGCAGGTTCTGCTGCGTAGAAGCTTGTGGCTGCTTGTGATGGCCAGTATGATTCTGTTCCTGCAAAGACGGCGATGACACTGTAGTCACCTGAGATATCGGGTGTCCATGTCAAGCTGTATGTGCCATAGGCGTCGCTTGTTGTTGTGCCGATGGTTCTGTAGTTGCCATTTGAGTCGACTACGTTTAGTGTGACAGGAACACCTGTTACGTCTGCGGGGCAGGGTTGTTGCATGTAGACGTATTCCATCCAGCGGCTCATGCTTGCGTCAGAAACGCATGGGAGACCGTTGGGGAAGTTGGCTGCTTGTGCTTCTTGTTTTGTACCTGCGGCTATGTCAGTGATTGTTCCTCTTATCACAACTGGGGTGCCTGATGTAACGCCTACTGCTGGTGCGTCAACTGTTAGTTTGCTGGGTCCTTTGCCGTATGTGTATAGTTGGTTGTCATATGCATTTAGGACTGTAACGTAGCCATCTACGATTGTTGCTGCGTTTGTAACATCGAATCCGGTTATTTCCCACACTAGCGAGCCGTCGGTGATGTTTACTGCTATCTGCTTTGCTCCTCGGAACAGCGGTGGACTGTACTCATGGCCTACGTTGAGGAAGTACACTCCGCCAGCTATTGAGCCACCGCTAAAGACCCACAATGGCCATACGCCGTAAGGTGTGTCTGATCCGGATTCGCCTAAGAGTATGTTGGTGCTTGTGTACCAGACGTCTGCGCCTGTCAATGCGTTGATAGCCCATATGTCGCCTCCGAAGCCCATGATGTAGAGTACTCCGTCAGCGATTTCTGTTTGGTAGCCGCCGATGCTGTTGTATGGGTTCGGTACAGGGACGTTTCCGTTATTGCCTGATAGTTGTTTTGGACCCCATACTAATTTTCCAGTGTCTAGGCTGTATGCGTTTATTTTGCCCGTAGCTGCTTCAATGTAGAAGTATAGACCGTAGCCGGTTTTTGTGACTTGTTCTCTTGCGAAGGCTGTCAATGTGCGGTTGGTTATCCAAAGCTGTCTTCCGTCTTCAGCACTGTATGCTGCGTCAACTTGCCAGCCAATGTTGTAGTATGCTGCGCCTGCGGCAGTCATTAGTACTACGCCGGAGTCTACCCTGTTAATTGACAGAGATGAACCTTCGGGGAAAGCGCCCGTTGTCAGGTTAGTTGCTATGGGTTGTGTCCACATTATTCCACGTTTAAAGTCGATTGTGCTGCCCTGTGCGGGTCTCCAGCTCCAACTGTCCGAGGTGGTGCCTTTGATGTATTGACTGTTGGGGTAGAATATTGCTTGTGTTGAGTTCCAGCAGTTGAGTGTCGGTGTGCCCCACTGGTTTGCTCTGCTGTTGTTGATGTAGTAGCCGATGAGGTTTCCACCTGTATCTGAAACAATATTCATTCCAGTTCCGTTGACGATGCTTAGGATGTATTGGCCTGTCATTGCGTCATATAGTCTGTAAATGCTTGGTGATGCTCCGAAGCCACCCATGGTTCCCGGTACAGACCATAAATATGCTATACCGCCGAACTGGTTGGGGTTAACCATGTCCAGTATCTGCCCGTATTTGAGTATCTCCGTGGTGTTTGCCGTCCAGATTGTTTCTCCAGTCCTTAGGTTCAATGCTGTCCATCCAACTTGGTTCGTGGATGATCCTGGATAGTTGGTATAGTACATTACACCGTTCATGATTATAGGTGCCCATTTCGGTTCGTATTGTGAAGTTGAGTAGAAGTTGCTTGTGTCGTCTCCGCCGTATTCTCCTCCCATTAACCCTCCGAAGGATACTGGTTTTGTCCACATGATATGGGCGGCTAATGGTGCGTTAGAGTATGGGTTGTAGTTACCTGTTGCGTTATATCTGCCAGTTGCGGCGAATGAGTGTGCACCGAGTCCTAGCCAGTTGCCGCTAAGTTTGTACCATGGATAGTTGTATGCTTGAATTGGGCGTGTCCAGTAGGTTGTCGGAAGCGGAGCCATCGGAAGTTGCGGTATCGGATCTTCTTGCACCGTAAGGTACACTACGGGGCTTGTAGAAGGCTTGAAGTAGTCCCCTATGTAGGCGTTGTTTGGATTGGCTCTGTTTTCACCCTTAAGCGTCTCACCAGGGTACGCAACTACAAATGAATAGTTGCCGATCTTATCGGGCGTAAAAGAAGTCCAGGTTCCTCCAGTAGCGTCAGATGTGAATGGCCCTAGAGTTTTTTTGATGCCATCAGGGTCTGTGATTGTCACAGTGAATCCGTGCCATCTGTCTCCGTTTGTTCCCGCAGCTGTTGGCGGCGGTATTTGAACCCACATGCCGATTGTGACTAATTGACCTACCCCTGCTGGGTTAGGCGCAACGGTGCAGTAGGCCCAAGTTGTGATTTCCCATGGTGGTGTGTGTGCATTAGCGAGTGTCATTGTGGCTGTTGAAAGTGTTAGGATCGATAGAATAATAATTGCCATTAACTTGGTTCGTGTTTTTTGCATTTTATTTTCTCCAACCTAATGGTTGTGATCAGTAGGTATTTAATTGGTTGTAATCAGACGACTGACGACACTTAGACAAAATCCGTAAGAATTTTATACAATCTTAACACTCTAAAGATAGCTATGTTTACTGAGCAGGTTCATGATATTCTAGTTGAATTAGGACTTAGTTCCTTGCAAGCAAAGATTTTTTGCACTTTGGTATACTCGGGGGACCCGACTGCACATGCAACTAGTAAGCTTGCGAAGGTAGCACGTCAGGAAGTCTATCGTATAGCTGATGAACTTGAAGAGATTGGTTTAGTATCACGAACTGTGTCAACACCTGTGAGGTTCCAACCCGTTCCGTTGAATGAGGCATTGTCGATCTTGATGGATCGTAGAATAAAAACGACGTCTGCATTGATGAAAAAAGTAAAGGAAATACACGTAGAATCTGCGAAAAAGCAGCCGAAATCAGTTACAAGTTACATAATAAAGGAAATACAGCCTGGTGAAGATTGGTTTGGAAATTCTCCATTGAAACTTGATACAACTCAGTCATTTGACCTGTTGACAACCTTTGATAGACTCGCCTCGCGATTAAATTCTGATGCACCGGCTTTTCGGAAGGCGGCAAAGAATGAGCGAACTATGATTAGAATCTTAACTGAAAGACCTCCCCTTAATAGTCCCTTAAAAAAAACAATTAATGGATTAAAAAAATACCCATACTTTCAGATGCGATTTCTCGATGTAAAATCCGAAGTACTCCTAATAATTTTCAATAAGAAAGAAGCAGCGCTATCACTCTCTCCAACCAAACCTGTTGGTCCACCCTATTTGATCTCGACGCATCCTAGTTTTTTGAGTTTAGCTCTTGGATATTTTGATTCTCTCTGGGAGAAAGCGAAAGCTGTATGAGAGGTGGCTTGCTTCAAAAGCAAACTACGGATTTAGTTGCGGTAAATCAACGGGAACTGCTATGTTGTTATTTTTGCTGATTCTTCTATTTCATGCCCATAAAATTGTGCAAGAACCATAAGCAAGCTTTTACTCGCAGTTTTAAAGCCAAGAGTGCCGCTCTCTGAAATGAACATGCCTTCCTTATCATCTGCGATTATTATGCCGCAGTTCGTTGGCGATGGAGACCTTTGATAGAAGACGTCTGTGTTGTCTTTGAACTTTTTAAGGCTGGCAGTGATCTCGTGAACTATTGATTGAACTTTAACGCCATTTGAGCATGCTGTCTTAATCACTGATTCTAATTCAGAGAAATCGTCGCTAGGTACCATTAGGCGCACTTCTGTTTGGGCATTAAGTATGATTTCCTTTGCTTGGCTCCATAGATTGCTTTTTCCCCTAATTGTCCAAACGAACTCTTCAGAGGGTTCAACCTCTACCTTTTTTTCGTAAAAATTGTCCAGCTCCTCTAGAAATGTTTCAGCTTTTAATATCTCTTGCATTCTATTGCTGAATCTGTTTTCTAGACTTCTCTTTTTCTCCAAGAGTTCCTGTTGTAAGTAGCCCTTTTGTTCAGTTTCTATTCCTTGGAGCGCGATTGATGGTCTTATTGCTTTGAAAAATAACGGCCTACTTTTTTGGACTTCGACCATTTTCTTCTTCTCAAGGCGCATTAGAACTTCGTAGATCTTTGAGTGTGGTATTTCTGTGTGTTCGCTGAGATCGCCAGCGTTTGACGCTCCTTTCTCAACCAAACTTATGTATGCTTTGGCCTCATATTCCGTTAATCCAAGTACTTCGAGTGCTTTTTGAAACTCTGTTCCCTTCACTTTTTCACCACTTCTAAAAAACATCAGTAACAAAAACAATTTAAAAATATTGCTTGGCATGCAAGATAAAAAATTAATTGCACTGAAAATCTGAAGCAATTTTCACTTTTTTCACTACTAATAAAAAACGCAAGTGACAAAACACCTTTAAGAGTTCAATCAATTCAATCAGGTCGACTAAGAAATTGGCAGTCAGCATCGAAAATTACTACAATAATGTAGAGCTTGCTGCCCCGACCAGTCCAATCAAGAGTGTGAATAATGCATAAAATTGATGCTGACGCATTAAGTGGAATCTCCTCAAGAGACGCCTCGGAAAAACTCCGTCGAGACGGCTATAACGAGTTACCCATGTCTAAGAAGAGAAGTGTACTCCAAATAGCCTTAAGCGTAGTTAAAGAGCCCATCTTTATCCTCTTGGTGGCCAGCGGTAGCATATACTTCTTTCTAGGAGACATTACCGAAGGCTTAGTTTTGCTAAGCTTCGTTTTTGTCGTCATGGGTATAACTGTTTATCAAGAACAAAAAACCGAAAACGCGCTTGATGCATTAAAGAACCTCTCTAGCCCAAGAGCCCTAGTAATAAGAGAAGGCAAACAGGTTCGCATCCCGGGCAGAGAAGTTGTGACCGATGACATCATAATACTTGCAGAAGGTGATCGTGTCCCAGCTGATGCTCTTCTGTTGTCATCGACTAATTTGATGGTTGATGAGTCCCTTCTTACTGGTGAGTCGGTTCCTGTCCGCAAAGTTGCTAATGACGGAGAAGATCAAACTTGGCGTCCAGGCGGAGATGACCAACCATACATCTATTCTGGAACACTTGTAACACAAGGCCAAGCCATTGCGATAGTCAAAGCTACTGGTATTAAGACTGAGATGGGAAAAATCGGTATCGTACTTCAAAAGGTTGAGCGTGATGATACAAAATTAAAGGTTGAAGTATCGCGGCTTGTCCGTAATTTTGCGGTCTTCGGGCTTTCTCTTTGCCTTTTAGTTATTGTTGTTTATGGTCTAACGCGTTTTAACTGGATAGAGGGCATATTGGCAGGTGTAACTCTCGCTATGGCCCTTTTGCCCGAAGAATTTCCGGTTGTTTTGACGATTTTCTTAGCCCTGGGTGCTTGGCGCATGTCTAAGAAGAACGTTCTTACACGTCAAGCTCATGCAATAGAAAATTTGGGTTCAGCTACAGTACTTTGCGTTGACAAAACAGGCACCTTAACACTCAACAAGATGTCAGTAGCCGAACTTTGCGAAGATGGCAAAATGTACAAAATCGATTCAGCTCTAAAGAATCCCCCAGATTGTTGTCATCAACTTGTTGAGTTCAGTGTCCTCGCCTGCAAGAAGGATCCATTTGACCCAATGGAGAAAGCGGTAAGGAACTTTGTCGAGGGTGAATTCGCAAAAACTGAGCATGTGCACCGCGACTGGCAATTGGTCCAAGAATACCCACTATCTCAAAAACTATTAGCAATGTCTAACGTCTGGGTTTCACCCAACGGCACTGACTACATTATAGCATCCAAAGGCGCTCCTGAAGCGATAATCGACTTATGCCACTTAAAAGAAAAAGTAGCAAACGAAATCTCAGCGAACATTCAAAAGATGGCTAGTGAGGGTCTTCGCGTTTTAGGCGTAGCAAAAACCTCCTTCAGAATAGGGAAAGGTAAGTTGCCAAAGGAGCAGCACGACTTCGATTTCAAATTTTTAGGCTTAATTGGTTTTGCAGATCCAGTTAGACCCTACGTTTCGGATGCAGTTAACGAGTGCTACAATGCTGGAATACGCGTTGTAATGATAACTGGTGACTATCCTCTGACGGCGCAAAAAATCGGTCGACAGATAGCTCTGAGAAACCCTGAAAATATCATTACAGGTTCCGAACTTGAAAATATGAGCAGTGAAGAAATTAAAGAGAGAATTAAAAATGTAAATATTTTTGCACGGGTGGTCCCTGAGCAAAAATTGAAAATAGTGGATGCCTTCAAAGCAGACGGTGAAATAGTAGCCATGACTGGAGACGGTGTGAATGATGCGCCGGCTCTTAAGTCAGCAAACATAGGTATTGCCATGGGCGGTCGTGGTACAGATGTTGCCCGAGAGGCCTCAACACTAGTGCTTCTAGACGATGATTTTACATCTATCGTCGGTGGAGTGAAGATGGGTCGTAGAATCTTTGACAACCTCAAAAAAGCTATAGCCTACATCTTCTCTGTTCACATTCCAATAGCTGGGCTTTCAGCTTTACCAGTGTTATTTGGCTGGCCATTGATCCTGCTTCCGGTGCACATTGTTTTCTTAGAATTCATCATTGATCCTGCATGTACAACAGTCTTCGAAGCTGAGACAGAAGAAGCTGACATAATGGAGCGTAAGCCCAGAAGCATAAAAACACGATTATTCAATACTAAAGCGGCTACTATTTCCGCTATACAAGGTATCGTTGCTTTGGCTCTCGTGATCGTCGTGTATCTATACGCAAATTCTATGAGTTTAGGGATAGACACAGCACGTACAATGGCATTCACAACTATAGTTCTAACAAACATAGCATTAATCATCACAAACCGTTCGTGGAAACTATCCATCATTGGTATCTTCCGCAGACCAAACAAAGCCTTCTGGCAAATATTGACGCTCGCGTTAATCGCATTGTTGCTTGTAATATATGTACCACCGCTAAGTGGTCTCTTCCAGTTTACGGCTCTAGCACCATTAGATCTGCTAATTTGCATAATGGCAGGAATGGGAAGCATAATCTGGTTTGAAATCTGCAAAGTAGTGAAACACGGTAGACTTGTTGCTTAATATAAAAGCCTGTTAAGTCTCTTGAGGGTGCGTAAAACAAGAAATGTGAGCCACCTTGAGGGTTCCTTTTTCTGTCCAAAATCCCACTCTTTCCAAGCCTGCCATTGCGACTCCGGCGTGTACTTCCCCTCAGCTCCAGCCTTAGATTTCACTACAAGCAACATATCTTTTAGCCTGTTATCGTTTTTCAACCAACTAAACTGGGACAATGTGTCCAAAACGTGTAAAATATCATACCAAATAAAGGGCGCTTTTAATTTCCTAAAATCAGTTCCCATGTAGAATATGTAAGGATGCAGGTCTCTGCTTTTGTCCCATAGATGTAGCAGGCACTCTGCTCCGATACGCGTTTCTCTGCTGGATTTCCATTCGTCAAATTGATTTAACATTTTTAACATTACAAGCGTAGCATAAGGACATGGCTCATCTTTTCTTCCTGGACCCCTAAATTTTCCTAACTCTTTTGAAACAGCACAAGGATAACCATTTTCTCTCTCTATACTTGCTAAGTGTTTAACCGCTTTTTTAACCTGAGCATCTTTGGTCAGTCCAAACTTAGCTAAAGAATAAACTATAGTTGGGGCATCACAAAGTGCCCATGCAAATTCAGTGTTGCCTGATCCTCCGAAGTGTTTCGGAATATTTGTCGGTAGTCCGAAAGGGCCTTCATCGGATTTGTGTTCAAATATTTTTGCTATTATTTCATCTACATCAGAGTCATTTCTTTTTAAACCAATGTCTGCAATAAATGCGAGTTTATGGAAAGATTGACCTGCACTCTTATGGCTACTCAGAACTGTTCCAGGCCAATTCTTCAGGTCTTTAAGAAGTGTCTGGATTTTTTGGTGCGAAATCATATTATTTCTCGCGAGTGCTACTTCTGCTTCGTTTTCTTGTTGTCCAAGCAAATCAATGCGTGTTCTATATTGAACCCAAGGTTCCCCTTCCAATAGCCAATCAATTATTTTGTCCATACGCTTCTCCAAGTATATTGTTACAGATGGATTTTTATTGTATAAATGGTTTTTACGGTAAAGATGGGTAAATTTCTGATTAGCTTTTAACATCTTTAAATTCAAGTGTGAACTAAAGGATTCGTTTATAGGTGAAAATTTTTTGTCTGAAAAAATCAAGGGCAGAATAACCAACTATCGTATTGGAACAAAGTCTCAACAATCCAAAGAATGTTTAATTGAATTCAAAACTATCCCTTCAGTTGGAGCACTCATTGGGCAAAAAGTAGTTTGGGCCAATGGCAAAAATAGATTTGCTGGAAAAATAGTTGGATTACACGGTAGAAATGGAATGGTTAGAGTAAGGTTTGCTCGCTCTGTACCAGGGCAAGCTATTGGAACCGATGTGGAAATAATCCACTAAAATCTATTTCCAACTTTCCCGTCGTCTAGACCAGGCTTGTTTTTCATTATCAAGGTTGTGTGTTACTGTTTCTATTCTTTTTCCAGTTTCTGGTCGTCTGGTTCTATGTTTAGCTAGACATTCTCGGCAGTAAACTGGTTTGCCTGCTGTTGGTTTGAAGGGAACTGTGGCGGTTTTGCCGCAATCATTACATTTTATCTCTGTTGGGGTTTGTTCTGACATTTTTTAGTTAGTCCTGTTAATTTTAGGCTATGAAAAATAGCGAACTAATTAACCTGATCAGAGAAGATTTGCTCAGACTTAAACATTTGTTTACATTAAATAGAGTTTGACGTTTAAAAAATTGATAAAGTGCAGATTGCCATTGTTCGCGTTATTTATTCATTTTAGGTCAAAAATGGTTGATCAATTCAACCTCTTCCGCAGTGTTTTCTAAAATCAATTTGCGGATTCTTCCTCCACCCACTCGCTCCACTTTTTTAGTTTCATTAGTTTGCATAAACAAATATTCGCCTCAGTTCTTTAGTTTTGTACTATTTTTCGGGTTTAAATTCTCCATGTCCGCCTAAAGTAGTTATATTTGTAACTACGCATTCGCTTACTTTCTCTAAGACATCTTCTGCACTTTTCCAATTATCAGCTGAGACTTCAACACGGTATTTTGGAGCTGCTATGACTGAAAATTCGATTTTGGCGTCTTTAGTTTCTTTAGCTTTTTTTGCCTTTTTGAAAGCTTCCTGAATGCATTTAACGCCATTGGGTTTCATGCAGCGCACCTCAATAATGCCGCGAACTTTAACTCTTTTAATTTTAATTCGCTCTTCTGCAACCTGAGCTATAATTTTGACTAAATCTTCTGCAATGCCTGCTTTGACAAGAAAGTCAGTCCCATCTTTCACGACTTTTTCAAAACCCTCATATAAGCCGAAGTTCTCTTCAAGAATGCTGCCAACTTTCTGTTTAATTTCGTCGTTGGTTAAACCCGCCCGCTCAGCTACGGCGTTTAGTAAAGCGTCCCCTTTTCGGTCTTTTTTCCATGATTTGACTTTTTCGATTCTTTCCCGTTTAGTAACTCGTCTTAACGATAGGTCAATATGACCTTTTTCGGTGCTTACTCTGAGCACTTTAAGAACCATTTTTTGGTTTTCGCGGACAAAGTCACGTATGTTTCTTATACGGGCACTTGAGATCTCTGAGATGTGAAGAAAACCTCGTTTATGATATTCATCAAGCTCAGCATATACTCCATAGTCCATCACAGTTTTTATTGTTGCGATAACTAAGTCGCCTGGCTCTGGCCACTCAATTTTTTCGTCAGACAAGTATCAAGTCATCCCTATTTGTTTAATGCTAAAGCCAGCTTTAAATCGTTTTTCAATAAACCAACTAGGCCTTCCTCAAAGTGACTTTTGGCATCGCTTGCGAGTAATCTTATTTTACAGAGGCCTAACATTTTCTTTTCCTCACATTCTGATTTATCTGCTGTAGTTTTTCCACATTTTTTCATACATTGATTCCTGACGCAGTCAATTATTGCGAAATACAATTCTTCAATTTTAAAAGGAGGCATGTAATCGTCTGAAACATGCTGAATTTTTTGCTTTTCCATTTGGTCAACTGCTCGATCAGTAAACTTTTTACTTATTAGAAATGCTGCATCATAGTCCTCGCGCTTGATTAGCTCTGTCATGTTGTTAACATCGCTGATGCCTATGTACTCGTTTCCTAATGGCTCTATTATTCTTAATAGTACTTTATTATTCAAATTATCTAATGCTGTAAAGTCAGTATAGTTGGCTGTTTTCTGTTTTTTTATTTCTTTATAGCCGTGAACCGCCATTATAAAATTGGTTTTATTTTCACTCATCTTTTTTCACTCTTGTTCTGTTAAAGTTCGCCGAGGTCTTTTTCTTCAAAGAGAAAATCCAAAAGCTGGATTCTTCCATCTTTCATTTCAACTCGGTAATTAGCCTCACAAACGGGGCAACTAACCAATTCGCCATCAATTAGGCGTTCTTTAAGGAATGTGTTTCCACATTCGGTGCACTTTAGGATAATCTTCATCACTCTCTCTACATTGTAAGGTAATTATGGCTTCTAAGCCAATCAGACTGGTTTTTCCGGTATCGCCAAAAGATGTCTCCTCTGGTTTCCGTTTGGAAATCCCACGGAGATACTAAGACTATGTCTCCTTCCCTTATCCAAACACGTCTCTTCAGTTTTCCTCTTACTCTACAGAGTCTTTCCTTTCCATCTTGGCATTTAACCATAATTCTATCGGCGCCCAGCATTTTTACTGCTACGCCTAAAACATCATTTGCGGTAGGCAAGATCATATTTTCGAGGCTGCCCTCGTTTGTTATTTTCCTTTTACCCATTCTTACACCCAAGACATGGCTTTAGCCATTTGTGATCAGAATAATTTCGAAGAAAAGTAGAATGCTGCTGGTGACTCTTCCTCTAAAGAATTCTAACGATTTACTAAAGATCTTGTGCACTATATTAGGGTATAGACCAGAAAAAACCAATTCTTGCTTTAAAATATGTAAGAAAAAAAATTTGAAGCTTTTCAAGTTAAAAAAACGAAATGAATGACGTTTTTTTAAAAACATTTTATTTTTAAGCTTATTAACAACGTTGTTGTATTGTAGTTCGAAGAGTTTCTCTTATCCTGTTGGATTAACTAATTGAATAATTGATTCTTTTCTAAAAAATAAGAGAGGCAATAGATTATGTGTATAGTAAGGGCCGGTTTAGTTAAAAACTGTCGTAGATGCAAATCATCAGTACGTCTCAATTGTACCTATAGAAAAAAGTCCAGCAAGAAAACATATGCAAGCACTACCCGAAAGAAAGAAACCAAAGCAACCTAAACACAATATTTTTTCTTTAATGGTTGAGCGCTTTTGAGCAGACCTAATCAAAAACGCTTTGACCAGTCAGAATGCAGGGGTTGTATGTATAAAGATAGCTCTTATTGCTGGAATCATTGCGCATTTAATATATGGAAAAACCAATGAATTGTTTGAATCAGCAAAAAATTATTACTGCTATCTCGATTAATGGTCAACACGTGGACCATATCTTGTCTTTAAGCATTTACTGCAATAATTTCTTTTGTACCTTTTGATTCTGTTAGAATGGAATGTTGCTTGACATCGACTACATCTCACGAGGTTAACTTTCTTTGGATCAATTAGTTTGAGTCTTCTCTCAATCTCTGCCTTAACATCAGTATCGCTCTCATACTTGAGTGCTTTATTCAATAGCTCCATAGCAAAGTCTAAGCTTTTTTCTCCGAAAAGTCCCCCAAAGATATTTGCTACTTTTTGGTTATCCTGATTTATTTTTACGGGGAGCATGCAGACGAAGTTTTGAGGAAAACTTTTTGATCTGCTAAAATCCACTACCGCAAAGCGATAGGATGATGCCAAACTGTTATCTGAAGGGCGTTTGAAAACTTGTAATCTACAATCCATACAATCAACACTTAAAGAGGAAGAAATAGTATGGTTGCGGGTTAATATCTATATGCTGAATAGTTTGGTATTTTAGATGATAGAAAAAACTATTTGGCTACTGTTTTGCGTTTTGGTAATTCCTTAAATTTATTGTAAACTGAAGTCCCATTTTAGATTCCTTAACAAAGCTTTAGATTTCTCAATTACATGTCCCCGAAACCTACATGTCAACTGTTTATTTGAAGAATTCAACCAAATGATGCCATCTAAAAAGCATAAAACTATGTTAGCAGAAGAGCCTCTCTCATAGGGGTTTCTGCAAACGATCTTCGGTTATTTCTTCAGCATTTTACGGTGATTTGTATAGAACCCTCCTCTTAATTTGTGCTGCAATTAACCAGTGGTTTAATCCCATCATAAGCGGTGCACCCGCAATTGTTGGTACAAAGAATAAAGTTAGTGTAGCACTCCATGTGTTCAATCCTATGACTGATGGAGCTGATGGCCAAACCAAGAGGGCGATTGAAACTGTAGCAATCCAAATAATTGGTGCTAATGCTGTGGCGAACCAGATTTTAGAGAGACGATAGTTTCTGATGTATTTCATGTAGCCACTCAATTTTTCTACCCTCCTGCCCTCTTATGCTCTGGGCGATGTGTTTTATTCAGAGTTTCTATGTTAATAATGTTGTGTTAAGTCTTAATAATCAATTAATTGTTGAACATTACATCAGAAGATAATTGACCCGATATTCATCAATAAGTCAAATCAAAAGTTGCATAATGAAGGTGTATTTTTCCATGTTGTTTCTTCGTTTCATTTAAATATTAGTGTTTGGACTATGCTTGTGCAAAAAGAAGGAATATATACAGTATGGGTTCCAAGTCTCCAAGAGGCGAATTCGCCGCAAGGCAGTTAGCAAAGAAACGGAAAAACTTCCGTTGGCACGATCGTTACTTTAACAGACGTATGTTAATGCTCGACGAAAAAGTTGACCCTATGCAGGGTGCACCACAAGCTCGAGGAATTGTTCTTGAGAAGGTTGGTGTCGAGTCAAAGCAGCCTAACAGCGCCATCCGCAAATGTGTCCGCACTCAACTTATAAAGAACGGCCGCACAATCAGTGCATTCCTACCCGGCGACGGAGCTCTAAACGTCATTGACGAACACGACGAGGTAGTCGTAGAAGGGATCGGTGGAACAAGAGGCGGAGCCATGGGAGACATTCCAGGAGTTAGATGGAAAGTTGTCATGGTCAACGGCGTTTCATTAAACGAGCTCGTCTACGGACGAAAACAAAAACCGGCAAGGTAATAGTATATGTCACAAACAGCCACCCAACCACAAGAAATCATGCTTTTCCAAAAATGGAGCTTCAAAGACATCACAGTTAAAGACATAGGTCTGCAACGTTACCTGAACTTAACTCCGATGGTTGCCCCCCACAGCATGGGTCGCCATGAACACCAAAGATTCCGCAAAGCCAAAGTCAACATAGTAGAACGCCTAATCAACGGATTGATGCGCGGCGGCAAAAACGCAGGCAAAAAAGCCAAAGCAACAAACTTCGTAAAAGAAGCATTCGAAATCATCAACATAAAAACAGGCAAAAATCCCATAGAAATACTTGTCCAAGCAGTCGAAAATTGTGCTCCATGCGAAGATACCACACGTGTCAGCTACGGTGGAGTCGTTTACCACCTGTCAGTCGACGTTGCACCACAACGCAGAATCGACCTCGCCATACGCCACATAACAGCAGGCGCCAAAGCATCCTCAGTCAACACACCAAAAAGCATACAAGAAATACTCGCTGACGAACTAATGCTTGCAGCAGCCAAAGACATAAAAAGTTCTGCAGTAGCTAAACGCAACGAAATCGAACGCGTCGCACAATCAAGCAGATAAACACACTTTTCTTTTCTTATTTTCTATTATCTAACTTTCTTAACGTGCGATTTGCTTAATTACGCTTTTAGTTATTTTGGATAATTTGCGAGTTTTATCCTTAACATTTAATTCTATTCTATTCTCAAGCTACTCTCGTCAAAACTGCCCTACTTCGTATGAATCTCTACAATATCCCCGTCATCCAAAACAAAACTTAAACCGACTTTCTTGGGGCTAAAAGGTAAACGCTTAGCCCACACCATAGCAAACAAGAAATTCGAAACAAACTCTTTATGGATATTTTTAGCTAAATCATTGATTGTTGCACCCCTCCGTAGAGCAAAGGGGTGATCACTATGGGCTTTAGAACCGGGTTCTTTGGTGTAGATCCGAATTATACTTAGAGAATCAAAAATCGCTTTACCCAACTCTGCCATACCCAGTTTACGTTCACAAGACATAGGAACAATCGGTAACTGCCCATTTACATGCGCTTCAAGTTTTTTCAGATTAGCCGCAGTTCCTGGCAAATCCAACTTGTTGGCAACAATCACCGCAGGCTTATAGATTGTGTTCTCGTAAATAGCGTCTTCCACATCCTTCAACGATACTGCACCACTGATGCGCACGATGGCGTCGTTGATTCGGTAGTTCCGCAGCAACTCCTCAACTTCGCGCATGCTACAGTCAGTAAACCTGCCAACAACAATGATTCTTAGTCGCGACCCCGCAGGGCGACGTTCAATCTCAACCCGTCCTCCAGTGGGCTTACTAACAAGCAGCCTAGTCTTCTCCAACTCAGCCAAAATCAAATCATACTGCTCAATAGGATCATGACTTAAATCAAGCATCAAAACTAATCCGTCGGCATTCCGCGCCAAACCCAACGTCACATTGCCGCCCGCTTTCCCCTCAGCTGCTCCCTCCATAACCGCGGGTGCCTCCACAATTTGAAACTGCACATCCATAAAATTCATGATACCTGGTACAGGTTCATGTGTACTAAACGGCGTGGGCGTAACGCGCACCTTGCTGTTTGTGGTTGCATTCATCAAACAGCTTTTGCCTACATTAGTCATGCCAACTAAAGCAACCTGCGCTGCCGCAGCCTTCTCAATAAAAAGTTTCGGCCCACCACTACTTTTGCCTGTGCCCATCCGTTTCTTTTTCTCTAAATCCTCTCGGATAAGCGCAATTTTGCGGTTCATTTCCCCGCGAAGCTTCATGGTGCCTTTGTGATGTGGAACGTACTTTAGGAACTCTATCATTGCTTCCATTTTTTCTTTCGGCGTGTGGGCGGCTTCAACGAGTTCCCACTTGTCCATGGCTTCAGGCGGCAGATTAGTCGGCATAACAACTTCGCTGATACATACGCAAAATCGACTTTAATACTATTTCTCCATCAATTCTGAAAAAAGTCAGTTGTTATTCATTCACAGTACGATATTTTCGGACAATTGATTTTAACTTAATTATTGCTGAATTTTCGAAAGTCTTTTATTGCAAATCATCAGAAATAAGAAAAATGGGAATGAGAGTGAAATCAATTGATGTCACCCAACCCAAGAAAGAGGGATCTTCACCTGATTTTATAAATAACTTATCTAAGGTGCAAGTCGAATACCCAGAAAATTTCTTCGGACCATTAGGTTCAAGTGCTCTTCAATTTGAGACTTTAATTAACAGCATGCTTCAGGGCATGGCATTAAACTGCATAGTCTACTCAAAGAACGGTGCACCCGTTGATTTTTTTTCAGTTCAAGTAAACAAAGCTTATGAGCGGATTTTAGGTTTAAAGAAAGAAGAAATTCTTTTCAAAAAAATGGCTGAAAACTTCCCCCTAAAAATCTTAAACTCTAAAGATTGGGTTACAATATACGGGAAAGTAGCATCAACCTGTGAACCCGTCCTATTTGATGCCTGTTCGATAAAAAAAGAAAACTATTATCATGTCTACGTCTACAGCGTTATGAAAGGTTACTGTATTTCAGTATTCATAGACATTACCTCTCAGAAAAATAAGACAGATGAAGAATTATCACAACGAAAAATAGCAGAACAACGGTTAATATCGACTGAAAAAAGATTCCGCAGGCTCTACGAAACAACCCAAGATGGAATCATGGCTCGAGATGTCATAGGAAGAATGCTTCACTGTAATCCGGCTTACGCTAAGATGCTCGGTTATACAAGAAAAGAACTCAAACTCCTCTCTGTCAAGCAGTTATTACCTGAGAAATGGCATGCTCAAAGAGACAGAGTGGCTCAAAAGGTCCTTAAAAATGGTCGATCAATTGTCTTCGAGCGGGAATATAGGCGTAAGGACGGCTCAATCTTTCCCGCATCTGTCAGAACATGGCGTTTAACCGACGGCAGAGGAAAAGTCATCGGTATATGGTCTATTGTTAGGGATATTAGCCAGCAGAAGAAGCTTCAAAAAAACCTTGAAAAACAGGCGGGTGCATTAGAAAAAATTGTTGCTGATAGAACAAAAAAACTCAAGGCTTCTGAAAGGCTAGTTGCTATAGGTCAAACGGCAGGTATGGTCGGGCATGATCTTCGTAATCCTCTGCAAACGATAACTGGGGAACTATACCTGGCAAAGGGCGAAGTTAGAACTTTACTCGAAAGCGAGGCTAAAAGAAATCTGCAAGAAAGCATTCAAGTTATAGAGGAACAAGCTGCTTACATGGACAAAATTGTTTCTGACCTGCAAGCATTCGTACAACCTATTAGGATAGATAAAAAATCCATTTACCTTCAAGAACTCATAGAAAACGTATTAGGAACAATTTCAATCCCGCCTAACATATCTATAAAAACACAAAGTCAACGCTTACTCCCCCAAGTGAAAGCTGACCCCAACCTCTTAAAACGCGTCCTAATCAACCTGACCAACAATGCGGTGCAAGCCATGCCAAACGGTGGTAAGCTAACTATTAACACGAATGTTAATTCCAAACAAGTTTGTATTTCAGTGAAAGATACAGGTGTAGGTATCGCTGATTCTATCAAAAGTGAAATCTTTACTCCGCTGTTCACTACTAAACCTCGCGGACAAGGCTTCGGTTTAGCAGTATGCAAAAGGGTCATCGAAGCACACGGCGGCACAATAGCCTTTAAGAGTGTAGCAGGCAAGGGTACACAATTCACAATTCAATTCCCAGTAAACTAGGGCTCTGCTTTTTCTTTCTGTTTCTTTAAAACCTGCAATTTTAGTCTAAGACTATAAACAAAAGCAATAACCCAGAACGCAACAGTAGCCCAGCCAAACGCGAAACCAACAACGTTTCCCAACAAGTAATAAGCAAATTCGAAACCAACGATTGAAATAAACGTCAAAAATGAGCCAATAACACTAAAACCTCGAAGATAATTCCTGTTTCTAATTATCGCCCTAATCATCCAAAGTAAAGCAACAAAATTAACTATACTTGCGATATCTAACACTAAGTTGGCAAACGCTAAAGTATCCATCTTATTCCCTTTTCCTTTAGCCAAACAATGTGCAGTAACTTAAGGCTACCGCAATACATGAATAGCCCTGAATTTTAACCGCTATTTCTCTTTTCTCTTCCGTAATTTTCTATTTTTGCAATAGGTGCCAATTTTGGAAAAGTTATAAATAGTATACCTATGATCAATGTTGAGGTTGAGGGATTAGGTGAAGGCAATCAAGATCACATGTTTAGTTACTATACTTTCAGCGGTTTTTCTTTCAATCGGTATCGTTTCAGCCTTAAGCTCAAGCGATGCTACAATAACTGCATTTTTAACTAACTCGTCACCGAGACCAGGTGACCAAATAATAGTCAATGTAACCTTCGATAGTAAAGTCGCCCAAGAACTCCAGATTTACGCCATAGGCATTCACGCTGACTGGATGGCAGCAGAAACCCTCCAAGGTCCAACGTATTCTGATAACCCTGTTACTGTTGAGGCCAACGGAGTGTACTCCACTCGATTCTTAGCCACAGTCCCTGTCGGCACAAGCCTTGGAGCACACACTTACTACGTCGGAGTCGACGGCTTTGATTCTTCAGGAACTCCATTCTCACTCAACTCAGCTGAATCAGCCCTCCAAGTTGTTAGCACCTCAAGCTCAACCACGCCCACACCAACCTCAACACAGAACGGCGGATCAGGAAATACCCAAGACTGGTTGCCATACATAGTAGTTGGTGTGGTTGCCGCTGTAGTAGCCCTACTCGTTGTCTTAACTATACTTCAAGGAAAGAAAAAACGGAAACCAGCAGAATCAGCGGAGAAAGCGACGATTGATCAACCAACAACACCATCGGAACCAGAGACCAAACAGGAACCTCGTTCCAAAGAAGACGAATTCTCAATTTAATCCAACATATGGAAATGCTTGGTTTCTCATTTTTTCAAAACCCTTATAGCCCAACATAGTGTTCATATCGTCAACACAGTGGGTGGGCTTTGAGAGCGGCTAATTGCAGACGTCTCCAGACTGGACTTGCAGTAGTCATAATCGTAGCCTTGATCTTTTCAGTTTACCCGAATGTTCAAGCTCAGAATTTAACTATCTTCCCATCGACTAACAAGTTTGATATACCAGAGCAAAATGGGTCAATAAGATTTTTCACCAATGGTTCCTATTCATCCTCAACTTTGGAAAATAATACTTGGACTTTTAACGATTTAACTCTCTACAATTCATCTCGTCTGGGGGACCTCAAAGTTTCGGTTAAGGATTCAAATGTAACGATTTTCATGTTTTTCAAATTCGCCGGTTTTGGTCAATTTGGTCAAGGTGCCCTAATCACGTACACCATCGAGGGCGTCGGCCAACAAACAGTCAATCTCGATTTGAACAGAACACAGCCTACTGATCCAAGTGAATGGAGTGTGATGGTACCAGGTCCTGATGGAACCACTATCTTTTTAGCGGAAGGAAGAGACTGGAAACTGTTAGCTGACGATTCTGTTGTTATCAATGGTTTGACTGGTAATGTTACTGTAGCTAACTTTGGTTTTACCCCATCTAACGATGCAAACTTGCCTTTTTACCTTCAACATTCGATCGCGTTGACAACTTTAGTTGCAGTGTTAGCTACCGTTATGCTTGCACTTGTTATTAGCTATAGGATTAGGAGGAAAAAAATGAATGGTGACTGAAAACTCTCCACTACTTGTACTTTCGATATATGCATTGATTGTCGCATTAGGCGTTGTTTTGATCCTTAAATTATCTAAGAATAAAACTCGCAAAATCACTTCATTACGATTCTTTATTCAAATTGTTGCTGTAATCGCCGTTTTCATGGGCCTTTTTCTGGGACCATTTAATGTCCCCATCTTCGAACCACTCGGTCCTTCACCCCGTGACCGTTTATTAGGTGCCGATATTTTGGGCGATCAATTCCCAGACGGCATATCTGTTCCATTTCTAGCATGTTATTACCCCAACGGGCGAACAGTAACATGCGCAATTTGGCAGCTTCAAGCGTACGTGTTCCCATTCTGGGATTACCCCCGAGGCTATCAGGTTGACTACTCCACATCTGGGATAGAGAAGATAGCAGTCGTTATGGGTATGCTAGTTGTTGCAGTCGTACTTCTTGGCCGTTCCTATTGCGGTTGGCTCTGCCCATTTGGCCTCTACCAAGACGTACTTACACGCATAAGAAAATCTGCACGACTACGACATCTAAGTACTTCTGATAAAACTAACAAAAAGTTGGGTCAGTCAAGTTACATCATAATCGCAGCCTTTATGCTTCTAAGCGTGATCTTTGGTTCTTACTCTATCTTTGGTGTCGAAATTGTTCCTGGAACTATACAAGGAGGACCTGAAGGAACTGAAGCTGGAATAGTAAGCAACATAAACGAGCCCTTTTGCTTGGTCTGTCCCGCAAGACCACTTTGCATCGGAATCGAATGCCTTGTTGGTGCTATGGATTGGTCATACGTCTCACAGATTGTGTACGGTCCTTTCTGGATAAGCGGCTTCTATCTAACATCAATAAACGTTATTGTCCTGATAGTCGTCACAATCTTAGCTTTAGCCTATCGCAGAGCGTGGTGTCGTATTTGTCCAATGGGTGGTTTGGCAGCTCTATTGAGCACTTTTACACCATTCAAGCAAATCGCCCTAACAAAATTAGAGAAGGACGAGCAAAAATGCACTAAATGCGGTGTATGCAAGCGTGTTTGCCCAACACAGGCAACTGCGATGTATGAAAAGAAAGGCGGTGACGTGACCGAGTCTAGATGTATTCTTTGTGCACGTTGCGTAGAAATCTGTCCTTATGAAGGCGCATTGAAGATAACATTTGCAGGTAAAACTCTGGCGAAATCCAGAAATTGGCTCCAGGAAAACAAACCTGATAGTACTAAAAATGATTGACAGCTTTTTTCTAGAATGATACTTGTCACTGTAATTAAAAAATTAAATTGCCTTAGTGTAGTAGTTCGGGTCTTCGATCAAATTTGCCATGGCGAGTCTTTCTGCTAAAACTGCATCAGCAAACGGGCTTTCTTTTTTCATGCGTTTCAATTCTATGTCTGTTGCGTGTCTTAGCATGTCAGAGGAGACTTTTCTTTCTGGTCTCGGAAAACCCATGGATTGCATCTTTAATGGGTCGACGTGGGTTCTGATTGATAAGTTTTTGTACCATTGTTCAGCTGCATTTCTTGGTTTAGCGTTTATCCATGCTGTTTTTTCATGTTCGATTTCTTCACTAAAATCAGGGAATGCTTCTGAACTTTGATCTAGAAGGTGGCCGAGTTCATGTCTAACAATCAACTTTGTTGTATTCGTTAGTTTGCCTGCTTCTATGTCTCGTTTGGCTGCTATTTGGATGTGTTCATCTGTTATTTCTGAGACTCCTCCGTCGTCGTATGCGTCAACTGCTTTTATCTCAAAGTCTGTCAGTTTTTTTGCTGCTTGTTCTCCATATTCTGTCTTCAGGAACTGTTCTGCGTACTCTTTGATTTCGTATTCTATACTCTTTGCAATGGTTTGCATGAGCCTTCTCCTTCCTCTTCGCCTTTCTCAAGTAACCATATACAATAGAGAGGATATAATGCCCTTGTTCCACCCAACAGTATATATCGAAACTCGTAATACCAAAACAACCCCGAATTAGCCTTTATTTACATGAAAATACTTTTCGTTAGCAATTCTAAACGTGAAGAAAAAAACTTGCACAACAGTTACGGATTTTCCCTAGATGCTCGGATCGCTTGTTGCCGTAAGTCCTCGGTTGCGTAAAGTTCAACTTTCCCACAGTTTGGACAAACAAAAACGTACATGGGAATCATAGCTTCCCCTAGTTCGCCCCATTCACCGATGAGCAGTTTAATTCCACCGCTTGTTCCGCCGCTTCTGAATTTTGCAGTGTAAACGTATTGAGCATTCTCTCCGCAGTTAGTGCATCTTCGAATGTTCCCACTCATTATTAACACATATGTTCTTCGATATTGGTCAATGTATAAAAAACCTTTGGCGATAAGTCGCCTGCAAGGCAGTAATGGAAATAAGTGTTTGGTGGACGAGGCGGGATTTGAACCCGCGACCTCCACGATGCCAACGTGGCGATCATACCAGGCTGATCTACTCGCCCACTTTTTTGCCTGGCTTCTGAAAACTACCCCACCTCGTTTAATAAGCATTTCTTATTAGCTAACAAGAAACTTTAAACAACAAAGAATACTGCCCAACTAAATCTTGTAGAGTTTTATATGGTTTGACTGCGTAGCTTTTATTAAGGCACAGCACCTTTACATGCCAAGCAAGGTGCCAAAAATCATGCCCAAAGTCAAAGTCGCAATAATCGGCGTTGGAAACTGCGCCTCATCATTCATCCAAGGCATCCAATATTATAGTAACCAAACCAAAATCGAAGGACTCCGCAACCCCACATTAGCTGGACTCACACCCAAAGACATTGAGGTGGTTGCAGCCTTCGACGTTGACGCCCGCAAAGTCGGCTTAGACGTCTCAGAAGCAATTTTTGCTAAACCAAATAATGCACCAAGAGTTTGTGACGTACCCGCATCAGGCGTAAAAGTAGCAAAAGGGCCACTTCTAGACGGCGTCGGCGAATCAACAAAAGCATTTATAGAATTAAGCGGAGCAGCCGATGCAAATGTTGCACAAATTCTAATATCTACACATGCAGAAATAGTTATTAATCTGCTCCCAAGCGGCGCATCTAATGCCACACGATTCTACGCGATGCAAGCCATCGCAGCAGGCTGCGCATTCATCAACGCTACACCCAACTTCATCGCCAGCGAACCCTCAATTGCAGCTCAGTTTGAAGATGCAGAATTACCTCTCGTAGGCGACGACCTAGTTGACCAAATCGGCTCAACAGCACTTCACAAAACACTACTCAAGTTACTAAGCGAAAGCGGCGTCCACATAAACGAAACCTACCAACTCGACGTCGGAGGAGGAACCGAATCCATTGACACCATGGACCGTACACGCGACGCGAAACGCGCAATCAAAACGCAATCCGTTGCTTCCGCACTGCTGTACAAAACCGAAGTAGTCGCAGGCTCAACTGACTACGTAGATTTCCTGCAAAATAAACGAGACAGCTACTTCTGGATAAGCGGCACATACTTCTGCAACACGCCACTCAAAATTGACCTCAAATTCCAAACAGTTGATGCACCAAACGCTGGCAGCGTTCTCTTTGACGTTGTGCGTGCAGTCAAGGCAGCGTTGACTAAAAAGCAGGGTGGTGCACTCGAATCGGTCTGTGCTTATGGATTTAAGCATCCGCCTAAGATGTTGCCGCTTGAAGTAGCTGAAGCTGAATTCCAAAAATTTGTTGCTTAAGCGTCAATTGGACGCTTTTTACTTTTGTTTTCTATTTCTATTAAACGTGGATTTTGATGTTGTCACCTTAAGAAAAAGCGTCCGCGATTACCTAATAAAGCAGTTGGAGAAAAAAAATAAAAAATACTTCAAGCTAAGTTTGGAGTTCTGCTAGTGGTGCAGAAAAAAGAAAAACAATGGAAGAAATTCTTCATAAAGAAAAATGGTGAGTCCAGCTAGCTTTCTAATTGCTTCACTATTTCATCCCTAACGCCGTTTTCCTTCAACTTATTTTTAAGCAAATCAATGGTTTTAACCGGTGTCGGGTCAGCGTTACGTTCAATGGCCAAATAGACACTTAGGAAGTCGCCTACTACCACTGTGCTGAGCATCTTGGCAAGACAGCTTTTTCCCTGTGAATGCAAATCAAAAGTAACAATACCTGTACATTCGATTAGGGCTTTGGTGATGTCGATGCGGCTCTCTATTTCTCCTGATTCATCCGCGTCTCGTATGAAAATAATGCTAAACCATTTACATTGCTCACCTTTTCCTGACCACCCAACAATTTCATTGTGGTCTAGCTCAGGCAAACATTCCCATTTTGCGGGGGATTTGCTGTTTTCGTTAAACTGCTGCTTAAACCTTTGAGCCACGCTGCGATAGAAGCCAAAGCCATAAACCACTGGCGCTGAATCCCAAAGGAAATGCGCGGTGTTCTTGGCGAAGTTGTCGTTTTGAGGTTTATCTGGACCGTTTTCCTCAACAATTCTCTCTAAAACCAAAAAAGTTTCTTCTAATTCTTCTTTTACACCCTCAACTAACCCACTTTTCTCCATGAAAACCAACAATGGAACAAGCATATAGGGTAGTGCTGCACGCGGAGGCATCCCTCCGGGGACTTGGAGGTATGGCACTTTGTGTTTTTTTGCTGCTTTAATCAGTTCGCCGCCGCTACTGATGCAAAAAATCATGCAGTCACGTTTCAGTGCATCCAAAAACGCACTCAGTGACTCTTCAGTGTCGCCCGAGTAGCTTGAGACCAGCACCAGCGTTTTTTGGTCAGCGTATTCAGGGAGGTTGTATTCACGGTTGATTTCAAGGGGTACGATCAGCTTGTTTCTTGCCCAGTCCTTCAACAGATCGCCGCCGATTGCGGAGCCCCCCATGCCTGCTATAATGATGTTGTCCGGGACAGGGTAGCTCACCTTGATTTTCTGAGCTATCTTTGTAGCTTCACGGTAATGCATAGGCGAATTGATGCAGAAATCTATCATGCCACTTTTATCTACTGCACGGATTTTTTCTATATCATCTAACAGAGGTTTATTCAAATCTATATCCTCCACTAACCCGCAGTTTTATATCTTGATCCCACCTTTTAAGCACAACGCAGATAATAAAGCGATAAGGAACAATCAAAATGACAAAGAAAAAACTATCAATCGCAATTCCAGCCTCTGTAATCTCTGACACTCCCCATCTAAGAGAGAAAACCTCAAAGATAGGATTAATTGCACGGTCAGCAGCCATTTTCAGAGTAGACGAAGTCATACTCTATCCTGACAATCCTAAAACCAATCAACAAAGAGATTTAGCATTTATCGCTTTGCTGTTAAACTATCTTGAAACACCGCAATACCTACGAAAAGCTCTCTTCAAGCTGGAACCTGACCTCCAATATGCTGGAATTCTTCCGCCATTACGAACGCCTCATCATCCCCTAAGCGGCAAAACAAAGCACTTAAAGGTCGGAGAGTACCGAGAAGGCTTGGTTCTCTCAGAACGTAAAGATGGTTTAGCGGTTGATATTGGCGTTCAGCAGCCAGCACTTCTAAGACAGAAACAGTTTGCTGTCGGTGAGCGTTTGACTTTGCAGGTAGTTAATGTTGGTGACCTTGTAGAGGTGCAGCCTGTGAACCGGGAAGATCTCCCCGTCTACTGGGGTTATAGTGTTCGTGTAGAAAAACGATCTTTCGGACAGTTCTCCCAGGACCGGGAATTCGACTTAAAAATAGCGACCGCAAAGATAGGCGACTCCTTTATGAACGTGGAAGGCAAGATCGGTGAAAAATGGAGTGGTTCTAACCATATATTGGTTGGGTTCGGGGCTCCCTCACGGGGTCTTCAGGAAATTGTCGAAGATGAGCAATTAAAACTAAATGAACTAGTTGATTTTGTGATAAACACAGTTCCAAATCAAGGCACAGTTACTGTACGTGCAGAAGAAGCACTGCTATCGTCATTAGCAATTCTAAACATGCATTTCATCTATTAAACCAAACACAGACCTTTTTGAGGACTCTTTGGTAAATGCATAAATGCTTCATCTGATTATTGTGGAGTCTATGCCGACTCTAGACGTTGCTATGCCAACCGCACTTCTGATTGTAACAATTGTCGCCTTGTTCCTAAATAAACGTGTAGAAGGAAAACTCGCGGCCACAGTTGACCAGAAGGAATTCAAAACAAGAGATATCCTCCTACTTGTAGCATTCATCGCCATTATGGTTTCAGTCATTGCCTACACATCGATAGTTAACTCGGGCGCTATTTTTCAAAATGCTCTACTAGTACTATTCTTGTCATCCTACACTATGCTACTTTTCACTTTCTCGTATGTATTCTCAAATCTTACAAAGAAGCGTGCTCAACTCATATCTGCAGGATTTGGTATCTGCAGCTTAATTGCTGGTTTAGCAAGTTTTCTTGAGCCATTTACTGATTCCTACACAATCTTTAGAGCAGGCGCGTTTTTTGCTCTAGCCGCTGTTTGTTTTGGGATTGTAGCTCTCGAATATATGAAGACTGTCTCAAAATCACGATGGTACATTGCTGCTCAACCTCCAGCGTTATTCGTGTTACTGTTCATATTCTTCACCGTGCTTTACGAGGGAGCCGTAAACGTTTGGTTCCCAGTTTTATTAGACGTATTTGCATTTACCTTCGGTATCTTAATTATCCTATATCTCTCATCGATGTTTAACTGGAAAACAGTGGGCATTTTCGCAGTTCTGCTAACAATATTGGATGTAATTTTGGTCTTCAGTGGACCGATGGTTACAGCAGCAAAAACATTTACTGGATTAGGACTCCCCGTTTTGGTTTATTTACCAAATATACCGATCGTCTTAACTGAAGCAGGCGCGATTGGATTAAGAGGACTTGGTCTTGGTGACTTCTTCTTTGCAGGAATTTTAGCTGTCCAAACATTCAAAAGATTTGGTAAAAATACTGCATTGATGGCTGCCATAGCGATGGCATTAGCCTTTGGAATCTGGGAAGCATTTCTGCCTGAAATAACAAAATTCTTTAACATAGGCGGTTTTCCCGCAACAGTATGCATCATCACCGGTTGGATACCTGTAATCGCATGGAAACTTGTCACCACAAGAAACAAGGCAATTAGTCAACCTCCATCTCAAGCCACAACTGTTCCATAATCAACAGTTATTCAAAGCCTATCATCAAGATACATCAGTGTTTAAGGACACGGGAAAACCCGAAAATTGAAATTTAACATGCAAATATATGTCGAAAGGTTCTTAAGTAATTGGGTATTCTTCTAAACGGCAAGAAATCGGCATAATAACTGCCAATTCAGGTAACGACCAGCTTCAATAGCGAGGCAGGTTAGACCAACTAAAAAGGTTAAAATAGTCCGATGAAGAGGTGAAAAGGTATGGAAAACATTTACGCAGCAATGCTCCTTCACAAGGCAGGTAAAGAAATTAACGAAGATTCAGTAACAAAGGTTCTCAGTGCAGCAGGCATTACAGTTGACGCAGTTAAAGTTAAAGCCCTCGTAGCTTCACTCAGTGAAGTTAACATCGATGAAGCCATCAAAGCAGCTCCAACCATGATGGCAGCCGCTCCAGTCGCAGCTCCAGCAGGTGGCGAAGCAAAGCCAGCAGCAGCTCCAGCAGAAGATAAGAAGAAGAAAGCTGAAGAAGAAAAAGCCAAAGAAGAAGCAGCTCTAGAAGGATTAGGCGCCCTATTCGGGTAAAAGCCTCTCAATTTTTAACCAATTTTTCCCAAATCTTATTTTAATAATTAAAAAAATTAATCTATCCTCAAAACACTTATCTTGAAGACAAAGCACAATGCCCTGTCCGCAGGTTATGATCATATGGGCAACATCACAGTGGCCGTTTTAGGCACTTTAGGATACGCAGGAAATATAGGTAAAAAAGGCACATCAACAGACATAACACTATACGACCTCAAAAAAGGCGAAGCAACAGTAACCCTAATAGAACCAACACGTTACCCGGAAAGGTTGGCACCACTTTTTTATGCATGCGCTCTATCCACCAAAGCCTTAGTTGTTGTAGATGAATTGAACGCTACCTTTGGTGAGCAGCTCGTTATGCTACAGTGTTGCGGTATAAAAAGCGGCTACTTTGTATTACGTAACTATATTCCAAAAGAAAAAATTCAGCCACTTATCAAGGGTACTATCCTTGAACGATTCGAATTCGTAAACGACGATGCCAACTTGCTACGCGAGAAACTTATAACAGAAGCCGATCAGATCAATACCTCAGAAGCCTCGTCGGTTGGAATAGTACCCATAGATCACTCTTTTAACGTAAAAGGCGTTGGCGTAGTAATCCTTGGTATAGTTGTTAACGGCAAGGTTGAGAAGCACGCAAAGCTCAAGGTTCTGCCCGGAGCTAAAACAGCCGAAGTACGATCTATCCAGAAGCATGACGACGAATCCGAAAGTGCAGTCTTAGGCGACCGTGTCGGATTCGCTCTCAAAAACGTCAATGTCGAAGATGTTGAACGCGGCGTAGTACTCACAAATGACCCTGCCGTAAAAATCTCGGACAAACTACAAACCACTGCATCACTGGTCAAGTACTGGCAGACCCCACTAAAGACTGGTATGGTTATGCACATCGGCCATTGGGCTCAATTCGTAACTGCAAAGGTTGAAGCTGCCAGTGAAGGTGGAGACTTCAGAAAACCAACCCTGACCTTGACGCTTGATAAACCTTTGGTCCATAAACCTGGCGAGAGCGCGGTTTTGATGTATTTGGAAGGTGCCAAGTTACGTGTTGCAGGGACAATAGTGCTCTCCTGATCATCAGTCACTTTTTAGGTTTTCCCCTCAGAACATTTTATCAGATTTGACAGGTTAGTTGCAATAATCCATATATCTCGAAGTTAAGCATCCACCCATGATTGGCGATGTATCGAACTGGAACTGCTATTCTACCCCTTCATGGTGGCAAAGCCCCATCTTGGTTAACTGGACGCATGCGCAGACTCGCACGTGAGATAGCTAACATAATAATAGATGAGTATGGTACTGCGAAATTCATTACACGCCTCTCAGATCCGTACTGGTTTCAAGCTTTTGGATGCGTATTGGCTTATGATTGGCATAGTAGCGGTGTAACCACAGTTGTTACTGGTGTACTCAAGAGTGCGTTGACTCCTCAAGAACATGGCGTAGTTGTTTGTGGGGGAAAAGGAAAAACTAGTCGCAAAACTCCCAGTGACATTCAAACTGTCGGCGAAAAATGGGGGTTTTCACAAGAAACGATCGACAAACTGACTTATACAAGTCGCATGACCGCCAAAGTTGATAACTCAGCGATTCAAGCAGGTTATCAACTCTATCACCATGCATTTCTTGTCACAAAAGAAGAGAAGTGGGCAGTAATTCAGCAGGGAATGAGTGATGAGGATCGTTCGGCAAGACGATACCACTGGCTAAGCGACAACACACAGGACTTCGTTGTAGAACCGCACACTGCCATAGCATGTAATGTGAAACGTGATAAAGCCTTAAACATGGTCGCCAAACAGAGTGAAGCCTCAAGGAAAGCTTCCGTTGATCTAGCAAAAGAACCAACAAAAAAACTCATGAGTCTAATCCAATCAACAATTAAACCTAAAAACCAAGCCTCCATCCAAACATGGTTTCCCAAAACCAATGATCCTTGGATCCAAACACAAACCTCTCTTAACATGCCCAGAAACATAAACTGGGATGCACTGAGCCAAGCATACGAGTTTCAACCACAAAACTACGAGGAACTCCTAAGCATCAAAGGGGTCGGACCAGCAACTGTTCGGGGGCTAGCGCTCGTCGCCGAGTTGGTATATGGGGAAGAACCAAGCTGGGAAGACCCCGTTAAATTCAGCTTCGCCTACGGCGGAAAAGATGGAGTGCCTTATCCAGTTGATCGTAAAGCCATGGATGAATCAATAGAAATTTTAAAGAAATCAGTGCAAGAAGCAAAGATCGGAGAAAAAGATAAGCTTCACTCGCTGCAAAGATTGAGACAATTTGTGCCCGCCAATGCAAATTCTTAAAATCAGCCATTGCTGAATAATTTAGTGGTAACTTATGTATCTTAAAAGAACTATAGAAAAACAGCACATTGGTGCCATAGCAGGAATAGTCACACCAATTGTGGCGTTTGCATGTATTCTTACTTCAATAGTTTCCTATCCTCAGTTCAACTGGACAAATAATGCGCTAAGCGATTTAGGAGTTGTCGACGGAATAACTGGTCCGATATTTAATTTTGGATTAATTATCGCTGGCGTTTTAGCCTTAATATTTGCCACTTTCGGTCTGTTCACTTTTTTGGGCAAAAGTTCCTTGGGCAAAGTCGGCTCCGGATTTTTCACTGCCTCTACTATCGCATTGATTTGCATCGGCATCTTTAATGAAAATTTCTCGCCAACACATTACATAGTTTCAGTGGCATTCTTCATGTTAGCGCCTTTAGGCTTGTTCATCTTAACTTGCGCTTTCTACCGAAATCACCAACGTGGCATCGCAGCTTTTACAGTTGCAATCGGTGCAATCGCTGCATTAGCTTGGATACTTCAGTTCACCCTCAACTATGTTCCCAACGTAGCTATTCCAGAAACAATATCTGCATTAGCTATTTCCGTATGGGCAATTGTGCTGGCAAAAATAATGCTAAAATCCAAACCTGTTAGTATAATTGAAAAGACCTCCTTTTAACTATCTTATAACCTGCATAGGTAATTATTGAAAAAACAGCGATTACTCCGACAGTAGCTAAAAACAAGCTCATAATTCTCATCGCGCACCACTCACTGGTTTGCTTTTGATCTTTTAACCGCTCCGGTTCAACTATTTACAATAGAATCCCGAAATATTTGGGCGCAACAAAAAGTTGAGAAAACAATCGCGTATCCTTTATTTTTAGCAAATTCGATTGCGCATTCACTGGGAAAAGCCACAGCATCTACTCCTGCCTTTAATGCGAGCACGTCTATTTCGCCTCGGCTTTTGCCTTTGGGACGCATACAGCCAAGCACAAGAGGTGTCTGCGGAAACATTAACCTAGCAGTAGCAATGACTCTGGTAATGTCCATAGCTTTTGGAGGGGTCGTTTGTGCCATCTCTGTTCCTTTAATTGGCATAAACGCTATGATTACTAGAGCTGAGGGTTTGATATTTTGCTGAATTATCTGTAGTGCATTGTATTCGCCGTCGAGTCTGCCCTCATTTAAGCCGACGATGACATGGGGTACAGTATCAAGTTTTGACTCATTTAGAGCCTTAAGCGATTTGGTATAATCCTGAACCCCGCCTCTTAGATTGAATGCCCTCTTTATTGTTTCCTCAGAGCCGACAACATCAATTAATGCAGCATCCACCCCTGCATCCTTAAGTGCAAAAGCAGTTTTAGACTTGATTATACCTGTGTGAACAAAAACATTTAATCCAAGTTCTTGCTTAAACCGCGCCAAAACAGGTGTAAACTCATCCAAAGGCACTGAATTATCAGGTGAGCATCCACCACTAACTAGCACTCCTTTTGCACCATTTGCCTTTAACCTTAACCCTAACTCAAACAGCTCTCCGGTTGATACTGCCGGATGCATTGTTTCAAGTACTTTACCACCGCAATGCTTGCAATTCATTGCGCAATAATTGCCTGTAACAGATATTGTTGGGAAGTCCTTGTTTGAGTTGCAGAAATACTTGTTTCTGAAATGGGTGAAACTAGGTGCGTAAAAACGAATTGTACTGCTTTGGGGTTTGAATATTCCTGAACTGAGGTGTGACTGGAGTTCTTTTTCGTTTAGGTTCCAGACCGTTTGAGGAGTTAGTTTTGCCATGCTTTTCAAGATAGATTTCTGTTAGGTCTTTTAATAGCTTATGCGGATAAGGAGCTTTTTACATTCAATTATCTGATAGAGCACCATTAGGACGTTTTAGTCTTAAGTATGGTCATGTTTTGTCAAGTCTTCGGTTGTTTTACTAAATCGCCTTACAAAGAACTTTCTCATTTCTTCAGCCCAAATCACTGCTAGTGTAATTAAGAATAGAACCATCCAATCCATAATACCGAGTGCTGTGGTTCCAAACAATCCTTGCATAATTGGGACATATACCAGAAAAGATAAAATTGACAGTTGTGCAGCGATTCCTACCATAATCCATTTGTTCTTTGAGAGACTTGTTTTGAAGCTGGATTGCTTGCTTGTTCTGCAGGCAATAACGTTACCAACTTGACCTAAGACTATTCCTGCAAAAGTCATCGTAACACCTTTGATGTATACAGGGTCATTTGGCGCTAATGACAAGCCGAATTGCCAGCCACCAGCCATCCAAGTGTTCACGCATGCAAACATAGCGCCACCCGCAATTATCAAGCTGATATAGAGTGAACGCAGAAAGACTCCGCGAGTAAACAATCGCTCCTTTATGCTTCTTGGGGGTTCTTGCATTATGCCTGCTTCTGGTGGTTCGCGGCTTAAAGCAAGAGATGGAATAACATCTATCGCTAAATCTATGGCTAAAACCTGTACTACAAGAAGAGGCAGTGGAATTGCAAGAATAGCATACAGGATATATGGAGTTAATTGAGCCCAATTATGTGTAAATACATAGACTATGAATTTGCGAATATTCTCATAAATTGCCCGACCTGACTCTATAGCTCTTACAATTGATGCGAAACTGTCATTTAATAAAACAATGTCGGCGGCTTCACGTGCAACATCAGTTCCAGAGGCACCCATGGCTACGCCAATATTTGCTTCCTTAAGTGAAGGCGCATCGTTTGCGCCGTCACCCGTAACAGCAACAATTTCGCCACTCTGTTTTAACACTTTGACTATGCGTAATTTCTGCTCTGGTGAAACACGAGCAAAAATCACATTGCCTTTCTTAACCTCGTCTACAATGGCTTTGTCGCCGAGTTCATCGAGGTCAACTCCCCGGATGACTTGACAGAACTCCTTTTCAACTATGCCGACTTCTTGGGCTATCACTTGTGCGGTGGGGCCATAGTCGCCTGTGATTATGACAGTTTTGATTCCTGCTTGCTGAGCTTTTAGGACTGCGTCTTTGACTTCGGTTCTCGGGGGGTCCCGCATCGCCGCTAGACCCACGAAAACGAGTTCTTTCTCGAGGTCATCACTCTTTGTGTACTCAGCTTTAGGTATTCTCCTATAAGCCATGGCTATGACTCGTAGACCTTCGTTTGCGAACTCGTGGATTCTGGCTTCTACCCAATCAAGCGTTTCCTGTATTAGGGGTTCTTCTTTTCCTTCTACGTAAATGCGGTTGCAGAGATCAAGGATGTTTCTGGGTGCACCTTTAGTGTAGACGTAGATTTCATCTTTGGATTCGTGCACGGTACTCATGCGCTTACGTTGAAAGCTAAAAGGTAAGATGTCGATTGTAGGTTTTTCGTTAACAATTTCCTCTATTACTTGACCATACTTAAGTGCCGCTACAAGCAATGCGCCGTCGGTGGGATCACCTATGACGCTCCAAGTTCGGTTTCGATCAGACGGGGGTTCAACTTTAGCACCGTTACATAGGGCTGCGATTTCAAGCAGTTTGTTAAGCGATTTTGTTTCTTCAAGTTTTAGGGGTTCATTGTCTATTGTGAAGTCGCCTACAGGCATGTATCCTACGCCTGAAACTTCGATTATTCGATCTTTAACCCAGAGCTTGTTAACGGTCATTTCGCCCTTGGTGATTGTACCCGTTTTGTCAGTACAGATAACTGTGACGCTGCCTAGTGTTTGAACTGCTGAGAGGCGTTTGACCAACACGTTCTGTTTGACCATCTTTAGTACGTTGATGGCTAAGGCGCTGGAAACAGTAACCTGTAATCCTTCTGGTACACAACATACCATTACGCCTATCATGAAGAAGATGCTATTCGTTAATGGAACACCCAGTAAAAGGTGGCTTACTAAAAAGAAAACTACGCCAACTATTATGGCAATGAAGAAATCGTACTTTGCCATTAAGCCAATTTCTTTTTGAAGCGGACTGTCTTCTTCGCGGATTGTTTGGGTTAAACTAGCGATCCTGCCAAACTGTGTACCCATACCGCTCGCGTAAACAACGGCGCTCCCCTGTCCTTTCGCGACGCTAGTACTCATAAAGACAAGGTTGGGTGAATAGAGGTAGGCTTTTTCAACAGTTTGAACCGTTTCGGCTTGACGAGGTTGTGGCTCAGATTCACCAGTCAAGGGGACATTATTGGTCCATAAATCAAAAGTTTCAATCAACCGTGCATCAGCAGGTACGCGGTCCCCCTCTTCTAAGAAGATAACATCGCCGGGGACGATTTCCCTGACCGAGATTTTGTTTAGTTTACCGTCGCGCATGACCTTGGCGTACTCTGGCATCCAGCTTTTGAGGGTCTCCATGGCTTTTTCAGCGCGGGCTTCCTGAAAGATGCTGACAAAGATGTTGACAAAAACCACGCCTAAAATTATGATAGCGAGTTCCAGACTACCACTTATGAAGGACAGAAAGGCTGCTACAAGCAACAAAATTCCAAATAGGTCTTTTAGGTTTTTAATGAACTTATGTATGAGGGGAAGCTGTCTTCGTTCTGTGAGTTTGTTGTATCCGTATTTTTTGAGACGAAGTTTGGCCTCCTCAGTCGTTAAACCTTCACGGGTTGTTTTAAGATCGTCGAAAACCTCTTCGATTGGCTTTGAAGTTGCTTTTTCCAATCTTATTCCGCCAAAACTTCAAAGAAATTGTAAATTTGAACTGAGAAGGTTTGAAAGCCCATTTATATCCTCAGCGTCATGGTCTCGATAAGGGTTATTTTTTGATTATTGGTAGATATGTTACATTTAAACTAATCGGAGAGAAATCATTCTTAAGGTTTAGAGTTAGCTGCTTGGTTGTTGTATTATCTGAAAGGTATTTTGATTGCATCAAGTTTTCCTCTTTAATCTATATTTCCTCCTTTAATGAAAAATATAGTTTATTTATTTCTATTTGCGAATTAGGATTCGCTATTCTGCAAATTCCAGCCAACTGCTCCCTTGAGAAATTGACGATATTTTTCTAATAGAGAGGATAGTGGCCTGTTTAACGCCTCCTTTAGTTGCTTTAGGGACTCTTTATAGCTCAATTGTTTCAAAAATTGTTGCCATAAAGTTAATAGGTTACAAATTCAATCTCCATGTGGCTTACTAAATTCACGAGAGATTAGAAATAATGCTTCAAATAATCAAAAAACAAGCGTTTGAAAGTGTATTTTCATGCAAATTGGAGATTGAATAATTATGGCGCGATATAGACAAACTGAAGAAATCGTTAAACTGATGAATAATCCCACAATCATCCGCAACACCAGCATCATTGCTCACGTTGACCATGGCAAAACAACCTTATCCGATAGTCTTTTGGCACATGCAGGCATCATCAGTACTCAAACTGCAGGACAGAAACTCTTCCTTGACTCATGGGACCTTGAGCAAAAACGTCAAATGACAGTTTTCGCCTCAAACGTCAGCTTAGTCCACACATTCAACAATCAAGATTACCTCATTAACCTAATCGACACACCCGGCCACATAGACTTCTCAGGTGCAGTCACCAGAAGCCTACGAGCAGTCGACGGAGCCCTCGTCGTAGTAGACGCAGTAGAAGGACCAATGACCCAAACCGAAACCGTCCTCATGCAAGCTCTACGAGAACGTGTCAAACCACTATTATTCATCAACAAAGTTGACCGCTTGATTAAAGAAATCAAACTAACACCCACTGAGATTCAGAAAAAATTCGCAAAGATTCTCCTCAGAGTAAACACTTTGATAGAGAAGTATGCTCCAGCGGAACACAAACAGGACTGGCAAGTTAAAATCGAAGACAGCCGCGTTGCATTCGGCTCAGCTCTCCACAAGTGGGCCTTAAACCTCAACCATATGAAAATGAAAAAAGTCAGCTTCCAAGATATCATCGACGCATACACCGGTGAGTCAGCAGATGTCGGCAGAAAGGTTGATGAACTAAGCAAGAAAGCCCCTCTACCCGAACCCGTCCTTGATATGTTCTGTGAGCACTTACCAAACCCGCTTATAGCACAACCCTACAGGCAACCACAGATTTGGCCTGGCGACCCAAATAGCGCAGTTGGTCAAGGCATGGCAAAAGTTGATCCTAATGCACCATTACTCATGTGCATATCTACAATCGAAGTTGACCCGCACAGCGGTACAGTAGCCATCGGCAGAATCTTTAGTGGCTCAATTACTAAAGGCAAAGAAGTACAATTAGTCAGCAGTAGCCAGAAAGGCACAATCCAGCAGGTATTCATGAGTATGGCAACTGATAGAGTCTTCATCGACCGTGTTCCAGCCGGAAACATCGGAGCCATATCCGGTCTACCGTCTCTGCATGTCGGTGAAACCGTCGGCGAAGCAGGCGTAGAAATTCACAGCTTCGAAGGTCTACAATACGTATCTGACCCAGTCGTCACCGTAGCAGTAGAACCCGAAGATGTTAAAGACCTGCCCCTTTTCGACAAAGTAATGCACAAACTTACCACCGAAGACCCCAATCTGCACTTCATAATGAACAAAGAATCAGGAGAGTTCCTTCTCTCAGGTATGGGTGAACTCCACCTTGAAATCACCGCTTACAGAATGCAGGAAAGTGGCCTCAAAGTCAAACTAAGCAAACCGATCGTCATCTTCAGAGAAACCGTCAGCCACGACTACCGAGGTCCTGCAATCATGGGCAAAAGCCCCAACAAACATAATAAACTGTGGATAACCATTGAGAAACTAACCTCAGAAGTTATTGAAGCTATCAAAGCAGAGAAAATCACAGATATGCAAAGCAAAGATGAACGCACAAAAACTCTGCGTAATCTCGGATGGGACCCTGACGATGCTAAAGGTGCAGTTGCAGTAGAAGAAAACAACATATTGTGCAACAGAATCCGCGGGCGTCAATACGTAGAAGAAATTATTGACCACATAAAGACTGGCTTCCGCGAAGCCGTCCACACGAGCCCCCTCGCAAAAGAGCCAGCGTATGGTCTTAAAATTAACCTCGAAGATATCACCCTGCACGAAGACCCTGTCCACCGCGGTCCTGCACAAGCTATCCCAATGACTTGGAGACCAATCTACTGTGCAATCCTACTCTCCGACCCCAAGTTACTCGAACCGATTATGAGTTTCGAATGCAAAGTTCCAAGCGAATTCGTCAGCTCAGTCATTACCCTGCTCAACAAACGACGTGGTAAAATCCTAGATATGCCCTCAGAAGAAGACATGATTACCGTAAAAGCAGAAATGCCAGTATCAGAATCCTTCGGTATCGCAGACGAACTCAGAAGCAGCACACAAGGCAGAGCATTCTGGGCAACACAGTTCAGCAGATGGGCATACGTCCCAGAACAGATGCAGGCGGATACTATCAAAAAGATTCGTGAACGCAGAGGATTACCCCCGATTCCGCCAAAGCCAGAAGAATATTTCGAGAATGAGTAAATCTCTTCTCTTTTTCTCTTTTCGTTTTCTTTAATTTTAAGCAAGTTTATTGTAGATTTTGATGCCTTTTGGTATTAGGATTCTATCCTTCTTTTTTCGAAGGGCAGTAATGCTTTAATGTATACGATAGTTTAACTTTAAGTGACCAATTTATGATAATTGGAATTAGCGGTAGCCCAAGGAAGCAAGCCACCGAGTTTGTCCTAGAGCAAGCCCTTGGAATGCTAAAGGAAAAAGGGTTTGAAACACAGCTCTGGACTGTACGAGGAAAATGGATAGAATTCTGTACCCATTGTGATTTCTGCCTTTCGAACAAGGTTTGCACCTTTCAAGATGACTTGGAAGAACTCTACGAGTTACTTGCACATGCCAAAGGAATCATTTTTGCTACTCCTGTTTACAATGGAGGAGTCAGTGCCCAAATGAAAACAGTAATGGATAGGACCCGTTCACTGGTTGCCGCTGAGAAGAATTTTTTCAAAGGAAAAATTGGTATGGGCATCACAGTAGGTGGTGACCGAGCTGGGGGTCAAGAGTTGGCGCTTTGGCAGATACATACGTTTTACATAATAAATGGTATGCTCCCGGTTGGTGGGGGACCATTTGGAGCTAATTTAGGTGCAAATTTCTGGAGTAAAGATACGCTTGAGGGTGTAAAGTTGGATGATGAGGGGGCACGTAGTCTACGTAAGACTGTGAAGCGTTTTGCTGAGTACATTGAGCTTTATTGCAAAAAATAATGGTGAATTGTATGAGTGAAGTTAAACCTAGAAAAATAAAAGTTGCCTGGGGTATCACAGGTGCTGGAGATAAAATCCAAGAAATAATAGAAACAATGAAGTCTTTGCAGCAGCAAGCTGAAGGCATTGTTGAATTCGACGTATACATTTCTAAAGCCGCTGATACTATGTTAAAATTCTATCGACTAGACGAAGAACTCAAAAAAAGCTTCGCGAAGGTTTGGGTTGAGATGAACTCTAACTCGCCCTTCTTAGCTGGGATGGTGCAGAGTCACAAGTATGAATTCCTTCTCATTATGCCCGCATCATCCAATACAGTTGCGAAGATTGTAAACAGTATCAGTGACACTTTGCTGACAAATGCCGCTCTTATGAGCCTTAAAGCCTTTGTACCAGTCTGGATCATGCCCGTTGACTTTAAAGAAAGCATAATCTACACAAAGTTGCCCAACGGCAAAGATATGAAATTACGTGTGCGCAAAGAAGAAGCAGAGCAAGTACGCAAATTGCAGGCAACGGAGGATGTACGTGCCTTTGAAAGTCCAGAAAAAGTACGTGACGCCTTCTTGGAATGGCTAAAAACCATCAAAAAGTAGCAACTGAATTCAGTTGCTTACTCTAAACTTGTGTGGCTACATTGATGATACAACATATCGTTATATTATTTGTTTGGTAATTTTTCTTTAAATGTGTCATAATGATGGTCCGTTGCCCTAAGTGTGATTTTCCGCTAGATAAACCCGAGCGAAAGATTGAGAATTCTGCTTTCTGTATAGAGCTTTATATGTGTAATCATTGTGGAGAATCATTCAAACGCTTTACTTAGTCTTTTATTAAAAACCAAGTTTACCCGGTCATCCTTTACTACTATGATCTGTTTTTTGGCGAAATCTACCTTTGAAAGTAAACAGTTGTTGCATCAGTATGTAACCACATTTCTTTATATCCAAACGCTGTGTTAACTTTTGTTAGGAATGCAAGGGATAGCCAACAGGTTAAGCGGGTTAGGCTGTTGCAAAAGGAGAAGGCTCTTGCCCACCTATAATTCTGAGCCTCTACTTTAGCAGCACAAGGCTTGGTCCGCTTAACTATACCTTTTTGACTTGTACTTTTTCTTTCTTCACAATTTTGCAATGCGAAAAAAGATATATTCCAAGACAGAATTCACATTTGGCAATTGGTGAATCATACGGCTGACGCTGAAGAAAACAACAACGAAATGGTCGTCACACCTTGGGAAGTCAAAGGAAAAGTCGACTACCAACGCCTTATAAAAGAATTCGGTACACAACCCCTTACGCCAGACTTGCTGGCTCGTGTGGAAAAATACACAGATAAACTTCATCTCCAACTTGACAGACAAATTTTCTTTAGTCACCGTGACTTAGATACAGTCCTCGACTTGTATGATAAGGGTGTAAAATTCGTCCTCTATACTGGTAGAGGACCTTCAGGGCCAGTTCATATCGGTCACTTAGTTCCATGGATGTTTAGCCTTCACATACAGCAAAAATTCAATACTAGACTATATTTCCAAATAACTGATGACGAGAAGTACCTAATCAGCGACAATATGGATCTAAAAACTACCTCCAAGTGGTCTTATGAAAATGCCCTCGATCTCATAGCAGTAGGTTTCAAGCCAGAAGATACATTCATCATTTATGACACAAAAGACATTGACTTACTCTACGACATCACTCTTGAAGTTGCTAAACGTGTGACCTACTCAACCGCCCGAAGCAGCTTTGGCTTCCAAGACAGTACAAACATAGGCTGGGTCTATTGGCCAGCTATTCAAGCTGCACCCTGCTTTATCCATAAGAAACTTACAGGTGAAAATGTACCAGCTCTCATTCCGGCTGCTATCGATCAAGACCCATACTGGCGAGTAACACGTGATGTAGCCCAAAAATTAGGTTACTATAAACCAGCTCAGATTCATTGTCGCTTTCTTCCAGGTCTTGGTGCAGGTGGAAAAATGAGTGCATCAATGCCTGAAACTAGTATTTTCACAACAGATGGACCGGATGTTGTTAAAAAGAAGATTTGGAATGCTTTTACCGGCGGTAAAGGTACCGCAGCGGAACAGCGAAAAACAGGCGCCGACCCAACGATCTGTAGCATATTCCAATACTACTTCTTCCTGTTCGAAGAAGACAACAAAAGATTGGCTGAGCGAGAACGCAAATGTAGGGGCGGTGAAATGCTGTGCGGCGAATGTAAGAAGGATATAGCTGAAAAACTTAGTTGCTTCTTAGAGATGCACCAAAAACGCAGAGAAAAAGCTAAAGACACAATTGAGCAATATCACATAAAACGAAAATAAATTACTTCTAAACGCCTGCCATCAGTGTAATATAACAAAAAAAGGAAAATGATGGTTTTTACTCAATATTCCATTTTTTAGCTACTTTAACTACTATGAAAGCGATGAAAGCTACGATTAAGAAAGTTATCAATGCAGATATGAAGCCGCCGTAGGCAAATATTTGGTTGTTGACTTCAAATGTTGCATCAGCTAAATTGCCCAGTCCTGGAAGAGCTAAACCGATTAATGGCATTACAAAGCCAGTGACTAACGATTGAACGAGTGTGCCTAAGTACAAGCCTAAGACGAAAGCAATAGCTAAGCCAAGGATTTTGTATTTTGACAGGAAGTCTTTGAATTCGTTCCATAAGCCTTTGGGTGGTGCTGGTGCTGGAGCTTTCTCTAGAGATGCACTAATCTTCTTTAATTCCGCTAACATTTCGTCTTCTTTATTCATAATAATTACCAAACGCTAATCTGGTGCATCTTGTAAATAAGAGTTTTCTAGGGTCCCAGCATCTGAACTTGTTGGTCCAACTGTTAGTAAGCCTTACTCAACACTATCATAACTTCGAATATTGGGCTTTTTTGGATTTTGTTAATAACGACTGAAAAAGTTAATGGAATTTGGAGTGGCGCCGCCGAAAGGATGGACGAGAAGCTTCTCGAATACCTACGGTTTTCATGTATGAAGAGGCGATTCTA
>JAEAME010000304.1_pt1 | contig 56498 bp, 46 predicted proteins | sample 8958731 | NCBI WGS metagenome assembly JAEAME01 (sample SAMN16933194, study PRJNA681113) | bioreactor sludge metagenome | isolation source: anerobic bioreactor sludge (Control) | place: India:Bengaluru | collected 2018-10-24
TGCATCTTTTGATTAGAGGAAATGATGTCGCTATCTAAGCGCCATTCGATTCCGACCCCGACTCCGAAAAGATTCTACGATTCGATGCTATGTTCATCAAAGGTTCGCCGGAGCGGCTTAGCCTTTAGGGATTGCACGGCCCGAGGCCGTGGATTTGGCTCGAATTAGAACTCCGGCTTGGCCGGACCCCCGCCTCGTTTGCATCTTTCAGTATTTAGAATCAGTCCGTATAATATTTATATAAAGGGTGTGGACCTATGTTTGAAAAATACACCGAAAAGGCCCGAAGAGTAATCTTCTTTGCACGTTACGAGGCGAGCCAGTTCGGCAGCCCCTCGATCGAAACCGAGCACCTGTTGCTCGGTCTAATCCGTGAAGACCGGAACCTGACCGCCCGCTTTATCCCAAAAGCAAACGCGACCATTCAGGATATCCGCAAGGAAATAGAAGGCCGAACACTGATTCACGAGAGGGTATCGACTTCCGTTGATTTGCCCTTTTCCGAAGAGTGCAAGCGGGCACTGAACAGCGCAGCAGACGAGTCGGAACGCCTTGGACACAAACATATCGGTACGGAACACATCCTGCTCGGCCTCCTGCGCGAGGAGAAATCCGTGGCAGCCGAAATACTGAGAGAGCACGGATTTCGGTCGAAAATTGTCCGTGAGGAACTGAGCCGCGGTTCGCCAGAAAAACACGCTCCGGGACGAGTAAGAGAGGCATTAAGCTTGTCGGAATTCTCCAGGGACTTGACGGAAGCCGCCAGTATCGACGCGCTGGATCCATTGATCGGCAGGGATACGGAAATAGAGCGCATGATTCAGATTCTATGCCGCAGGACCAAAAACAATCCGGTTCTTATCGGGGAACCCGGCGTCGGCAAGACGGCGATCGTGGAGGGATTGGCGCAGAGAATCATTTGCGGACAGGTGCCGCCGCCGCTTGTGGGCAAGAGGATCCTCGCCCTCGACATCTCGCTCATCGTGGCAGGGACCAAATATCGCGGCCAGTTCGAGGAGCGCTTGAAGACCATCATGAAGGAGCTGGTGGAAAACCGAGATGTGATCATCTTCATCGACGAACTGCACACGCTGGTGGGGGCCGGCTCGGCGGAGGGCTCGCTGGATGCCGCCAATATATTAAAGCCTTCGCTGTCCCGAGGGGAAATCCAATGCATAGGATCAACGACGCCCTATGAATATCGCCGTTCCATTGAAAAAGACCGTTCCCTGGAGCGAAGGTTTCAATCCATTAAGGTCGCCGCTCCATCCGAACCGGAGAGCATTGCAATCCTCAACGGCATCAAGGAAAAATATGAGAGCTTTCACCAGGTGCAATACACCGATGACGCCCTGGAAGCATCGGTGTACCTGTCGAACCGGTACATTTCCGACCGGTTTCTCCCGGACAAGGCCATTGACCTCATCGATGAGGCCGGGGCCAGGGTTAAATTGGGAGCCGTCTCTGCCTCTGACGACGAGGAGAACATTCAACGCAGAATCAGGATCATCGAAGGCAGGGTGGAGGACGCAATTTCGGCTCAGCAGTTTGAACAAGCCGCCCGGTATCGCCTTGAAGGGGAACGGGAACATGAGAATTTGGAGGTAATCCGCGAACGCTGTAAATTGCGGACTGAACCGACACTCAAGGTCGTCCGTGACGATATTGAAGAAGTGATTTCCAAATGGACAGGCATTCCCGTCGCCTCGATTCATGAAGAGGAGATGTCCAAACTCCTCCGGATGGAAGAAGAACTGCATAAGCGCATCATAAGCCAGGACAAGGCGATCAACGCATTGAGCAAGGCGATCCGCAGATCCAGGGCAGGACTGAAATCGCCAAAGCGCCCAGTCGGATCCTTCCTTTTTCTCGGTCCTACCGGTGTAGGCAAAACCGAAATGGCTCGATCGCTCGCTGCTTTTCTCTTCGGAAGCGAAAGCGCAATGATCCGGCTCGACATGTCGGAATATATGGAGAAGCACTCCGTATCCAAGCTGATCGGCTCGCCGCCGGGCTACGTCGGTCATGAAGAGGGAGGCCAACTGACAGAAAAGGTTAAGCGAAATCCTTATTCGGTACTCTTGCTGGACGAGATCGAGAAGGCGCACCCGGATGTCTATAACATTCTTCTCCAGGTTTTTGAGGATGGACAACTCACCGATTCGCTGGGAAGCACAATCGATTTCAAGAACACGATCATCATCATGACCTCCAATATAGGGGCTCGCTTTCTCGAAAAGCGGGGTTTGCTGGGATTCCACACCGGCAAAGACGCCGATGCCAAGCGCACCGAGTCCTTGATTCACAGTGAGGTTAAGCGGATATTCAATCCGGAATTCCTCAACAGGATCGACGAAATAATTCTATTTGAAGCACTTACGGATGCCGACCTGGTGAAGATCGTGGATCTGCTGGTTGGCTCCGTCAATGAAGTGATGAAACAGAAGAAGCTTTCCATAGGGCTCCGCCCGGAGGTGAGCGGATGGATAGTCGATAAGACATGCCATGACAGGTCTTACGGCGCCCGTCCGTTGCGCCGGGCTATCCAGAAATTTATCGAGGACCCCCTTTCGGAGGCAATCATACAAAATCGAATTCACCCGGACTCTACAATTGAGATTTACCTCGGGGATGATGGCCTTTATTACATCGTCGGTGGAGAACCGGGCGCTTCGGGCGAAAAGCTCGGGTGATTATTTGCTGCCCCGGCCGTTAAGGGGACAAAGCTGGAGGTTAGCTCTCCAGCCTGCAATATCATCTAAAAAATAATTGAACATTCGCATCCGACCGGAGTCTATATCATGGTTTGGAGCTCGTGCGTTTTGGATTCCGGATCTCAAATCATCAGTATACTTTGCGGTTTTTAGGGATTGCCAGCCCATACGAAATCCGTGGCCCGGGGCCGCGGCTTGATTTGATTCATATGCAGAGCAATCATGGAAACTCAATGAATAATTCGCATTTGCGAGACTCGTGCTGGATTTCAGGTTTTTTTTTAACTAAGATACACCTTTGATTTTTCGCCAGGTGCCGGCAGGCGGGAGGATGGATGGCTATATCAGCAAGATTGGGGTTCTGTATTCTGGGATTCCTTTTGGCAAGCTCCGCGGTTGTTGCGCAGACGCCCGCGGACACCATTATCGAGCGAATTGACATCCGCGGCAACCGGCGAATCCCGGAAGATACAATCCGTTTCTATATTCAATCGCGCCCGGGTGAACCCTTCAGCGAAGAACGGCTGTCGCGCGATCTGCAGGCCGTTTACCAAGCCAAATTCTTCGAAAGCATCGAAATTCAGGAGCGGGACGGCGACGCCGGCAAAATCATCACATTTATCCTGAAAGAGAAACCGCTAATACGGCAGATCGAGTACGTAGGCAACAAATCCTTTACCGAATCCAACATCCTCGACGAGTTTAAGGAAAGGAAGGTGGGGCTCACCGTTGATAGCCAGTTCGATCCTTCCAAGATCGAGTCTGCAAAGCGTGCTTTAAAGGGTCTCCTGCTGCAAAACGGTCGGCCGCTGGGAACCGTGCGTGCAGAAATCGACAATCTGCCTACATCCAGCGTCCGGGTACGGTTCATTATGGAAGAGGGGCCAAAAGTCCGCATCGGTCAGATACGCTTCGTCGGAAACAAGATATTCAAGGACTCGGAGCTAAGAGATGCCTTGAAACTCAACAAACAGCGCGGGCTGATCACGATGTTCAAGGGAACCGACAAGTACCACAAGGAAAAGCTCGACTATGATATTGAGATGAACCTGAAGGCTTTTTACAAAGAGCACGGATACATGCACGTTCAGGTCGGAGAACCCGTAACGCGGATATTTGAGGGGCCCCGCGGCAATATCCCCATGCTTCGAAAGACAAAACAGCAGTTTTATATCGAAATACCGATTGATGCGGGCGATCAATTCCGACTCGGGAAAGTGGCGCTGAAAAACTGCGATCCCTTCAAGTGCGACGCACTCGTAAGAATGTTCGGTTCGAAGCCCGGTGACATCATCAACAACACGCGCATCAAGGATACTCTCGATAACATCAAAAAATTATACGGCGCCTATGGTTTCATAAACTGGACATACCTATCCCAGATGTCATCGGATCCAAAAGAAAAAACCATTGACCTGGAATTCGAATTCCAGCCGGACAAGCAATTCTATGTGCGCTTCATTCAATTCGTGGGAAACACAAAAACCCGCGACAAGGTTATCCGCCGGGAGATGGTTCTGGAGGAAGGCAAAAGCTTCAGCAGCCAGGCCCTGGAGAATTCGGTTTTGAGAATAAATCAACTGGGTTTCTTCGAAAAGATCGAGGAAAAGGACTACGAGGTCAAACCTGACGACAAAACAGGCCTCGTCGATGTCGACATCACGGTAAAGGAAAAAAGCCAGCGGTCCATAGGATTTACCGGAGGCGTCAGCGGGATTTCGGGCAGCTTCATAGGAATTAATTACGCGGACAACAATTTCATGGGCCGGGGCGAATCGGTGCAGGCCAGCATCACGGGCGGCACCCGGACCACTGATTTCATCTTTTCGTTTACCGAGCCTTACCTCCTTGATTCCAAGTGGGGCCTCGGGCTATCGTTTTACAACAGGCGCTACCGGTATGACACATACACAACCTACGGACTGTTGAATACGAGCGGCGAAGCGTCGGAGTTGTTCACTCAAAAAACGAAAGGCGTAACAGCCTCCTTGAGCCGGCGCCTGGGCCGGTCCTTGTGGACATTCGGCGGCAGCTATAGCTACCAAAGGATCGGGGTGGATAATATCGCCGAGGGCTTTGAATATTATGCCTTAAGCCAGTTCTATTATTACGGCGAGGTCGGCAGCACGGAGGAAGCCTTGAGTGGCGTGATTCGAAGTGAATTCACGCCGAGCTTAAGCTACAACTCAACGGACTCCTACTATTTCGCAACCCGGGGCACAAACATTCAGCTCGCGACTTCCATCTCTGGCAGCGTTTTCGGCGGTGATTTCAAAATGATCCGTCCATCTGTCGATTTGCGGCATTATTTCCCCGACAGGTGGCTAAGTCGTGGACGGAACGTGATTGCATTTAATCTTCAGGGGCAGATCGTCAAAGCGTACGGCGGCTCATTCGTGCCATTTTTCGATCGCTATTTCACCGGCGGAGAAAACACGATTCGCGGATTTGACATTCGCTCGATCAGCCCCCTTGCCATCAGTTCTTCCCCTCAATACGATAAGTTCGGGAATCCGATCATCGATCTCAAGACGGGGATGCAAAAGATAGTCCAATCTCTCATTCCTGTGGGGGGCGATACGGTCGTGAACTTCAGCCTCGAATACCGCATACCTATTGCGGGCCCCCTCACTCTTTCGGCGTTTTACGATGTTGGTTTGAACAGAGCTACATGGGATATACCCAAAGGGAGTCTCGCGGCCGGCAGCGTTAGCGTCATCGGATCGACAAATGACAGGCTCCGCAGTTCCACCGGTATGGAGGTTCAGTTCGTGCTCCCGGTGGTCAGCGCGCCGTTCCGGCTTATATTTGCCTATAATCCTCAGCGGCTCGTGGAGAACCTCTCTGTAAACAATTTGGTTTTCGGGCTGAAGGAGCCTGTAAAGGACATCAAGTTTACGGTTGGACGCAGTTTTTAATGCCTCTTTGCTATCGCCAAAAACTGTAGTAGATTTCGACATTTTGAGCCATGCCCACGCAGGGCGTTTCGAACAGTTCAGCTGCGGTCAACGGGCTGAATTTTAAAGGAGAATAGAATCAATGAACCGATTAATGCTTTCCGTCCTTATCGCGGCACTCTGTATCCCGAGCCTCTGCCTCGCACAGACTCCCGCCGAAACCAAGGCCGCACCGGATGCTGCGGCAATACAGCCGGCCAAAACGGCTTTTATCAATGTTGACGAAGTTATGTTCACCTGCGATGAGGGGAAGAGCCGGTTTTCGGAGATCCAGAAGTTCGTGGATCAAAAAAACAACGAACTCGACAGTCTTAAACAAGAGCTGGATAAATTGCGGAACCAGTTGAGCGTCCAGGGATCCAAACTTACGGACGACGCCCGCGCGGATCTCGAAAGCCAGGTCTCTCAAAAACAGACTTCCCTGCAGCGTTTTCAGGAAGACACGCAAAAAGAAATTGAAAGCCGTCGCGTCCGCGTAACCAACTATATCGGGAAGAGAATGCAGGCGGCCATTGAGAAGCTCGCCAGAGAAAAGGGTTTGGGCACCGTGCATGTCCTTGATCCGGCCCGCGACGCGTGGGTCGACGCTTCGCTCATTATCTCGGAAGAGGTGGTGAAGACCTACAATCAAATGTATCCGGTCGGCCCCGCGAAAGCGCCGGCGGCATCGGCTCCGGCAGAACCGGCCAAGAAGCAGTAAACTGAAACGGTGTTTTGGCAGATTGCCATTATCCGGAAGAATCATGGAAAGAAGCTTTACAGCCCAACGGATCTATGAAATCCTGAAGGTATTGCCTCAGCGATACCCGTTCCTTCTGGTCGACAGGATTCTGGAAACAGATGGATCCACGCGCATGGTGGGGCTCAAGAACGTTACTATTAACGAGCCCTTTTTTCAGGGTCATTTTCCGGAGCACCCCGTCATGCCCGGCGTGCTCCTCGTTGAAGCGCTTGCCCAGGTCGGGGTGGTCCTGCTGCTGCTCAGAGATCCTGACAGAGACGCCAAGCTGGTCTATTTTTCGGCTATCGACAAGTGCCGTTTCCGCCAGCCTGTCATCCCGGGGGACCAGCTCAGGATCGAGGTCACAGTGCTGAAGCAGCGGGATCGCTATTTCAAAATGAAGGGAGAAGCCTTCGTCGACAACAACATCGCGGTGGAAGCCGAGCTTTCCTGCTCGGTTGTGGAACGCCCATGAATCGAAACCTGAGGGCAATTCCCTAATCCTGCAAATCAGGGAACGCCCGCTCTCACCCCAAACGCCATGCCTACACACCCGACAGCGATTATTGACAGCTCTTGTCAGATCTCTCCAGAAGCCAATATCGGACCATATTGCATAATCGGGCCGAACACCCAGATCGGCGCCGGCACCCGGCTTGGCTCGCATGTCACCATAGCCGGTTGGACGGCCATTGGCGAGAGATGTCACTTCTACGGTCACAGCTCTGTGGGAACGGATCCTCAGGATTTGAAATACAAAGGAGAACCAACCTATCTCACCATAGGAAACGACAACGTTTTCAGGGAGTTCGTCACCCTGAACCGCGGCACGAAGGGCGGAAGGGGCATCACACAGATAGGCGACAACAACTTCCTCATGGCCTACAGTCACGTCGCGCACGATTGCCTGGTCGGCAACAGCATCATCATGGCTAATGCGGCGACGCTGGCAGGGCATGTCACCATAGGCGATCACGCCACCGTCGGCGCCTTTTCGGCAGTTCACCAGTTCTGCCGGGTTGGCCCTCATGCTTTTATCGGGGGTTTTTCGGTTATCACCAGGGATGCTCTTCCATACATCAAAACCGTTGGCGATCGCAATCAGGCGAAGATTTACGGCATAAACACAATCGGCCTTCAACGCAAAGGCTTCTCAGAAGAATGTATCGCGGAGTTGAAGCAGGCATATCGGATCTGCTTTCGCTCCAATATGAACACGCACGACGCACTGATCCAGATGAGGGACAAACGATGGGATGCGCCGGAGGTTGCCATTCTGGTCGAGTTCATGGAAAGTTCCGAGCGCGGATTCATCCGTTAACAAATTCCAGACTTCAGATTCCAGATTGCAGAAGATCTGAAATTTGAAATCTGGAATCTGGAATTTTATGGACACAAGAGAACGCTATGGGTTGATTGCGGGAAACGGGCGATTCCCTTTCCTGGTTCTGCAATCCGCCCGCCGGCAGAGCGTCGATGTCATAGTGGCCGCCATCAAGGAAGAAACATATCCCGAGATTGAATCCTGTGGATACCCCGTGCACTGGCTCGGGCTTGGAGAGCTGGGCAGGTTGATAAAGCTTTTCCAAAAGTCCGGAGTACGCAAGGCGATCATGGCCGGACAGGTAAAACATGCCCAGATTTTCGGGTCCGCATTCCCTGATTTGACCATGATCCGGATGTTGGCCGGATTGAGGCAGAAAAATACCGATTCGCTTATTGGAGGAGTAGCCAAGGCTCTTGAAGAAGCCGGAATCAGTCTCGTCGATTCCTCCTCCTTCTTAAAGCCGTACCTCGCGCCCGAAGGGATCATAACACGTAGAGGACTGAGCCCCACGGAACAATCCGACGTTGACTACGGACGTCCGATCGCCCAAAAAATCGCGGCAATGGATATAGGGCAGACAATCGTTGTGAGAGACCGGGCCGTCGTGGCCGTGGAAGCGATGGAAGGCACGGACGCGGTCATTCGTCGGGCTGGAGAGTTGGGGAACCGGGCCGGACTGACGGTCATTAAAGTGAGCAAGCCCAAACAGGACATGCGCTTCGACATTCCGGTCATAGGGATGACAACCCTTAATAATATGATTGCCTGCGGCGCGACTGCTCTGGTGATCGACGCCCAGCGCACGCTCATATTCGACAGAGAAGAACTTGTGGAAGCGGCGGACAGAAGTGGCATTGCCGTTGTCGCTTTGCCGTCGCTCATTGACGACTGACGATCAGAGGATAATTCCGGACATCCCACTGCAAATCGTCAGTGGCAATAGGGAGTGTGCTGGATGGATAGGATCCGCGTTGGAGTCGTGGGTGTAGGGGCTTTGGGGCAGCACCATGCGAGGGTTTATGCTTCGCTGCCCGGTGCAATCCTCACTGGTGTGGCGGACATTGCTCCGGGGCGGGCCGAAGAAATAGCCGCTTCATTTAACACCAGAGCCTTCAAAAATTACGCGGATTTGTTCGGCAAAGTGGATGCTGTCAGCATCGCTACCCCCACCACCCTGCATGCTGAAATAGGCGAACAGTTCTTGAACAGGGGAGTTCACGTCCTGGTTGAAAAGCCGATCGCGCATACGCTCGAAGACGCGGACCGCCTTATTCACGCCGCACGCGCCAATGAGCGGATTTTGCAGGTCGGCCACCTGGAACGCTTCAATCCGGCGGTAATTCAGTTGCGCGAGATCGTGCGCAAACCAAGGTTTTTTGAGGCGCACCGGATGGGGCTATTTTCTCCAAGAAGCCTCGATATCGACGTCATCCTGGACTTGATGATTCACGACCTCGACATTATCTGCCTTTTGGCGCAATCCCCTGTCGCCAGTGTCAGTGCCGTCGGCATAGCCATCCTGACAGACCGAATCGACATCGCAAACGCGCGTGTTCACTTCGAGGACGGATGTGTGGCCAATATCACCGCCAGCCGCGTTTCCATGGAGAAGGTACGGAAGCTTCGATTATTCCAGCAACGGCAATATTTGTCCCTGGACTATACGCGGCAGGACATTGCGGTTTTCAGTCTGAATAGCAGGACGGGGGGAATGCCCGAAATTATGAGCAGCAAGCTGACGCCGGAAAAAAAAGAGCCTCTCCAGATGGAGCTTCAAGCATTTTTGGAGGCAGTCCGGCAAATGGGCAAGGCGGAATGCAGTGGAGAAGAAGGCCGCAAAGCTCTCGATCTGGCTCTTCAAATCCTTGCCCAGGCCGAAAAGGCACAGGCGCTTGAAATTGACAGGAATAAACCTGCTTTTTTATAATTCCAAGAATGCTTTGGGCGGAGCTCGTTGATGTTTGAGTATGCAATATCCCAGAATCAGAGGCAGAAGCCGACCAACAAGATTCTGGCTTCCTGCGTCGCAAGCCTCGCCATCCACATCATCCTGCTGGTGCTGCTTGTCCAATTTCCACAACTGCTCCAGGGAGGAATGCTTAGCCGGTTCCGTGTCATAGCGTTGATCACACAGGGATTGACGCAAAAAACAAGCGATGACGAGGATGAATGGAGAACCGTGACGGTCCTAAGACCGCAGTCCAGAATGCAGGCTCCATCGGTCGAGCAACTCAAAAAGCTTATATTCGACTGGGAGAAGCAGGGGGCCGGGAAAGGCGCGCCGCCAATACGTGTACGGTGGGGAGATGAGCAAAAGGCTGCGCTGAACACTCCGCCGCCGCCAAAAATCAAGCAGGAATCCAAGACTCCCGTTTTGCAGTTCCCGGCTGCCGAGTTGGCAAGCACGACTCCCGGATCTGCGACAGAAATCCAGTCTCCTGCGGGAAAATCCCCGGACAACGCGCCCGGATCTCCGGTGGCCGTGCGAGTGGAGTCTGCCGCGGGCAAAAAGGATACCCTCAATTTGCCGCCTCCGGGATCACCTGCAAAATCCGAGACTGCGGCCAACACCCCACCCCGTTCCGTGCCGGAAGGGATCAAGCAACCGGCGCAGACATACAGAGTGTTCGAAGACGAACAAAAAGCAATTCGAAGTCCCGAGAGCGGATTTTTCGACACAAAGGGATTCCCGCTGGGAGAATATGCGAATCTGATCAAGGAACGCATCAAAGGAAAGTGGAATATACCGTCACATCTGCAAAGCTTTCAGGGACACACGACAGTCGTTTTTTATATAGACAAAAACGGCCGCTACGGAAACGCCCGGATCGTCAAATCGTCGGGAAGCAATTCGTTTGACATTGCCGCGCTGATGGCCGTCATCGAATCTGATCCCTTCCCTCCATTGCCAAAGGGCTTTCCCGGAAACCATATCGGGGCCAAGTTTGTGCTTTCCTGGAACGAGCCTTAGGAGCATGACAGTGAATTTTGCGAGTATTCGAACTGACATGTTCCCGCGCAAACACGGAACTGGGCGGCTCAAAGTAATGAAGGTTCAAGGACTGGTTTTTTTCACCGGAGTTCTTCTTCTGACCGCTGCGTGCGGCGGGCATAAGGCTCGAGCAAAAGCACCTGTCCCCCGCCCTGCGCCGACTGCCCCGGCCCGAAAAGCCGAAAGTCCGCCAACTCCCGCGATCCCGCCCCCCTCTATTCCGGAGAGTATTTCGCCGCCGGAAAATGCCGAGAAAACAGCGCCCTCAGCGATTGCCGTTCCGGCAGCAGCCGAATATGCTCCCGGACCAATGATTAGAATCGGCCTGACAACCGCGGCGAAGGAGATTCGCATTTCGGCCTCCGGCGATTATTCCTTTATGGAAAAGGTCCCCGAAGCCCCGCAACAGCCGGTGCAGGGCGAAATCCGGATTCGAATCGAACAGACGACGGATGATATGTCCTCTGTATTTCGCATCCAGGTTGCTTCGCTGACAAGCCGCGAAACAGCCGAGGACTTGAAGGCAAAGCTTGCCAGCATGTTCTCCGCTCCGGTCGTCCTGCGCGAAAATGCCGAAACGGGTACAAACCAGGTGCGCATCGGCGAATTCTCCTCAAAAGAGGACGCTCAACCTTTGTTGCGGGACCTTGCGGAATCGGGATATCGAGATGCTTTCCTGGTCAAGGAAACGGCAGCTGCAAAAGGGAGTAAAGTTGCGCTCGCTCTCAGAGGATCCAAAGATTTATTCCGATTGAGTCAGTCAGGATTTCTGATTCAGCCGTCTTCCAAAACAATTTTTCTCTCTCTGGACGGCAAACCCTACCGTGGTTTGCTTGATGTTTTTATTAACAAGAACGGAAGAATCACGGTCGTAAACCGGCTGGGAACCGAAGAGTATCTGCTGGGTGTAGTCCCCGCCGAGATTCCTCCATCCCGTTACCCTGAGTTTGACGCCCTGGCAGCGTTGGCGATCGCTTCCAGAACCTACGCGCTCCATAACATGGGAAGGTACGGCGCCGAGGGCTTCGATCTTACCGCAGACACCAGGACGCAGGTTTACGGGGGCATGGCAATTGAGGAGAAAGCCACGGACGAGGCGGTTCGCCTGACCGCCGGCCTCGCGGTGTACTACCAGGACAAGCTGATCGACGCCATGTACATGTCCACATGCGGCGGGAGGACTGAGGATTTTGCCAATGTATATGATGCGCCGGAGGTGCCCTATTTAAAGAGCGTTTTCTGCGCCGTAGAAAGCGGGCCCGAAAAGGGCGCGACCATTCTCGAGGGGACACACGACCCGGAACAGTCCGTTTTTTCGGGTGACGGAAACATCGCAAACCGTAACATCGAGCTGGCTCGCGTTCTGGGAATCACCGAAGGAGGCCTATCCCGGGAGTTTTTGGCAGGTCCAGCCGGGAAAGACGAGATTATCCAATGGACTGAGAATGCCCGGAAGCTTGCCAGAAAAAACCGATCTACTGAACCTCCGGGCTCCTCGAGCATCGAAACGCGGGCGGGATTTATACGGTATGCCGCGGAATCCATTTTCGGCGCTGCTGAAATCCGGAGAAAAATATCGACCAGGGATCTGGCCTATTACATGGATAATTTGAAAGACGGAGAAACAGTCCCCGAGCCCGCTCGATACGCGCTCGCCTTTCTCATGCAAAAGGCCCTGTGGCGTCCCGATGCCGACAACACCGCGAAGCCTGTCGACAAAATACTGAGGCGTGATGCGCTGTACATGCTTCTGAGCTGGATTGAATCTTTGCGTCCGGATATCCTGAGCAGGGGCACATTTGTTACGGCAAAATCCAACGGAGAACCGGATAATTCCGGGATAGCCGTAAAGCGAGGGAAACAAACACAGGAATTTCGGCTTTCTGAAAAACTCTCGTTGTTCCGCCTGGATTCGGGGCGATCGGTTCCCGTAAACAGTATAAAAATGCTCGGGAACGAAAAACTGGCCTTTTACGCAGGTCCATCGGGCACTATCGATTTTCTGGAAGTGGAATTGAATCCCGGCGGAGCTTCGAGCGATCGATACTCTCCTATGGCAGTTTGGGACGTTACGCTCACCAAATCTGCCGTTGCCGAAAAAATGCGCAATCTGACGGGCAATATCGGGCAGTTCAGAGACCTTGAGCCTTCCCGTCTGGGAAATTCCGGCAGAGTGGTTCAGGTTCTGGTAACCGGCAGCAGGGGCTCGGTCAAACTCAACGGATACAAAGTAAGAGGCGCACTGGGTCTCAACGATACGCTGTATACGCTTACCCGCGGATACAATCCCGACGGAAGCATTGCGAGCTATACATTCCATGGACGAGGTTACGGCCATGGCGTCGGGCTATGCCAGGTTGGAGCATTCGGCATGGCAAGGGCCGGACACAGCTACGAAGAAATACTCAAAACCTATTACCAGGGCGTCGAGATTAAAAAAGCATTTTAACCCGATTCCCGCGCGCTCCTGAAAATGCCGCTAAAAGGATTGAAGATTTCCCCAGGTGACGGAATCACCGATATCCGCCGATTTGGCATCAGTCCCGTGTTCACTCGTCCAGGCGCGGGCAACTTCCGAAAGGCGGGAATTGCCGCAGTTTAAAAATATCCGCGCTATTCCCGGGCTGTTTTTGGTTCGCAGGACGCCTGCCAGGTCGTCCAGAGATTCATCCTGGCCGATCCCGACGAGGGCAAGAACGGCGTTGTTCGCCTGTCGGCTGTTGCCTTCGTTTGCATCCGACATGAGAATTTTGCGCGTGATTTCCCAATTGTTCAGCAGGGCCTGTTTGTCTCTTGTCGCGACGTAAAATCGTATTCGTTCTTCGTCGGAAGAGGGCTGCCAGTTCAAAGCCTCCAATATTGCGGCTGATTTCGGTCCCACGGTCCAATCTGCGAGAATGTTTGCCAGTTTTGGAATAGCCATGCTTCCAATGCTGGTCAAAGCGATTATGGCTCCATTGCTGACATAACTGTCTTTGTCACCTAAAGCTCCTATCAGGGGATCGACGGCCCCCGCAATGCCCAGGTTGCCCAGTGACATCACCACAGAGCGGCGAACAAGGACGTTTTCGTCTCCCAGCAATTTTACAAGAGGATCCAGTGCTTTCGGATTTCGGAGGCTCCCCAGAGCCTCTGCCGCGGAGCGCCGGACTCTCTGGTTCTCGTCTCCCAGGGATTTAATGAGCGGATCCACTGCCCTTTCATCGTTAAGGTGGCCGAGGGATGTGGCGGCGAAGCTCCGGACCATATAGTCCTGGTCATTGAGCGCTTGTATCAGAGGTACGACCGCGGCAGCCTTTCCGGATTTCCCCAGGCCAACTGCAGCATTGTGTTTTTCATAGGAATCTCCATCACGGAGGGCTTTCAGCAAGCTTTCAAATTCCCGATCCTGCGAATCATCCAGAGCAGGTTGAGCCTGAACAGCCGTTTGAGCCACGAAAAAGAACAAAAGCATCATGACAGCCCCGGTTATATCTCTAAGTAATCGCTTGATGTTCGGCATGGCCCCTCCATTGAATTCTGTCAATCCATAAAACTATATAACAATTAAATATCACTAGGCGCCATATCGCAAGCTTCTAAGGCAGCGGGTGGTGTGGAATGGCGTGTTGCTGGAAATTCATTTGCGTTCATTTGCGACCCTCTGGATCCTGTTCCTCTGATCCCTGATTCTGACTTTTCCTCAACCCATGCTGCGCTTGACTTCCAATGCGCGCCATTGGACAATTTAGCATGCTTTCAAAAAAAGGAAGGAATAGAAGATGAAAACCCTGGCAATACGTACCTCCATTTTCCTGGCGTTCGCTCTGCTTCTATTGGATTACACGGCACAAAGCAAAGATCCGTTGAGAACGGGCGGAGGATCTGCAACGGCAGGATCAAGACCTCCACCCCCTGCCGCAGAAAGCAAGGGGGGCGGTACCGTCCCGACAACAACAAGCCCGCCAGGCTTTTCTGCACCGCACACGTCTGGTTTGGGAACGATAATCTACATGCCGGATCTTCGGGCGACATCGTTTCAGTCTCTTGGCTCCTATTACATCTGGAATGACTACTACTCCTATCTCTCGAACCACTTCAGCCTGGATCCGGCCTATTTCGACCGATTCTATCGGAACACGGAACCCCTTATCACGCCGACGATATTGAAGTTGACGCTGCGCGAACCGATCGGCTTCAGTTCGGAAATACTGGAATCGATCGACCAGCTTCAGGAGATTCTCGCATCTGATTCCGGCAAAGCGCCGACCACCAGTCAAGCCCTTAAAGCAAAAGCAAAGCAAATACGAGAGCTCGCAAAGCGCATCCGGCGAAACCAAACCCTTTCATGCCTGGATCTCAGAGAGAACAAAGATCTAAACGGCAAGAGCGAATATGCCGCACTCGCGCCTGAATCGATTCAAAAACTGCGGGAAATGGCTACGGACCTGGACCGTCAACTGAGGGACATGTACAGCCAATCCTCTACATCTACGGTTTCGGTGGACAGCTACAAAAAACCGTCGCTGGAATCCCTGACCAATGGGATCGAAAAGATCTGCAAGGAAATCGAGAGGCAATCGAAAAGACTTTGAAAAAGAAGTAGAATAGTTGCCGTATTCCCTTCTTAAACATACCGGAGAATGCAATGCAAAACAGCTTGGGGCATTCGAATCATCGATGTCGTTTTGACAGGCAACCGCGCAAAATTCTGTTTTTCCTATGCTGCTTTCTGGTTTCCGGCACATCTCTGTGGAGTGAGACACAGGCGAGACCGTCACGGACTAATAGTTCATCCCGAGCGGTGCGCTCCGATCAGTCAGCCGCCACAAAAACTTTCGATATAAATAAGGAATATGGCACCCTGGCGTTTCGTGGTTCCGTGGAACGCACGGAATCCGGGGATGAGTACGAGTTTCTTGCTCAAATCGAGCTGACGTTCCTACCGGGCGAAACCCGGAACGGGTACACCGTCACCAATCGGACAGCAGTCGCGGATCTGACTACTTGTGCACTCGTCGCCACCGTCTACGGTGGAGGCAAAGAGCCGGCGGAAATCCTGTATAGGGAGTCTTACCCGATAACCATTCACCTCATGCAGTATGGGGAAACAGCTTGGTTGCCTGACCTGCGGTTTCACCTGGATAAATCAATAGCGGCGCAGGCAACTCACATTGGATTGACCGTTAGCGATGGCCGCCTGTTGTGGCCAATTGCCGTGGAGTTAAAATAAGTTCCTCATTCTGATTGCGTGATTCGAAGCATAAAGATAATCACGAATCTCGAATCACTTATCGTTTATGCACCGCCTGCGTTCGCAGTTGCTGGGAATCATCGTATTGGCTTTTGCGTTTCTGCTGATCGCCTGCATTCGCTATTACTTCAAGCTTGGATAGGCCGTGCCTAAAGAATCTCCCGGAATCGTCATTCTAGGCCCAACGGCATCGGGCAAAAGCCGGCTGGCGATCTCGCTCGCCCTCCGGTTCAATGGAGAGATAGTGAACTGCGATGCGTTCCAGGTTTATCGCGGTATGGATATAGGAACCGCGAAAGTCCAGCAATCCGACCGCTTGCGCGTCCGCCACCATATGATGGATCTCCAGGATCCCGGCCGTGATTTCTCCGCAGGAGAATACCAGCGGCAGGCGAGAGACGTAATTCGCGATATTTCAGTCCGCGGGTATCTTCCCTTTGTCGTCGGGGGTACGGGTTTTTATCTGCGTGTGCTGATAGACGGTCTTTTCGAAGGTCCCGCAAGATCGGAAGAACTGCGGGCACGGATGCGAAAGATAATCCATAAAAAGGGCCCACAGGTGCTGCATCGGGCTTTGCAGCGAGTCGATCCTGACTGCGCCGCCAGAATTGCGCCGATGGACGCCGAGCGTATCACCCGGGCCTATGAAGTCTATCTCGTGAGCGGTAAGCCAATGACATGGTGGCAGCAGCGACCGAGAGACATATTCGGAGGATTCCGGTGGCTGAAAATCGGCCTAGACGTCCCCCGGGAACGGCTCTATGAGAAAATCAACCAACGTGTGGATCAAATGTTCCGGCAAGGCATGCTGGAAGAAACAAGCGAACTGCTAAAGCAATTTCCGTCAAGCTGCCAGGCCTTCAAGGCAATCGGCTATCGTCAGGCAGCCGCATGCATCGAAGGAAGTATTACGGAGAGCGAAGCAATCGAGGAAACAAAAAAGCAGAGCCGCCATTATGCAAAGCGCCAGTTAACCTGGTATCGAGCCGATCCCTCTGTCGTTTGGCTGGACGGAGCCCTGGAATTTTCGGAACTGCACGAAATGGCCGCTAGCCTCATAGAAGAGTTTCTGCGAACCTGAGGGATTTTCCTACCAGCGACGTCTCACACGTCTAATGCAGACATCCTTTGAAGCCTGGCTGTGAATTGCGAAGCATACCGATTATTCGCGCCCGAATCAGCAAAATCCTATTTCACTGTCCCTTTTCAACAGGCGGTATTACCCACGAGACAGCCCAGAAATTCAGCGCGAAAGCATACCAGCTGTGCGCAACGTTCCAACCAGCAGCGGCCCAATCCGCATTTATCCGAGGTTTCGTCGCAAAGCGGCGCGAACGGGAATGCATACGACGCTTTGCGGCGAATCCTGCAGGGAGAAGCTGTACTAATGCTCGTGCCTTACCTCTTCTTCCACTGATTTTTCGGCAACAGTATGACTCTCGGCATAGTTCAATCCTGCTCAAGGACGCGACCTTTCGCCGCTTTTTGTTGACAGATGACTGCAACCGGGTTAATCGGAATCGCGCGGAATTTGCGCACTTCATATCCCGCAGGCCCAGATGTGCCTCTTCCCTTCCTCAGATCATCAGAGCATCATTGGGAAAAGTGCCTTCTGCCGGAACGTTGTCGCGATCCGGCCAGCCGGATCAGGCATTGGGTATTTTAAGCACTTGCCCCACCTTTATCAGGTTCGGATCAGTGAGCTGATCTTTGTTGGCTTCGAAAATTTTCATATAACTGTTGGCGTTTCCATAGTACTGCTTTGCGATCTTGGAGAGAGTATCCCCCGGTTTAACGGTGTAGGTTTTCACTTCAGGCTCAGCCGGTTTCGGAGGAGCCAGTTTTGGGTCGATGACGATATCGCAGGTCAGGTCGGCGAAGTGCGGATCCACCAACTTGATCTGGTTCCATACGGCGTTCTTAAGCTCTTCCGTGCCCGCGGAAGCCTTGATGAAAAGTTTGTTGTCCTGCACGTGAAGCTTGTGCAACTGAAGCTTTTTTTGTTCGATAAGCCGCAACACCGATTGATATTTCGATTTGAGTTCCTCAAAACGGTCCATAATTTCTCCTATGAATAATCAGGTTTATTGATCCATACACTGCTACTATTCCCGGACTCTGCGGGGGGCCAGGGACGACAGCCTGAGGCCAGTCGTATTCCGGCAGGCCTCAGTAAAAGAGCGTTGCCTGCATCGTTTTGCCTTGTTCAATCCCTTTGGCTGCAACGCCCGGGCTCGGCGAAATGGATTCGCCGATCGGATTCATCAAAACCTATGCCCGAGCCCAGGTTTAAAGGCAATGCGTTGATGCCTCAAAATTCCTGATCTAAGCGAATCTTCGATGCACCTTGAATAATCTTATAACTACAGCATTCTGCCGGGACCGGGAGAGCCAATCCGTAGCGTTTCCAACGATACAGTGTGTTCTTTAACAATTTTCCTTGTCACCGGCAGGGTGATTACTTTTCCAGGATGAAGGTGACCTTCATCTGAACGCGGTATTCCGTCACCTTGCCCTTTTCGTCTATCAAAACCTCCTGGTTTTCAATCCAGGCGGACTTGACATTTTTCAGCGTCTTGGCCGCACGGGAGACACCCGCTTTAATGGCGTCCTCAAAACTCTTTGGGGACGAAGCTTTGATTTCGGTTACTCGAGCAACAGACATGAGAGGTTCCTCCTGTAGTGTGTGAGAGACTCTATATTTGGAAAGCATATCCTCGAATCGCGGACCACGCAAAACTTATTGCCGCGTCTTGCGCGACGGAACGAAAGGCCCGCTCAATAACAGCACATTAGACCGCAATACAGGCTAAATGGCATTTTGGCGCCCGGGAAGCTTTTTAGGAAACTCCCAGACCTATTTCTTTGCCATGGCGTTTTTGATGAGGCCGATAATTGCCATCAGAACGCCGCCTCCGACTCCTCCGCCCAGGATGCTGCTTATAATGCCGGACAGATCCATGCCGCTTCCGCCTGAGGTCCCAACTCCTAAAAGGCCCAGTAATTGGCCCCCAAGGCCACCGCCAACGATGCCTGCAATGGAATTACCCAGAGTGCCTAAAGAGGATTTTTTCAGCAAAGAACCAGCGACATTGCCGCCAACGGCGCCGCAGATCAGCTGGATGATTAAAGGCAAAAGATTTTCCATGGTTTCCCCCTTGTTTTATTTTAAAATTAAATGGCTACGGGCTACGTGCCCTGCCATTCCAGGATTTTGCAGCATTCCCAATTTACAGACACGACGCTCATGCGGGACCTTTGTTCCGAAGCCGGATTCCCGGGCCGATTGCCGCATCACATGGATTACTCTATGATTCCCGGTGGTCCCTGATGATTTAGACCGAAAGCTCTGGAATAAGTCACACAGGGAAGCATGAAAAAACAGAACGACCGGATTCGTTCCAAGCTGAGGCACGGCGGCGACCGCAGGCGGATCCTCTGCGAGCGGACAGACACGCTCGCGGAAAATGCTGGCGGGAAGATCGGCAAGAAAACTCCGGTCGATTGCCGAGTCCCGGAGATCCTCCGATTTGAGATCCTTTTGAAGGCTCACTTCCACCTCCGGAAGTTTGCTGGGGGCAGGGCAAGGACGGAGGAGCTGCGTCTGCATAGGCCGGACGTATCGGCAATCACCGAAGCGTCAGGACGGGAGGACAGATGGCCCAAGCCGCAGCCTATTCCGCCTATCCTTGTTGGGGAAAAATGAGCAGGTTTTCGGGATTCCCTGGGAGCGCCGGCGCTCCCAGGGTATTTTCGGACTGAACCAGTCAGGTCTATTCCCAGCCGGATCCAAGACCGTACGGCATGGTGAAGCCAATGGCCTCGATATCATAGATCTTGCCGTTTTTGATTTTGTAAATATGCATCGCGGGCAGGTTGAATACGCCCTGATAAGACGGCAGCATCGCTTCGCCTTTGGGTCCTTTAAACTTGTATTCCTTGAGCGAGCTGTCGTGGTAGAACATCGAGAAGCCCACGGAGAGTCCCTTCTGTACATCCGCGACAAGGACGCGGCGGTTTCTTATCTCTGTAATGTAGCTGAATGTGCCCGTGCTGATCTGGGCTTCACACGTATTCGGCACCGGACCCAGTTCCTGCATTGCCTTCATCATCTTTTCGAGCTGAGGATCGACTTGAACCGGCGCCTGGTTGGCAGCGGCGGGACGCGGCTTGCCCCCTGCAGTAGTTGCGCCGTTTTCATGACGTTCGCACTCGTCGGCGAAAGGAGAAAGCTTGCCGTCCTCTCCGGTGAGGGCATCATAATAGGTCAATCCGATTTTTATCAGGTCATCCCTGGACATGCGCTCCGCCTCCGGAACATCTTCAAGCAAGCCGGGACGCGGCGTCTTCAGGTTGTCCAGGGCGCCCTGTCCCATGGGGCTTGTGCCCAGGTCGCGGATGGCCAGGTGTTCGGCCTCGGTGATTTTGCCGTTTTCAACCTTGAGGCGTGCTCCCAGAAGGACATCCTTGTTTATTTCTTTCATCATGACGAGACAGGCAACCTGCTGCGCCACGGGATCCGCGGCATAAATCTGGAACTCCGATGGGCCGCCGGATGCCGTGATCCATAGACCCTTGCCGACAGGAATTTGCGCTGTGTTTTCAGTGAATTTCACTTTTTCCGCGAAAGGCACGGCGCTGGGATCGTGCTTTACCAGAGCTGCAAGGTAATTTCCCATCAGGTCGAGAAGGCCCTGACGATCCAGCGCAGCACCAGGCGTTGTTGTCTGAGTGCTTTGAGTTGATTCCTGCTTCTCTTGAGTGCCGCAGGCTCCCAGCAGGATAAGGGAAGCGAGCGCTGCGAGTGTGACTGCCAGTTGTTTGAGTTTCATTCCAATACCCCTTCATCTTGGATGTGGGAACTGTTTAAGGAAAATTTGGAAACGAGCAATATAAGGCAGCCCCAGGCAGCAGCTTGTCAAGAAAAATTCGGCTTTCACCACCAGCTTGGTGCAAACCAAATCCACAGATTCCAGCCGTGGTTGCACTAATAGCTATATTCCATTGTTTGTCAGGAAACGACAAACCCACCAAAGCATCCTATATCAATGATTGGAAAAGCTTTGACTCTTATGCGTCGGATTTAAGGCAGATACGCAGGAGGATGGGAACTGGAACGGCATCGATTGCACGGTGTCTTCCGGATCGCGGAGGACGCCCGGATTTATCCACGGGATCAAAATAATCGGCCGATGCAATTTGCAGAATGCCGCGCCGGCGCGCATCGGATTTGAGCGCTGCCGCCGTCTCCAAACCGGAGATCCCTCGAATCTCTTGCCTCAGAATCGGCCCGAAGCGGCACAGCGCTCAGAATCTCTATAGCATCCTCCGTGCCAACACCGCAGAATAGGAGACAAATCATTGAATCACTACAATTTAGGAAGGCTTTTTGCTGCCTCGCAGAGCGGCGCAAGCCACCGGAAATGTTGTTCTGTGCGCACTTTTCTATAGCATTTCCGTGATCTTCTGACATGCAATGCCAAGCTTGGCAATTGGTGCCGGCAAATCAACAACCGGCAATCTGCAATCAATAATCTGAAATCTGGAATCAAACAACATCTCTGGCCCTTATGCAACGCAAGCCCTATAATGGCCGCATGGAATTTGAACCTGTTATCGGACTTGAAGTGCACGCCCAGCTGCTTACGCGCAGCAAGCTGTTTTGTTCCTGCAGCACGCAGTTCGGATCTCCCTCAAACTCCAACACGTGCCCCGTTTGCTTAGGCCTCCCGGGAGCTTTGCCGGTCCTGAACCGGGAAGCAGTGACCATGGCAGTCAAAGCCGCAATAGCGTTGGGATGCCGCATTAATCCGATCTCTATTTTCGCCCGGAAGAATTATTTCTACCCGGATTTGCCCAAAGGGTATCAGATCTCCCAATTTGACCGGCCGGTCGGCGAGTCCGGCAGCGTTCTGGTTTTTACCGGGGAGCGGACGGACCGGGGCAAGATAGTGAATCGGAGGGAAAAGGCTTTTGGAATCACGCGTCTCCACATGGAAGACGACGCCGGCAAATCCATCCACGAAGGTCTGCCGGAAACGGCATCCAAATCCTATGTAAACCTGAACCGCACCGGCGTGCCGCTCGTAGAAATAGTCAGCGAACCCGATTTCCGCAGCAGTCAGGAAGCATATGACTATATGACACATCTGCGAAAGACGCTCCTGTACATCGGCGTTTGCGACGGCAACATGGAGGAAGGAAGCCTGCGGTGCGACGCCAACGTCTCCATCAGGCCCAAGGACTCGCAAAAACTCGGCACCAGGGTCGAGATTAAGAACCTGAATTCTTTCCGTTTTCTGCAGAAAGCCCTCGACTATGAAATCGAACGCCAGAGCCGGGTACTTTCCGAGGGGGGGACAATCACACAGGAAACGCGGTTGTGGAACGATGCGGAAAATCGCACTTTCCCGATGCGCACCAAGGAAGAAGCGCACGATTACCGGTATTTTCCCGAACCGGATTTGCTGCCACTGAAACTGGAGCCGGCCTGGATCGAGAGTATCCAGAGCGAGTTGCCGGAACTGCCCGGACCGCGCATGAACAGGTTCTTGACGGAATACGGTCTTTCAGCCGACGACGCTCTCCTTCTGACCTCCACCCGCGCTTTGGCGAACTTTTTTGAATATTGTGCAAAAAAATCCGGAAATCCCCGCGCTTCCGCCAACTGGATATCCGGAGATCTTGCGTACGCTCTAAAAAATGCGGCAAAAAACATTGAGGACAGCCCGGTTTCGGCTGACAATCTGGCAGCTCTGATCAGAACCGTGGATTCCGGGGAAATTTCGGGGAAGATCGCCAAGACCGTCTTCGAAGAGATGTGCCTGACAGTTGAATCGCCTGCCGCCATCATAAAGCGGATGGGACTTACACAGATGAGCGATGCGGCAAGCCTAAGCGCCGTGATTGACAAAATACTGGCATCCAGCCCCAAACAGGTAGCCGAGTTCCGTTCAGGAAAAAGCAGGGTAATGGGTTATTTCATCGGCCAGATCATGAAAGAGACAAAGGGACAGGCTAATCCACAAGTCGTCAACGATCTGCTGCAAAAGAAACTGGCGAATGGATGATTTAGCAAACAGGAAATGGCAAATTCCGCTTCAAGAAAAGTCGCGGCGGCAATCCGTCAAAAACAAATCCGCGCGAAAGCTGTCTCTCTGGATCAACAGGAAACAGCCGGATTGCGGTTCGTGGCGGATGTGATGCTTGGCAGGCTCGCGAAATGGCTTCGGCTGGCGGGTTTTGACGTCCTCTATTCCAACAGATTTTCCGACGATGAGTTGATCGAGATCTCGAACCGGGAAAGACGCGTGCTCCTCTCCCGCGATACGCGCCTATTGATCAGGAAATCCGTGAGAGCGTTTATTTTTATCGACAGCGAGGACATTCAAAAACAGATCCGGATTGTTTTTGAGGCGATGCATATTTCATCTCTCGGTTCCCCGCTCAGCCGTTGTCTGTCGTGCAACGAGATGCTCGTTGAAGCGTCGCGTGATTCGGTACGGGAACTCGTGCCCGAATTCGTTTACAGCACGCAACTGCGGTTTAAACTGTGCCCGGCATGCAGGAAGATATTCTGGGCGGGGACGCACCGCAGTGCCGTTGTCCGGACTCTGCAAAGGCTTTTGCCCCAACAAGGAGATTGATGTGAAACGAGGTTGCGCTGCAGGCTTGGTTTTTGTTTGCCTGCTATGTATTGCCACACTGCCTGCGCCTTCACAAACACCCGGATCCTCACCCAGTTCCGCCGCCCCCGCCGGCACGACTTTGACTGATATTGTGGAATGCGGAGAGGGGTACACGTCGCACGAACTGTACGACATGAAGATTGCCGTCCTCGAAGTCATCCGTGGGGAAGAGGCCTGGAAGCTGATCCGTGAAGCAAGCATCACGAATAAACCGGCCGACAGCGGAAGGGAGTACTTGCTGGTTCGCGTCCGGTTTGAATACCGGGCACGAGAGCTCCCCGGGCTATGCGTCCATCCGCTTCTTCCGGAGCAATTCAGCGCCTATTCGGCCGACGGCGAAGACTACCGGCCGGCATCGGTCGTACCGCCAAAGCCCGAACTGCGCAAAGATCTCAGATCGGGAGAATCCTTCGAGGGCTGGAAAGTGTTTTTGGTCTCTCAACGGGACAAGTCCCCGCTAATGTCCTATTCGGCGGGAACGGGAGGAGCCGTTGAACACGGCGGAAACAAATGGTTTCTGTTGCGCTGACCATGCGTCTTGCGCTTCTCATCGTTCTCAATTTCGAATCTCGAATCATAATTATGCTGACGCAGTCTCAGAAAGACCGGATTCTCAATTTCATCGAATCCCTGACTGATCGGAATTTCACGTTCCGCGACGCCGTACGGCTGCTCGACCTGGGCAGCGATGATCGCCGGAGTTTGCAGAACTATCTGGACGAACTGGATGGGGAAGGGATAATTCATCGCATCAAAAGAGGCCGCTATTCGTTGCCGGACCGCGAGAGCGTTGTGTCGGGCGTTTTAAGCTGCCATAGGGACGGATACGGCTTCCTTATTCCCGACGACAGGGCGCGATTCAAGGATGACATCTTCATTCGGGCGCGAAACATGCAGGATGCGCTGCATGAAGACAGGATTCTGGCTAAAATCGTCCGAAAAAAATATCCTCCCTCAAAAAGCTTCCGAAGGCGCCGGATGGTCCCGAAAGAGGAGAAGGAAAGACCAGAGGGTATTGTCGTCCGTGTACTGGAGCGCAAGCGCTCCAGTATCGTCGGACGATTTTGCGCTCATATGCGCTTTCCTTATGTCGTTCCGCTGGATACCAGGCTCATTCACAACATACGCATACCCTACCAGTCGAGCAAGGAGGCCAAAGACGGCCAGATTGTGGTCGTAAACATAACAATTTCTCCCGGCAGAAACCAGGAGGCTCAGGGGAAGGTCACTGAAATCCTGGGATACGCCGGGGATCCCGGGATCGAATACAGAATCGTCGAGCACAAGTTCGGCCTGCCGGTTGTCTTTTCGCCGGAAGCACTCAGGGAAGCCGATTCCCTGCCGGGCCATGTGCTCGACAACGAATTTGCGGGACGGGAGGACTTTCGCGGGGAAATCGCGGTAACGATTGATGGGGAAACAGCCAGGGATTTTGACGATGCGGTGAGCCTCAAAAAAATTACCAACGGAAACTATCGCCTGGGAGTGCACATTGCCGACGTTTCGCACTACGTGCGCGAAGGAACGGCACTCGATTCCGATGCCTACGCCCGGGGCACATCTGTTTATTTCCCCGACCGCGCCATTCCAATGCTTCCGCCCAAGCTCTCCAGCGGCATTTGCAGCCTCATGCCGGGCGTGGACAGGCTCGTTCTTTCCGCTCTGATCGATATCGATCCTAAAGGAAAAATCCTCGGCAAAAAGTTCACCCGCGGCATTTTACGTAGCCGCGAAAGAATGACATACGCCTCCGTGGCAAAAATCCTTGTGGACCGGGACCCGGAAGAGAGATCACGCTACGCGGCACTGGTGCCCATGTTCGAAACGATGGAGGAGTTGTGCCTGATTCTGTCGAAAAAGAGATATCGCCGGGGCGCCGTGGATTTCGACCTGCCCGAAGCCGAGATACAGTTTGACGAAGAGGGGAAAGTCATCAGCGTTCTGCCCGCGGAGCGCAATATCGCCCATCGTATCATCGAAGAATTCATGCTGTTGGCCAATGAAAGCGTTGCGGAGAAGCTCACATCTTCCGCTGGACCGGCCCTATATCGGGTGCACGAGGCTCCCGATCCTCAGAAGGTTGAGGAATTTGCCGAATTCGCCCATACTCTCGGATACAGGCTTGAAAAGCGCGAAGGCTCCTATCGGCCGAAAGACTTCCAGAAATTCGTGGGCCAGCTGGAAGGAAAGCCGGAGCAGCGGTTTCTGGTATACATGATGCTTCGGTCGTTCATGCAGGCGCGTTACTGTGAACAAAACCACGGCCACTTCGGTCTCGCGGCGCTTGAATACACCCACTTTACATCGCCTATCCGGAGATACCCCGATCTCCTGGTTCACCGCCTGTTAAAGGAATGCCTGGTTCAGCAGCCTTCGGCCGATTGGCACGAGGCCATGCGGTCGCGACTTCCGGAATTTGCCCGGCACACGTCTGACCGTGAACGCATCGCGGATGAAGCCGAACGGGAGATAGAAAAAATCAAGAAGGCGCAGTTCATGGCCAACAAAATCGGCGAGGAATTTGAAGCAATCCTTTTCTCCGTGACTCGCCAGGGCTTCTTCGTCGAGCTGATGGAACACTATGTCGAAGGTTTCGTTCCCTTGGGCACACTTACAGATGACGAGTACCAGTACAAAGAAGCAACGCGTTCATTTACGGGCCGCCGGCGGCGTAACCGCTATCAGTTGGGTGCCAAGGTGCGCGTCCGTCTCGATCATACCGACGTCGAAACGGCCCGGCTTACTTTTTCAGTCGTCAGTTGACAGTGGGCAGCTATATCGGGTTATCGATGAATTTTTGTGATTTTTTTGATTTGCGCCGTAACGACTGCCGACTAACGACTAACAACTGCCTTTTTGATCCCTTCAAGGAGCGCCTTCTCCTGCGCCGCAAACACGGTACGCAGATCGATCAGGGCTCTGCCTTCCTCCAGCCGGATGATAATGGCCGGGTCCTGCAGGCGCAGCCGGGATTCGATGGTACCGGAGCTCGGGCTGCTCGGTTCAAGGGCAACTAGAGTCGTGGGGATAGTGTATTCCGGGCACGATCCTCCCCCAACAAGAGAGTTTCCCGCCATCAGCTGCAAACCTACGGTTGCAGGCAGAGCCGCCCGCAATTTTCGAGAAAAGTTGCGGGCTCGCCCTTTGATTTCGTCCCCGGTCATGGCAATCATCCGCACCACCGGGATCTCCCGCGCGGCCCTGCCGAAACGATAGCTTTGGAGAGTCGCTTCGAGTGCGCCATAAATCAGTTTATCAATCCTGTAGGTGCGCATCATGGGGTTTCTGCGGACCGGCTCCACAAGAGCCCGTGCGCCCGCTATAATTCCGGCCTGGGGGCCGCCAAGCAGTTTGTCGCAGCTGAAGCAGACCAGATCCGCGCCGGCGGACAGGCTTTCCGTCGGGAGAGGTTCGTCCGAGATTCCGTACGACCGGAGGTCCGCCAGGCAACCGCTGCCGACATCTTCTACAAGCGGGATTTTCGAGGCATGCGCAAGCTCGACGAGTTCTTTCAGTTCGGGCCTTTCCGTAAAACCGGACATTCTAAAGTTGCTCGGATGCACTCGAAGCAACATCGCTGTATTCGGTCCGATTGCGTCCTGATAATCTGTCACGCGGGTTTTGTTCGTGGTGCCCACTTCGCGCAGGACCGCGCCGCTGCGAGCCATGATGTCGGGGATCCGGAAGGATCCGCCGATTTCGACAAGTTCTCCACGGGAAACGACCACCTCTTTGCCGTACGCCAGGGTATTCAGAATCATGTACACGGCAGCGGCATTGTTGTTCACGACGGTTGCGGCTTCGCAGCCAAGAACCTCCTGCAATACGGATTCAATCAGCTTGTCCCGGTGCGACCTCCTGCCGGCAGAAATTTCATATTCCAGGTTTGTGTAATTGACCGAAAATGCCGATAGAGACTCCTGAGCCGCCGAAGAGAGCGGTGCGCGGCCGAGATTTGTATGCAGGATGACACCTGTGGCATTTATGAGGGCGCGTAAGTTCGGTCGGACGCGGCTCCGAAGCTGTTCCAGGAGCATTGTTTCAATTCGGTCGGCGCTGATGCCAGCATCGGACTCGATGCCGCCGGATCGGATCTGTTGACGCACGCCCTGGAGCAGATTCTGAATTTCGGCAACGACAAATTCGCGGCTGGTACGATCGATCCAGCAGGAAATGGGAGCACGCAAAAGCAGCTGATCCACTGCCGGAATTTTTCTGAGGATGCTTTGCTGATTGGGCTTGTTCATCCGGGCATTTCAGCACAGCAGTGGGAAGGCTGTCAATCGACGATTCACGGTTTGTTTCTTTGCCGGTAACGCTGGTATTTGCTCAGGAAAGGAATTGCTTGTACGACGAAGACCTGGAGAATCTGGAAGAGGGATTGCGCCGCCTCAAGGTTGAATATCACATATTCCTGTCCGGAAACAGAAAAAAGCCTCCAGACGACATCAGGATGCGTGTGGAGCGCCTTGTAAAAAAGCTGTCGGAATCGTCGGATTTGAGCTATTCCCAGCGGTTCCGCTTCAGCACGCTTGTCACACGATACTACGTGTATAAAGACCTCTGGCGCCGTGAAGTGCAAAATCGCGAGATGGATCTGGCGGCCTCCGGCGGATCCGCGACCAAAACTGTTGCTGCTCCGCAATTCCCCAAGGCTCCGCTGGAAGCGATTCGAATCTCCATATCGGATCCGAAGTCCGAAGAAGAAAAAGTGAGGCAACTCTATGACGTATTGGCGCACATCAAAAGAAAGGACGCCCAGCAGGCGCTCATCTCTTACCAGCAATTCGCCAAATACATAGCAATGCAGACAATGGGGTTGAGAAAAAAATACGGCTGTCCCAGAGTAGCATTCACTATTGCGCTGGAAGAGGATGCAATTCGATTTACCGCTGCGGCGGATAGTCTCTAACCTGCAGCCTGATCTGCCTGCTCGATTCGGACAACATTCTCCGCTTGCGGACCGCGCGGTCCCGTCTTGACGTCGAACTCAACGTGTTCTCCCTCGCGAAGAGTTCTGTAGCCCTTTTCCTGAATCGAGCTGTAGTGCACGAAAACGTCCGCTCCTGTCGACTGCGAAATAAAACCGTATCCTTTTGTGTTGTTAAACCACTTCACTGTGCCCGTAATTCTACTCATTTAATTCCCCTCGAAAAACCTGTGCCATCATGGTTTGCGCTGCCGTGCCCCGGCACTGCCCGATCCTCGGGCAAACGCAAATCCAAGATCAGATACCGCAATCCCCGTGAATTTTGCAAAAGCCTAAGCGAGGGTATTTGGACTTGTCAAGATAAAAATCTTGGAGCAACCTCAGCGAGTAATTCCGGACTCCTGCCGTCCGGGCGGCAAAAACAATCCCTGCCGCTGGTTTTCTAAATCGCAATGCGTATACTATCTTCTTTACATCAGCATTCCCGGGGGAGGTGGCACGTGATTCGAATTGACCGAGCACTGGTAAGCGTTTCCGACAAAACAGGCCTGGCGGAACTATCTCAGGCTCTCCACTCTATGGGAGTTCAATTGATCTCGACCGGAGGAACCGCCAATTTCCTGCGTGAACACAAAATACCGGTCCTTGACGTATCAGAGTACACGGGATTCCCCGAAATTATGGATGGGCGTGTAAAAACGCTTCACCCCAAAATCCACGGGGGGCTTCTGGGAATGAGAGACAAGCCTTCACATCGGTCCCAGATGAAAGAGCAAAACATCCAGGCTATCGACATGGTCGTCGTGAACCTGTACCCCTTCCGAGAAACGGCGGCAAAGGAAGGCGCGACATATCCCGAGGTCATCGAGCAAATCGATATCGGGGGACCCAGCATGATCCGGTCCGCAGCGAAGAATCACGCGGGAGTGGCCGTTGTCACGGATCCGCGCGATTACGCGTGGATCATCGAGGAAATGAAGACTCACGGATGCGCCCTGAGCGACTCCACGCGCTTTATCCTCGCCCAGAAGGCCTTTGCCACGACGGCTTCCTATGACAGCGCTATCGCTGCGTACTTCTCGGAAAGAGTCTGGTCGGCCGATGGCGCGAAAAAGCAGGGCGGAGTGTTGCCCCCTTCCGAGGTGCTTGCGCTGGAAAAGGCATCCGACCTGCGCTATGGCGAAAATCCGCATCAGCGGGCCGCGCTGTACCGCAAGGTTTCCGAACCTTCCTTCGGCGTGGCCGGAGCCGACGTCCTGCATGGGAAGGAACTAAGCTATAACAACCTGCTGGATTCCGACGGCGCGTGGAACCTCGTGCTGGAATTCGACAAACCGGCGGCGGCGGTCATAAAGCACACCAATCCGTGCGGAGTTGCGCAGGCAGACGGGCTCGTAGAAGCCTATACGCTTGCGCGGGACTGCGATCCGGCATCCGCTTTTGGCTCCGTCATAGCGTTTAACAGAGCCGTGGATTCCGAAACGGCGGCGGAAATCAATAAAACATTTGTCGAGGTCGTCCTCGCGCCTGATTATGCCGCCGACGCCTTGACCATCCTGAAACAGAAGAAAAGCATCCGGCTGCTGAAGGTGAAATCGCATGAACCGCTGGTGCTTCAGCACCGCCAAATCGGCGGCGGCTTCCTGGTCCAGGACAAGGATGTGCACTATCTTCGTCCCGAAGATATCAGGACCGTCACCAAACGAGCGCCAACGCCCGAAGAGATTGAAGCACTGATGTTCGGCTGGCGAGTGGTGAAGCACGTAAAATCCAATGCCATTGTGTTCGCCAATGCCTCGCGGATGCTGGGGATCGGCGCCGGACAGACAAGCCGCGTCGACGCCGTCAAATGGGGCGCCATGAAAGCAACGCTTTCCCTGGAAGGATGCGGCCTCGCATCAGACGCATTCTTTCCCTTTCCAGACGGCCTGCTCGTAGCCGCAAATTATGGAGTCAAAGCGATAATCCAGCCCGGCGGCTCCGTTCGAGACCAGGAAGTGATCGATGTCGCCGACGAACACGGCATTGCCATGGTCTTTACCGGCATACGCCATTTTAAACACTAGCCCGCTTCGGTCCGGACACCGCTGCGATTGGAATATAGTGAATTCGAATGCTGCTGCCATTCCGTCCTCCGGAAATGCCAGTGGTCGACCTGTCAGCAATGGATCAGACACAACAGCCGCAAGTCGTCGAATCTTCTGAATCCGCACCGCCCTCATTGTTTGCCAGGGCGAAAACAAAGGCAGGAGAGCTGTACGAAAAACACGAAAAGTACGTCGCCGTTGCCATATTCGTCATCGGTTTCCTTTGGGATTCATTAACGATGACGCGGATCGATAACCTCGTCGACAATGCCATCCTGCTTTTCTACCTGGTCCTCATCGGCACCATGATCGTTTTTACATTGCGGCGGCAATGCGGCTCAGGGCCGCCAGGATGGTTGATTAAGATAGAACCGTACTTCCCGTGGGCCATGCAGTTCTGTTTCGGGGGGCTTTTTTCGAGCTATGTCGTCTTCTATTTTAAAAGCGCCTCCTTTACACGAACCCAGTTCTTCTTTTTGATTCTTGTCTTTCTGCTGATAGCCAACGAGTTTTTGCAGCACAGGCTGCAAAATCCCGTGCTGCTGGCGATCCTCTATACCTTCTGTTCCCTTTCCTTTCTTGCATTCTTCCTGCCCGTTGTTTTAGCAGCCGTAAACAAGTGGATTTTCCTGCTCGCAGCTTTTATAAGCCTGTTCGCAAGCCTTTGCGTCTTTTCGCTGGGTTATTTTCCGCACAAGGACGGGTGGAAGCGCCGGCTGACGCCGATTGCCCCATGGATGCTGTCTGTGGTGCTTTCGGCTGTCGTATGCTATTTTGCCAACCTGATTCCCCCGGTTCCCCTGGCGCTGAAAGACGCCGGCATATTTCACAGGGTCACAAAAACGGACGCCGGCTACGAGGTACAATATGTAGAACCACCGGCATGGCGATTCTGGATCGATTGGGAATCCCCTTTCTATCTGTCTCCCGGCGACAGAGTGTATTGCTACACTGCGATCTTCGCGCCACGCAAGGTGCACGTTATCGTGCGCCACGTCTGGAGCCTGAAAGCGCAACGCGGATGGGTGAGAACCGATCAACTGCCTTTTGAAATCTCCTGGGGGCGCGAAGGCGGGTATCGCGGATACACATACAAGCGTGGCGTGACGCCGGGGAAATGGCGCGTTTCGGTAGAAACCATGGAAGGACAGACACTTGGCGAGATCACTTTTAAAGTCGTGCCCGGCCCCACGCCGTCTCCTCCGCTGAAGACAGACCTTAAACGTTAGATTCAGGCAATTCTGGACGCTGACTTCCGGCTGCCGTTTGTGGCACAATCCATTTTTAGGCCTGGCACGATGAACTACTACAACTACTTCACCGAAATCGAGGAGCACTTTGTGAGAAGGCGCGGCAAACACCTCCTCATCTCGCCGATGGATTGGGGGCTCATTGCCACATGGCGCGAAGCCGGCGTGCCCCTGCATGTGGCGCTTCGCGGCATCGATATCGCAATGGATGGATACTTTGCCCGGCAGGGACGAGGGCATTCAAAGGTCAACAGTCTCTGCTACTGCCACGACAGCGTTATGGCCGAATACGCTGCCTACCTGGAATCCCGCGTTGGAGAGCACCCCGAAACGGCCGGAAATGAGTCAGCCGGGAATAATTCCGGTTCGGACAGAGATCAGGGACCAGACCAGAAAGAAATTATCGGGATTATTCTGGCAAGAATCGGTGAAATAAAAAGCCTGGTCGCGAAACAATATCCTGTGGAAACGCCGGAAGGCATGATTCGTGTACTGGAACGGCTGGAAGAAGTTCGAGGCAACATGGAGTCCGGAGTCCGGATGGATACGGAAGCCCTGGAACGGGATTTCGGATTAATCGACAGACTGCTTGTCGAAGAACTGCGCCCGTGCGTCACGGAGCAAGAGGCCGCAGAGTGGGAAAAAGAAGCCAAAAAAGAGCTCAAGGTCTACAAAAAAAGATTGCCGAAGGAAACTTACGAAAAAATATATAAAAATTTCCTGGGAGATAAAATCCACAAAAAGTTCGGCATAGGTGAATTCAGCCTTTTCTATCTCTAGCCCTCATTATTCATAGGGATTCGTGGCGAAGAGGCGCAGACGGGCATGGATACTCCGCTTCGCTAATCGGCGCGCGACCGAGGGCCCCAGGCGTACCTGCGGCGAACCTGCAGGCATCGACCAGTACGTCGATGAGCCCGACGAAGCGCAAAACAGACATGCCCGGATCAGCCTCAGCAGTAGAAGCTTCATGAATAATGCTGACCAGGGATGCATAACCGGGAAATCATGCGATGACCAGACCTGCAAAGAGGATCAAAGATTTTGACATCACAATCGAGAAGCTCGTGCACGGAGGGATGGGGCTTGGCAAGCATCAGGGGAAAGTGATCTTCGTGCCCCTGTCCGTCCCAGGCGATCGATTACTTGTGCACGCCGTTGAGGAAAAAAAGACGTTCATTCGGGCAGAGATTTCCCGAATACTGAAACCCGGGCCCGGACGCATAAAACCGGCTTGTCCTCATTTTGGGAGGTGCGGCGGGTGTCATCTGCAACAACTGGACTATAGACAGCAGGTGGAAGCCAAACGTCAAATTCTTGAAGAAATCCTATATCACAGGTTCCCCGAAATCCGGAATCTTTCAATCGTCATGAGGGCATGCCCGCAACCGTTTGGATACAGATCCCGCGCACGCGTTCAGTTGCGCGGCGCCGGCCGCAGAGCCATCGTCGGATTTCACCGTCACAGGTCTCATGCCGTCGAGGATATCGAAGAATGTCCATTGCTTCGGCCTCTTCTCAACGAAGCGTTGAGCTCATTAAAGCAATTCAAGCTGAGGGTCGACCTTGATGCGCATCCGCAGGAAATGGACATAGCTTGCTCCAACGAAGAGGGATCGTGGGCGACGGCGCGTGTTGGCATGGAGAGCGGAGAAGCAGGAACGATCCTGCTTGGGACGCGGCGGATGGAGGAATCGATCCTGAAAAAATCAGTCGCCGGTTTCACATATTCCCTTACCCCGTCGGTTTTCTTTCAGGCCAACGACCTCATGGTCCCGGAATTGAGCGCGCTTGTTCGGAAATTGTCTGCCGGCAAAGGCCGCGATATTGCGGTGGATCTCTTTTCTGGAGTGGGACTATTTTCTCTTCCAATGGCCCGCCGGTTTCGAAAAGTGATAGCGGTGGAAAGCTCACCGGCGGCGAGCCGCCTGTGTGCGGCAAATGCAGCCGCAGGGGGATTCCACAATATCCAGGCTTTTTGTTCGGACGTCGCCTCATGGATAAAGGCTGAATCCTCATACATTTCCGGCAAGGTGGATCTCATCGTGCTCGACCCTCCTCGCTCCGGGGCCGGAGCGGAAACCATGGAGCAAATCAGCGGGCTGGCTCCCCAAACCATTCTATACATATCCTGCGATCCCCAGACCCTTTGCAGAGACCTCGCCTCCATTTCAACCCGCGACTACAGGATCGATTTTATCGAAGGCATGGATATGTTTCCCCAAACCTACCATTTCGAAACGGTAGTACGGCTGGTCAGGAAGTAATCGACCATGCCTCGAAGGCGTGGCTTTAGCCTGCCCCGCAGAGCAGGAAGCCGGGGCGGAAATCGGAGTCGGGATCGCTATCGGAATCGGGATCGGCAGTTCGATATTCGATATTCCGCAAAGCTCATCTCCTGGGCTGCTGTCAGAACGCCGCAAATGGCACGCTCCTGAATTTTCAAGACTTGCACTGCCTCACCGGCAGAGTTTGGGGATTTCCAGGCGGATTCGCAGGAACGCCAGCCAGTTCCTGAATCACGCCGCTGGTTGCACATGGGCGAACTACTTCATAAGGTACTCCGCCGTCATTCATCGGCAGCAAAACGTCAATCTTCCCGTCCCATGGCGGCAATAGCCATTGCGTTCTCAACGGGCATAGCCGCCGCGCAATTCTGCGTGTGCTATTCCTTTTTCACATTTGCCGCCGCCGGCATTTTGCTGGCAATTGCCGCCCTTATGGCGTTGCGGAGGAACAGGCTTGCAGTATCTTTCATTTCCGGCTTGGCGGCCATTGCCGCCGGCGGACTGCTGATGGCGGTAGCGCACCGCGACGGATTTTCACCTGCCGATCTCCGGAACCAGATTGCCCGGCAGACATTCCCCATAAACGAGCCTGTTTCGTTTGAGGGATGCATTGTGGAAGACAGCAAGCGGCGCGGAGACGATAGCGTTACCACCGTCGAGCTGAATGCATTTTTAAAAAAAGATCGATGGATCGCCTGCGAAGGAAAGGGCATCTTGAGAATCGCGCAACCCGAAGAGACCTCAACGGCGAAGTCGATAAATCTGGTTCGCGGGGACAGAATAAGGGGCTGGGCCGTTTGGCAGAGGCCCCGGAACTATGAAAATCCCGGGTCCGCTGACAGAGTCGGCCTGCTCGCCCGCCGAGGGATCTTTGCTTTGGGAAGGATCAAATCGGCACGATTGGTGGAACAGGTTCCCGGGGACTGCTCGAATCCATGGACCAAATTCGCCGCGGCAACAAGCCTTCGTGTTCAAAGAAGCCTCGATCCTCTTTCAAAAATTCAAAAGGGCCAGCCTTCAGCGGTTCTGTCCAGCTTGGTCATCGGAGATTATTCCGGCCTGAACAACACCACCCGCGAAATATTTCAGAATACCGGAACATACCATGTCCTTGTTGTCTCGGGTTTGCATGTTGCGTGGATTGCGGGGCTGCTTCTTCAGTGTTTCAGACTCATCCGGATTCCGGATCGCGCCCGCTATCTTCTGGCCGCGGTCGCAATCTTTTTCTATACATGCGTCGTCGGCTTTCAAGCCAGCATCACGCGATGCCTGTGGATGTTTCTACTGTACCTGACGGCCAGAATTCTTTTTCGCCGCGCGGATGCCGTCAACATACTGATAGCCGCGGCGCTTATCCTGGTAGCCGCGCAACCCGATTGGCTTTATGAACCGGGATTCCAGCTTTCCTTCCTTTCGGTCATGGCGATCGCGATGACGGCAGTTCCGGCCATGCAAAAATACCTGAAACCGCTCTGGGAACCGCTGGCGCATGCGGGCAGGAGCGAACGCCTTTTTCTCATGCGCGGCTCATGGCAATGGCGCGGACGATGGCTTCGCACACGCTGCGAAATCTTCGTAGAGGAAATGTCGGATTTGCATCCCCGTCTCCCTTCACGGTTGATTCTGTGGATATGCCGGTGTATCGGCGCCGCGGGAATGGCTGTCACGGGCATGTTTCTCACGTCTATTTCGATTCAGTTGTGGCTTGAGCCTATCCTTGCGTTTAATTTTAACCGGATGAGCTGGGTCGCGCCTTTGGCGAACCTGGTGATGGTTCCTCTCTCCTCGATCGTTTTGGCCGCAGGGATCGCCGCAACGTTTGCGGCGGGTATTCCCGAAATCGGGGCGGCGGCACTTTCGCTGGCGGGATCGCTTGCATCGCTTTTTCTCGATTCTGCGGCCCATATTGCGGAGATCGGCGGCGCATGGCAGCGATGCCCCACTGGGGCCCCGGATTGGATTATGGGCGGCGTCGGCCTGCTCTTCATCTGGAGCTTTTTTGAATGGCGCCGGTTCTGGATCCCCATTTCCTATATCGTTATCCTGCTTGCCTGTTTAGCCTGCGGCTCCACGCTTTTCGCAGACAAGGCAATGCCCGTCTCCAAAAGCATGTTCCACGCGTCGAGCGGATTCGCATGGAGCGAGAATGCGCCGATTCTAAGCTTCACCTTTTTGGATGTGGGCGAAGGAGATGCTGTTGTCATAAGGTTTCCGGATAAAAAGACCTGGCTTGTAGATGCGGGAGGACTTCGGATTTCGCCGTCCCATGAAGAAGGTGCATATGCATTTGACATAGGAGAGGCGGTGATGAGCCGATATCTTTGGCAAAAATGGATTCCCAGGATTGACAGACTGATACTCTCACACGCAGACCAGGATCACGCGGGGGGTATCCCTGCGGTAATAAAGAACTTCAGCGTTTTGGGATTGGGCTATTATCAGAACAAGCCTGATCCGATTCTCGGCGGGGTCTTGAAAATCGCCAAAGAAAGGCACGTGCCCGCGCTCATTTTTCATGCGGGAATGGAAGAACGGATCGGCCCTGTCCTGGTGCGCGTGTTGCACCCTCGTGCCGATTCGGCCTTTGATACGTCAAACGAAAACTCCATCGTCCTTCATTTTTCCTATAGAGGTTTCTCGGCGCTTTTAACCGGAGATCTCGAAAAAGCAGGAGAGAGAGCGCTTCTGGAACAGACCCCAAACCTGCGCAGCCGGCTGCTCAAGGTAGCTCATCATGGGAGCCGCTCAGGAACCTCGCACGCGCTGCTGGCTCGCGTTCAACCGCGCTGGGCCATCGTGTCGGCCGGGAGAAACAATCCATTCGGCCACCCATCCAGAGAAGTGATGGCACGGCTCCGGCACCACGGTGCACAATCTTTTTTAACTACGGACAAAGGCGCCATAATCTTCGAAACCGACGGCAACCGCTATAGCATCAAAAGCCATGTGTGGGGCGTTCTGGAGCAAGGGGATATCGGGTAGCCTACTCCGACCGATGCGACATGATTGCACGCACATACAGCGCCCGCTCGAAGGCGGCGGGGTCGGCGCAATATTTCTGGCTCATCGTCCCCTGAAGCTGGCGCACGGACTGGTAATCGTGCTCCACAAGCCAGTCGCACATCGCAGTTTCAATCTCTTTAATGACGCTCACGCCTTTGCGGAAAAGGACAGAGCAGAGCATGGTGATATCGGCGCCGACCATCATCATTTTAATGGCGTCCTCGGCGCTGTGAACTCCGCCGGTGGCAGCCAGGTCAGCCTTAATACGTCCATATAGAATTGCAATCCAGCGCAAAGGCAGCCGCATTTCGTGTGACGTACTCAAGTGCAGATTGGGCTGCACTTCAAGCATATCGAGGTTCAAATCCGGCTGATAAAAGCGGTTAAAGAGTACGAGAGCGTTTGCGCCTGCCTGGTCCAGCCGTTTGGCCATGTTGGCCATGTTGCTGAAAAAAGGGCTCAGTTTTACCGCCACGGGGATACTTGCAGCCGATTTCACCGCTTTAACGATGTCGACATACGTCTGCTCGACTTCGGATGCGTTGCGATCCAGTTCCGTAGGAATATGGTAAATATTCAGCTCGAGTGCATCCGCGCCTGCCTGCTGGATGTGTTTGGCGTAATCCACCCACCCGCCGATCGCGGCGCCGTTAAGGCTGGCAATAACGGGAATGTGAACCGATTCCTTCGCTTTTCGGATCTTGCTGAGATATTCTTCGGGGCCTGCTATAAACTCGGCCGGTTTGGGGAAAAAGGTGAGTGATTCAGGGAAGCTGTCGGTACCATACATCAAGTGATACTCAACGGTTTCCTGTTCGCTTCGCACCTGTTCCTCAAAAAGCGAATGCATAACGACGGCGGAAGCTCCGGCATCCTCCAAGCGCTTAATGCCGTCCACTTCATCCGAGAGCGGCGACGCCGACGGAACCAGCGGCGTACGCAAGTTCAATCCCAGGTATCTCGTAGTCAAGTCCATAAAATCTCCCTAATACGATTATTATATACAGGCTGCCCGGGCGTGTCGCTCCCTCTCGCCTGCGAACAGCCCTCACTATAGCGCAATTTCCGCTCTGACGACACGATCCTCTGCCGAATATTTGTGGCGGAAGCCCAGTTTTTCGCATACTCGCAGCATGTCGCGATTTTCCGGAAGAATATCTCCGAATATTCGGGCCAGCTTTTCGTCGCGCCCGACGTCCACAAGTCGCTTCAGCAGCTCAACGCCCATGCCGCGGTGATGCCAGTTATCGCTGACAAGGATCGCGAACTCTCCGTCCCTGGACCCCGGGACCTTTGTCAGACGCCCGATGCCCAGAATTTCGGTATTTCCGGTCTGAGAATCTTTATGCAGCACGACGAGCGCCATTTCACGTTCGTAATCGATGAAGCATATGCGCGTAAGCCTGTCGTGTGCGACGCGCTGAGCCAGCTGCATGGCGTGAAAATAGCGGAAGTAAACGCTCCTTTCCGATAGCGTCTCATGAAATTTGACCATCAACGGCTCATCTTCCGGCCTGATGGGGCGGATCGTCACTTCAGTGCCGTCCGGCATAGTCCAGGGTGAGACATACTGGGTTGGATATGGACGGATGGCGAGTTCGGGAAGCGATTCCATGGCAATTCCGCAATCGTGCAGGACAATACGCGCATCCAGGGCCAGCGCCCGCTCCGGCGTCACCAGGAAGGGATTCACGTCGATTTCCCTGATCCAGCGTTGCTCGACGACAAGGAGGCTGAAATTGACGAGGATCTGCTCAATCACGGCCATATCGAAATCCCGATGCATTTTTACTAGCGCAGAATACACACGCGTCTGCTCCATTACCCAGCGCGCCAGCGTCATGTTCAGCGGCGGCAGGGCTAGAGCACGGTCTTGGTAGAAGTCGAGGAGACGCCCGCCGGAGCCGAATAACAGTACCGGGCCGAACTGCGGATCGAGGCTGCTTCCAAGGATGAGATCGTATCCGTCGAAGGGAACCATCGGCTGCACCGTGACGCCCTGGAAATGCTGCTGCCCGTGCGATTTCGCTATCACTTCGAGAATCTTGCGAAACGCGTTCTGAACGGCTGTCGCATCGGCCAGATTCAGCAAAACGCCGCCTGCTTCCGACTTATGGGCAATCGTTTCGGATGCAAGTTTTAATACAACCGGGTAGCCGAACTTCTCTGCCGCCTGCACGGCTTCTTCTTCGTCGGACACGATCTTGGTTTCGACGACAGGGATGCCGTAGGCATCCAGGATCTTTTTGGATTCAAATTCGGTCAGCAGGGTCCGGCCGGCCATGTGGGCGCTTCGAATGATGTCCTCGGCGAGTGCGCGATCACGCACGGAATCCGGTGCATGCGCAAGCGTGGGGGTTTCATATAGCCCGCGCAGGTTGTAAGTGTATTGCCACATGTAATTGAATGCGCGGACGGCCGTATCGGGATAGGGAAACGTCGGAATGTTGCAACGATTGAGAATGGCTTCGCCTGCAGCCACTTCCGCCCGTCCCATCCAGCTCGCGACAATCGGCTTGCCGTCCAGCCGGGCCAGAGGCCTTAATTGCTCGGCTGTCCTGGTGGGGTCCGTATTGGCTTGAGGCGCCAGGATTACCAGAACACCATCCGTATTCGAATCCTTGGCCGCAATCTCGACTGATCGCACATAGCGTTCCGGAGAAGCGTCGCCGAGAATATCGATCGGATTATCGTGGCTCCAGTGCCTGGGCAGAAGTTGATTTAACTCATTTTGCGATTCCTGCGAAAGATCCGCCAGTTCTCCTCCGCTACGGATGAGAGCGTCGGTCGCCAAGACTCCCGGCCCTCCAGCGTTCGTAATGATTGCCAGCCGCGGGCCTTTCGGCCTGGGTTGCTTTGCCAGAACTTCCGCCATATCAAACAGCTCGGAGATGTTGTTGACGCGCAGAACCCCGCCTCGCCGGAAGGCCGCATCCAGCACATCATCGGATCCCGTCAGAGCGCCGGTATGGGATACCGACGCCTTCATCGCCGCTTCGGTCCGTCCCGCCTTGAGCACGATGATGGGCTTGGTAAAGGCCACTTCCCGCGCCGCGGACAGGAACGATCTGGCGTCGCCAATAGATTCCATGTACATCACTATGCTGCGCGTTCGCTGGTCATCACCCAGGTAATCGATCAAATCTCCCCAGCCGACATCGATCATGGAACCGATCGAAATGAAACAGCTGAAGCCCACCATTTCGCCGAGACTCCAGTCGAGCACCGATGTGCACAACGCACCGCTCTGACTGATGAAAGCCACGTTGCCGGGTCGGGCCATTCCAACCGCGAAGGTGGCGTTCAATCCCGTCAGCGGGCTCATGACTCCAAGGCAATTGGGCCCGATGATGCGCAAGTTGCCGCGCCTGGCATTCGCAAGAATTTGCTCCTCCAACCGAAGGCCTTCCGGGCCGGTTTCTTTGAATCCAGCCGAAACTATGATCACCCCACGCACGCCCGCATCGACGCACTCGGTGATTAGTCCGGGAACAGTCTCCGGCGGAGTCGCAATAACGGCCAACTCGACCTTCTCCGGAACGGCGGCAATGCCCGGATATGCCTTAATGCCGAGAACGCTGGTACGCTCCGGGTTGACGGGAAAAACTGTGCCTCCGAAAGGATTCGTGACAAGGTTCCATAACACCGTACGCCCCATACTCCCGGCGCTTTCGGTCGCTCCAAGCACGGCAACTGTTTTGGGCGAGAAGAAAACGTCGAGAGGCTGATTCCTGCGCCTGAGCAGCCTGTCGGCCTCGTCCATTCGCGGAGGCAACGGATGTACAATTCCGGATCCCGCTTCTTTGTCTGAAATCATACTCGCCTCTATATTTCCCGTTTCACAGGACCGGGGATATGCCGGTTTTGCCGAATGATTGCTTCGTAGCAATCTTACCAGCCATGCACAATTCTATCCAGAGCTACCAGTAGATTGGATTACAATATTCGCAGGATGAAACATATGCGGGCCTGGATCCATCCAATTTATGAAGCAAAGTAAGAATACAGAATTGGCAAAGGATTGCCCTATGAACACAAAAAAAATGTGGAGAGTATTTCTTGCAATGGCGCTCTCTTTCTCGACTGCGTCATTGAGTACATCACAGGAAGACGTACAGGACAAATACTCTGAAGCACAAATAATCGTTCCTGAAGGGACCATTATCCCCATTGTGCTCACGGAATACCTGAACACCCGCAACAGCCAGGTTGGTGATATCTTTTACGCCGATACCGCCTACCCCGTCTGGGTACAACAGCGTCTGGTGATACCCAAGGGATCCTCCATCCGCGGAACCGTTACCGATGTTGTGCGGCCGGGGAAAATCAGGGGTAAAGGCCGCCTGGCGGTGCGTTTCGATGACATACTTTTGCCTAATGGCGTCAGACGGGACTTTGCGGCATCCTTTCGCGGCATCCATGGCCCGGGAGACGAAAGTCTCAGCCGCAAGGATGAAGCCGTTACCGCCGGAGCGACCAAGGGAGAAGATGCGGGTACGGTTGTTGGAACGAGCAGCCAGGGCGCAATCATTGGCGCCATCGCCGGTCGGGGCTCAGGTGCAGCGGTTGGAGCGGGCGCCGGCGCGGCGGTAGGGATCGTTACTATGCTTTTTACCCGCGGACGCGAACTGGTTCTCAGTCCGGGCACGAGATTTGACATCGAGTTGCTGCGCTCATTGAAATTCGCTTACAACGAGATCGAATTTTCCAATTCCGAACTCGGTAACGCACAACGAAATCTCCACGAAGTCCGAACCCCACCGGCAGATCAAAATTCGGGCAAGAGAAATGGCGGCAGACGAGGGATCCTGGGCATCCCGACAATCGGCGGCTACCCGTATTGAGGGGAATGCGCAATACGCCCGCTCGAATTGGGCATTTCTCAGCCGTGCCGGGGAATTTTCGATGTTCGCCCCCTATAAGGGTTTTGATCCCAGCCGGTTTAGATACATCTGATATCCTGCGGATTTATGTGCCGCAGAATATCGAATAGCAGATGATGAATTTCGAACTGCGGCCCTGACTTTTTGCGGTTCGAAATTCGCGATTCTTCATTTCCTGGCACTATCCGCCCGACTGCTATCAGGATATGGGGCAAGGCACACTCCGGCATTTTTCGAACTCATGCTTCATGAACGAAGTTCCGATGGATCTCCCATTGGTGTCGTTGACCCATTCTGCACTCTGCTGATCTGAATTTACCGGTTGATTCTGAGGGCTACCTCGGTAAGAATAGCCCCCATGGATGCTGCAATCATAAGTCGAATCGTTCAGGAAACATCGATACCGGAAAACTCGGTAGCCGCTGCCATTGCGCTTTTTGAAAAAGGCGCCACAGGCCCATTTATCGTTCATTATCGCAAAGAAGCCACAGGCGGACTGAATGAAACCAAGATCCGCTTGATCCAGGAACGCATGGTGCATTACCGGGAAGTCCTGGATCAGAGGGTGGCGCTTCTAAAGCTTCTGAATGAGCAGGGCAAACTGACTGAACCGCTGCAGGCTACAATCGAGAAATGCTTTTTGAAAGCCGAACTGGATGATTTGCACCACCAGTATCGATCCAGAAAGAAAACCCGCGCCGCAGAAGCCATCGAAAAGGGGCTCGAACCGCTAGCCGAATACTTCTGGAATCAGGAGTCCGACGCCTGGGGGCTTGAAGAACATGTAAATGTTGCGGTGGACCCGGCTAAGGGAGTCACTACTCAGGAACAGGCGCTCCAGGGCGCAATCGACATAATCGCGGAGTGGATTTGGGGGAATTTCGAGTATCGCAAGGTACTGCGCGAAATGCTTTGGAATGAGGGATTTCTTGTATCAAACGTAGTTCCCGCCAAGGTGGGTCAGAAAACCAAGTACACGATGTACTATGAGCGCAGGGAATCCGTCACGACAATTCCTTCACACCGGGTTTTGGCGATCCGCCGGGGGTGCAAAGAAGGGATACTCATTTCATCGATCGAGGGGGACAATCCGAAGGCAGTGGATTACCTCCTGAATTCCATTATCAAGGATAAGGAATCGATTTTTGCACCTATCCTGGAGATTGCCGCGCGTGAAAGCTACAGCCGTATCCTGCGTCCATTGATAGAGACCGAGGTTCGCACGCAGCTGAAAGAACGGGCTGACCGTGAGGCGATTCGTGTGTTCCAGGAAAATCTTGCGAACCTGCTTCTCTCGCCTCCCGCCGGGCCTATCGTGGTCATGGGCATCGACTGGGGAAAAGGCGATGATTGCAGTGTTGCGGTCGTAAGCGAGACGGGCAAGTTTCTTGAGGGGGCAAAGGTACGATTCAAGCCCGCGCCCGAGCGACCGGCACTCAAACTCCCCCCGGCAGTCGAAATAATGCAGCCGACGCAGCTACAGGAATCCGCTGCCAACGAACCACAGCCTTCAGCGGAAGCTGAGGCACAACCGATCAATTCGACTTCGGTACTGGAAGAGCAGGCTATAAAGGACGCTGCTTCAGAATTTCAACCCGTTGACGAAGCCGGCCTTCAGGAAAAAGACAGCGAACAGATCCAGGCAGAATCGGCCGTCGAGCAGCCTGCTTCTTTCGAGGAGGAAGATGCATCCGTCGAGCAGTCGCTGGATGCCGCTATTGCCGATCCGCCGCCGATCGAGGCCGTGCAAGCTGACAGCGCCATAATCACCGAAGGACCGGAATCTGAGCCGTTGGCCATTGCGACGGGCACTGATCCGCAGCCCGTAGCTGTCCAAAATCCGCCGGAACCGGCAGATGAACTCGCAAGGGCTCGCGCGATTTTAAAGAACTTGATCACCAGACATAAAATTCAGGCCATATCCATCGGCGCCGGAACCAGCGCGCGCGAACTTGAAACCGCATTAAGGCAAATCATCGCAGAGGAGGGGCTGGGTAATATCCTTATCGCCGCAGTGAATGATGCCGGCATTGCGATATATTCATCCTCCCGGCTAGCGCGGGAAGAATTTCCCGACTGGAGCGCGTCTTCGCGCTGCGCCGTAAGCCTTGCCCGCCGCTTGCAGGATCCACTCGCAGAACTCGTGAAAATCGACCCGAAATTGATCGGCGTTGGCCAATACCAACACGACGTGGACCAGAAAGAGCTGCACCGAGGCCTGCTGCAGACTGTTCAGTATTGCGTCAACAGAGTCGGCGTCAATGTCAACGCGGCCGGCGAATCTCTGCTGAGGTATGTGTCCGGCTTGAACGACAAGCTGGCCCGAAAGCTCATGGCCTGCCGGACTTCCCAGGGTCCGTTTGCATCCCGCTCTGCGATCATGCAGGCTGTGGGAATGGATAAAAACACCTTTGAGCAATGCGCCGGATTTCTGCGGATTCCGGATGCGGCGAATGTGCTGGACCGCACCGCCGTTCATCCTGAAACCTACCCGGTTGTGGAAAAGATGGCGGCGGCGCTTTCTGTCGAGGTCCACGATCTGATCGGAAACAGGGATCTGATTTCATCGCTCAAACTTGAAGAATTTGTGTCGGAAACCGCCGGGATCCCTACTCTCCACGATATCCGCGAGGAGTTGTTACGGCCTGGAAGAGATCCGCGAAAGACCTTCAAAATTCCGAAATTCCGTACAGATGTAAGGGAAATGTCCGACCTCACCCCGGGGATGACGCTCGAAGGAACCGTAACCAATGTTACGAATTTCGGCGCCTTTGTGGATATCGGCGTCCGCCAGGATGGACTCGTACATCTCAGCCAGATATCCAATCGGTTCATTCGCGATCCAAGGGAAGCAGTCAAGGTCGGGGATGTCGTCCAGGTCAAGGTGATATCCGTGGAACCGGAAACAAAACGGATCGGTTTGTCCATGAAGGCATTGCTGCCCGCCCTACAGCGCCGGAAAAAGAAACAGCAGCGCCGTGAGCCCAAACCTCAGAACTCCGCGCGCAGAACCGAAGATATTTCCCCCGAAGCCGGCGCCGATATCCCTTCAGCCGCAGCGCGGGCGGAGAAATCATCTCCAGCGGGAGCACCACCGAAAACAGGCAGACCGCAGGACAATCGCCGCTCCTTCCGGAAAAGAGGGCCGCGGAAACCGGACAGTACCGAGGAGGTGCAGCAAAAGAAGGAATCCGCGCCAAAAGCACCCGAACCTTCGCTCCAGGAAAAAATCGCAATCCTTCAGTCAAAGTTCCGAGGGATAAAATAAAGGCCCGGATCGTGGAATGCTCCTTGCTGCACGGACTAATATTCGATTGCGGGCCGGCATGGTGTCTGCAGCGCGGTTGACCATGCGGCATCGGGGAGGCATTGCATTCATGCGCGACAAAGAATATTTCGACATGCTATGCAATACGGCAGATGGGGTTTTCATCGTGGATTCAGAAAAACGCATCCTCCGATGGAACAAGGGGGCCGAAGATATTCTGGGCTACGCGGAAGCCGATGTCTTGAACCGCGAATGCTATCACGTAATACCGGGAAAATCGCGGGATGACAGGATTCTCTGCAGCCAGAACTGCAAAATCCACAGCAGCGCACTAAAAGGAACGCCCCAAGAAAACTTTGACATGCTGGTTTGTGGAAGAGGCGACAAGCCTCTGTGGCTAAACATCAGCGTATTCTCGCCTCTGGCCGGGGGAGATCCTTTTCTGGCCCACATCGTGCGTGACGTGACCCGGGAAAAAACAAAGGAACTGGCAGTCGATAAATTCCTGGCAAGTCTCGGTGCAAGCGACGGGCGGTCAAAAGAGATTTTTGGAAAAAGATCGGCACAGAAAAACGACGGAGCGGCCAAATCGGCGCCTGCGGACAAGACAGTACCCCCCCTTTCCGACAGGGAGATTCAGGTGCTAACCCTGCTTGCGGAAGGGCACTCCACAAAAACCATGGCGCAAAGACTGGGCATCAGCCATTTCACGGCCAGGAACCACATTCAAAACATTCTTATGAAGCTGGATTTGCACAGCAAAGCACAGGCCGTTTCCTACGCCTTCAAGAGAGGAATCCTGTAATATCCTCGCGATAATCCAATGCCGCCAAGATCATCGAAACACTTGTTATACAAACTGCACAAAAAGGCAGCCCGGCAACGGGAACCCATACAAACGCCCATTGAGCACCTGATGGAATACCTTCTGACGGGAGGCCTTGCGGCGGATGCCCCAGCTGACACCAAGCGTCTGGCAGAATACATTATCCGCTTCAACCACCATAACACCAGCGTGGTTATCCTTGGCGGCGGCACCGGATTGTCGACGATTGCGGGCGGGAACTCGCAAATGCCCGATTGGCAGGATCAACCCATGTTGGGGATGAAGCGGGAATTTCCAAATCTGAATTTCGTTGTTTGCACAACGGACGACGGCGGATCCACCGGGAGGCTGCTGAAATTGCTCCCGATGATCGCTGTGGGCGACCTGAGGAAACTTCTTCTTTCCTCGATCTTGATGGAAAATTTGGAACGGGAGTATAACCTTCATCCCCTGGTCGCTCTGGATTTGGTCAAGATGATTCATGGGCTGTTCAATCATCGCTTCCCGGAAGAGGAGTCGAGCTTCACATGCCTGGAAAATCCGCTGCTCATCGCGAGCCCGGAGTTGCGGAATGCCTGTCCGAAAACTCTGGCGGATTCGTTCTGCCGACTGGGGAAATACATTTCGCCCGGAGGAAGAGGACCCGCCATTTCTCCGGGAGGACACGCACTGGGCAATCTGCTGCTCACGTCGGCTATCTTCATGGCGGCGGGCGGCAGGATTGATCGCCCGCCAAGGCTGCGGCAGATACAGAGCGGCATTAATCACATCGCCGCTCTTATCGGTGCACCCGTGCAACGCATCCACGCAGCAACGGATGCACCGGGTCAGCTGAAAATCCGCTACGCAAACGGAGTAGAAGTATTTGGGCAGAGCAAAGCGGCACAGTCCAGGCGTAATACCCCCGTGGACCGTGTATTTGTGGAATTCGCCGGCAATCCGTCCGTAAGCGCTGCCGTTCAAAACGCCATAAGAAACGCCGATCTGATTGTCTACGCCCCCGGCAGCCTGTATACGAGCATTATCCCCATCCTCCAACTGGAGCCGATCGTGTCTGCCATCCGGGCCAACCGCAGGGCACTGAAGGTGCTTGGCGCGAATTCCTGGGTGCAGGAAGGCGAAACCGACATTTCACCCAGAAATCAGAAGAGAGGCTTTCTGGTTTCTGAGCTGATCGAAGCCTATGAACGCAATATACCGCACGGGATCGACGGGATGTTCGACGTCGTATTAAGCGCCAATCTGAATCCGATCCCCGCAAACATCCTGCGCAATTACGCCCTTGAGGGAAAAAGCCCCATTCTGCTGGACCGAGCGGAGGTTGAAGCAATGGGTGTGCAGCCTGTCGAGGCCGCACTCTTTTCGTCCGAATACCAGCTAAAAACGCGCGTTATACACCATGACCCTGTCAGGTTCAGCCTGGCGGTCCGTACGCTGCTCTACGCCGATAAGTACCTGAAAAATCGAAAAGGATATGCCCTGAAACGCCCGACCGCCCGCAGGTCGTTTCCTGTGCGAGACGCGAAGCTGAACACGCGCCACGCTTTCAGCTCAAATCGCGGCATGCTGATCTGCAGTTACCTGAAATCCATGGGAGAAATTTTGGAGAATAAGGATCTCCGTCCCTCGATTTTAAAGGATTTCTTGTTGCAGCTTATCTGGGAAAACCGCGACATCCGTCCTTCGCATCTGCAATTTTTCCGGGGAGCGGCTGTCATATCGGACAAAAAATGGAATCGAAGCACGGAGTTGGACAACATCCTCGGCTATTATGATCCCGAGGACGAATACATCAAACTGCACGAAGACCTTCTGTCCGACTCTTCGAGGTTGACGGAGGATTTTCTGGTCGCGCTGGGCGAATCGCTGCTGGGACGGTATATTGAAAAACGTCGATGGATCGAACAGCATGGAGCCCGCTGCTACGAAATTGTACTGGGCTCTGCATCGGACCGGCATTGTTTTCTAAATCATTCCCAACTCAGCACTTATCTCCGCATGGCCCGCATGATCCCGGATCCCAAGGATGCGAGGATTTACAGAATCACAATAAACCGGGGCGAAGGATTCCTTCCACCCGGGCTGCTGTTCGGGCTGCTTTACTCCTGGTACCTATGCGGGCGCGGATTCACCATGGAATATGAAATGACTCTTCTTCGCTGGCCTTTGAAAAGCCTCATCCCGATGCACGCGCGGGATCGAATCCGCAAAAAGGCCCTGGTGACGTTCTTTCGCACCGTTATCTTCGGCCACCCGAAATAGGGCGGATATCGAATCCTATTTTGCAGGCTCCCGTTTGACTGAAAAGGCATGGAGGCTTATATTTTAGGCTGTCAATAACAATTCGGAGGTGTATACAGTGCCGATCTACGAATACCAATGCTCAAAATGCGGTGAAGTATTTGAGGCCTTTCAGCGGATCACCGATGATCCCCTGACCACATGCAAGTTCTGCCAGGGAAAGGTGGAAAAGCTGATCAGTCAATCCAGTTTTCAGCTCAAGGGAAGCGGATGGTATCTTACCGATTATGCGCGCCGTTCTTCGAGCGGTCCGAGCGAGAAAGCAAAATCCAGCAATGCTTCCGAGAAGACCACGGAGACAAAATCGGATTCGAAGCTCGCCTCACACAGCACAGAGGGGAAATCCTGATTTTCCCCAGAGGGAATCATGCCATTTTCAAACCCGCAACGAAATTTGGTATTCCGAGCCCTGAATGAAGCGGAAGACCGCACCGCGGGCTACTATTGCATCCCCCCGTTCCGCTGGGAGCAGATCCGCTACGATCTTTTAACGCAGAGGGATCACGGATGGGAGCCTCTGCCCGAGCCCGCCTTTGCCCGCGTACGCTATCTGCAGAGAATAAACAGCAGCCAACCCTTCGATTTTTATCGCATCGAGCTCAACGATCCAGGCATACTTGCCGCCGCCAAACGGGAAAACCTGATTCGAAACCTCTACCCATTCCTGGTTTATATTCTGACGCACGAGATGGTGCATCTGGTCCGACTGAGCAGCATATTGAACAACCGGCTCGAAATGGCTATCGAGCCCGATGAATCGGAAGAACGACGGGTTCAGAGTATCTCGCGGCGGATTTTGGACGGGTCGTCGGATTTCCAGCCCGTCCTTGACAAGTTTTGCAGTTGATCTCCCGGTCAATGCTCCGTGGAAACCTGCGATTCTTCATCCGTTTCCGGATGCATGACAAGCGAAGCGACCTCCAGGGTTCTGGAAAGATCCTCCTCCCCTTCACAAACCGAGAATCCAAGATTCATCCGAATATTTGACCGTTCCTCGGACCGTGCATCCTGCCAGTCGCGAAATGTTTCACGGAGTTCGCGGATCCGCACGGGAAGCCTTTCCGAAGTGATGCCCGGCGTAAACAGAAGAAGATCTGTTTCTCCATAAAACAGAACGAATTCTTTCGCCTTCAGGGTGCGCTGAAGCTGCAAACGAATGTCACGGACAACTTCCTTTGGAAGCGGGACGCGACGACCATAGTTGTCCAGCGTGTCAAATTCCATCAAAACGACGGAATAGGCGTCCGTATCCTCGGGAGGCTCGTGGACCGATTCAGCCTGCGGCGCGAGGCGGCGCGCGACGCTGCCGCCCTGGTGCATCAGTCTAAGATGCGCGATAAAGCTCCCAAGGATCTTCAGCACACGTATGTGGTTTTCGTGAAAAAAACTGGGCAGCGAATGGCTGAGAACCAGGAAGCCGGTCGCGCAATCACGGAGAAACATCGGGAGGCACAAAACGGAACGCACGACTCCCGGGAAGTCGACTGCGTTGAAGCTGGGCTCTTTATAGACATCTTCAATACTAAGGCAGTCGCCGTTTTGCTCTGCCATACGCGTCAACTGCAGCTCAAATTCCCTGCTCCCCAGCAAGCTGGTCTTTGAGTGGATCCTGAGAAACTTGCGGTCCTCGCGAATTCCCTCCAGACACAGCATGTCGCCGCTTTCGGGAAACAGCAGGCTGCAATAGTCGGCCCCGAAATCCTGCAGGATGCAGTCCACGATCTGAGAGCAAATTTCCTGAAAATCCTCCTTCTCCTTGATGCTTTCCACAATCCGGTAAAATCCCGAGAGCGACCCGATGTTCTCTTCGAGAAGCTTGTTCACTTCACTCACGGCATTCCGGTAGCTGTTGATGATCCTGTGATAGAGGTTCCTTTCTTCGGTGGGCAGACAAGCATCCAGAGGTTCGTCGTCCTCAGCCATCTTTTGAATTTCGCTGTAATTCCTGGCGTCATTGACCAGGATGGCCTCGATCTGGGTGCGAATTTTATCCTCTATCTCCATGACAGCCTCAACTCCAAATCAGGAGGACATTCGAAAAAATCCTTCGATGTTTTCGCGTTCGCGATCGGCGAACGCTTTCAGGTGACCATATTCCTCTTCTGATATTTTCAATTGCGAGTGCAGCCTGGAAAATTCCCCATTCAGTCCATCGTCGCCGTCATAGCCGATCTTGAGTTCTTTGGCTACCAGGTCGGCAACCATGACCGCGTTTATCATCGGCGTGTCCATAGCCAGTGGATCGTGGTGTCTGCGGATAACACTCACCAATTCCGGCGGGAACCCCCATTGCTTCGCTAGCATCTCGCCGATGGCGGCGTGATCCACGCCATAGCTTTCAATCTCGTATCGGGAAATCGCCGGATCCGTCTCGGATTTCGAAATCGCAAAGATGGAGGTGTAGTGACCCGGGTATGTTTTAAATAGAACCGCCTTGCCCAGATCATGCAGAAGCCCGCAAAGAAATGCGAATTCGCGCTCTCGTGCCACGCCTCGACGACGGGTCCAGATCTCTTTCACCAGCACACCAACGCCGCAAGAGTGTGTCCAGAGCTGATTGATGTGTGCGGCTTCCCCTTTTGCACCCTTGGTAAAAGTATCGAAAATATTGATGCCAATCGCAAGGCTCGTGACCAGGTTCATCCCAAGGAGCGAAATTGCATGCGAGATTGTCTTTACCCGAGCGCGAAAGGAATAAAACGCCGAATTTGCCAACCGCAATATCCTTGCCGATAGAGCGGGATCATGCAGGATAAGCTCCTCCAATTCCTTTGCAGAACTTGTGTCGGCATCCAGCGTTTGGATGATTCTGATAAGAACAAGGGGAATACTGGGGATATCGAACCCTTTGTTTATCGGAAACGGCATCGGAGCCTTGGCTGCACACATACGAATACCCGCTGAAATGAAGTACCTCCTATGTACTATTCGTTCAAGGGGGCAGAAATCTTTATGGATTCTCGATTTCCGGCTCCCGATTTTTGACACCGGGTTTTCGGAAATCCGGAATCACTGTGAGAAAAATGCCTTTGGTTGTATGATGACGGCAAAGAAACTCAAAAGGACGATCGGAGCGATCCCATGGAACTACGGCAAAAACCCAGGATAGGTGTGATGGGTCCGGCCCTGTGCCTGCCGGACGTATACAACCTCGCCCGCGAGGTCGGTTACCTGATAGGCAGCAACGGAGCCATACTGATCTGCGGAGGACGCGGCGGTGTCATGGAGGCGTCCGCGAAAGGAGCAAGGGAAGCAGGCGGCATTACGGTCGGCATATTGCCGGGCGCGAACGCCAGCGAAGCCAATCCTTACATCGATATTCCAATCGTCACGGATCTCGGTAACGCCCGGAATGCAATTAATGTCTTGACCAGCCAGGCTATCATCGCCATCCACGGGTCCTATGGAACGCTCTCCGAAATAGCGCTGGCGTTGAAATGCCACACGCCCGTGGTCGGACTGGACACCTGGGATCTGATACCGCCGGGCGGAGCAACGCTCCCAATTACGTATGCGCGGACGGCAGAGGAAGCCGTGACGGCTGCACTTGGGCTGATCCCGGCGGAATAGGGCGGAGCACCTCGACATGGCGAAGCACCCTCTGTTGACGATCCTGTTTCCTGGGCATATGCGGATATGAAATTGCTCCGCTCGGAACAACTAACGTATATTCATCAATAAACAGTTTTTCGCGCCTAGAGCACTGCAAATTCGGCTTTTAAAATCTCCCATAACATGGCATTATGCCCCCGATTTTACTGCACGAAAGGAAGCAATTCGCCATGGCTGTTCGGAATCTTGCGGATTCTGTCGCGGAACATCGGAAGAAATCCGGCATCACTGCAGGAGTCGCCGTCATCACTCTTTCGATGTCCCGCACTTTGGGTACGGACAAATCGGGAGATGTCATCCGGGAACTGCTGGAGGGAAAGGGGCACCGCGTCGAGATCCGAAAAGTGATTCCGGACAGCAGAAGCATCCTGAGGGCCACACTGCGAGGGATTGTTCGCAACAAGAAGATTCAGGCGGTTATCACCACTGGCGGCACGGGTTTGGCTCCCACGGACGTAACCATAGAAGCGGTGCGCGGGATGTTGGACAAGGAACTGCCGGGTTTCACTTCGCTTTTCATGCTGCTCAGCTATTCCGAGGTGAAAAGTGCGGCGATGCTATCGCGCGCGCTGGCCGGTACCATCAAAGGCAGAATCGTTTTTTGCCTGCCGGGCAGCCCACGCGCCTGCAAGCTGGCAATGGAATCCCTGATCCTCCCGGAATTGGGCCATATCGTGATGCTCATGGGTAGCTAAATGACGCCCTCCAAGACACGGCCCTGCAGCCTGTTTCTTTTTGACCTCGACGGAACCCTCATTGACTCGAAGGCCGATATCACATTCACCCTGAACCTTGTGTTGACGCGCATGAGGCTGCCACGGCTGCAGGAAACGCTTGTTGCCGGTTTTGTCGGTGAGGGGCTTCAAAAACTTATTGAGCGCTCCCTACGCGCATCCATGGGTGTCGATGTTGAGGTAGACATGATCCGGGAAGGGATAGCCCTGTTCGTTGAGGAGTACGAGACTCACCTTCTGGATCAAACGCGCTTGATCCATCACGTGAAGGAAGGCCTGGACCGGCTGCCATGGGCGAGGTTCGCAGTCGTGAGCAATAAGCCGGAACGGTTTTCACGGCGAATTCTGGAAGGTCTGGGAGTCGGCGACCGCTTTTGCATTATTTTGGGTGGCGACAGTACTTCAAAGCGCAAGCCGGATCCGGAATCACTCCATGTGGCGATGGATTTCTGCAAAGCCTCCACACTCGAAACCGCGATGGTCGGGGACAGCCCCGTGGATATACAGGCGGGCAAGGCGGCGGGCGTGGTGACCTGCGGCGTGCTGGGGGGATTTCGTTCCAAAGAAGAGTTGGAGACCGCCGGATGCGACCTGATCATACGCAGCCTGCTTGAACTCGCGGACCATTTCCACCCGCCCCGCTAACACGCATCGGAGAATTCCGCTAGCAGCACCGATTGGGGCGGGAGTACTTCTCGTTCAGACGGCTTATATAAAACTCTTTGGGTGTCGGGATCGGTTTATCCGGATGCTTGGAGCGGATATGTTCGCAATATCGCAGATACTCGCCTTCTCCCATCAGCTGTCCCAAAATACGCCAGCACTTGTGCAACAAATTCATCGGAATCCCTCTGATTCGAAATTCATATTCGGGATTGAAGCGGCTATTCATAGGCAGTTCGCCTGTATTCGGCCTCGCACAGAACCGGAATCTTGCGGCGGCTCAAAATCGAAAGCCATTGGCGGGCGCAGTCGAAGAGGATTACAATCACCATGGCAAGAAAAAGGCCCGTGACGAAAGCATCCAGCCTGTTGTTGAATACCTGTTTTTGTACAGTGGAGATCCTTTCCGGAGACACGGAGTCATCCGATAGCGTGCTTTCCAGCCGATTGGCCTCGGCAAGAAATCCGATTCGCGGATCGGGGTGCATGATTTTCTGGCAGCCTGCCGTCAGCGTAACCATCACAAGCCAGATCATGGGCAGGATCGTCACCCAGCTGTGGCGCGCCTTTTTCATTTTGATCAAGATGCTGGTTGCGACGCACAGCGCGACCACAGCCAGGAGCTGATTTGCGATTCCGAAAAGAGGCCAGAGGCTGTTGATTCCCCCCAGAGGATCCATGACGCCCTGATACAAAAAGTATCCCCACCCCGCTACGACAAGCGCACTCGTCAGGATAACGCTCGGGTACCAGCTTGTGCGGCCCAGCGGTTTCCAGATGTGCCCGAGCAGGTCCTGCAACAGAAACCGGCCGACGCGGCTTCCGGCATCGAGCACGGTAAGTATGAAAAGCGCTTCAAACATGATGGCGAAGTGGTACCAGATAGCCGTAAACGTGTGTCCCCCAAGAGTCCTGGCAAAAATATGCGCCATGCCGACTGCAAGAGACGGCGCCCCTCCCGTCCGGGAAAACATCGTTTGTTCGCCCACCATATCCGTCAATTGCTGCATGTCCGCAGGAGTGACGGGGTATCCCCAGGAGGTGATTGTGGCGGTTGCGGCGGCCGGAGCGGCGCCTACAATTCCCGCCGGGCTGTTGATCGCAAAGTAGATTCCGGGCTGCAGCACGCATGCCGCAATCATGGCCATGATCCCGACGAACGATTCCATGAGCATGGAACCGTACCCTATCAGGCGCGCCTGCCCTTCCCTCATGATGAGCTTCGGAGTCGTGCCTGAAGAGATTAGGGCGTGAAACCCGGAAATCGCCCCGCACGCGATAGTGATAAATACAAAGGGGAATATCTTTCCGGAAAAGACCGGCCCGGTTCCGTCGACAAAACGGGATAGTGCCGGCATCGCAAGCATGGGCCTCACAGCCAGTATTCCAAGGGCAAGGAGAAAGACCGTGCCTAGCTTGATAAACGTGCTCAGATAATCGCGCGGCGCCAGAAGCAACCATACCGGAAGGACGGAAGCGGCGAAGCCGTAGGCGATAATCATCCAGGCAAGATGGCGCGCATCAAAAGTGAAAAACCCGGCCATCCAGGGCACTTGAGCCACATATTGGCCGCCGACGACGGCTGCCATGACCAGGACGAATCCGAGCAGTGAGGTTTCCAGGACTTTGCCGGGGCGGAGGAACCGAAGGTAGATTCCCATCAATATCGCGATCGGTATCGTCATTGCCAGCGTAAACGTCCCCCAGGGACTGGCCTTGAGAGCATTCGTGACAACCAGCGCGATGACCGCGAGAAGGATCACGAGGATCGAGATGATTGCGCAGAGCGCCGTGAATCCCGCAATCGGGCCCACTTCTTCCTTGGCAATCTGGCCCAGAGATTTTCCGTTTCGGCGCATGGAGGCAAACAGGATCACGAAATCCTGCACACATCCACCCAGTACGGCGCCGACTATGAGCCAGAGAGTTCCGGGCAGGTAACCCAACTGCGCGGCCAGCGTGGGGCCTACCAGCGGACCGGGACCCGCTATGGCGGCGAAATGGTGCCCGAACAGTATCCACTTGTTCGTGGGCACGAAATCGCGGCCGTCCTCGAGCCTTTCCGCCGGTGTGGCGCGGGTATCGTCGAGCTGAAGCACTCTGAAAGCTATGAAACGGCTGTAAAAGCGATACGCCACTATATAAACACAGACCGAGGCGACAATAATCCACATCGCGTTGATGGGCTCATTTCTACGCAAAGCGACCGCGCTCAGGGCACCGGCGCCGAACAGGCTGATCAGGATCCATGCTCCTGCGCGCGCACCTTTGCGCCATCCACTGCCGAGGTAAGAAAACATACATTCTCCTCACGAAAAACAATCTGGTCTTTGCAGCTGCGAATGACTTCAAGAGCCTATTGATTTCTTGCAGATATTTCAACAACGTTTCCTTCCGGCGCCGGATTTGCCAGATTTGGATTTACACCTTCCGAAATGCGGCAGACAGATCCGAATTTTCAGGACCCGGCACTGGTACAGGTGATAGAGTGATACCATGAAGTCGCGTGTCAGTGCCGGACTGCTGATGTATCGCTTCAAAGAGGGTGAACTGCAGATCTTTCTCGCTCATCCGGGCGGGCCGCTATTTCAAAGGAAGGATGAAGGACACTGGTCGATTCCGAAAGGAGAACCTCCCCCCGGCGAGGCCCTGCAGGCTGCCGCAATCCGTGAATTTGAGGAGGAAACAGGCATACTGCCGCGAGGACCATACATAGAGCTGGGATCGATCGTCCAAAAAGGAGGCAAGGTCGTGTACGGATGGGCATTCGAGGGCGACCACGATTCCGCAAAACCCATTCGGAGCAATTTTTTTGAAATGCAGTGGCCTCCGGGTTCCGGGCGCAACCGGAGTTTTCCCGAAGTGGACCGGGCCCAATTTTTTTCTCTGTTGGAGGGGAAGAAGAAACTCAAGAACTCGCAATGGCCCCTGGTTGAGCGGCTGGTCTCGACATTGCGGGAAGGCGATAACCCGCATTATTCATGAAGGTTTGTAGCGAGGCGGCGCAGACGGGCATGGATG